>ENA-OZGC01000593-OZGC01000593.1-human-gut-metagenome-genome-assembly--contig:-NODE-593-length-26067-cov-6.121521_pt1 | contig 26067 bp, 21 predicted proteins | sample MGYA00245109_ERZ653643 | MGnify/ENA primary metagenome ERZ653643 (study PRJEB26926, sample SAMN06165107) | human gut metagenome | biome: ENVO:00009003; feature: ENVO:2100002; material: ENVO:00002003... | reverse complement strand
CAATGGCTTTCCAGCCCCTGTTTATAAGGGGTTGGAAGCAATTGAGTGCTTACGCATCAAGGGAGACCGACGTCTCATAGTCTCCCTGACGGGTATCTGTGCCGTCGCAACCTCCTACATCCCCCAGTGCTTTCTCGAGAAAATCGAGTCGGAATGAGACAAAATGGGACCAGCAGGCGTTTCTTTCCCTGAAAGGAGACGTTTCATAGGTCTCAGGTATATAAATGAAACTATAAAATCATTGAGAAATCAATAAGTTATATACCCACTGTTTCTTTTCCGAAACAAGGAATGAAACACTGTTCAATTGATACAATGACACGTAAAATAGCCCTTCTTACACTGCCCTTGCACTCCAATTATGGAGGCATCCTGCAATGCTACGCTCTGCAGACTGTGCTGGAGCGCATGGGGTGTGAGGTGACGGTGCTGAACAGAAGATGGGTGGCTCCCAAGTTGACCTTCTTGCTGTTCATACTTCGCTGCGTGAGCATGCTCAAATGTGTGTTTCGCCGTCACGTGCTTGGGCAGAAGGAATGGCATGTGCAGAAGCCTTGGACGGAATATTACGTCCCTTATTGTGCACAGGAAGGGCTATGGGGAAATCCCCGCTTCCTGCAAGCCTTTGTGCGCGAGCATATCCATCAGACGAAGCCTTTGTATTCCTCTCAGGAATTGGGGCAGGCAGCGGAGGAGGGGCAGTTTGACTCCTTCGTGGTAGGCAGTGACCAGGTATGGCGTGAACAGTATGCTCCCGAGATAACCGATTACTTTCTGGGTTTCCTGCCCGACTCAGACCGCCGTCCGAAGGTGGCGTATGCAGCATCCTTCGGACTGGAGCGTGTGGGCATTTCTGATGAGAAGCTGGAGCGTTGCCGACAGTTGGCACAGCGGTTTACGGCTGTTTCCGTACGTGAACAGTCGGCAGTCCGTCTGGCCAAGGAAGCGCTTGCTGTAGATGCCCGATGGGCGCTCGACCCCACGTTGCTGCTCACAGCAGAGGATTACCAGTTCGCAGGCCGCTCAAAGGGAAAGAATTGGGCAGGAGTGGCTACCTATATCCTGGATGGCAATGAAGCCAAGTCGCAGGTGGTAAGCGACGTGTCAAAAACCTTTTCTCTTCCTGTCAGGTCGATAAGCGTCAGCCCGCTGGCTGAGGAAGGACAATCAGATGACATGCTCCCCGTGGAGGAGTGGCTGCGTGCTTTTGCTCAGACAGATTTTGTGGTTACAGACTCCTTCCACGGCTGTGTCTTCAGCATCATCCACCGCAAGCCGTTCATTGCCATTGCCAACGGAGAACGCGGCATTGACCGATTCACCTCCCTTCTGGGCTACTTGGGTCTGCAAGACCGCCTCGTCTTCTCCATGGAGGACTACCGCCAGAAGCGTTCCGCCCTTCTCGCCCCCATCGACTTCGCTCCCGTAGCGGAGAAACTTGCACAAGCCCAGAAAACCAGCCTCGCCTTCCTCAAGGAAGCGCTCTCGCTTTGATGCAACCAAACAAGAAAACAATGTCCACCCCCAAGATATCCGTCATAGTACCCGTCTATAACGCAGAGAAAAGCCTCTGCCGTTGTATAGACAGTATCCTGACGCAAACCTATCAAGACTTTGAACTGCTCCTCATAGACGATGGCAGCAAGGATTCCTCGGGCGCTATCTGTGACAGCTATGCAGCCAAAGACTCTCGTATAAAGGTCTTCCACAAGCCCAATGGCGGTGTCAGTTCTGCCCGCAACCTGGGCATAGACAACGCCCAAGGCGAATGGCTTACATTTGTGGATGCTGATGATTGGGTGGAGGAGAATTTTTCTTCCATGAAGATAGAGTCGTATGATGAAGACATTGTTTGTTTCCCCTACATCATTGTACCTCGTGGTATGAATTTGCAAACTTTTGGCAGTGAAGAGAAAGTCTATGTGTCAGCAGCAGATTTTTACGTTTCTCGTTTGCATACATTGTTTCGTTCTCCTTGGTCAAAACTATATAGAAGGGCAAATGTGGGGAGTTTGAGGTTTGATACAAGAATAAAGGTGGGTGAAGACTTGGCTTTTAATTTGCAGTATCTGGCTCGTGTTAAGTCTTGTCGATATGTTGCGGATGTAGCTTTCTATTGCTACGACGAGCCATCTGTTTTCTTCTTGAAAAAGTATCAGATGCCTATCGAACAGTCGGTCTATTCTCTTGGTGTCATTTTCAATGCATATGAGAAATTGCAGACTGCCAGCGCAGATTTTGAAAGGATGATATTTACAGACTACAAGAAACTCTGTCAGGAAGAGGTTTATATGCGGCCGAAGGTGTGGTATGGGAGTGCTGATGTGAAGAGAATATACAAGAGCATCAGACATCGCTTTCCCTTGCGGTTCCGATTTAATTATGCTCTTATGTCGATTCCTGTGGTAAACTGGTTGCGGATTAAACTAAAATAGGGAGAAGAGTAGCATGAAGAATAAGCCAACGATATCCGTAATTGTCCCCGTCTATAATGTGGAGAAGTATCTTGAGGAGTGCGTTGAAAGTGTCTTGTCTCAGACTTTCACGGACTACGAATTGCTTTTGATAGACGATGGAAGTACAGATAGCTCTGGTGACTTATGTGACCAAATAGCCAAGCGTGATGTGCGTGTTCGTGTCATTCATAAATCAAATCGCGGTTCTTCATCTGCCAGAAACAAGGGGGTAGATGAGGCGAAGGGAGAATGGATAATATTCTTGGATTCCGATGACAAATGGGCAGATAAGGATGGACTTCGAAGGTTGTGTGACTATGCAATGCGCAAAAACTTGGATGTATTGCGATTTGAGTATCAAAGCATGAACGATGACATGACTGTTCGTTTGCCCCAAAAGGTAACGGACAAACAGATGTGTTGCAACAAGGTCTTGTCTAACTTTGAACTCGTAAAGTATGGCATTGCAGGAGAATGGTTTTCTGTGCTATTCTTGTTACGCCGAGAATTGGTAGGAGCACTGAGGCAAAATACAAATTTGAGTTTTTTAGAGGATATGGATTTCCTCTGTCGGTTGTTTGTCACACGCGAATGCAGATGTGGGTATATTGTTGATGACTTCTATCTGTACAGGAAGAGAGAAGGGAGTCTCTCGTCATCTTTTCGGATGGATCAACTGAAGTGCTCTTTTGACATGTGCGATGTGTTTTGGAATCAAAGTAGGCAGATAGAAGACGCACAAATGCAGCAATTGTACGTGTATTACTCTGTAATGATGTATTATTGGACCTTGCAGACAGTGGCATCAGATGTTTACTATAGGGACAGAGCACGTATCATTGAGAAATTGAATCTTGTACAAGTGCATAAGAACACGAGTGCCAGGATGAAGATAGGAACAATCAAACCAATATACTGGCCTTTTGTGATGCCGACTCCTAATATAGGAGTGGTGCTGCTTCACTTGAAAGGTAAACTACGCTTGGCGCTGAAATAATAATCATGCATCGATCTGTCCCTCTTTGTGAATCGTGTGGCATAAACAAATGTTATGGTCATTTTCCCTTTGGTATCAATTATAGTTCCTGTTTATAACATCGAAAAGTATGTTTCGTGCTGCATTGATAGCATACTTGCACAAACCTTCACGGATTTAGAACTGCTGTTAATAGATGATGGCAGCCAGGATGGTTCTGGAACTATTTGCGATCAATATGCATCAAAAGATGGGAGAGTTAAGGTCATTCATAAGCCTAATGGTGGAGTGGCCTCTGCGCGTAATGTCGGTTTGCGTGAGGCCAAGGGAACCTGGATTATGCATGTAGATGGAGATGACTGGATTGAACCAACAATGTTGGAGGGGATGCTACAGGAGGCACAGCGTACGGATGCGGATGTTGTGATATGCGATTTTAAATATGCTTACCCTGACAGAAAGGTCGTTTGGTGTGCTGAGCACTGGACGAACGATAAGGTAGAATCGTTGAATCAATACATGCAATCTGTTTGGACATGTGTGTGGGGTAATATTGCCAAGCGTTCACTGTATGTGGATAATCAGCTTTCCAGTCCAGTGAATGTGACCTATTGTGAGGATTTTCACTTGATGGCTCGCTTGTGCTATTTTGCTCAAAAGGTTGTGCATCTTGGGGTTCCATATTATAACTACAGACAGCAAGAAGGTAGCATCATGCATAACCTTAACAAGGAAACAGAGCAAGACGAGCAATGGGTGTATCAGGATATAATCCAGTTTTTCCATGAGCATGGAGTCTATGACGTGTTCCGAAAGACCATGTGTTGGCGTGTGCTGAAGGCAACACAGGAATTGGTACTTGACAAAAGCACATGGAAGGAGTTCTGTGCAATCACTCCCGAAAAGAAGGAGTTTATATTGAGTTGTCCCTATATCAACAATAAGTTGAAACTAAATATGTGGTGTCTCACGCACCGCATGCCTTTGGTGTCAAAGTTGATGCTGGGTTTACGTGCATTACGACATGGTTGAATTGAAATATACAGCGGTAATCCGCACGCTGGGCACTGCAGGAGCAAAGTACCAGACTCTGCTTGACAGTCTTGCCGCGCAGACCATAAAGCCAGAGGCTATATTGGTATATATTGCTGAGGGCTATCCTTTGCCCAAGGAGACAATCGGCATAGAGCAATACATCTATGTAAAGAAAGGGATGGTGGCTCAGCGAGCGTTGCAGTACAAAGAAGTCCAGACAGACTGGATGCTCTTCTTGGATGATGATGTATATTTGGCTCCAACATCCGTGGAGACGCTTTTCGGGCAATTGATGGAACGTAATGCCGATGTGATTTCTCCTGATGTGTTTCCCAATGCAAAACGCTCTTTTGTAGGCCTGTTGATGATGGCTGTGCCGGGCCGTATGCTTTCGAGAAAAGATGATGGTAAGTGGGGATACAAGGTGATGCGTACAGCGGGCTATTCTTATAACGCTCATCCTGTTTTTCCGACTTATTGGTCACAGACAAATGCAGGTCCTTGTTTCCTGTGCAAGAAGCAGACTTTCTTGGATATACACTTTGAAGAGGAACTTTGGCTGGATAAAATGCTTTATGCCATGGGAGAGGATCAAGTGATGTACTATAAAATGTATTTGCAGGGAAAACGGCAGTTGACCTCTTATAATAGCGGCATTGTTCATATGGATGCGGGTTCAACGATGCAGTCGCTCGACAAGGAGAATAGCCGAATCTGTGCAGATTTACGGTTCAAACTGCTATTCTGGCATCGTTTTATATACAGGGTTGATTGTGAAATGTCTAAGTGTAACGTGTTCTTGGCATTATGGGACATTCTGTGCATAGGTTATGTCATGAGCTTCACTTTGCTTATTTCCTTGCTGAAGGGGCAATGGGGAATGCTGAAGTTAAAGAAGGATGCAATGACCGAGGCTGTTCGTGTGATAAATAGTGAAGCATTCAAAAGTCTTCCAACAGTCAAGAGACAATGAATAAAAAGAATATAGTTCCTATAGTTTTTGCTTTCGACAACAACTTGGTCTTCCCAGCATGCGTTTGTCTTTCCTCGTTGATGATGAACGCTAAGGATACTACGTTCTATGATATCTTCATTCTCTATCCTGCTTCGGACGGACTGGAACGTAAGGAGATAGACAGAGTCCAAGAGTTCTATTCCAATTGCCGAATCCAGTACATTGCGGTGGATGATATCTTTGCAGGGGCATATGAAATACGTGGTATCACGACTCCAGCTTATTATCGCTTGCTTATTCCAGAACTTATTCCGCAGTATGAAAAGATATTGTATTCTGACGTGGATGTTCTTTTTCGCAGAGACTTGTCTGAGTTGCTGGAGTGGAAACTTGATAAGGATTATCTGGCGGCAGTGTATGACTGGAGTATTGTAATAGACGAAAGTGGCCAGAAATACGCCCAGAACGAATTGCATTTGTCTTCCAATGAATATATTCAGTCAGGTTTCCTGCTGATAAATGCAAAGCAGATGCGTAAGGATGGACTCGTGGATAGGTTTAAGGAGGAGGCACGTAAGAAGTACAAGTTTCAGGATCAAGATATACTGAACGTGGTTTGTGGAGCACATAAGATGATTCTTCCCTTTTGGTGGAATATGACCAACTATGCTTTCCAATATTGGAATGACAGACACGAGGCAATGCAAGGAGGTTATACCGATACTGAGATAGAGAGTCAGTCAATCAATTCAAACCTTCACTATAATGGTCAGAAGCCATGGCAGGGGTGGTGCATCAATTTCGATATTTGGTGGGAATACTATCGCAAGAGTCCTTTCTTCGATGAGAAGTTCTACTTTGATTTCTTCTATAACAAGTTGAATGAGCATGACCAACTTCCTTTGTGGAAGCGTGTGAAGATACTCCTTCGCTATTTCGTGATTGGACGTCAGCAGAGTCGTTGAGCAATGAATGCGTGTTGTAAAGTGTCCGTGGTGATTCCTGTTTATGGGGTTGAGCAATTCGTGGGTAGATGTGTTCGCTCTTTGATGGAACAGACATTGGACAGCGTGGAATTCATCTTCGTGGATGATGCCACATGTGATGGCAGTGTGGGCGAAATAGAAAAGGTTATCGCCCATTATCCCTCCCGTTCCTCTCAGGTGCGCATATTGCATCATGAATACAACTTAGGCTTGCCTGCAGCTCGCAACACAGGGCTGGGTGTGGCTTCAGGAGAATATGTTTTCCATTGTGATGGCGATGATTATGCAGACAGGGAGATGCTCTCGCAGATGTATGCATTTGCCAAGAAAGGCGATTATGACATCGTGTGGGCAGACTGGTTTCTTACATACACAGACTGTGAGCGCTACATGTCTCAGCCTTCCTATAGCAACCCAATGGATGCATTGAAGTCCATGTTGAGTGGAGGTATGAAGTATAATGTCTGGAACAAACTGGTCAAGCGTACTGTCTATACGGACAACGGCATAGAGTTTCCTGCTGGTTATGGAATGGGTGAGGATATGACAATGATGATGTTGTTTGCTTGCTCAAATAGGGTTGGATATCTGCAGCGGGTTTACTACCACTATGTGAAGAGCAATGTGACAGCCTTCTCACAAACATATTCCCGCCGACATCGTGAGGAGTTGAAGCATAACGTACAACGTGTACTTGACTATATGCATAATCGCTTTGGTGATAATATGGAGACGGAGCTGAATTTCTTCTGTCTTGAAGCAAAGTTCCCGTTTTTGATTATGGGCGATTCTGAGGAAAACTATCGTTTATGGACTTCTTGGTATCCAGAGTCCAATAGGTATATTTGTGCAAATACGCGCATCTCTTGGCGTAGTCGTATGCTCCAATGGTGCGCCTGGAAAAGACAATGGTGGCTCGTGAGTTTGTATTACCGGCTAATTATAGATGGGCTTTATAAAGCCATATATAGATGAAGGGTAGGGTATGTTAAAAGTTATATCCACGTTGTTTCTGGTCGTATTGACCAGTCTGTTTTTCTTCCCATTTGAGTTTACATTCTTGCCAGGCTTCAATACCAAGATGATTATGGCAGGTATGGGACTTGTGCTGTTTGGGATAAATATGGCAAGTGGAGGCCGTGGTAGTCTTGACAAGGGGGTGTTTCTTCTTTCCTTGTTGGCGATATTTGTCTCCATTATTGGACTTGTTTCTGTCATATTGAATGGTACGTCTGATTTCTCTTATGCCACATATATTATTTCCATGTGGGTGTGGTTGGGTGGAGCCTATTTCGTGGCTCAGATGATAAAATGGAGGCATGGTAATGTCACTATCCCTCTTTTGTGCAACTACCTGATTGCCGTATGTGTGGCACAATGTATTATAGCTTTTGCCATGTCGGTGTATCAGCCTTTGAAAACCTTAGTAGATGGTTTTCTTGGCAGTCGTGGATTCATGGGGAAAGTTGATGCCCGTTTGTATGGTATTGGAGCAAGCCTTGATGTGGCCGGCATGCGTTTTGCTGCTGTGCTCGTTATGATTGCTTGCCTGTGTGTCCGAAAGGATGTGTTGAACAGCAAACTTGCTGTATTTATGTATGTCTTAGCTTCCTGTATTATCTCTGTGTTTGGTAATATGATAGGACGCTCTACTGTAATCGGTTTGGCTCTTGCTTTCGTTTATGTCTTATATCAAGCGTTCTCGCGCAAGTCTGAGATTCTTCTTGCGAATTTGAAGCGCATGGGAATAACCTTTGCCTTGATTGCTGTGTGCTCTGTGTTTGCGCTTATTTACTTCTATAATACTAACGCCAATGTGCATGAAAACCTCCGCTTTGGCTTCGAGGGATTCTTCAGTTTGGCAGAGAAAGGACGATGGGAAACCCATTCTAACGAGATACTCAAGAATATGTATGTGTTTCCTGATAATATTAGAACGTGGATGATAGGCGATGGCTATCTGGAAAACCCTTACGATATAGACCCTTATTATATTGGTCCTAAATGGGGCGGATATTACATGGCTACGGATGTTGGCTATCTGAGGTTCATTTTCTATTTTGGTGTGACAGGTATGATAGCCTTTTCCCTATATATGTTCTATGCGGCAAGGATTCTGATGGATAAGCATCCCAAGTATAAAGTACTATTTTTGTTGGTGCTTCTTGTCAATTATGCCATGTGGTTCAAGGTTGCATCTGACCTGTTCTTGGTCTTTGCTTTCTTCCTTTGTGCAGATAGGGAATTAGATACGGAGAACAATGTACCTCATCTACCTCACTCATTCCACGTATAATCCTGGTGGTATGGAGCGTGTGCTCCTCAACAAGGTGGCTTGGTTGGTGCGCGAGAAGCATTGGCAAGTAACTGTGGTGACTACTGACCAGAAGGAGCGTGCACCGTTCTATCCTTTTCCCAAGGAGGTGAAGATGATTGACCTTGGCATCAACTATTCCGACGACAACTGTTTGGGTACATTGCGCAAGGTGAAGGGATATTTGAGGCGTCGCAGGATACATCGCCGTAGGCTGACGGAACTGTTGATGCGTGAGAAGGCTGACATAGTGGTATCTTTGTTCCCTTCTGAATCCTCGTTCCTGCCAGACATCAATGACGGTAGCCGTAAGGTGCTGGAACTTCACTTCTGCAAGTTCTTCCGTCTTCAGTATGGTCGTCACGGACTGATGGGAATGATAGACCGCTGGCGTACAAAGATGGACGAGCGTCTGGTACGGCGCTTCGACCGTTTCGTGGTGCTCAGTTCCGAGGATGCCGGCTACTGGGGAGCATTGCCAAATATACAGGTTATCCCTAATGCAGCCCGCCATCTTGGTGCAGGATATTCCGTTGGAACCAGTAAACGCGTAATAGCTGTAGGCCGGCTTGATTACCAGAAGGGGTTCGACCGCCTCTTGGAAGCATGGGATATCGTGCAGAAAGACGGAAAACATCAGGATTGGCATCTGGATATCTATGGCCAGGGAGAGTGGAAGGAGATGCTGCAGCAGATGATTGACAGCCGTGGTCTGAGTGAAACTGCTACCCTGCATGAGCCTACCACCCATATCGGTGACGAATATGTGCACAGTGGCATGCTGGTGATGAGTTCCCACTACGAGGGATTTCCCATGGTGATGATAGAAGCAATGGCTTGTGGGTTGCCAGTTGTCTCTTTTGACTTCAAGTGTGGTCCGCGAGATATCATAGACGAGAATGTCAACGGGATTCTGGCGCATGAGGGAGATATCAGCGGGCTGGCCCGTGCTATGATGAAGTTGATGGATAATGACTCTCTGCGCCTGCGATTGGCTTCCAATGCACGCAGAATAACAGAAATCTATTCTGAGGAGAATGTAATGGGACAGTGGGTGAGCCTCTTTGAGGAACTTGCCGAGAGTAGATAAAGTGAGAGAGAAGGAATGAAACGGTTGTTGCAAATCAATCCCGTACTGCGTACAAGCACCTCCACTGGGCGTATCATGCAGGAGATAGGCGATTTGGCCATGGCCAATGGTTGGGAGAGCTATGTGGCTTACAGCCGTGGGCGGGATGGGATTCGTCCCTGCACCTCCCATCTGTTGCCCGTTGGCAATAAGGCCAGTGTGGCTTGGCACGGACTGATGACTCGTCTCTTTGACCGTCACGGTTTGTCTTCTGCGCATGCTACCCAGACATTCCTGCGTCAGGTGGATGCTCTGCAGCCCGATGTGATACACATCCACAATCTGCATGGCTACTTCCTGCATTACCCTCTTCTGTTCCGCTATCTGAGCAGTCACAACATTCCTGTCATCTGGACGGTACACGACTGTTGGCTCTATACAGGACATTGCTATCATTATTCATTTGCAGGATGCCAGCGCTGGCAGTCGGGCTGTGGAGATTGCCCACAGAGACGTGAGTTTCCTGCCAGTTGGTTGATTGACCGCTCACGGAGGAACTATATAGATAAGGAGAAAGCTTTTACCTCTTTGCCCAAGGGACTTCTCACATTGGTGCCTGTATCTGAGTGGATGGCTGGTGAGATGAACCGCTCTTTCCTGTCTGGGTGTGATATACGTGTCATTCATAATGGTATAGATACCGACACTTTCTCGCCTCAGGACGGCAGTGCGCTTTTGGCACGCTATGGGCTTGAGGGAAAGCATATCCTGCTGGGAGTGGCCAGCATCTGGAGCCGCGAGAAGGGACTCGATGATTTCCTTCGTCTTTCCACCATGCTCACTCCCGATGAGTGCATCGTGCTGGTGGGAATGGACGAACACACAGCCAAGCGCCTGCCTGCCAATATCATTCCTATTCGCCGCACAGAGAATGTGCGTCAGTTGGCAGAACTCTACAGTGCAGCCACTGCCTTTGTGAATCCCACTTGGCAGGACAATTATCCTACGGTTAACCTCGAGTCCATCTCATGTGGTACTCCTGTGGTCACTTACCGCACAGGCGGCAGTCCCGAGTCTGTCACACCTCAAACAGGTATGGTGGTCAGTCAGGGCGATGTGGATGCACTGCTCCGCTCTGTTCGTCAGATAGAACATCTTGGCAAGGAGGCTTTTGCTGATACTTGCCGTCAATACGCATTACAGCACTTCCGCAAGGAAGATCGTTATAAGGACTATCTGCACCTCTACGATGAGGTGATGCAGAGAGCACGTTAATCACAGCATATCCCATTTTCCAGATGAAAGTCCTACAGCTTGGTAAGTTCTTCCCTATACAAGGGGGAGTTGAGCGGGTGATGGTTGACCTGATGGGTGGATTGTCGGAAAGGGGAATTCCTTGCGACATGCTTTGTGCTGCCGTGGGGGATGACTGTGGGGAGCTTAAGGTCAATGAGCATGCAAGCATCTTCAGGGTGCCTGCCTGGGGCAAATTGGCCGCCACGATGATCAGTCCTTCGATGGTAAGCACGCTCAAGCGCATCTGCCGGCAGTACGACATCATCCATGTGCATCATCCCGACCCTATGGCTTGTCTTGCACTCTATCTGTCGGGCTATAGCGGACGTGTGGTGCTTCACTGGCACAGCGATATAGCCAAGCAGCGTATCCTGCTCCAGTTCTATCGTCCTCTGCAGCACTGGCTTCTGCATCGTGCCGATGTCATCGTGGGCACTTCACCTGTCTATCTGGCCGAGTCGCCTTGTCTCGAGCACTGGCAGCACAAGGTGGTGAGTCTGCCCATCGGCATCCAGCCATTGCTGCCTGACTCTCAGGCTGTGCAGGCTTTGCGCCGTCAGTATGGCGGGCGTCATGTGGTGTTCTCTTTGGGACGGTTGGTGCACTACAAGGGTTACCGCTATCTGGTAGAGGCTGCCCGCTATCTCACCGACGATTATGTGGTGCTCATAGGCGGTACAGGAAAACTGCATGATGAGTTACAGTCGCTTATCCAGCGCTGGCATGTAAGTGACCGCGTACAGTTGCTGGGCAGGGTGAGTGACCAGGATTTGCCTGCCTATTATGGTGCGTGCGACCTTTTCTGCCTCAGCAGTGTGCAGAAGACCGAGGCTTTTGGCATCGTGCAGATTGAAGCCATGTCGTGTGGCAAACCAGTGGTAGCCACCCGCATCCCGCAGTCGGGAGTCGCTTGGGTCAATAGCGATGGCGAATCCGGACTCAATGTGGAACCTTGCGATGCACGTGCTCTGGCCCATGCCATCATGACTCTCTGTTCCGACGATGCCCTTTACCAGCGCCTCTCAAACGGCGCACGTGAGCGTTTCGACAAGATATTCACTTACGACAAGATGATTGATAATACACTTACAATATATAACCAACTATGGAAAAAACAGCAATAGCAACCCGACCGAGTGAGGCGGGAACAAAGGTGCAGACCTGTAATCGGGAGATTATCAGCACAAGGACCAGGATGGTGAAGCGTGGGCTTGATGTTCTGGCAAGCCTTTGCGGCATGATTGTCTTTTCGCCTCTTTTCTTTATTGTCTGGCTGGCCGTACGCCTTGAGGACGGTGGGCCTGCCATCTTCTCCCAGCAGCGAGTGGGCTACAGGGGACGTGACTTCACACTCTATAAGTTCCGCTCCATGGTGGTCAGCTCGGAGGCTGACGGGCAGCCTGCCCTTTGCCAGAAGAATGATGCCCGTCTCACCCGCGTGGGCCGCTTCCTGCGCGACCATCATCTCGACGAACTGCCGCAGCTCTGGAATGTGTTGCGCGGTGATATGTCCTTTGTGGGTCCACGTCCGGAACGCCGTTTCTTCGTCGAGCGCATCATGGCTGTCAACCCCGACTACGAGTTGCTCTACCAGCTTCGTCCAGGCCTCTTCTCATCGGCTACGCTCTACAACGGCTACACCGACACACTGGCCAAGATGCTTGAGCGCCTGCGCATGGACCTCGAATACTTGCACAACCACTCCTTGTGGCTCGACACCAAGATCATCTTCATCACCGTGATTAGTATCATCACGGGCAAGAAGTTCTGATGTCTGCCGGGATTCAACCAATCAGGAATCGATTATGAAGAGACGCACCAACCTGACGCTCCGCCGCATGGGGCGAAGATATATGATGGTCAATGCCGCATCGGCAGCGCAGGATACGGCCGATGTATATACGCTCAACGAGACTGCCGCCCGCCTGTGGGAGCGGTTGGGCGATGATGAAATCTCCCTGCCCTCGCTGGCCAGTTGGCTTGCCGGTGAATATGGGATAGCCTACGACGATGCTCTGGCTGATGTCACCACACAGGTGCAGGAATGGCTGGAGTTCGGACTGATAGAATAGGGTAGCCACCCGATACACATACGTGCGTGCGCACACGTGCATGCATAATATAATAAGGTAATATAGAGTCCAGGAGGAACAAACTTGGATGGAATGACCTGCAAACTATGACCAGCCGTGAGGCTCGTCTTGTAGGGTGTTTCTCCTGGCTCTTTTCAGCACAATGCTCCCCTGTGGAGATGACTTCATGTAAGCATCTGCACCGGTGAGCAGCAAGAAACACAAGCAACAGGAGGATAGAGTGAAGAGAGACGACAGCCTGGGTGCCAGTCCCAACATTCCTTCGGCCGCATGCCGTACAGCGCTGCTGCAGTTGTTGCAGTCGGCTCTGTGGGGACGTGCGCCACAGGAACAGGCTTTCCAAGGGCTTACACGCGCCGACTGGCAGAGCATCTTCCTCACAGCTCAGGCACAGACGGTGATGGCGCTTGCCTTCCAGGCATTCGAGTTTCTGCCTGATGAGCTTCTGCCCGATGATACGCTTCTCACCCGATGGATGGTGCAAACCGAACAGGCCGAGCAGCACAGCCGTCACATGAATGAGGCGCTCGCTTCGCTCTGTGAGTTCTTCACCACACGCGGTCTGCAGCCTGTGGTGCTCAAGGGCCAGTCGATAGCCCGCCTCTATCGGCATCCTCTTGCCCGCGAGTGTGGTGATATCGACCTTCATTTTCCCATCCACGGGCAGGCTGCCCAGGCACTTTGTGTCCTTCGCGATGCCGGTGTGCATCCCCAGCCCAAGCCCGATGGCAGTTACCTCTACAGCTGGCAGGATGTGCCTGTGGAGCATCATCCCCGGCTCACCGACCTTGCCAGCCCCTTTGCCCGCAGGCGTCTGTCAGGGATGCTCAGCCGTTTTCCATCCCAGAGTGTAGCCCTTGGCATGGGCACTCATGCGCAGATTATGGTACCCGAGCCTACGGTTTCGCTCTTCATCCAGAGCACCCACATTCTCAAGCATGCGATGGGATGGGGGATAGGTTTGCGCCAGATGGCCGACCTGGCAGTGAGCCTCTCCTGTCAGACATCGCGCATTGACGGCCGCGCCTATCAGCGGGCTTGCTCGCAGGCACATCTCCTCCAGTGGAACGGCTTGCTGCATGGGTTTCTCACCCAGTGTCTGGGATTGCCCCTCCAGCGGCTTCCCTATGCCGACCGTCTCTTCGACAGCCAACCCTTGCAGGAACGTGTGTGGAGGGACGGAAACTTCGGACTGCTTCACACCACCCGCATAGCTTCGCAGTCTTCCTGGCGCAGCAAGTGCCGCACGGCAGTCTCCATGCTCCGTCATGCACGCTTCGGGTGGACCTATGCTCCTGCCGAGACCCTCTTCACAGCCCTTCAGCTGATGGCAGGACAGTTCTCCACTGGAGCACTTCATACAGATGACCACAATGAGTGATACTCAATCGACATACAGTTTCAGGGTGGGAGGTTTCCTCTTCAGCCTGACTCTTCCCCAGTGGCAGGATGTCAGCTTGCTCCTGCCTTCGTTCAGCGCCTTCCGTTGTGAGCCAGAGCCTGACGAACCTCAGCTCTTCACGTTCACCACCGAAGGCCAGACTCTCTGCCTCACAGGCAGCGAGCAGATGATAGAGCAGAGTGAGAGCGACTTGGGGCTGGTGAGCCTCTGGCGCAGTGCTGACGGTTACATCATGCAGGTTCGTCACACTGCCGATGCTCCCTCTCACACGCTCCTTTGCAACGATGATTTCACCCACATGAGCGCCACTCTGCATTGGGCCGATCCTATGGTCTCATCGGTGCTCAGTTCTATGTTGCGTATGGCTTTTGCCCAAGCCATTCTGCCTCACGGGGCCATCTCGCTGCATGCAGCGGCAGTGGTGCTTTCGGGCAGCGCCTATCTCTTCATGGGACAGAGCGGAACAGGCAAGAGCACCCATGCACGGCTGTGGCAACAGTGCTTCCCCGGCTGCCTGTTGCTCAATGATGACAATCCCATGCTGCGCCTGCATGACGGGCAGGTGTGGGCCTATGGTACCCCTTGGAGCGGCAAGACTCCTTGCTACCGTTCCGAACGCTATCGGGTGCAGGGGATAGTGCGACTGGCTCAGGCACCCCACAACAGGTTCCTGCCTGCCGCCGAGGTGGAGGCATTCAGCCTGCTGTTGCCAGGCATCTCGGCCATTGGCCAGCACGAGCGCTATTACCAGCTCATGGCCGACACGCTGGCCCAGGTGGCACTCACCGTCAGGGTAGGCGCACTGGAGTGTCTGCCCGATGAGGCTGCCGCCCGTCTCTGTGCCGCTTCGCTGGCATGAGCAGTTGGCCTGCACACATTATATATATAGAATTCTATCCAACAACGAAATAATAGCATAACTACAACAATGATGAAGAAAAGAGAGATTCTGATAGGCTGCGTAGCAGTCCTTATGTTGTTTCCATCCTGCGCATCACGCAAGGATATTGCTTACTTCAGCGATATGCAGCAGGGTCAGGGCTATGAGTATGACAGCCGTTATGAAGCCACTGTGCACACCCATGACCGCCTAAGCATCGTGGTGAGCTGCAAGCGTCCCGAATTGGCACTGCCCTTCAACACCCATGCCAACAGCATCCAAGTGGGTGCGGACGGCACTGTGTCCACCTCCTCAGGCAGCTCCCAGGAGAGGGGGGCCAAAGGTTATCGTGTGGATGTGGATGGCAACATCGACTTCCCCATCCTGGGCACTCTGCATGTCGAGGGACTTCGCGTGAGCCAGGTGACCGAAATGATCAAGAACAAGATAATAGAAGGCAACTACATCAAGGACCCTCAGGTGTCGCTCGAGTTTCTCAACTTCCGCTACACAGTGCTGGGCGCTGTGGGCCATGCCGGCACTTTTTCTGTCGATGACGACCGTGTGACGCTCCTCGATGCCATTGCCAATGCCGGCGACCTCAAGTCGAATGCCAAGTTGGGCTCTGTAGCAGTCATCCGCGAGAGCAATGGCGAGCGCAAGATATATGTACACGATATCCGCAGCAAGGAAATCTTCCAGTCACCCTGCTACTATCTGCAGCAGAACGACATCGTGTATGTAGAACCCAAGCACAAATCCCGTGAGCGTGAGGGTCGCATCTTCCAGATAGGCGGCATCGTACTCTCACTGGCCAGCGTGGTGGCTTCCATGCTGTGGGTATTCAAGAAGTAACAACGAACTCATTCTATCCCTATGACATACGAACAAGAAAAGAACAGCCAGGACATCAACCTGAAGGACCTCTTCTTCTATCTCCTGGCACGCTGGCAATGGTTTCTCGTCAGCATGTTGATCTTCGGTGGACTGGCTTGGCTCAAGTATGCACGCACTCCGTTCACCTATTTCCGTCAGGCTACGGTCATCATCAAGGACCCTTCCAACAAGACCTATACGGCAGGGCTTGACCGTTATGACAACTATATCAACAAGGTCAATGTGGCCAACGAAATCCTGCAGTTCCGTTCCAAGAAGCTCATGCAGGAGGTGGTTCGCCGCGTGCATGCCGATGTGAGCTACCAGTACAAGGACGGACTGCGCACGAGCGAACTCTATGCTATGGCTCCTGTGGCTGTATGCTTCCCCGATGCAATGCCCGAAACTTACATCTCGCTCAATCTGCGCGTCGAGGATGAGAAGCATGTGCGCATCACCGACCTCAGTAGTGCAGGCGAGGGCGATTCGTGGGTGATAGCCATGAAGGATACCGTCAAGCTGGGCGGTATGCGCCTGGCAGTCTCTCCCACCAGCTATTGCACCCGCTCGTGGTTTGGCAAGGAAATCAATGTGAGCAAGCGCCCGCTCTCGTCAGTCGCCGCCTATTATCTGGCCAACTTGGGTATCCGACAGGAGGAGGATGCTTCCAGCATTCTCACCCTCTCGCTCAAGGATGCTTCTCCCTCACGTGCCGAGGATGTGCTCAACATGCTCATCACTGCTTATAATGAGGATGCTATCCGCGACAAGAACCAGGTGGCTGTCAATACCGCCGACTTTATCAATGAGCGTCTCATCATCATCAGCCGCGAACTGGGTGGTGTAGAGAGCGAGCTGGAGACCTACAAGCGCGACAACCGCATTCTCGATATCGACAATACCGCCAGCGCCTATCTCGACGAGAGCCGCAAGTCCAACAGCGAAGCTCTGGAGATGGAAACCCAGCTCAGGCTGGCCACCTACATAAAGGATTATCTGGAGGACCACACCAAGGACGGCGACCTCATACCCAGCAACACAGGTATCGACAATGCCAGTGTGGAGAGCCAGATAAGCCAGTACAATGCCATCAAGCTCCGTCGCGACAAACTCATAGAGGACAGCAGCAACAGCAATCCCGTGGTGGAGGAGCTCAACAACTCGCTACATGCCATGAAGCAGAGCATCATACGCGCTGTGGATAACATGATAGTGAGCATCAACGTGAGGAAGCGCGATGCGCAAAGCCGTGAGGTGAGAGCACAGTCGCGTGTGGCTTCTATCCCCACCCAGGAGCGTGAGATGCTCTCCATCGAGCGTCAGCAGAAGATCAAGGAGGCCCTGTACCTGTTCCTGCTCAACCGCCGCGAGGAGAATGCCATCACCCAGGCTATGGCCGACAACAATGCACGCGTCATCGATGGTGCCACTGGTAGCAATGCTCCCATTGCCCCTGTGCGCTCACGCATCATGCTGCTGGGTTTGCTCATTGGTTTTGCCCTGCCTGCCGTGTGGTTCCTGGTTCGCCTCTTTATGGACACTTATGTGCACAGCCGTCGCGACCTCAAGGGACGTGTGAGTGTGCCTTTCCTGGGCGAGATTCCTCAAGGCCGCGACAACTCACGCTCCAAGGGCAAACGACAGGAGATGGTGGTAACAGCCGATGGCAACGATGTGACTTCAGAGGCATTCCGCATCCTGCGTACCAACATGGAGTTTATGGGCCGCAAGGAGCATCCTGCCAAGGTCATCACCTTCACCTCCTTCAATGAGGGAGCCGGCAAGACTTTCATCTCGCGCAACCTCGCACTCACACTGGTATTTGCCAAGAAGCGTGTACTGCTGCTCGATATGGATATCCGCAAGGGTACGCTCAGCCATCACATGCATGGGCATGGGCACAAGATGGGACTCACCAACTATCTGGCAGACTCCAGCGTGCAGGTAGATGATATCATCTGTCCCGTAGAGGGAGTGGATGGGCTGGACATCATCCCTGCAGGCACAGTGCCTCCCAATCCTGCCGAACTGCTCATGGACGAGCGTCTGGACAAGTTGGTGGAGGAGTTGCGCCGGCGTTATGACTATATCGTGGCCGACAGTGTGCCTGTGGGCATCATTGCCGATGCTTCCATTGCCAACCGTGTGGCCGATCTCACTATCTTTGTAGTGCGTGCAGGCAAGCTCGACCGACGCCAGTTGCCCGATATCGAGAGCCTCTATCAGGAGAAGCGCCTGCGCAATATGGCTCTGGTGCTCAATGGAGTGGATATCGCACATCGTGGTTATGGCTACGGATATGGATATGGTTATGGCCGTTACGGATATGGTTATGGCTATGGATATGGTAAAGGAAAGAAAAGTAAAAAATAAGATAATTAAGTACTAACCTTAAAAGAGTGAATGATTATGAAAATGGTAAGACAGTATGAATCACCGCTCACCGTGCGCACTCAGGTGCAGGTGGAGAAGGGCTTCATGAAAGCTTCGGTGACAGTCAGGAACGCTGACGAGGACAATGGACGTGTGGAAGAGCATCAGGTGAACCAGGATTTCGGCTACACGCTGGACGCTGGCAACGAGTGGAGTAAGCAGTAACTAAACCTCATACATTATATATATACCACTATGAGAACGCATGATTATCTTCTCGGTCTCTCCCTGCTGGCTCTGGTTGCCTGCAATCAGGAGAACATGCCCGAACGTCCCACCCCCACACCAGGTGCGGAGGTGAAGTTTGGTGTTTCGCTCAACAAGACTGATGTTACCCGCACCATCTACGGTGATGAGAACAACAACGCCTTCCCCATCTATTGGGTGCAGGGCGACAAGGTGCTTGTCACCTCTCCCCAGTGCCTGAACGGCCGCAATACCGCTCAGTACGAGGTTTCTGTAAAGACTGCCACACAGAACTATGCTACCAGCCTGAACAAGACTGGTGCGGTGGGTGTTCAGTGGGGTCAGGATGACACTGCCGATTTCTATTCGGTTTATCCTGCTGACAAAGCCAGTGTTATTGGCACCATATTCAGCCTCACAATGCCCAACGTGCAGCGTGATCAGGTGCAGTTGGATAACAAAAAGGCTTATGCCGACATGAACGCATGCTTCATGGGAGCTGTCAGCAAGGAAGTGGCCAATGGTTCTGAGGTGAACCTCACCTACAAGCCTCTCTCCACCGCCATTCGCTTCACCTTGCGTGGTCCTTCGGCATCTGTGGGTCAGACAGACAGTGAGGTGATTATCAGCAAGGTGGTGCTCAAGGCCAATCAGCCCATCGCAGGTGACTTCACTGTGGATATGAGCACAGAGACTCCTACTATGGAACTTGGTACAAACACCTACAATGAGATTACGCTCTACACCTATTATGCTTCCACTGGCGGTCATCTGGCACTGAGAGTAGGAGAGTCTGTGGAGCTGAATGCCTTTGTTATCCCCCACAAGGACCTTGCTGTCAATGACAACTGGAAGCTGGAGGTAACTACAGCCGAAGGCGTTGTCTATACCACCTCTTTGAAAGGAACTGGTGACGGTAAACTGATGCCAGGCAAGATTCATCGCTTCAAGGGACAGTTGCCATCTCTTCCTGCTCCCACCACCAAATGGGATCCCTCCAACTGGATGGTCAATATCCCCCGCAACGTATATCTCTCCGAGATTTCCATCCCTGGTTCTTGGAACTCACTGAACAAACATTTCCAGTATGCTGCGGATGGCAAATCTGAGTTGAATGTGAACTCTGTGGAGGCGCAAGTGGCAGCGATAGATTCTCAGTATAATGCCGGTGTACGTGCTTTCCATATTGATACGAGGTGGAAGGGAAAATATGAAGCTTTTAAAGGATATGTAATGACGGACTTGTCTGTTGCCAATGGTGCAGATGCCAATACGAAAGGGTTGACTGGCCTCAAGTATATGCCAAAAGATAACATATCCTTTGCAACTGTCCTGAAATGCATCACAGATCATGTGAAGTCCAATGAGTACATGATGGTATTCTGCACCTTTGCTCAGAATAGTTATGAAGAGACTGAAGGTGGCTGGATGAAGGCTATTAGTGATGCATGTGCAGACGATAGGATAATCGATGCACGCACGATTTCTGCCAATACTGTGGTGGGCGATGTGCTGGGCAAAGTGATTGTCATTGTGAACTGTGCGAAGGATCCCCAAACAATCGATAATCTTCCTACGGGCAGCAAGTGTCTCTTTACTTACACTCCTTTGGAGTTGGACAAGAACCAATATACTAATCCTAACTTTCTGTATTATACGGGTGCTATTGTAAATTGTGCAGATGCTTCTTTGAATATGTTTAGTGCGCAAGCGCAGATAATGGCCAGTCCGATGGATGCAACTAAGGGATATACGGTTTCCGGTCGTGGCTATGCACCCACTTGGGAACAACGCAAGCAGAAGACGGAGAATAATCTCAAGTGGTCGCTGGACAATTACCAGAAGACAAATTATGCACATCGTGACTGGCTGTACAATGGACTGGGAGGCTACCTCTGTGAGAGTGGAGGAAAAGAGGTTAAAGGATCTTATAGGGAAGTTGCCGAGAAACTTAACCTCTGGATAGACGACAAGATAAAGAAAATGTCTGCCCATCCTGATCCTTCTCAGGAACAGACCCGCTACTTCCCTGTAGGCATGGTGCTGATGAACTACGTGACTGATGCCGTCTATGGTAAGCCTGTGTTGCTGGACATTCTTTCGATCAACAACAAGTTCCGAAAGGCTTATGACCCCAACAAGGATCCCCTTGACCCATCCAACAACGGGTCATCGTCTGATGTGAATTCCGCTGCCCCTGGTTATAACTCGGGCATGAAGGACAATGGTACAGATGCCATTGGCTGGACACGTTCGCATTAAATAGTTCCCATCCCACTTGGGAGACGTGCTTCCACCCTCTGCCGAGGGGAGGCACTTCTCCCAAGCGGGATTCTCTGATTATAACAACCTCTCATTTTTTTATCCATCCATGCTGACTTGCAGACAATCGGCTTCCCTCTGGAGGAAAAGCGCACGATTGGCTTTTCCGTGTTTTTGTTGAGGCCGAAACAGAGCAGCACACATACTACCAACAGTATCCATCACATTATGAAAAAGAAAGTCTTTTACGTTGTATCGGCGATGGCTGCCGTTCTCCTTGCTTCCTGCTCACAGGACGAGTATAACCGCACTTCGCCCAAAGACAACATTGTGGCCGCCATCCATCCCGCAGCCACAACCCGAACAGCCGTTGACCAACCCGTAGAAAGTGCCCAGGCAGTGGGCATTGCTTGGACAGATGGCGACCAGATAGGTGTATTCGACCACGAAGCGGTCACCCAGCGCTGCTACAACAAGGTTGGGGCAGAGCGCGAGGCATTGGCCAGTTTCACTGCCGTAGGCGAGGCTTTTGCCGAACCCACATACGCCTATTATCCCTATGATGCAGCTAACGACAACAAGGAAATCACTTCACTCACAGGCAACCTCCCCGCTGTGCAGAATATGGACAGCGGCATCCTGCACGGCGACTATAAATATGGTCGCGCGAAGGGAAGCGGAGCCAGCGGACATGAGTTCGCCTTCACCCACATGTTCTCACTCGCACGTGTCACTGTGGATGCATCAGGCACACCGCTCGCAGGTGACAAGTTGCACGAGGTGAGCGTAAGCGTCACACGCAATGATGCTCCTGTGGCAGTGGCAGGACAGTTTGAGTTCAATGCCCGCAATGGTGTGTGGATGCAGACCGATGCAGGAAGCGGCACCGTGAGCCTGCAGTGGACCGATGGCCCTCAGCTCAACGGCAGCCTGACAGCCTACGTGAGCATGTTCCCCACAGTGAAGAGTGGCGACACCTTCACCATCACCGTGAGCACCCAGCACTATCGCGCCAGCTTCTCTGCACAGAGCCGTGCCGACTTCCAGCGTGAGAACATCTACGGACTGCCCCTCCTGCTCAAGAACTACTCTTCGCTGGTGGTATATGACAACGAGGGCAATCTGGTGTATCCCACCGAAGGCGTTAAGACAGGAACCTTCACCTGTGCTACACTCAATGTGGATGGTTTGCCCTCATCCATCAACAGCGATGGTCCAGGCAAGCAGGGTACTGTAACCCTGGGCAACAAGGCCAACTCGCAGGGATGGGATTTCCTGGCAGTGAGTGAGGACTTTGAGTACCACACACAGCTTGCAACAGCCATGAGCAACTACAATGCAGGAACATATCGCGGTTCGCTTGGTGTACTCAACCTCAGCCAGCGTGCCGATACCGACGGTTTGGGCTTCTTCTGGAAGAAGGGGCTGAACGCCACTGGCGAGACTATGGTTCAATATACAGCCGAGATAGGTGGACTGACCGACGGAGCCAACACATTGATCAAAAAGGGATTCCGTCACTATGTGGTTACAGTGGCCGATGGGGTAGATGTAGATGTGTACATTACTCACATGAATACCTGGAGCGATAAAAACCCGTCCTCCTTCGAACCCGTACAGATAGCCCAGCTGTGCCAGTTGCGCGACTATGTGCTCGCACAGCTCAAGCAGAACAAGCGTCCGGCCATCGTGATGGGTGATACCAACATGCGCTACACCCGACACAAGGTACAGGGCAACTTCTTTACTCCCATGGCACAGGCAGGCTACGAGGCCATCGACCCCTGGGTGAAGTTCCACCGCAATGGTGAGTTTCCCACGTGGGGAGGCAAGTCGTTGATGATCCGTAGCAACTTCAAGGGCGATACTAAGAATGACATCTGCTGCTCTGACGACCAGAGAGGCGAGGTGGTGGATAAGGTGTGGTACATCAATCATCCCCTGTCCAGCGTGCAGTTGCAGGCTGTGGATTGCCGGAATGATGTGGAAAACTTCGTGAAGAGCACAGAAGCGGCTGAGTATAAGGGTGTGGACACCGAGGATGCCAACGGCAATATCCTTACCAACCAGACGGTAAGCTACGAGAGAAAGATAGGATTGGCCGACCACTTCCCTGTGGTGGTTGATTTCAAATATACTATGATAAAGAAGTAATATGAAGAAGATGTACCTGCTGGTGGCCATCGTGGGTGTTGTGCTGCCGCTCTTCTGCTCATGTGCAGGAGATGAGACAGTGAGCAGTGGGCAGCCTCGTGTGCAGACCATCACTGCTGCCATGGCCGACCCTTCGGCACCCGAACAGACACGCACATGTATCGACATGAGCGATACCGGCAATGGTTATCTGGGCTTGCTCTGGCAGCCTGCCGACAGCATAGGCGTGTATGGCAAGGCCGGTACTCGCAATGCTCTGTTTCTCAGTGAAGCGCAGGGCAGTGTACCACAGGCGAACTTCAGCGGAACGATGGATGCTGATGACCAGCCTTATCGTGCCTATTATCCCTATAGTGCCGACAATGACGGTGCTGAGATAACCGCCTTGAAGGGTCATCTGCCGCAAGTGCAACCCTTTGATGGGACTTCGGGCCGGCTCACAGGTGACTATAAATATGGTGCGCCTGTGGGCCAGAGCCGTCGCTTCAACTTCCGTCACCTGTTCTCCATGCTTCGTGTGACAGTGGATGCCAGCGGCACCTCGCTTGCCGGTGAAGCATTGGATAGGGTGGAGCTGACCGTTACCGACGGGCAGGGAACTCCGCGTGGCATCTGCGGAAGCTTCACTTTCAGTGCCATCGACGGCACTTGGGGCAATGTGACAGATGCCTCCGGCAGCGTGAGCATGGTGTGGACAGCTCGTCCGCAGCTGGCCGAGGGCAGCAGCCATCAGGGGTTCATCACCGTGATGCCCACCGTGAAAAAGGGCGACAGGATAAGCGTGAGTGTGCAGACCGAGGCACATCTGGCCACATTCACCGCCATCTGCCAGGCCGACTTCGAGGCTGAAGTGGTGTACAACATCCCCCTCAGCCTGAAGAACTATGCCGCTCAGGCAGAAGCCTTCGGCTATAAGGAGAGCAAACTGCCATCACTCAGCCAGTTTGCTTTCTCTGTGGAGCAGAATGCGGGCAAGTTGCTCAACAACAAACTTGTGTGGAACAGCCGCAACCAGCCGCAGTTCAACAGCGTGAGCACCTATCCTGCTACGATAAGCGGCAACGAGGTGAGCCTCATGATTCCTTATCTCTATGACTTCCATCTGGTGCCCACCTTCACAGCGAGCGAGGGTGCTACCGTGAGTGTGGGAGGAGTAAAGCAGACCAGCGGAGTGACAGAGGTGGATTTCACACAGCCTGTAACCTACACGGTAGAGTCCGACGGCATGAAGCGTGACTATGTGGTGAGCATCACCAACACCGGTTTGCCTGTGGTGGTGGTACAGCAGTCGGCATCGGGTGACTTCAGTCCCGTAACTTCCGGTGGTTTCCTGGGTATTGGCGGCACTACAGTCAACCAGTTTGTGGATTTCATGGTGCGCGACAAGGACACCGAGTGGGTACAGGACGACCAGCTGACCATCTACAATGCCGACGGCACACTGGATGTTCCCACTGCGCTGTGTGGTGTCCGTCTTCGCGGAAACACCTCGAAAGCTTTCCCCAAGAAACCCTTCGCTATCAAACTGGTAGAGAAGCAGAAGGTGCTGGGTATGCCCAAGCACAAGCGCTGGGTGCTGCTGGCCAACTGGCTCGACCACTCCATGATACGCAATGCAGTGGCTTTTGACCTGGCACATGCCTTCGAGCGTGCCTGGAAGTCGGGTGCCATCGAGGAGGGTATTCCATGGAACGTGCACGGTCAGCCTGTGGAACTGGTCATCGACGGCCATCATGTGGGCAACTACTATCTGTGTGAGCAGATAAAGATAGGTTCCAATCGACTCAACATCCAGGACAATTATGAAGATGCCTTGGAGAAGACGCTGGAGAAGTGCGGCTATCTGATGGAGTTGGACAACAACTATGACGAGACCTACAAGTTCATCACCCGCCATTACTCCGTACCCTTCATGTTCAAGGACGATGTGCTGAGCGATGATATATTTGCAGCCGTCAAGGCAAAGGTGCAGGGGATAGAGGATAATATCTACAACGGGAACTTCGCTGCTGCCTATGAGGATATGGACATCTACAGCGTCATCGACCAGTGGCTCATATGGGAACTGACCATGAACCATGAGTTCCTTGACCCCCGCTCGGTGTATTACTTCATGAACGGCAACGGCAAACTGTCGGCTGGTCCGGTATGGGATTTCGACCGTGCAACCTTCCAGAACGTGGAGAATGCACGCAGCCAGGGCAGTTCGGGCGACCGCCTGAAGCCCTATGACCAGTGGATATGCTGGAGTGCCAGTCCTGTGGCAGGCGGTACAGAGAAAAGTATGCAGAAGAGTACCTCGTGCGTCTTCTACCCCGCATTGGTGAAGGATCCCATCTTCCAGGCTGCTGTGCAGAAGCGTTGGGCTGTGCTCTATCCCTATCTGCTGAGTGTGAAGGACGACATCAGCGCCTACGGACAGAAGTTGGAACGCTCCTATGAGGTGAACAGCCAGATGTGGCCCACCAGCAAAGCTGCCATCCAGAAGTACAAGAACAACTTCAGCGACTGGAGTGGTGACGAGAACATCTCGGCCTACAAGGATGTGATAGACAACTTCCTGACGGTGTATCAGAAGAGGCTCGACGGCATGAACATGCTCATCACCTCGGGACGCTTCGCCCAGTAGGCAAGGCGGATTCAAAAGGGTGAGAAAAAGAAGTAGTACTGCATGGGCGATAGAAGATATACTTC
>ENA-OZGC01000575-OZGC01000575.1-human-gut-metagenome-genome-assembly--contig:-NODE-575-length-26462-cov-5.830689_pt1 | contig 26462 bp, 19 predicted proteins | sample MGYA00245109_ERZ653643 | MGnify/ENA primary metagenome ERZ653643 (study PRJEB26926, sample SAMN06165107) | human gut metagenome | biome: ENVO:00009003; feature: ENVO:2100002; material: ENVO:00002003... | reverse complement strand
TCTCGTGGGCTCGGAGATGTGTATAAGAGACAGGTTCATGGCTCTGCTCCCTGCCGACGAGCGCCCCGAGACCACCGAGGGATACGAGGGATTCTACCACCTGACCGGCATGAACGGCAGCGTGGAGGAGGCCACCCTGAGCTATATCATACGCGACCACAGCCGCGAAGCCTTCGAGCAGCGCAAGACGAAGGTGGCCGAGGCTGCACAGATGATGAACAGCAAGTACGGCGAGGGCACGGTGACAGCCGTGGTCAAGGACCAGTACTACAACATGCTCTCGCAGCTCGAGGACAAGCCACACATCACCGGCATCGCCCACGAAGCCATCCGCGAGGCGTGCGGCTTCTGCCAGGTAGTGCCCATCCGCGGCGGTACCGACGGTGCCCAACTGTCCTTCAAGGGGCTGCCATGCCCCAACATCTTTGCCGGAGGCCTCAATTTCCACGGCAAGCATGAGTTTGTGCCCATACAGAGCATGCAGAAGGCCATGATGACCGTGGTCAATATCTGCCGCCTCACAGCAGAGAGGGCTTGAGCACGATGGCCAGTCAGGAAGCACGTATAGACAAATGGCTGTGGGCTGCACGCATCTTCAAGACACGCACCCTGGCCACTGCCGCCTGCCGCAAAGGGCAGGTGAGCATGGGAGGCGCCCAGCTGAAAGCGAGCCGCACAGTGAAGGCAGGCGACGTGGTGAGCGTGCGCAAGCCGCCCGTCACCTATTCCTTCAAGGTACTGCAGCCCATCGAGAAGCGCGTGGGAGCAAGGCTCCTGCCTGAAATACTGGAGAATGTCACGCCGCAGGAGCAGTACGAACTGCTGGAGATGAGCCGCATCAGCGGATTTGCCAACCGTGCCAAGGGAACCGGCCGACCCACCAAGAAGGACCGCCGCGACCTGGACGAGTTCACACAGGACGTGCCTGAGTACTTCGGAGACTTCGACTTCGACATGGACGACGACGATGAGCTGAACTAAGGCGGGCGCTATACGTCACACCGCCGGGCAGGGACTTCAGGCTCCCCGAGCACGGCCATAAAGGCCACACAATGCACCACCTGCCCCATGCCCATAAGACACCTGCCGGAAACGCACCGCGGTGCATCGGGCTATGCAGCACGCTGCACAGGACATCGCAGCACGCTGCACAAGCCACCGCACCGCACTACATAAAAACGAGGAAGCATGCACACAGAAGAACTAGACAAGACCGACCTGATGATTCTGCGCGCCCTGCAGCAGAACGCACGCCTCACCACCAAGGAACTGGCGGCGCAGGTGCATCTCTCCACCACCCCTGTCTTCGAGCGCCAGAAGCGCCTCGAACGGATGGGCTACATACGCAAGTACGTGGCGGTGCTCGATGCCGACAAGCTCAACAGGGGCTTCATCGTGTTTTGCAATGTGAAGCTGAGGCGCATGAACCGCGACATCGCACAGGACTTCGCCGACCGCATCAGGGACACCGAGCAGGTGAGCGAGTGCTACAACATCAGTGGCAACTTCGACTTTATGCTCAAGATACACGCTCCCGACATGAAGGCATACCAGGAGTTCATCCTTAACACCCTGGGGGCAATAGAGAGCGTAGGCAGCATAGAGAGCACTTTCGTGATGTCTGAAATAAAGAACGACTGCGGCATCAGCATCTAATGCCAAGCCGCGCACAAGCATATACAGAGAGGAGAGACAAGCAAGATGATTGACAGGCTTACCATAGACAAGATTCTGGATGCAGCCAACATAGTGGATGTGGTGTCGGACTTCGTGACCCTCAAGCGGTCGGGAGCCAACCTCAAGGGCCTTTGCCCGTTCCACGATGACCGCACCCCGTCGTTCATGGTCTCGCCGGCCAAGAACATCTGCAAGTGTTTCGCATGCGGAGTAGGCGGCCGCCCCATCGACTTCATTATGAAGCACGAGCAGTTGAGCTACCCTGACGCACTCCGTTATCTGGCCAAGAAGTACGGTATCGAGATAAAGGAGAAGGAACTCTCACCCGAAGAGAAGCAGTCGCAAACCGACCGCGACAGCATGTTCATCCTCAACGACTGGGCCAAGGAGTGGTTTCAGAACCAGTTGAGCAACACACCCGACGGACGCGCCATAGGCCTGGCCTACTTCCACAACCGAGGTTTCCGCGACGACATCATAGCGCGCTTCCAACTGGGCTTCTCGCCCGACAGCCGCGAGCATTCGCTTGGAGCCGATGCGCTAAAGGCCGGCTACCAGGAAAGCTATCTCGTAAATACCGTCAACCAGAAGGAACCGCGGCTGAGCATAGGCACTGGACTCTGTCTGAAGAACGAGGACGGACGCCTGCGCGACCGCTTTCGCGGACGTGTGATATGGCCCATCTTCACCATGAGCGGACGCGTGGCAGGATTCGGCGGACGCGTGCTCGATGCTGCCACCAAGGGCGTCAACGTGAAGTACCTCAACTCTCCCGAGAGCATCATATACAGCAAGCGCAAGGAACTCTTCGGACTCTTCCAGGCCAAGGAGGCCATCCGCAAGCGCGACCTGTGCTACCTGGTAGAGGGCTACACCGACGTGATGGCCATGCACCAGCACGGAGTGGAGAACGTGGTGGCCTCATCGGGCACTGCCCTCACCACCGACCAGATACGCCTCATACACCGCATGACCAACAATATCACCGTCATCTACGACGGCGACGAGGCGGGCATACACGCCAGTGAAAGGGGCATAGACATGCTGCTGGCCGAGGGTATGAACGTAAAGCTGCTGCTCCTGCCCGACAGAGAAGACCCCGACAGTTTCGCACGCAAGCACACTGCCACCGAGTACCAGCAGTACCTGACCGAGCATCAGACCGACTTCATACAGTACAAGACAGCCCACCTCATGCTCTCGGCCAAGAACGACCCCACGCGCCTGGGGCAGCTTGTACACAGCATAGCAGCCAGCATAGCGGCCATCCCCGACGAGATTACGCGTGTGCTCTACACCCGTCAGGCAGCACAACAACTGCAGATGGAGGAGCGCCTCATCACCGATGCCGTCAATGGACAGAGGCGTGCCAAGGCCGACGAAAAGCGCCGCGAGGCAGAGCGTGAGGCACGCCGCGAGACCTACCAGCAGAGTCAGCAAGCCGAGGCAGCACCCGTGCAGGCTGTACCCTCTGCCGCTCCCCAGCCCATAGCCGGCACGCCCGGCACACCGGCCCAGGGAGGCATCTCCACCGCCGAAAGCAACCGCGAGCGCGAACTGATGCGACTGCTGCTGACCCGCGGAGAGCAGTGCATCTGCACGATAGAGGACGAGCAAGGGGAAGAGAAGAGCCTTTCGGCCTTTGAATATGCCAGCATGAGCCTGCAGGACGACGGCATCGAACTCTCGTCCCCGCTCTATGAACGCATCCTGCAAGAGGGCATCGCACACGTTCACGACCAGGACTTCACCGCCGAGCGCTACTTTGCCCACCATCCCGACCCGCTCATCAGCGGTCTGGCCTTCGAGCTGAGCGTTGACAAGGTGCCGCTCAGCAAGATTCACGCAGCCACCCCCGATGAGCAGCGCTACGATGATACCATCATGTCGCTGGTGAGTAACATCAAGCTCGATTGCGTGAAGAGGGAACTGAAGAGCCTGCTGGAGAAAGCCAAGAGCCCTGCCATCAAGGAGGACAAGGAGGCCCAGAAGGAACTTTTCGCCCGCTTTGCCGAGCGAAGCAAATACGCTCAGGAACTGGCGCGTGAGGCTGGCAACCGCGTGGTGATAAGCTAAGGAGGCACCACGCAATCCATTCATCAAAACACTTTACCACAATGACTCTTAAAGAGGAATTCCCTGTTCTGGGCATGGGATGCGCCATGTGTGCCGCCCGCGTGGAACAGGCACTGAGAGCGCAGAAGGGTGTGGCACAGGCCACAGTGAACTTCGCCGCACAGACCGTGCTGGTGCAGTATGACAACCAGGCCTGCACCACCAGCCAACTGCAGCAATGCGTGCAGGCGGCCGGCTACGACCTGGTCATCAGCGACAATGCCGGCCAGGCCGAAGAAGAGGCCGAACAGACACGCCGCAGGCAATGGACCGGCACACGCAACCGCACCCTGCTGGCAGCCGCACTCTCGCTTGCCGTGTGGAGCATACAGATGTTCCTCACCCCCTCACTGCCCTCTGCCCTGCTCATGTGGCTGCTGGCCACACCCGTGGTGGCATGGTGCGGACGCAGTTTCTATGCCAATGCCATCACACAGCTGCGCCATGGCTCAGCCGGCATGGACCTGCTGGTAGCCACCGGCACCGGTGTTGCCTACCTCCACAGCGCCACTGTGCTCTGCCTCCATCTGGGCTTCGGGCATGGCACCGCCCTGCCCCATCTCTATTTCGAATCCGCTGCCATGATCATCACATTCGTGTTGGCAGGCCGACTTCTGGAGGCGCGTGCCAAGAGCCACACCACCGATGCCCTGCGCACACTCATCTCGCTCAGCCCCCACACCGTGACGGCCACCGATGACGAGGGGCGTACCTGGGAGAAGAGAATACAGGACGTGAGCGTGGGCGACCTGCTTCTGGCCAAGGCCGGAGAGCGCATCGCCGTGGATGGCAGCGTGACAAGCGGCACATCGTGCGTGGATGAAAGCATGCTCAGTGGCGAGTCCATCCCGGTAGATAAGGAGGTGGGGAGCCGGGTATATGCAGGCACCACCAATCTGCAGGGCAGTTTCACCTACCGTGCCCAATGCGTGGGCAATCACACCTTACTGGCGCAAATCATACAGATGGTGCGCGAGGCCCAGGGAAGCAAGGCGCCTGTACAGCGCCTGGCCGACCGCGTGGCTGCCGTCTTCGTGCCCACCATCATGTCGTTCAGTGTGCTCACCCTCATCGCCTGGGGACTGCTGGGCGGTGCAGACGGGTGGCAAAGGGGGCTCACCGCAGCCGTGAGCGTGCTGGTGGTTGCCTGCCCCTGCGCCCTGGGACTTGCCACCCCCACAGCCATCACAGTGGCCATCGGACGTGCCGCCAGCGAGGGCATTCTGGTGCAGGATGCCGCTGCACTGGAGGAGGCATGCCGCACCGACGCGGTAGTAATGGACAAGACGGGCACACTCACCACGGGACACCCCACGGTGACAAGGGCGCAATGGAATGGGGACAAGGCACTCCTCGGCCCCGTGCTCATGGCTATGGAGAGCCGCTCAACGCATCCGCTGGCCCAGGCTGTGCGCCAGTATCTGACCGACAACCGTCTGGCCCTCTCCCCACAGTCCGCTGTCCTCACCCCCGACACCTGCTCCACCCTGCCCGGCATGGGCATGGAGGCCACCATCCAGGGCACCATCTATCTGCTGGGCAACCGCCGCCTGATGGAACAGAGAGGCATACGCCTCGATGAACCACTGGCCGAGGCCTGCCGTCAATGGGAAAGCGAGGGGCACACCATCATCCTGCTGGCCGACGGGCAGGAGGCTCTGGCCATCCTGGGAGTGGCCGACCCGCTCAAGGCTACCTCGAAGGAGGCCGTGGACCAACTGCGTGAGATGGGCATAGAGGTGCACATGCTCACGGGCGACAACGACCGTGCCGCTGCCCACACAGCCCACGAAGCGGGCATCAGCAACTATGTGGGCAATGCCCTGCCAGCCGACAAGGCGGCATTCGTGAAGCATCTGCAGAGCCAGGGCAAACACGTGGCCATGGTGGGCGACGGCATCAACGACAGCGCGGCACTGGCCACCGCCAACCTGAGCATCGCCATGGGCCAGGGCAGCGATACGGCCATGAACGTGGCCATGCTCACCATCATCGGCTCCGACATGCGGCAGATAGGGCGCGCCATACGCCTTTCACGCACCACCGTACGCATCATCAGAGAGAACCTCTTCTGGGCATTCTTCTATAATATAATAGGTGTGCCGGTGGCAGCAGGCCTGCTCTACCCCCTCTGCGGCATGATGCTCAACCCCATGTACGCCAGTATGGCAATGGCCATGAGCAGCATCTGTGTGGTAGCCAACAGCCTGAGGATAAGGGGCAGAGGCAGTCGGCAGGCATGACACTACGCCCCCTGCGCTGCATGCCGTACGCATCCGCCGGCACTGCCAGCACCGCCGCCATCACCACAGAACAAGGCTGCAAAGGGAGAAGAAAAAGGCTCTTCCCTTTCTCCTTTCGCAGGAAAGTTGTATCTTTGCGCTTGATAAACGGCTCCGTAGCTTAGCTGTATAGAGCGTCAGATTCCGGTTCTGAAGGTCGAGGGTTAGAATCCCTCCGGGGTCACAGCAGATTAGAGGCAGGTTGTCTTCCCACAAGACAAGCCTGCCTCTCGTCGTTTCCGGCCCTGTGATGTGCCTTCCCTGGCCGTGGGGGAGGCTGCGCGGGATGCCGCCCACAGCGTTTCCTCAAACAGCGAGACCCGCTGGCCGTCGTTACTGACGGCTGCGGGTCTCGTTGTGTTACTGTCCCGGGCCACTGCTGTCATGCCTGTCAGCAGGAACGCCGTGAGCATTGCCCTGCTCTTCCTTACTGCAAGTATTGCTTGAAATGGTTGGTTATCTGGCGGAAGAGATGCGCACGGGTGTTGCCTCCGAAGATGCCGTGGTTGCGGTTGGTATAGGTCAACTCGCGGAAGTCTTTGTCGGCCTGCACCAATGCCTCTGTGTATTCAGCGGCATTGCGGAAGTGTACGTTGTCATCGGCAAGGCCGTGAACGAGCAGCAGATGACCGTTCAGTTGGCCGGCGCGGCTTATTGCCGACACGTCGTAGCCCTCTCCGTTCTCCTTGGGAGTGCGCATGAAGCGCTCGGTATATACGCTGTCGTAGTAGCGCCAACTGGTGGGAGCTGCCACTGCCACGCCGGCGGCAAAGACAGGACGGCCCTCACTCATGCTCATCAGAGTGCAGAAGCCGCCATAGCTCCAGCCCCAGATACCGATGTGCTTGCCATCTACGTAGGGCAGCGAAGCGGCATAGAGGGCTGCCTCCACCTGGTCGTGGCTCTCCAGCTGACCCAGTTTGAGGTAGGTGCACTGCTCGAAGTCACGGCCACGGCCGCCCGTTCCGCGGCCATCCACAACGAGGCTGATGAAGCCCTGCTGCGCCAAGTACTGCTCATAGAGCATGCCTCCCATGTTGCCTGCACTCCAGCTGTCGAGCACCTGCTGGCTGCCTGGACCACTGTACTGGAACAGTATGACGGGGTACTTGCGGCTCTCTTTGAAGTCGGCCGGAAGCACCATCAGACCATTGAGCTGCACGCCGTCCTGGGTCTTGAACGATATGATGCGGCGCTCGCCCATGGCAATGGAGGAGAGCTTGGAGCGCAGCTCGCTGTTGTCCTCAAGCGTGCCCAGTGTCTTGCCATTGGCATCGCACAGGGTGGTCACAGGCGGTGTCTGCAGGTTGCTCCACACGTTCATATAATAGCGCAGCCCCTTGCTGAAGATGGCGTCGTTGGTTCCCTTCTGGCTGCTAAGCTTGATGGTCTTGCCCTTGATGTCGGTCTTATAGACGGCCTTGTAGAGCGGCCCCTCCTGGTTGCTAGCATAGTAGGCCATGCCCAGGCGGCTGTCGTAGCCGTAGAAGTCGGTCACCACATGCTGGCCGTGGGTAAGCTGGCGCTTGAGCGTGCCGTTGAGGTCATACAGGTAAAGCTGGTTCCAGCCGCTGCGCTCGCTCATGAGCACGAATCCGCCGGGCGTTGTCTGGAAGTCCTTATACACGTTCTCGGATATATACTTCTCGGTCTCATCACGCACGATAAGGCGGCACTCGGTGCTGCGAGGATTGGCCACATAGATGTCGAGGCGGTTCTGGTGACGGTTCTGAGTGAGCACCAGGAGCTTCAGCGGGTCATTGGTGAAGGTGATGCGGGGCACATATCCGTCGGGGTCAAGGGGCAGCTGCATCTGCCTTATCACACGGCTCTTGATGTCGAAGCTGTGTACGGTGACGGTGCTGTTGGTGGCACCTGCCACGGGGTACTTGTATGAGTAGGCCCCGGGATACTCACTGTACTCCTGACGCTCGGGGGCGAGTCCCTTGTAGAGGGGGAATGAGAAGGTGGGCACAGCCTTCTCATTGTACTTGACCCATGCCAGCATGGTGGCATCGGCATTGAAGTCGAAGGCGCGGCTCAGCGAGAACTCTTCCTCATTGACCCAGTCTGGCTTGCCGTTGATCACCTCGCCGAACTTGCCGTCCTTGGTCACTTGGGTCTCGCTGTTATTGAACAGAAGCTTCACCAGAAACAGGTTGCCGTCTCTCACGAAGGCCACCATATTTCCGTCGGGACTCCATTTGGGCACCTCCTGGGCACCGTTCTCGCTCAGGTTGGCTATGGTGCGGTTCTTCACATTATATATATAGTACTCTGCCGTACGGCTGTGCCTGTAGATGGCACGCGTGTCGGTCTGCAGCAGGATATGCTTTTCGTCGGGACTCATGATGTAGCCGTCGATGCGGGGGATGCGTATGCGCTGCTTGAGCATACTGGGGTCGAAGAGCACACCCGTCTGCTTGCCAGTGCGGAAGCTGTAGCGCAGGATCTGCTTGCCGTCGGCGCTCAGCTGGCTGTAGCTTTCGCCATCGGCCAGAGGGTTGACGCCGTGGATGCGCTTGGCAGAATAGGTGCCGTTGGTGAGGTTCTCGATTGTGAGGTCATCGGCAGTGCACAGCGTGGTGACGGTGCACAGCAGAGCCGTCAGTAGTAATAGCCTTTTCATTTCTCTGTTGGTTTGTTTCGTTGTTTCGTACAAAGGTACGACAAATCGGCAAAAGCCGCGTCCATCCGGCCTCCGTTTCTCCTTTTTTGCGTACTTTTGCCTTATGGAATACAAGGAGTTCGGCGCCTGGCTGCAGGCAGAACTGGGTTGCAAGGCCCAGAAGATATCGGTGGATGCAGGATTTTCATGCCCCAACAGGGATGGCACGGTGGGCTTCGGCGGCTGCACCTTCTGCGACAACCGCACCTTCAATCCCGCCTATTGCCGGCAGGGCGGCACGATTGCCCAGCAGCTGGAGGCGGGCAAGAGGTTTTTCGCACGCAAGTACCCCACCCTGAAGTACCTGGCTTACTTCCAGTCCTACACCAACACGCACGGCTCGCTCCCACGCCTCAAGGCGCTCTACGAGGAGGCGCTGCGGGTACCCGATGTAATTGGGCTGGTCATCGGCACGCGCCCCGACTGCATGCCAGCCCCGCTACTGGACTATCTGGAGGAGCTCAACCGCCGTACCTTCCTGCTGGTGGAATATGGGGTGGAGAGTGCCAGCGAGGAGACGCTGCTGCGTGTCAACCGCGGCCACACCTTCGCACAGGCACAGGAGACCATCCGTAACACCGCCGCACGAGGCATCCGCGTGGGGGCACACATGATACTGGGCTTCCCCTGGGAGTCGCATGCCGACCTCATGCAACAGGCGCGCCTGGTGGCCTCCCTGCCGCTCACCACACTCAAGCTGCACCAGTTGCAGGTCATACGCGGCACGGCACTGGCACGGGAGTACGAGGCTGCCCCCTGGCCCATGCCCACTGCCGAGGAGTATGTCAGCCTGGTGCTGGAGTACATCAGCCACCTTCCCAGTTCGCTCGTACTGGAGCGCTTCGTGAGCCAGAGCCCGCCTGAACTTGTCATAGCACCGCGCTGGGGACTCAAGAACCATGAGTTCGCCGACCTGGTGAAGCGGAAGGCTGCCGCCATGAACCGCACCACGGCCGATTCTTGATTACTGAATTCCAGACTAAAAATCAGGCTTCGCTTCTGTCACGAATGCGAAGCCTTGTTGTTGGAAAGCGATGGCGGAAGGCTGGGGAGGGAACCTCTGGAAAGAACGAAACGGATTGCTCGGGGAAAAGAAGAATCCTCCGAAGGCGTGTGAAGCGAATTTCCATGGAGGCCGAAGCGTGTTGCCTGGAGAAAAGGATAATCCTCCGAAAGCACGAGAGGCGGATTTCGGGAGAGAAAAAAGCGGATTGTATTCGGGAAAGGAAAAAGCTCAGAAAGCGTGTGAAGCGGATTTCCATGGAGGCCGAAGCGGATTGCCTGGAGAAAAGGAACGGGGTGACTTGGGAAAGGGTTCATTCCGGTGCGGAAAATGCAGCGCGCTGCATGTGCTGGCGCAGCACGCTGCATCGGCTGGCACAGCGCGCTGCATCAGCCATCGCACCGCACTGCGTTTCTCGCCTCACCCTTCTCCTTCTTTTCCCAAGGCACCATCGCCTTCTCCGTCAAGCGCCTCTCTCCTCCCCTGCCCGCGCGCCGGACACCATCGGGAGGGGCTGTAAAGAGGAAGCCCCCTCTTGCTCCTTCCCTGTGTGGAAAGTTCAAGAGGGGGCTTTGCTTTATCCTGTCACTTTACATTCATCCGCTCACCTTTCCCTGAGGAAAGGAGCGGGCTGGAGCGGGCATTCAGTTGGAGGGAGCCTGCATGCGGAATGTGAGGCTCTCGGGAGAGAACTCCACGCCGGGACACGCGAAGAAGCGGGCTATGGTGCCATCGGCTGCCAACTGGCGGGGCGACCCTATGCTCAGTCCCTGGCAGTCCATCAGCCAGAGCTTATCGCCCAGCTGAAGCGCCATCTCCACATCGTGTGTGCTGAGCAGCACAGTCTTCTGCATGTCGTGGGCCAGGCGGCTCAGGAGGCGCAGGGTGCCCACCTTCGACGGATAGTCAAGGAAGGCCGTGGGCTCGTCGAGCAGGATGGCCGGTGTCTGCTGTGCCAATGCCTTGGCTATCACAGCCTTCTGCCGCTCCCCATCGCTCAGCGATTGCACCTGCCGGTCGGCCAGTTCGGCCACGCCTGCCAGCCTCATGGACTCATCCACGATGCGGCGGTCATCGTCCTGCAGGGTGCCCCAAAAACCAGTGTATGGGGCGCGTCCCATGCCCACGAGGTCGCGTACGGTGAGTCCCGCCACATCTATGCGCTCGGTGAGCACCACGCTCAACAGGCGGTTGAGGCGGCTTGCGCCCAGTCGGTCTGTCGGCTTGCCGTCTATGCTCACCTCGCCGGCGAGGGCCGGCTGGAAACCTCCAATGGTGCGCAGCAGCGTGCTCTTGCCCGCTCCGTTGGCACCCAGCAGGCACACCATATCGCCCTGGTGCAGGCAGGCATTGAGCCCGCTTGCCACCACGCGGCGGCCATAGCCTGTGCTCACATTATGCAGCCTGATTTCCATAAGTCGCGTCTCCTATGCTCAGATGAATGCCGTATGGGTGCTTTTTACTCGATGGTCGAGCAATACTTGTAGCCCAGCTTGCGGTAGATGCTCTGCATGGCGGGCAGACGCTTCTTGCTGAACTCCTCGTAGTTCTTGGCCTGGGGCTGCATCCACTGCACCTCGCACATGGCAGCCAGGCGGGGCAGCAGCATGTACATGGCGTGGTCGGGGCTCACCACATACTCGGTCCACAGGTTGCACTGCGCGCCTACGATGAACTTGCCTTCCTCTTCGGTGAGCTCTGCAGGCACGGGCTCCATGCTGTACACGGTGCTCACGGGCAGATAGCCGCCGATTGCCAGAGGCTGGGCATCGTGGTTCTTGAGCTGATAGTAGTCGATGTAGCAATGGTTGGTGGGGCTCATCACCACGTGGTGGTGCTGGCGTGCAGCCTCGATGCCACCCTTGTAGCCGCGCCAGCTCATCACGCTGGCCTTCTCACTCAGACCGCCCTCGAGGGTCTCGTCCCAGCCGATGATTTCACGTCCCTTGGCTGCCAGATATGCCTCCATGTCCTTGTTGATGTAGGTCTGCAACTCCGCTTCATTCTTCAGGCCAAGCTCCTTCATCTTCTTCTGACACTTGGGGCATGCCTTCCAGCGGTTGCGTGGGCTCTCGTCACCACCGATGTGGATGAGCTTACCGGGGAACACTTCACACACCTCGTCCATGACCTTGTGCAGGAAGTCGAGGGTCTTGGGGTTGCCGGCGCAGAGCACATCCTGGGCAATTCCCCAGCGGCACCACACGTTGTAAGGACCGCCGGTGCAACCGAGTTCGGGATATACGCTGAGTGCTGCAATCATGTGTCCGGGCAGGTCTATCTCGGGAACGATGGTGATGAAGCGCTCTTCGGCATATCGCACAATCTCCTTCATCTCCTCCTGAGTATAGTATCCGGTCTCTGGGGTGTCGTCATAGATGGCTCCCGCAGCGTTGCCCACACCGATGTTCTTGCCTACGACCGTGCAGGGACGCACGCTTCCCTTGACTGCCAGTTCGGGCAGCGACTTCACCTCGAAGCGCCAGCCCTGGTCATCGGTCAGGTGCCAGTGGAAACGGTTGACGCCGTGCAGGGCCAATATGTCGATGAACTCCTTGACGAAGGAGACGGGGAAGAAGTGGCGGGCACAGTCGAGCATGGTGCCACGGTAGCCGAAGCGGGGCTCGTCGCTCACCGTTGCATAAGGCAGACGAATGGTGTCGCCCTTCTCCTCCATCACGCTCTTGCGCAATGTCTGCACGCCATAGAACACTCCGCTCTCGCTTGCGCCCTGGATGCGGATGCCCTTCTTGTCCACGGTGATGAGGTATGCCTCGGGGTTCTCACTCTTGAGACCCAGCGAGAGCTGCACGCCGGGCACGGCCTTCTTGCCGGCCACCTGAGGTGTGAGAGAGAGGTACTCGCCGGCCAGTGCGGCGGTGCTCTTCATCTTGTCGTTGCCTGCAGGGTAGGTCACAGCCTGTCCCTTGATGAGCAGAGCCTGCTTGCCGCTGGGGTCGATGGCTATCTGCTGAGGCAGGGGAACTGTCTGGTAGGTAACTTCTGCAGCAGCGGCCAGTGTCATGCAGGCGGCTGCCAGGAATAGAGATGTTCTTTTCATCTTGCAATTGTTTGGTGTTGTTAATAGTTATTTACGGTTGTGCCCCAGTATCACATACATGATGACTGGGGTGCCCACAAGGGGTGTGATGACATTGATAGGGATGAGCGTGCCACTGCCCGGCAGCGTGCACAGAAGGTTGCAGCCCAATGTGAGTGCCGCCCCCACCAGCATGGACGCTGGCAACAGGATGCGGTGCGTGCTGGTGCGAAGCAGCATGCGGGCTATATGGGGAACGGCCAGACCCAGGAATGAGACCGGGCCGCAGAAGGCGGTGGTGGTGGCTGTGAGCAGACCCGTGACCAGCAGCAATGCCTGGCGCACCCGCCTCACATTCACTCCCAGGTTCTGTGCATAGCGCTCCCCCAGCAGCATGGCATCGAGGGGCTTGACCAGCAGGACTGCACCGGCCAGACCGCTGAGCACCAGCGCACAGAACACCGGCAGGCGGTCGGTGGACACGCTGCCAAAGTTGCCCATGCCCCATAGCACGTAATGGTGGACGCCCTCCTCGGTGCCCAGATAGCTGAGGAGCTGTATGATGCTGCCCGTCACGTAGCTGATGACAACGCCTGCGATGAGCAGGGTGAGGGCATTGCGCAATATCTGCGAGAGGGCCAGCAGCAGTGCCATGACCAGCAGCGCCCCAGCCATGGCGGCCATGATGACCAGCAGGTAGCCGCCTGTAGATAGGTACCCAAGGGTGACCGTGCCGCCCAACAGCAGCATGACCACCGCCACGCCCAGGCTTGCGCCGGCATCGATACCCAGTATGGAAGGGCCGGCCAGGGGATTGCGGAAGGCCGTCTGCAGCAGCAGACCGCACGCGCTAAGCGATGCGCCGCACAGCAGGGCCGTGATGGCCTGGGGCACACGGCTCTCCATGATGATGAATGTCCAGGCATGATGTCCCTCCACCTGGCCTCCGCACAGTATCTGCCACACTGCCGTGGCAGGTATGCTGAGCGAGCCGAACCACACGTTGCACAGGGCCAGCACCGCCACCAGAAGGCAGAGGAGGAGAATCAGGAGGCCATGTCTCATGGTATGCTATGGAAGTATCGGTGGGCGGGCACGATGCCCAACTCGGGATGCAATATCGCCGTGAGGTCTTCCAGAAGCCGCTCGGGATGGAAGGGGGTCTGCTCATAGAACCCAGTGGAAGAGGGGTCGCAGGTCCATGCCTGCGCCTTGATGCCCTTGAGCAGGGGCGTATCACTGGCCAGCTGAGCCTTGCTCTGCAGGCCATACGTCTTGATGAGCCACACGTCGGCCTCCAATGCACGCTCCAGCACATGCTCGATGCTGAGCGGACTGCTGCCCGTGCCGGGGATGTCGGAGAACAGATAGCGGGCTCCCGCATCGGCATACATCTGCCCCATGGTGCTGCTGCCGGCAGGCATGTACCACTGTCCGTTGTAGGGTGCTTCGCAGATGAGAGTGGGATGGGAGCGTGCTCCCTGGGCCTTGTCTCTCAGTTGGATATAATGCTGCTCCACGCTGCGGAAGATGCTGTCGGCACGCTCGGCCTGTCCCACCAGGCGGCCGTAGAAGCGCACCCACTCGGCTCTGGCCAGCGGGCCAACCTCCATATAGTCGGCACACTCCACCACGGGGATGCTGAGGCGGCCTATCTTGCCATAACCGCCATTCTGCTCGAAGGGGCTGCGCAGCACGGCATCGGGCATGAGGTCGATGAGCCGCTCCATGTTGGGCTCCATGCTGTTGCCCAGGTCGCAGATGCGTCCCTGCCCCACCCCATCGTGGATGTAGGCCAGAGGCATATACTGCAGGTCGCACACGCCACGCACCGAGGACAGTGCCCCCAGTTCGCTGAAGAGTGCGCAATGCACGGATGTGAAGACGGCCGCACGCCTGAGGGGTACATGTATGACGCCTTCGCCCTGGCGTGTGGTATCACTGGTGAGGAAGTATCGCGCCAGCGTGCGTCCCTCGTGCCAGGGGTCCAGCATGGTGACCTCTATGCCGTCGGGGTGTGCCACCATGTGCAGGTTGCGGGCATAGGCCATGGCTATGGTATCGCCGCCGCAGTGGTCTGCTCCTCCACCCGCACGGCCGCATCCGGCAGTGAGAGCGATGCAGAGGCTTGCCAGCAAGGCTCCTACAATGGTATATATAATATAATGTACGCGCGCGAGCATCCTATTGTCCTCCATTCGTTTGCTCCATGCCCAGACCGGCGCTTATCACATAGCGGGGCGAGGCAAGGAAGTGGTGCATGTATTCTTCGGCCTTTCTCACCGCCTCCTGCAAGCCTTCGCCCAGAGCCAGAAAGGTGGCCGCAGCGCTTGATAGAGTGTCGCCCGTACCGTTGCGGTCGGTCAGCCGGAGCTTGCGTTTGGGGTACGAGGTCACACGGTCGGCAGTGGCATCATAGAGATAGTCCACCAGATAGTCCTCCCGCTCCACTCTCTTGACGAGCACCGAGCAGCCCCATTGGGCCAGTTCACGCAGGTCGGCATGGATATCTGCCAGCGGGCGACCCAGGAGGAACTCCGCCTCGTGGCGGTTGGGAGTGATGAGTGTGGCCAGGGGGAAGAGCTGCTGGCGGTAGAGCGCAATGCACTCGTCGCTGATGAGCTGGCAGCCGGCATAGTTGACCAAGACGGGGTCGATGAGCACCGGTTGGCGCTGGTAGCGCCTGAGCACGGTGGTCACACCGCGTATGATGTCGGCTGCAGGCAGCACTCCGGTCTTGATGCAGTCGGCCCCCACGGTGCTGAGGAAGGACTCCACCTGCGATACGACCAGGTCGGCAGGCAAGGGATAGACTCCCTTCACGCGGTTGACATCCTCGTCCACAACAGCCGTCAGGGCGGCAGCCGCCCAGCCGCCACAACGTGTGATGGCCTTGATGTCGGCCTGCACACCTGCGCTGCCCAGTGGCTCGGTGCCTGCTATGAGGAACACTTTTCCTGTTTTCTCCTTACATTCCATGATGCTGGGCACAAAGGTACACATTTCTTTCTGACCCGACAAACAACTGAGCGTCACTCTTGGAAGCGCACTGGATAAATGTCCCCATTGCGGCCTTACCCACCATCATCAACGCTCGCCCAGAATACGCAGCGCGCTGCGATGGCTGATGCAGTGCGCTGCGATGGCCTGTGCAATGCGCTGCACAGGACGATGCAGCGCGCTGCGTTTTTCCGTCCATCCGCCCCGCCCGGATGCAAGAAGGGGCAGTCCCTTTGACAGGACTGCCCCTCGGATGGGTAGGATATTGCTTGCGCGCGATGACCCATGGGGCTTGCCGGGGGCAAGGAGCGTGGGCGGGCGCGCTGCGGAATCACTTCTTGATGACCACGTTGTCGAATGCGAAGTAGGCAGGAGTGTTCAAGCCCCATTCGCCTGTATCGCTGCCCTCCATCGTAAACTTCAGACTGGTCACCTTGCCCAGCGAACTGATGTCGCAGGTGTACCATCTTGACATGAAGCCACCACCTGCGCACAGTGCCACAGGCAGAACGCCCTTGGACTCGGTGCCATCGAATCCCTCTATCTTCAGATTGAGGTAGTCGGTGCCGTGAAGCAGCGCAGAAGCCACACCGTTGCCGTGCTTGGCCACGCTCAGCATGTAGGTGGTACCTATCAGGTCAATGGTCTTCACCTCGCGGGCCACGCTGTCGGCAAAGTAGATGGTAGCCTCGTCGAACACCACCACGAAGTTCTTGGAGCCATTAGAAACAGGCACTGCCAACTGTTGCTCATAGGTGCGCAGAGAGTCGATGCCGGCATCGATGTAGTAGCTGAGAGCCGCTCCTCCCTCACTGAAACCATACTGGCCACCCCACTTGTTGGTCATTCCGCCGGTGAGCGTAGTGGCAGGATCGCTCCAGCGGTAGGTGCTTGCCAACTCGCCATAGAGCATCGGGCCGTTGTACTGAGGCGTATCCACCAGGGCTGTGAAGTAGTTGCCCTCGAAATCCACCGTCACTGTCTCCTCCACGTCAAGGTTAGGGTTGAAGTTCTCATCCTCGTCACATGCGGTGAAGGTGAGGCCTGCCATGAGCAGCAGAGCCATAAACTTTGTCTTCTTCATATCTTTAGAGTATAAAATAGGTTGCATTGCACTTGTTTACACTCCAAAGTTAAAGATTATTTGCAAAAGGGAGAAACACTTTCGCCATTTTCTTGACCTTGGAGGTGCAAAAAGCCCCGCCACACAGGAAAGCGGCCTGTGAAACGGGGCAAAAGGGGCTTCGGCAGGTTGCGCTCAGGGCTTGAGCACCACGGCCTCCTTGTGTCGGCCATCGACCTTGATGGTCAGGGGCTGCGGCAGACGCACGTGGCGCACATGCTCCGTCTCGCTCACGGCAGGAAGGGAGTTGAGTATGTCCTGGCGATAGATGCCGTCCTGGCGGAAGGCATTGACGGTGAGGTAGCACACGCCCAGCGATGTGAGGTTCTGGAAAAAGTGTGTGCCTTGGCTGGGGTCCACTTGATAATTGTCAAGCCCTGCCTCTACGATGACCTGTGCGGCGCTGATGTGGGGCCACTTGACGGGAATGCCCAGCCACGGGTCGCTGCTTCCCCAGCGTCCCGGACCGATGAGCAGATAGGAGGCCGCCTGCACGGAAGTGTCTCCGTTGGCGTCCGGCGAAGTGCCCGTAGCGAGGAAGGAGCGGTTGATGCGCTCTATCTCTTCGGCTATGGAGGGGTTCTGCGATGGCTGGTAAGCGTCGGTCTTGACATAGACCACATCGGTGATGTCGGTGATGATGCCGTTTCCGATGGCATTGTGGGAGCGCAGGAGGCAGTCGTCGTCGGGCACCAGGGTGAGGTCTTCATTGATGTCCATGCGGTTGTCCACCATGGGACGTATCTGCAGGAGATAGAATTCGCCGCTCTTGTCATCGTGCAGGTTCACCGCAAACTCTATCTCGACAGGACGCTGCATCTCGCTTTGCCCATAGTCGAGAACGAGCTTCATCAGTTCGGGCAGAGGGAAGACCCCGTGCTGGAGCACGCCTGCAAAGGAGAGTATCTTGCGGTTGCGGCCCTCGTAATAGCCGTCGTAGATGCATTGGTCATAGGGATCATAGGTGGAGCAAATCCATCGCAAGGCGCCATGCTGCTCGGCATCACGCAGGGCGACACGCACCAGATTGAACCCGTCATCGACCTGCAGGGGGCCGGAGTCGGGGTCGCTGGAGGCCTTGAGCGCCAGGAAGTGGGTCTGGGTATCGCGCAGGGCGGTCTCCATCTCGCTCGTCTGAAGCACCTGGTGGGGGTGTGCCGGACATACCCGCAGGCTCACGCCTCCATCCACGATGTACTTTCCGAGTCCCATGGCAAGCGACACCGTACCCTCCTCGGCCTTCTCATCCCCGATGGGGTAATAGTTGATGCTGCGTGCCACACCGCTGATGAGGGGATAGAAAAGACTGCCGTGGGCCTCACCCACAACCTCCTGCAGGATGACTGCCATCTTCTCCTGGTCGATGACATTGCTCGTTGCAGTCATATAGTCCTTGCTGGCGCGATAGAACACGCTGGCATATACTCCGCGTATCGCTTGCGACAGCATGGACAGGCGCTCGTACTTGTCCTGGGCGTAGGGAACCATATAGGTGCTATACACACCGGCAAAGGGCTGGTAGTGCGAGTCCTCGAGCAGACTGCTGCTGCGCACTGCGATGGGTCCATCTACCACCTGCAGGAAGGCTTCCAGGTCGCCCAAAAGGCGCATGGGGAGCCGTGCACGAAGGAAGTGTTGCAGCACTTCCTCGTCGGGGATGTCGCTGAGTGCCACCTGGTAGAGGTCATTGGCGTCCATGAATTCGTCGAACACATCGGTACAGAGCACCACAGTCTTGGGGATGCGCACCGCCACGCCATCCATCTCATTGAGGTCGGTGTGCCGCTTGAGCAGGTGGTCGATGAAGGCGAGGCCGCGTCCCTTGCCTCCCAGACTGCCGTCGCCGATGCGGGCGAAGTTGGAGTATTGGTCAAAGCGCTCGCGTTGGAAGACCGCCACCACGCCCTGGTTCTTCATCCTGCGGTACGCCACGATGGCATCCAGAATAATCTGCCTGTGGGCATCCACGTCCTGAAGTCCCTCCCAGGTGATGCCTTTGAGGAACTCCGAAATGGGGAAGAGGGCACGGCTCGCCAGCCAGCGGCTCACGTTGTTGTGCGTTATGTGATAGAGCAGACTGCGTGTGGGGACCGTCATGATGTTGTTCTGCAGGTCCTTCAAGTTGTGTATCCTGGCCACCTCCTGCATGGTGTCGGGGTCACGGAAGACGAAATCTCCGAAGCCGAAATACTTAAGGATGAGCTGGCGCAAGTCAACGTCCATCTTCTTGGAGTTCTTATCTATGAAGTGGGCTTTGCACTGCGAGGCAAGAGCCGCCTTGTCGCTTTCGGCCGACTCCATTATCAGGGGGATGTAGGGATCGTTCTTGCGGATGGTCTGCAGCAGGCTGAACCCAGCATTCTCATCCTTCTCCCCACCCGGGAGGAGCGGGAAGCGGCAGTCGCTGATGACGCCCAGGGTATTGTTGGCAAAGCGGTTGTACAGCAGCCATGCTTCCTCGTAGTTACGCGCCAGGACTATCTTGGGACGCCCCCTCATGCGCAGTGTCTCGAGCGAGGTATTGAGTGCCTCGGTGGCAAACTCCAGGCTCTGCTGGAGCACGAAACGGTATAGGTTGGGCAGGATACTGCTGTAGAAGCGTATGCTGTCCTCTACTACAAGTATCATCTGCACGCCGGCGCTACGTATGTCGTGCTCCAGATTCATGCGGTCCTCCATGAGCTTGATGATGCTCAGGAGCAGTTCGGTATTGCCCAGCCAGCAGAATACGTACTCGAAGGCAGAGAGGTCCTCGTTCTGCATTCGTCTGGTGATTCCGTGGCTGAAGGGCGTAAGCACCACAATGGGCACGGCAGGATAGTCGTGCTTGATAGAGCGTGCGATGTCGAACACGCTGTTGTCCTCGGCTGCCGGCATGCAGATGACGAGATCGATCTTCTCGGTTGCCATGTGCGTCTCGGCGGCATGCTGGCACGCCACCTGTATGAAGCGTGGCGGAAAGCGCAGCCCCAGGCGGGCATACTCAGAGAATATCTTCTCATCTACACGGCCGTCATCTTCGAGGATGAAAGCGTCGTAGGGGTTGGCTATGATGAGGACGTTGCAGATGCGCTTGAGCATCAGGTCCACAAAGGAAGTGTCCTTGAGAGTCATTGTCGGTTGTCTGTTCTTGTTTGCCAAACGGCAAGGGCGCACCACTCCAATGGCACGCCCTTGCGCTATAAATGTGGTTCTCCTTGCAGAGAACGGTCATGCACTTACACGATACCCTGCGCCATCATGGCCTTGGCCACCTTCATGAAGCCTGCCACATTGGCTCCCTTCACATAGTTGACATAGCCGTCGGCCTCGGTGCCGTACTTTACGCAGTTGGCATGAATGTTCTCCATGATGGCGTGCAGGCGCTGATCTACCTCCTGGGAAGTCCATGAGAGGCGCTCGCTATTCTGCGACATCTCCAGTCCCGACACCGACACACCGCCTGCGTTGGAGGCTTTGCCGGGTGAGTAAAGTATCTTCGCCTCCTGGAACACGCGGATGGCTCCGGGGGTAGAGGGCATATTGGCACCCTCGCTCACGGCTATCACGCCGTTGGCCACCAGTGCCTGTGCAGCTTCCTCGCTTATCTCGTTCTGTGTGGCAGAGGGGAGGGCGATGTCGGCCTTCTCGTTCCAGGGCTTCGCGCCAGCCACATACTTGGCTGTAGGATACTTCTCCACATACTCCTTGATGCGGCCTCGGTAGATATTCTTCAGCTCCATGATATAGTCGAGCTTCTCGCGATCGATGCCGTCGGGATCGTATATATAGCCGTCACTGTCGCTCATGGTGAGCACGATACCACCCAGTTGGAGCACCTTCTCGGCGGTATATTGTGCCACGTTTCCTGCGCCGCTGATGAGCACGCGCTTGCCTTCCACGCTGTCGCCTTTGGTCTTCAGCATCTCCTGCAGGAAATATACATTGCCATAGCCTGTGGCTTCGGGACGTATGAGAGAGCCGCCGAACTCCAGACCCTTGCCTGTGAACACACCGCTGAACTCGCGTGTGAGCTTCTTGTACATGCCGAACATGTAGCCCACCTCGCGGCCGCCCACGCCGATGTCGCCTGCCGGCACATCCACGTCAGGGCCGATATGACGTCCGAGCTCCAGCATGAAAGCCTGGCAGAAGCGCATCACCTCGGCGTTTGACTTACCGCGGGGGCTGAAGTCGGAACCGCCTTTGCCGCCGCCCATAGGCAGTGTGGTGAGTGAGTTCTTGAAGGTCTGCTCAAAGGCGAGGAACTTCAGGATACCCAGGTTGACGCTCTTATGGAAGCGGATGCCGCCCTTGTAGGGACCAATGGCATTGTTGTGCTGCACACGGTAACCCATGTTGGTCTGCACCTGTCCCTTGTCATCTACCCATGTCACACGGAACTGATATACGCGGTCAGGTATGCAGAGGCGTTCTATCAAGTTGGCTTTCTCAAACTCCGGGTGCTTGTTGTACTCTTCTTCGATAGTGGTCAATACCTCTTCGACTGCCTGATGGTACTCAGGTTCATTAGGGAAGCGTCTCTTGAGATCTTCCAAGACTTTCTTTGCGTCCATAGCTAAACTTGTTATACGAATACTGTTGGTTCGTTGTCCTAATCCGCTGCAAAATTACAGAAAAAGCATTGCTTTCACAAGTATTCTGTAAGCAAATTGCAAGAAAAGCACACATTTTGTCACCACAAAGCACTTTTTACAAGCAATTCCATGCTACTGACGACATTTGTGCAAGGCAATGGCAACGGCACCAACAGCAGCACGTGGAAAGCGGCGGAGAAATATGGGCCAAGAGATGCAACGCAGTGCATGCGCCATCGCAGCGCGCTGCGATGCCCGACGAAGCACGCTGCACAGGCCATCGCAGCGCGCTGCAAAAAACCTTGCGGCCATCCGGGCGAGCCTCCCGACTCCCATCCGGCACCTCCCTCACTCCCCTGCAAAGGCCAGGGTGAGCAGGCTCACGTGGGCAGAGGGGTCGGCCTCGAGGATGGCCTCGGCACACTGGGCCAGGGTGGATCCCGTGGTCATCACGTCGTCCACCAGCACCACCCTGCCCCCGCGAAGTGCCTCGGGAAGGCGGGCATGATAGATGCGGGTGGTGTTCTGCGCCCTGCCCTCACCCGAGAGATGGGTCTGCGAGGTGCCCTGCTGCTGCCGGACGAGCAGTTCCATCACGGGCACACCCATGGCACGGCCCATCCCATCGGCCAGAAGACGGGCCTGGTTGTAACCACGCTCGCGCAAGCGCCGGGCGGTAAGGGGCACAGGCACCAGCACATCGGCATATTCGTCCAGTCCGGCACGCACCGCCTCGCTGCCGGCCCACCACCCCAGGCGGTAGGCCAGAGCCGTGTCGGACTGGTACTTGATGCGCATGAGCAATTGGTGGAAAGGGGAATTGTGGCGGTAGGCCACCAGACTGAAGGCATGCTCCACAGGCACGCGCGTCCACAGGTGTCGCAGCATGTCATTGTCATCGATGCCGGGCAACCACAGGCGGGGCAGGCACGAGGCACACACGGCACACAGGCTCTGCTCGGTATATTCCAGCCTGCGCCGGCACACCGGACAGCGGCGTGGCAGCAGCAGATGGGTGATATCGTGAAGAATACTCATGGCTTTATACGCGCGTACATATTATATAATTATAGCAAGAGAATGCCTCTGCACAGACAAATATACGTTTTTTTGCCCAAACAGACACGCGTTTGCAGGAATATCGCTTTCGCGTATGCGTGAATTTCGTTAACTTTGTGCCAGGGAAGGGGCTTAGCCCTGCCCGAACAGGAGGAAACTTATCCAATAACAAACATACTAAATTAACAAGATGCTCAAACAGTTATTTTTCTCAGCGGCATTGGCTGTGGCTCTGGGTTCACAGGGCGCAATGGCGCAAGCACCTCGCTGGCAGGACCCGCAGGTGAACAGGGTGAACACCGAGAAGGCACGCAGTTCGTTCTTCGCGTATGAGTCACAGGCCCTGGCACAGAAGGGGCTCAAGGAGGGAAGCAAGCGCTTTCTGTCGATGGAAGGAATGTGGAAGTTCCAGTTTGTCAAAGACCACAACCTGGCTCCGAAGAACTTCTTCATGCCCGGCTATGACGACTCGCGATGGGAGGACTTCCCAGTGCCCGGACTCTTCGAGATGAATGGACACGGCGACAAGACCTACAAGAACGTGGGCTACGCCTGGGCAACCCAGTTTGCCAACAACCCTCCCATGGTGGAGGAGAAGAACAACTACACGGGTTCCTACCGCCGTACATTCACCATCCCAGCCAGCTGGAAGGGAGAGCGCATCTATGTGCACGTGGGCTCGGCCACCAGTAACCTCGCCCTGTGGGTGAACGGCAAGGAGGTGGGCTACAGCGAGGACTCGAAGCTCGAAGCAGAGTTTGACATCACCAAGTATGTGGTGCCCGGACAGAAGGCAGTCATTGCCATGCAGGTGATGCGCTGGTGCGACGGCTCCTACGGCGAAGACCAGGACTTCTGGCGCTTCACCGGCATAGCACGCGAGGTGTATATGTACGCACGTCCCGCCGCACATGTGCAGGACCTGCACATCACCGCAGGACTCACCAACAACTATACCGACGGCACACTCAACGTGAAGGTGGATGCTCCACAAGCCGCCGGCAAGACGCTCACGATGACCCTCACCGATGCCGACGGCAAACAGGTGTGGCAGAGCGAGCAGCAGCTCAAGGGCAAGGGCACGCACTCCGTCGATGCCCAGATAAAGGCTCCCCGCCTGTGGAGCGCCGAGACACCTTACCTGTACACGCTCATGACCACACTCTCTGACAAGGGTGGCGTAATCGAGTCGATCCCCCAGAAGGTGGGATTCCGCAGCGTGGAGCACAAGGGCAACCAGATTCTGGTCAATGGCAAAGCCGTACTCTTCAAGGGTGCCAACCGCCATGAGATAGACCCCGATGGCGGCTACGTGGTGAGCCTGGAGCGCATGACAGAGGACATAGCAATGCTCAAGAAGTTCAACTTCAACGCTGTGCGCACCTGCCATTACCCCGATGACCCACGCTGGTACGACCTTTGCGACCAGTACGGAATCTACCTCGTGGCAGAAGCCAACTTCGAGAGCCACGGCATGGGCTACGGTGACCGCCGCCTGGCACAGGACCCCCGCTACAAGCACACCATCGTGGAGCGCAACCAGAACAACGTTCTCATACAGAAGAATCACCCCAGCATCATCTTCTGGAGCCTGGGCAACGAGAGCGGCTCAGGCGATAACTTCGACGCCGCATTCGACCAGGTGAAGGCACTCGATGCATCACGTGTGGTACAGTATGAGCAGATGGGAGAGCAGGGCAAGACAGAGGTGTTCTGCCCGATGTACCGTGACCACGGCGCATGTGAGCAGTACTGCAAGGGAAGCAACCCGCGTCCCCTCATCCAGTGCGAGTATGCACACGCCATGGGAAACAGTGGCGGAGGCTTCAAGGAGTACTGGGAACTCATACGCAAGTACCCCAACTACCAGGGAGGATTCATCTGGGACTTCATCGACCAGGGCGTGCGCGGCACCAGCAAGCGCACCGGCAAGCAGATATGGAAGTACGGAGGTGATGAGGGCCGATACCCTGCAAGCGACCACAACTTCAACTGCAACGGCGTACTCTTGCCCGACCGCACCCCCAACCCACACGCTTACGAGTTCCGCCATTACCAGCAGAACTACTGGGTGAAGAGCATGGACATGCAGACGGGCATGGCTGAGGTATATAACGAGGACTTCTTCCGCACCATGGACAATGTGGAGGGACTGGTGACCATAGTGGTTGACGGCAAGCCCGTGATGACGCAGAGCGTGCCCGAGCTCACCGGTCTGAAGCCTCAGGAGACACGCCGCGTGAACATGGCCAAGCTGCCCTTCGCACAGAAGGTGCTCGACATCATACGCGAGAATGCAGGCTGCGAGGTGCTGGCCAACGTGCAGTTCCGCCTGCGCGACTCCGAGCCCCTGCTGCCCGCAGGCTACGTGGTGGCCGAGCAGCAGTTCACCCTGCAGGACTACTCATTCCCCTCTGCCGCACAGGTATTGGCGCAAGCCAAGGCCAATGAAGAGCTGACGGTGAAGGTAGATTCGCAGTTGGCATGCTACACGATGACCGCTGCCGGACTCTCGGTAACGGTGAACCGCAGCACCGGCATGATAGACTATCTGGACGTGAACGGCCGTCCCATGCTCCAGGATGAGTACAGCGTGACCCCGAACTTCTGGCGTGCTCCCACCGACAATGACTATGGAGCCGGCCTGCAGAACAACTTCGCAGCATGGAAGAACCCCGCCATGAAGACCAAGCAGGTGAGCCTGCAGAAGGTGGAAGGCGGCGTGGCCGTCACCTCCCTCATCGCTCTGCCCGGCGTCAATGGCGAGCTCACGCTCACCTACACGCTGACAAACGACGGCGCACTCATCGTTGGACAGAAGCTCAAGGCCGACCCCGCCAAAAAGAACACCAATATGTTCCGCTTCGGCATGCAGTGGGTGATGCCCGGCAAATACGACCAGGTGACCTACTACGGCCGCGGTCCCGTGGAGACCTACATCGATAGGGACGCCCAGCAGCTGGGCTGCTACACCCAGAAGGTGGGCGAGATGTACCACCCCTATGTGCGTCCCCAGGAGAGCGGAAACCACACCGATGTGCGCAGCTGGGCTGTGACCGATGCTGCCGGACATGGTCTGAAATTCCTGGCAACAGGCAAGATGGAGTGCAGCACCCTGCCCTACCTGCCACAGGACCTCGATGACGGACCCGACAAATACGCTCATCAGAGCCACAGCGGCGACCTTGTGGAGCGTCCCTTCTCCGTACTGCAGATCCAGCAGAGGCAGTTCGGTCTGGGCGGCGTGACCAGCTGGGGCACCTGGCCCATCAATAAGTACCACCTCAACTACCTCGATTACGACTTCACCTATATCGTGAAGCCTTGCTGAGGCAAGCAGGTCATCTGACCCCATAGGCACGATGAGCGGCCGGCAGAAAAGCAGCTCCACCGCCTACGGGGAACAATACGAGAAAGCCCGAGGGGCAGTCTGGTGTTTGTGCCGGACTGCCCCTCAGTCTGTTCCTCCATACCGGCCTCCCCGCCGACACACTCTGGCGCCTCCCGGGATGCACACCGCATGCCTGCACACACCTGCCAGCATCACCAAAGGCAGCAAGCATTTCATTCTGACAAAGGTTGTTGAGATGAGGGGAAAAGAGATCTGGGCGGAAGGAAAGAATGGAATGGAAGAAGAGAGGGAGGCGGCTGTAGAGAATGGACAGAGAAGGCAGAAAGACTGGGAGAAGAGAACTGAGACACGGGACGAAGGAAACTGAAAGGATGGGAGAAAAGGGTTGGAATGGATGCCGAAGCAGTTGTCGGGGAACAAGCCTGCGCGGCAGATTTCCTCATGGAAGCGGGAACGGCGATGATAGCAGGAGGGACATGCGACAAACGCACTGCGCTGCAAAGCCAAACGCAGCGCGCTGCGATGACCGATGCAGTGCGCTGCGATGGACGATGCACTGCACTACG
>ENA-OZGC01000565-OZGC01000565.1-human-gut-metagenome-genome-assembly--contig:-NODE-565-length-26612-cov-7.479610_pt1 | contig 26612 bp, 21 predicted proteins | sample MGYA00245109_ERZ653643 | MGnify/ENA primary metagenome ERZ653643 (study PRJEB26926, sample SAMN06165107) | human gut metagenome | biome: ENVO:00009003; feature: ENVO:2100002; material: ENVO:00002003... | reverse complement strand
TACTGCTAATAAAGTTTTCAACCAAGGGTAAAAGTTTTACGTAAAACTTTTTATTTCGCTAATATACAGTGTTTTACAAATAGCGGGGTAATGGAAAGTTTTACAAGGCCCTTCAAAGTTTTACATAGTGTCCCGAAGGGTCAAGGGGACAGGTACATTGGTTCACTCTTTAGGGTCGATGAACTTGTCCCCGATGATTCTCTGACACATGCAACACCACAATGCATGGAATCCTTTTGCTTTACAAATCGATTTTTCCTCATAGTATTTATCGCGTAAAAGAGAAAGATACCAAGATCTCTCTTCCTCGTAAAGAGTAGTCGTAGCTGAATTTATTTATACCAGAAAAAACAGTGTATGAATAACGCCTTGTATTCAAGAGGTTGTTTAAATCAATTCCTATTCTGTAATAGGAAAATTTGTAAGACATACCCAAGTCTAAAAGACAAATTGACTTTGAAACATTTTCCGATAATTCTTTCCACAAAATATCCGCTCCCATTTTTACTTGAAAGCCCTTGAATGGGAACAGGTTCAATTTCAGACAATGACTATGAGACATTAAACTATTTGCTATGTTTTCGTATTTTATATGGCTCGTTGTCATATTCCCGTCATAATCCAATTCAATGAATGACCACGGCTTGGTTATAATCTTTGTTAATATGGAATATGAATGGCTATAATTAAGCCGGATTATTTCGTCTTGCGATACAGAATTTCGTCCCCACATATATGCTCCACCCAAAGAAATCTTTGTGTTTATCGATGAAAACATCTTGGTTAGATTCAGCGTCCCTGTGAAGTTTTCCAAATTATTTGGATATGGTATTGATGAAACTTCAATAGATGAATCTGTAATATCACTGTTTGTGATTAGATTTGACCTTGAATTGTCATATATCAGGTCTGCATTGACAAACCACATATCCAAAGGCATTTTAAAATCATAGTGAAGCATGGCGTTAAACGATCGGTTATATGATAATATGCCTGTCTTATATGATATATTCAGATTGTCAGTGCGAACTGGTGCTGTTAAAAAGTCCCCTATATCGCCAGTCCTGTTCAAATATGATATTTGAGACCTTAAGGTTGATGAGGGAGAGATAATCCAGTTAAAATATAAATATGGGCTAATAGTGAAACGGGAGTTTGTTTTTCTTACAGGCATGGAACCTTTGTTTTCCACATCGTTATATTCCCATTTCAAGTTAGCGGAAGCTCGCACAACATATTTTCTCATAGGATGGATATACTCATATAATGGGGCAAACCAAAGCTGTATATTATTGCCGACAGCATTATTGCTTGATGCCGGATTGTTAAGTTCGGATTTTATAACATTATTAGAATACAGGACAGAAAGTGGCATCCAGAATCTCGAATACTTATGCTCGCAAGCGGCTGAAAGTGTCTCCTTAGTTAAAAACCTGTGACTCTTTGCTGCCTGGACAAAACAATTTTCATCATTCTGATCCGTAACCTTAACGTATCCTTTGGGTGTTGAACCGTATTCTATACGGGAAGTTATGTTCCATCTTAAATTATTTGCGCGCCAACTGGAGGTAAAATCATTACGGATTTGGAAATCCTTAATGTTTTCATCCTGACTGAATTTTGAACCATCCAAAACGGAAGGGACCGCAATTTCCTTTATGCCGACATTACCGATAAATGTATTTGTCAGATACTTGTTACTGCTGTTCAATTTATATTCCAATGAAACGGTAGGACAATGCACTGCCGACATTGATGATTGTTCTTGATTGATATGCACTGATCCATTCTCACCATAATAATCTCTAAATGACAAATAATCATAGCGGGTTTTAGTATATGAATAACCGGCGTTGGCGCGAAATGTTGCATCCTCGCCAATTTTATTAAGCGTGTTTAAAGTGATAAAATAATCAGTCGGACTAATAAATCTATCTCGTTCAAGAGGAGGTGTTGACAGCCCTAAATCACCTAACAATTGTGTGGCTGAATATAGGGTTTCTTTCTCTTTATAATGGTCTGTATTAGCATTTTCAGCAAATTCGGTTATGTTCCCATATTTGGTGTTTAATATGGACTGAAATTTATTATTGAACATCATTCCTGCTCCAGACAATTGATACAACCAGTCATCAGCATATCCTCCTTTGACTTCGTATGAGCCAACTGGTCGAAATTTTGCCTTGGAATTGAGTTTAACATTGATTGCTACATTGTCGCTAAAAATCTCTTTATCCATCTTTACGGACTGATGATTGTTCAATATCTCTACATTTGTGACCGAAGATACAGGCAAATTGTCAATGGCAACATTATATCTACCACCAAGCAGATCCATTCCCTCAATATAAAAATTTGATATTTCTTTACCCAGATATTTGATTTTGCCATTGTCGGATATGTCTATACCTGGCAAATTTCGCATTGCATCTTTCAAAGTGATGTCACCTTTTCCTGCAAATGCCGACAATCGATAAGAAACCGTGTCCCCTTGCAATAGAACAGATGGTGCTGTAACTACCACTTCTTTCAATTCAGTAGATTTTGATTTCAGTATGATTGTCATATTCGTAATGTCGTGGCTCGTTGTGACATTTTTTTTGCTTGCTCCATATCCAAGGCATTCTACTATCAGAGTCGCATCCAAGCGTTCTTTTTCGATGATATATTCAAAAAAACCATTTTCGTCGGTTATACGGAAATAAAGTATTTTTCCATCTTTATCAACAAGTTTCGTTGTTGCTACATCGATTGGCTCATTGTCTTCATTGACAACATGCCCGGATATAACAATCTCTGCACTAACAATATTAGCAAAAAGAGATAATGTTATGATAGCTAAAATACGTATTGACATCATATGGTATAATTGTCGTTATTCGTTCTCCAATGGGATATAAGGGTGAAGTCTCATTCTCAGTTGTATTCCATTAATTAAAATAGTAGATTCTGACGGATTATCACTATGTTTTCTTATTTCCATTTCTCCTATTGATTCAGGAGGAATGTTTCCAATAGGATTTTTTTCAAATTCGTTTTTAGTATGAATGAATTTTTCTCGGCTTGTCGTGATGCTACCTTTATTGTTTAATGGAGTTATATCTACAGAACTACTACGGAAAACGACAGCATTAAAATGATGTATTCCCTCAGAGTCTGTCGCGTCTAATATCAGGCCTGGTAATCCTGTAAGTTTCCATGGTCCATTTTGAGTGGGAATCTCAGGCGCATATTTTACAATCCATGTCCGCCCTCCATATTCCCCTTTCGCAATGCGACATGTGTATCCACAAATTGAATCTTCGCCTTCTTCCATTATCCACTTAACTGGATATCTGTTTTCCTCGTAATTGTAGAAATTCGGAGTAATTACGCTTTGAACTGTTATCTTTCCTTTTGGATTGTTTTGATATATAGTTTGATCAAAGAAAAAAACATTTCTTTGTTCACGAAGTTTATACGCAGTGATAATCTTATCTGTGCAATCAGTTTGCTTTACGGAATCTGTCTGGTATGAAGAATAATCATAGAATTTTCCAATTCCTGTTCCTATCTGCAACATACAGTAACCGACATCCTTATATTGTTTGTTGTTCTCATCTTGACTTGAGACGGTATATTCATATATACACTCATATAATGATTCTATATCATTAGTGTCCCGTTAAAATCGGGATCAGTTAAATATTAATCAAATAACCCCGGAAAGAGGGGACAATCGAGTTCTTTGACATTATTGAAATCAGTCCTTTCGAAGAGATCTACGAGTGGTGTCTTATCCATAAGAGAAATGCTTAGAATCTGAAGAACCTCATAAGTTGATCGCTTAAGTTGCAAATCATGTTGTACGATAGCAACAAGGCAATAGGCTATGATTGCCGATGAGATTTGGATTCTCACAGCATTCTCTGTAGTACCCCAAAACTTCTTGATCTTGAGGTGCTGCTTTAGCCATTTGAAGAACAGCTCTATCTGCCATCTGTTCTTGTAAAGGTTGGCGATTTCAGGAGCTGTTAGATGAAAAGCATTTGTCAGGAAGGCAAACTCCCTACCTTGTTCTTCATCATAGAATTTGACGAGTCTGAGTTTCTCCGGATACTTCCGGTATGAATTGTATTCAGTGAATTCAATCACAGCATCTGTCAATATATTCTTTGGCAACCTGCGCCTCCATTTACAGCATTTGTATTGCAGATTCTTCTTGGCTCGCACAACAAAGAACGATTCATGCTGATGTATTTTGAAAAGCTCCTTGAATGCATTGTATCCACGGTCGAAAACATAGTAAGAACCTGATTCATAAGGAATTTCCTTCATAGCCTTTGAGTCGTAAACTGATGCTGTAGAGATATGGAAGAAAGCTGGAACCTGAGATTCAAGGGCATATAGCACATGTGCTTTTATTCCTCCCTTCTTCTTACGGAACTTTGCCCACCAGAAGACCGACAAACACAATGGAATGGTCGTTGAGTCGAAAGCATACACATTGCCTTTCAACTTGAAGATATCCGTTACTCGTTTCTTCCTGGCTTGCTCCATCATATAGAAAGCAAAGTCTTCAAAGATACGGTAGTCACGATTCTGATTGGCAGAAGCAAATGTCGTTTTCGCAATAGGCTTACGCCCTAATCCAAGATGGTATTGCTTTGCTCTATGTGCTTCAAAAGCAACAATCAAATCTCGCAAACTCTCTCGATTACTCAGTTGACCAAACATCATAGCAAGCAACTGATTCCAACAAGTGAAATGCTTCACATAGCGGTTTCCATCATACTTGTCAACCAAATGGCGAAACTTGTTATTGTCGAGAAATTCTATCAATTGGGCGAAAACGTATTTGTCTTTGTTCATCGTGCAGTATTATAGATAACTGCAAAAGTACAAATTCAAATCGTCGCACCCTTAAAATCTCTTGCAAAAGACTGTATTTCAATTAATTCAAAGAGCGATTAGTCCACTTTAACGGGACAGTAGTGAACAAAAATGAAGAATAATAGTGATTTTCAAGGAATATATCAGAAACCGCCAGTTTTATACAAATAACTAATAATCAGTATTTATATGGATTTTCTACGCCTTTGCTTTCCCTTATTTTTTATACATTGGCTAATGGGCCACAATTACGACAGACTCTTCAGGATAGCCGAGGATATGAGCTACGAGATGCGCAAAAACCCACGCGTGAAAGACATTGTGATAGAGACACCCAACAGGATGAGCATGGAGGACGAACTGTATATGCGCTACGACAAAGAGCGCATGGAGCTATATGGATTCGACCTGCTGGCTGCCCACAACACCCTGCGCGAGATACTCACAGGACGCTTCATCGAGCGCTACAGAGACACCAACTTCACCTCTGACCTCTATCTCAGGTCGTCGTGGCAGGATAAGTCTGACCTATGGCAACTGAACAACTCCCTGCTCAGGATAGGAGGAACCGAGAGCTGCATCTCTGACTTCATGACCATAGAGAAGCGCGAGGCCAAAAACAGCATACCGCGCAAGAACCAGGAGTACGTACTGAATGTGGCCTTCAACATTGTGGGCGACTATTCATACAGCGCTGAGTACATCAATGGGATGCTGAAGGAGTTCAACGAGCGTATTCCCGTGGGCTTCAGATGCCGCAATGCTTCCTACGGATACTACGAAGACCACGGCACACTATACTGGCTGCTGGGACTGGTGGTGGTCATCATCTTCGTGATGTGCAGCATCCTGTTTGAGTCGCTGCGGCTTCCGCTGTCCATCATATCGCTGATACCCGTGTCGTTCGTAGGCACTTTCCTCACCTATCTGGTGACTGGGGTGAAGTTTGGAACAGGCGGATTTGCCTCGATGGTACTGCTGTGCGGCCTCACGGTGAATGCCGGCATCTACATCGTATGCGAGTACCGCAACCAGCGAAGTGCCTTTCCCCGCGTGAGTCCCTTGAAGTGTTACATGCGTGCATATAATCACAAGGTGACCGCTGTGTTCCTCACCGTGCTGAGTACCATACTGGGACTGGTGCCATTCCTTATCGACGGAGGCGACGAACCCTTCTGGTTCTCCTTTGCCGTAGGCTCTACGGGCGGACTGCTATTCTCGCTCATCGCGCTCCTGTTGGCCATGCCAGCCTTCATGAAGCTCATAGTCAGGAAGAAGAAATAGGACTGGAATCAGGCTTCCCCTATTGTGCATCACCCCCGCAAGACCGCTGGTTGCCGTCCTCTATACCGCTGCGCTTTGCCGACAGGCATACTCTTGTCTCAAGGACTGCATTCTACCCCATCCCGAGGAGTGCGCTGCACAGCCCTACGCAGCGTGCTGCATCGGCTTTCGCAGCGTGCTGCATCGGCACCTGCAGCGCTATGGGAACTGCGAGGCAGAAAACCATGGGATGTGTGGCAGGTATTTGAGGAAAAAAGGCTAACTTTACAGCACAATTCATCCAGTGGCGCTCCGTGCACGGCAGAGCAGGTTCGCAGGCAGTAGGCATACCTGTTGCCTACAGCATCCAGAATCCTGGCAATGCAGGCAAAAGAGACCGCAGCAGCCAGCGAGGAAGCTGTGGAGAGCCGCAGGACAATAATGTTCAAGAACGTGAAAGAAACTATAGATTCACCCGTGCAGGGTTGGCCCCTTGGCACATCGGCACAGCAACCGTGCGACCAGCAAGGAGCTCGCATGAGGGAGACGCTGAAAAGCCATTTCGGCTACAGCCAGTTCCGTCCCATGCAGGAGAGTGTCATACGTCACATACTGGCAGGCAAAGACTGTCTGGTGCTCATGCCCACAGGAGGCGGCAAGAGCATCTGTTACCAGATACCGGCTCTCATGATGGAGGGAACCGCCATCGTGGTGTCGCCGCTCATCTCTCTGATGAAGGACCAAGTGGAGTCCTTGAGGGCCAACGGCATCAGTGCAGCAGCCCTCAACAGCAATGCATCAGAAGCCGAAAACAGGCTGACGAGCGAGCGTGCCAGACAGGGCGAATACCGCTTGCTGTATGTGTCGCCCGAGCGATTGCTCTCCGAGATGGAATATGGCCTCCTTCGCCCCGATGCAGACGGGCATTCCGAGGGGCAGATGAAGATAAGCCTCTTTGCCATCGACGAGGCTCACTGCATCTCGCAGTGGGGTCACGACTTCAGGCCAGAATACACCCAGCTGGGACAATTGCGTTCCCGCTTCCCCCAGGTGCCCATTGCTGCCTTCACGGCAACAGCCGACAAGCTGACCAAAGGCGACATCATCGAGCAGCTCCACCTGAGCAGGAACGCACAAGGAGAATCCCAGGTGTTCGTTTCCTCCTTCGACCGTCCCAACCTCTCACTGGATGTACGGCGAGGATATACGGCCAAGGACAAGATGAGCCACATGCTGAGGCTCATCAGCCGCCACGCTGGCGAGAGCGGCATCATCTACTGCATGAGCCGGAAGACCAGCGAGAGTGTGGCGGAGAAACTGCGTGAGAAGGGCATCAAAGCACGTGCCTACCATGCCGGACTGACGGCTTCGCAGCGCGATGAAGTGCAGGAAGCCTTTATCAATGACGAGATAGATGTGGTGTGCGCTACCATTGCCTTTGGCATGGGAATAGACAAGAGCAACGTGCGGTATGTGGTGCACTACAATCTGCCAAAGAGCATCGAGAGCTACTATCAGGAGATAGGACGAGGAGGACGTGACGGTCTGCCCTGCGAGACAGTTCTCTTCTACCAGGTGGGCGACATCATCATGCTCAGGAAGTTCGCCGAAGAGAGCGGCCAGAAAGACATCAACAACGAGAAGCTGGAGCGCATGCAGGAGTATGCCGAGAGCCAGGTGTGCCGCCGGAGGATACTGCTCAACTACTTCGGAGAAAGCATGGATCACGACTGCGGCAACTGTGACGTGTGCAAGCAACCGCCCCAGCGCTTCGACGGAACCGTATTGGTGCAGAAGGCATTGTCGGCCGTGATGCGCACAGAACAGCAGGTGGGCTTCGTGATGCTGATAGATATCCTGCGCGGTACAGCCAAGCTGGAGCTGCTGCAAAGGGGCTACCAGCAGCTGAAGACGTATGGTTGCGGGCGCGACGTGTCGTTCAAGGACTGGCAGGACTATCTGCTGCAGATGCTGCATCTGGGCTTCATCGAGATAGACTATAAGGACAACTCGCACATCAAGATTACTCCGCAAGGCGAAGAGGTGCTCTATGGCCGGCGCAGTGCACAGCTGGCCGTCATCACCCACGAGGACTTCACCGTGAAGGGCAAGAAGGCCAAAAAGCAGCAGGAGCAGCAAGCGGTGCTCTTCGAAGAAGGCAAGAGCGAGGACAAGAACCTGTTTGAGAAACTCCGTCAGGTGCGTAGGGAGGTGGCTTCAGAGAAGGGAGTGCCTCCATACATCATCTTCGGCGACCGCACGCTGCACCAATTGGCCACCGTGCAACCCACCACACGACTGGCCTTTGGCACCGTGTCGGGCGTAGGCCAGCACAAGCAACAGCAGTTGGGCACCACCTTTGTGCGTGCCATCAGAGAGTATAAAGGTCTATCCACAGACGAGCGCGAGGAGTGGAACAGAATGTAGGCAGATGCCAGACAAGCAACTGCGCATCCGATTGAAGACCAACAGATACCGACATTTAACATACAGAAAAGGATGAAGAGGCTTATTCTTATCGCCCTGGCAGCCGCCATGACACTCCAGGGACAGGCACAGGGAACCAGAGAGGACTATCTCAACGCCTTCGGCACAAGGGAGAAGTGCAGCGGGAAGATGCTGAATGGCGACGTGTGGGTGCGGCCAGTGCACCTGGCAGGAGCCGACACCATGTACTATTCCACATACAACGGCACAGGCACCGTGTGGTACAGCGTGAACATACACAACGGCGAAAAGCAGCAGGTGGAGAACCCCGACAGGAACCGTCAGGAAAGACGCAGAGGCGGAGGAAGCCAATACCACTGGATGACGGTAAGGGACGAGAAGGACGGAAGGGCACAGAATCCTGCCGACGGAAGCCAGTGCATCATCCATCGGAACAACAATCTCTATCTCGTGACAGACAACAACGACCAGGCTGCAACTGCCATCACCCAGGACGGAAAGGACACTTGCTACTACTCCTCGTGGGGTGCATGGTCGGCCGATGGCAGGTATTATGCCACTGTGATGATAAAGCCCGCGCCCAAGCACTACGTCACCTACACGATGTCATCGCCCCGAAACCAGGTGCAACCCATCTATTCGCAACTGGAATACGCCAAGCCCGGCGACTCGCTCAACTATCGCATACCGGTGGTAGTGGATGTACAGGAGCAGAGAACCATTTTCCCCAAATCGACGCAGCTGTTCGCAAGCCAATATAACGTGACTGCACCACAGTGGGATGAAGGTTGCCAGACGCTCACATTCGAGTTCAACGAGCGCGGGCACAAGACTTTCCGCGTGCTGGAAATGGACCTCGAAGGCAATGTGCGCACGCTCATCGAGGAGCACAACGACAAATACGTAGCCTACTCACGCAACTGGCGGCAAGACCTCAACTCAAGGTTTATCCTGTGGAAGAGTGACCGCAGCGGGCGAGCACACCTCTATCTATACGACCGCAAGAAGGACCGTCTGACACCGGTGACCAGTGGAGACTACTGGGTGCGCGATATCATCCACTGTGAGACGGACGCCAAAGGCAAGGGCTACGTCATCTTCTCGGCCAACGGAAAGGGATGCAAGAACATGGGCAAGCCGGCATCGAGCATGGACCAGTCCATTACGGAAGAAGATCCATACAACATCCACTACTACCGCATCACGCTGGACGGCAAGCATCTGGTGGCTCTCACACCCGAGAAGGCCAATCATCGCGCCACCTTCAGCAGGGAGCACGAGGCATTCATCGACACTTACTCCTCCATCACACAGGCTCCTGTAACCGTACTTCGCTCGGCAAAGGACGGCAAGCTGATAGCTACACTGGAGAAGGCAGACATAAGCCGGCTGGAGGAGAGCGGGTGGAAACCAGCCGAGGTGTTCGTTGCTCCCGGCCGCGATGGCAAGACCGATATGTGGGGTATCATACAGCGCCCAAGGAATTTCGACCCCACCAAGAAGTACCCGGTAATAGAGTACATCTACTCGGGGCCAGGCAGCCAGTACGTGCCAAAGGACTTCACCCCCTGGCTCTATAACCTGGCAGATCTGGCCGAACTTGGTTTCATCGTGGTGCAACTGGATGCCATGACCACCTCCTACCGCACTCTCGACTTTGAGCAAGTGTGCTACAAGAACCTGAAAGATGCCGGTTTCCCCGACCGCATAGCCTGGATAAAGGCAGCAGCAGCACGTTACCCCTATATGGACATCAGCCGCGTGGGCATCTACGGATGCTCTGCCGGCGGCCAGGAATCCCTTGGAGCGCTGCTCTTTCACCCTGAGTTTTACAAGGCTGGCTACGCAGCATGCGGTTGCCACGACAATCGTATGGACAAGATATGGTGGAACGAGCAGTGGATGGGCTATCCTGTAGATAGCAGCTACATCGAATGCTCCAACGTGGAGAACGCCCACCGCCTGCAAGGCAAACTGATGCTGGTGGTGGGTGAGATGGATGACAACGTGGATCCGTCATCCTCCTATCAGGTGGTCAACGCGCTCATCAAGGCCAACAAGGACTTTGAATTCATCCTCCTGCCAGGCGCCCACCACACGATGGGCGAGTATTACGGGGAGCACAAGAGATATGACTTCTTCGTGAAAAACCTCTTGGGCACCGACCCTCCTGCATGGGATGAACTGAAGAAGAAGTAGCGGAAACAGCCTCACCACACAGGAACAACAAGAGGAGCCAAATGCTGCAGGCAAACAATAAAGCCGCACGAGGCTCCTCTTTCTCCCGACAAATGCCTAACTTTGCACCGCAATTGTACCACAAGCGTACAACAGCAGAACAACGAAAGGAACAAACGTCATGGAATATCTGTCTCAGGAGTGCTACAACAAGTTGGTAGCCGAACTGAATGAACTAATCAACGTGGAGCTGCCAAAGGTCAAAAACGAGATAGCAGAGGCGCGCGACAAGGGAGACCTCAGCGAGAACTTTGAGTATCATGCAGCCAAGCGTGCCCAAGGAAAGCTCTTGGGCAGAATCAGATTTAAGCAGAGAGTGCTGCAGTATGCCAGAGTGATGGACACATCAAAGCTGGGAAGTGACACAGTGGGACTCTTCCGCAAGGTGGAGATGACCAACCAGACCACCGGTGCCAAGATGGTATATACCATCGTGAATCCTCATGAGGCCGACCTCAGAGCAGGCAAACTCAGCATCAAATCCCCCATTGCCGAGTCGCTCTTGGGCAAAAGGACGGGCGAGGTGGTGGAAGTGCATGTGCCGGCAGGCGTACTGAAGCTCAAGATTGAGAGCATCACGATGGGCATCGAATAAGCTTGCTGCAGGCATGAGCATTCACTCCAGGACTGCCAGAAGAAAGGCCCAGGGAAGAGAGGAGCACACTCTGCGCATGGATGCAGGCATCTACTATGTGTGGGTGGCCGGTTCGTGTGACTACGCGCATCAGGAACGTTGCAGCGCAGGAGCCTACATCATGCAATTGGACAATAAGCTCCTGCACACCTTCACCCTCGGCGACAGCCACACCACAGAGTTCCGCATGATTCTGTCGGCCATGATTCATGCCATGAAGAGAGTGCCCGCCGGCTCCGACATAGTCTTCCTGTCCAACGTTTCATACATCCAACAGAACTTCAGCAGGGAGCCTTCCGACAAGCCCAGAGCCAATGCCGACCTCCTGCAAGAGTGCCGCTCAATGCAAGCCAACCACCATTCCACCACCGTAAAGCTCATCCCCTTCCACAAATACAACACACTCCAAGAGGCCAACCGCCTGGCTCACCAAGCCATGGAGGAACAGAGGAATGCTCTGCGCAACCCCTCCACCCCACCATGGCTGCCCCTTGCGAACGACGAATGAATACAAATGCAGAAGTTATACAACATATCATCTTGGGTAGCGGCACATATTACACTGATGGTGCTGGCTGTGTCTGCTGTCGCCCTCACAGTGCCGGCATCGTTTGAATGGATAAGTACGAAGGCCATCACACCCATGTTGGGAGTGGTGATGTTTGGCATGGGACTCACGCTCAAGCCTTCTGACTTCAAGCCCGTACTGCTTCATCCCAGGGATATCCTCATAGGTGAACTGGCCCAGTTCATCATCATGCCGCTGATGGCATGGACGCTTTGCAAGGCACTCTCACTGCCTACCGAACTGGCCATAGGAGTCATCCTGGTGGGATGTTGCCCCGGTGGTACCGCCAGCAATGTCATCTGCTATCTGGCCAAGGGAGACATAGCACTGAGTGTTGCTATGACTGGAGTCTCCACCCTACTGGCTCCGTTGCTCACTCCCGCACTGGTGCTCCTGCTCGCAGGACAGTCTGTGGATGTGGATGTATGGGGGATGTTTGTGAGTATCATACAAGTGGTGATACTGCCCATAGCACTCGGATTTGCCGCCAACCATTACCTTCGGCAAGCCACAGGGCGCATTGTGCCGCTGCTGCCCATGTTCTCCACCGTATCCATTGCCTTTATCATCGGCATCATCGTGTCACATAATGCGGCAAGCATACGCTCTTGCAGCATGATAGTAGCCGTAGTGGTCATCCTGCACAATCTGATGGGACTGGCCTTGGGCTACGCTGCCGGCATACTGATGGGCATAGAAAAGCCCAAGCGCACAGCCATCTCCATCGGAGTGGGAATGCAGAACTCAGGCCTCGCAACCTCTCTCGCCGCCACCCACTTTGCCCTCTTCCCCATGGCGGCTGTACCTGGAGCCATGTTCTCAGTGTGGCACAATTTCTCAGGAAGCATAGCAGCACAGATATTCAGAAAGGCAAGCAGAAGTTCCGAAGCAGGCTCCGGCACTTCATACTGACGCTCGGCTATATACACAAAAGCAGGACGAAAACCTTCATTTACCCGAAGGAGAATACAAGGACAAATGCCATCCCAGGCTTTCATTGCCTGCCACACAGACTATTGCAGCATGCCGACAATAGGACCATACCACACTGCGGTGAGCAGGCCGTTCTTATGAAGCGCAGAAACGGGCATTGTGCAATACCCAGGGAGAGTTACTCTTCTTCGTCGGCAGAGTGTGCTTGCCGGGCCATCTGCATGCGCTCCTTGTTGCTGATTGCACGCGATATGGCCTTCTTCACATCCATAGGGTGAGCGATGTAGGTGAGCTGGTGGGTGGTGCCGCCACTGCCTACAAGTTCGATGTCACCTGTTCCCAGGAGGCGCTGAAGGAAAGTCTGGGAGAAGTTGACCGTCTCTACCTTGTACAGGGGAATCTCCTTGATTTCGATGTCCAGTATGCCGTCCTTCTGCACGAAGCGTGTGTCGGTGACGGCAAACTCGGTGCGCGAGCGCAGAAGATAGCCCCATAAAGCAAGCACCAGACTGAGTACGGCAGAGGCGCAAGCGGTGCCGTGCAGAACCTTCATATATTCGGGAAAGAAGCAGGAGGCTATCAGAACGCCCGCTGCAACAAACATGAATATATAGCTCCATACGACCTGGCAAGCCGTGAAAGTCCAGTGATAGTGTCCCCACAGGACAATGGTTTCGCCCTTTTCGAGGCTTCTGACGATATAGCTACTCATGGTCTTCTTCATTTTTATTGGTTTGACAAAGCACAAAGTTACAACTTTATTCATTACACCACCCTTCTTCTCAACAAAATATTTCCCACACTCCTCACCTCCTTACACATTGTTACCTGCGAGACATTCCCGTAACAATAAGTAAGGAAAGAAAAAGAAAGCGCGGAATGCCGCTCTCATGCCTGCGGAATTTCGTACCTTTGCGGCTGTATAAGTCCGCCTGAGATGCGGCTACAACAGATACAGAGGATTATGGAAGCAAGCATGTGGGGCAAGTTGATTGCCGTATTCATAGGTTCGGGACTGGGAGGCATGTGCCGATGGGCAGTCTCTCAGGTACCCTGCACATCATGGCCGGCAGGCACACTGATAGCCAACGTGGGCGGCTGTTTCCTGCTGGGATGGCTCAGCAGGATGGCACCTGGCAGCGAGATGGTGCGTATGCTGCTGATGACGGGCTTCTGCGGAGGCTTCACCACCTTTTCCACCTTCACCAACGAGAGCCTGCTGATGTTGCGCACAGGCCAGCTGCTTCCCCTCGCACTCTATGCCGGTGGCAGCCTCGTACTGGGGTTGTGTGCCGCCGCACTGGGATATAAATGTATGTAAACCAATCCAATAAGAACAAGACAATGGAGAACAAGCAGACAAGCACAGCACCACAGGCGCTGGACATGAGCACCATCAAGAACATTGTATTTGACTTCGGAGGTGTGCTCATCGACTGGAACCCGAGATATTTCTTCCGTTCGTACTTCAATGATGACGAACGCATGGAGTATTTCCTCAGCCATGTGTGCAGCCCGGAGTGGAATGAGAAGCAGGATGCCGGACGCTCCATTGCCGAAGCTGTAGCCGAGGCCAAGAGCCTTCACCCCGAATTCTCGGAGGCCATAGACTGCTACTACGACCATTTTCCCGACTGTCTGGGCGGATGCATAGAGAAGAATGTGACACGGCTGAAGCAATACAAAAGGGAGGGATACCGCCTCTACGGCCTGACCAACTGGCCCGCCGAGACCTTCCATTACGCTCTGGAGCGATTCGACTTCCTGCAACTGCTTGACGGCATAGTGGTTTCGGGCATCGAGAAGGTGAAGAAACCCGACCCACGATTCTACCAGATACTGCTCTCGCGCTATGGTCTGAAGGCCGAAGAATGCCTCTTCCTGGATGACCGCGAGGAGAATCTGGCCGCCGCGCAGAAGCTTGGCTTCCACGTGGAGCACATCATATAAGACCGAATGAAAAGGGCAGAACGCAAGAGGCACCGGAATGCATGGCTGTTGCTATTGGATTGTATGCCCAAACAGATAACCCAACCATATCCAAAGATTACGACATGAAGACTTTGAACATGCGTCTGCTCACCGTAGCGATGACGCTGGCCACCACAGCCGCAGGGCTGATGGCCGCAACGAGAGAGGGAAAGGAAGAGGAGAAGGTGTCTATTGTGAAGACTACCTTTGCCGGAGGAACTGCCGCCTCTGGCACTGAAGGAACCGCCATGGTGGCCGATGGGAACAAGTGGACAAAATGGTGCCTGGACGCTCCCGACGAACTGCCCTACCACGTGACGCTGGATGCCGCAAAGCCCACAGCAATGAAAGCTTACGCGCTGGTAACGGCTGACGACACCCACAACTACCCCTCACGCAATCCCATAGCATGGAACATATACGGGAGCAACGACCGCAAGGAGTGGAAGCTGGTGGAGCAAGTGAAATACAGCAGAAAGCTGGACGACCAGAACGAACACACCTACATGTTCCGCATCAAGGGCTGCCAGCCCTGGCGCTACTATAAGTTTGAGTTCACACGAATGGCTGCGGGCACACGCATACAGCTGTCCGAGATAGAAATTTACGAGTAAAAAGCCTCCAGACAGCCTCTTGGCTGGAGCATATCGGCATAACAAATGTCAATTTCGGCAGGATTGAGAAAAAACATTCTCGCTCGTGCTTGCTATTCGACAAAAGCCTATATCTTTGCCCACAGATAAACCTCAGAACGCATCCAGCGGGGTGCGAGAAAAAGAGGAAACTACACCAAACAAAAAAATATACTATTATGGCTACAAAGAAATGGGTTTGCCCCGTGTGTGGGTATGTTTATGAGGGCGAGAATCCTCCCGCCGAGTGTCCACAGTGTCACGTTCCCGGTTCCAAGTTCAAGCTGATGGACGAGAGCAAGGGACTGCAGTTTGTCACCGAGCACGAACTGGGTGTGGCCAAGAATATCCCTGATACCGAGGACGGCAAGTTCATCCTGCAGGGACTGCACGACCACTTTGTGGGCGAGTGCACCGAGGTAGGCATGTACCTGGCAATGAGCCGTCAGGCCGACCGTGAGGGATATCCCGAGGTGGCAGAAGCCTTCAAGCGCTACGCTCTGGAGGAGGCTGAGCACGCTGCCAAGTTTGCTGAACTGCTGGGCGAAGTGGTATGGGATACCAAGACCAACGTAGAGAAGCGCATGATGGCAGAGGAAGGCGCTTGCGCAGGCAAGATGGAGATTGCCAAGAAGGCAAAGGCTCTCAACCTCGACGCTATCCACGATACCGTACATGAGATGGCTAAGGACGAGGCACGTCATGGTGCTGGCTTCCAGGGTCTTTTCAACCGCTTCTTCAAGAAGTAAACAGTCTCTTGACAACAAGAGCCACCTGCAAAACAACCAGAAGCACGCCTCGGCATTTGCCCCAGGCGTGCTTCTCTTTTTTTCTCTCCCCATTGACTTTTACTTGACGTCGGATTTCTATTCATTCCCACTACATTTCCACAGGGCCATACAACCCTTCATAAACTTTCTGGAAAGGGCTATACTCAAACACAGTATTTGTCTCGAACGTAACCTTCAGAGGCAAACGAACGCTTTCTAAAGAATAACAGAAGCGGAAAGCATCACGTCCAACGTGAAGTTCAGGAGCGTTCTTCTCCTTTTCTATGACCGCTTTGCCATCGTCACGCGAATCGTGCATGCCGATTCCATCATCAGTAAAGACACTTTCCCATTTCGGACAGTGAGCAAATGGTGTCGGCTCTATACCCCCCCAGCGATACTGACAGATGATTGCTCTACAGGTTTAGTGCACAAGGAGAAGAAGGCTCATTATCCACTTCCAGTTAGTCATCATGACGGGGGAGAGGCTCCTCTTTACCGTCCAACCCAAGGCTGGACGGTGGATGAAGCCTGCTTACTTTGCAAAGTAATATACCTTCTCTGACCGTCCAGCCTTGGGTTGGACGGTGGAGGCAGACTGCATACCCACCCCTGGAGGCTGAATGAAGCTTGCACATAATATTGCTCATACTTCAAAATTTTTATTTTGGTTCTGTCGAATGAATGGTCGCTCGGAAAAGCCGAAGTTAAACTTCATCTTTACTCTCGCTTAAATTTCATTTCCCTTTCGTAGAAAACCACTTCCGGGATTTGTTAGAAATTATGTGCCTTAAAAAGGTGTTATGCACATCGACGCAAGGTTTGGCAACAAAATACCACCCGTAGGCGTGGATATTTTGGAAGCCAAGCAGAACCTTGACCTTGCAAAGCGATAAGGCATAACAAATACCTTTGCACAATAACTTCAATAAATCTCGGAAGTATTCATGCGATAGCATAGTCCGTAGGAACAATATTCGTTTAATGTTTTTATAGGATTGACATATGCAAAATATTCGGGAACACCAAATCCTGACGTCGATTTTTATTTATTTTGAGAATATTTTCAAAAAAATTATCCGATTTTTGGAGAAAAATCGCGGTTTATCAAAAATTGTTTGTACCTTTGTTTTGGACTTTCTATTTAACAAACCTATAACAACCGCTTGACGAGTGGAAACCATATATAGTTAACCAATTGACATAAACAATACACCAACTGGGGAACTAAACATTCTGTCAGCGCATTAATGTTTGTAAAGGGACTGATCCTTAGATTATGAACAACGAATCTAAGAAACATACGCCAGCATTGCCTAATGCTGACATCCGACGAGGCGGTAAAAATTCCTCCTGTGCTGGACTTACCTCCTGCACCTCCCCCGAAGTTCCTAGTCATCAGACAGAGAACTCCCATACAGGGGTGTCCTCGGGTTGTGTCCATAAAGAAAAGAAGCAATGGTTCGTATTGCGTGCTACTTATGGAAGAACAGAGAAAGCCCTTGGGGGTCTTCAAACTGCAAACGTTGAGACATATTTGCCTATGCATTATGTTGTCAAAGAGATAAATGGGAAGCGAAAACTCGTACATGAGCCTTTGCTTCCCAATATTATTTTTGCACGAATGACTCGTGTGAAATCCCATGAGTTCGTGAAAGAGCCTGCCATTACTGCCAAATGGCTCAAATACTACACAGACAAGACAAAACCTGTTGAAAAAGAAACAGGCAAGAATCCTCCCGTCACCATTCCTGACAACGAAATGCTTAACTTCATCAAACTGACGAGTGTGAACAGCGAACACATCATGGTGCTGCCGCCAGAACGTTGTCATTTCAAAAGCGGTGACTTGGTGAGGGTTATTGATGGGGTGTTCACAGGAGTCGTAGGACGTGTAGGCAGAGCTGCAGGACAACAGCGTGTAATTGTGGTTCTTGAAGGTGTTTGTAATGTGGCAACGGCTTACATACCGAACGACTTTATACAGATTATTGAAACTTATTAAAATAGAAGAAACCAACAATGCAATATACAGAATTCATACACCCGGAAGATGCGGCTGCATTGAAGGCATTGAAAGCCATCCCCATGCTTTCGGCTATTGTCAAAAAAAAATAATGGATGTTGGAGCAGAACAGTTACAGACGGGACTGAACATGGCTTCAAAGGTGAGGTTGTCACCCACACAGTTGCCACGACTCTACAACATTCTTCCTCCCATCTGCGAGCGGTTGGAAATTAAAGAACCAGAGTTTTACTTGGAGATGAATCCATCGCCCAATGCCTATGCTTTTGGCGACACACAGACTGCTATCACCATCACATCTGCTTTGGTAGACATGATGTCGGAGGATGAACTCATTGGCGTTGTGGCTCATGAGTGTGGGCATATCGCTTGTCGCCATATGCTCTTTCATACATTGGCACAGATACAAGGCTGCATTAGATATTCGTGAGCGGTTGGCAAAAGATAATCCCCATGCGTACGAATCAGATTTGGCAATGTCGTATGTGAACTTGGGCAACCTTTATAAGGCCACTCAACGCTTTAGCTAATGTGAAAAAATGTACAAATCTGCACTTGCCATTCGTGAATGTTTAGCAAAAGACAATTTCAAGGTGAACGAGTCTGATTTGGCGATATTATACAATAATTTTGGGGGGCTTTATATGGACACACACCGTTTTCAAGAATGTGAGGAAATGTACAAGTCCTCATTAGTAATTCGCGAACGCTTGTCAAAGGAAAATCCAAAAGTATACGAATCAGACTTGGCTTCTTCGTATGCTAATTTAGCATTATTATATAGTAACACTCAGCGTTTTGCCGAAAGTGAAACCATGTACGATGCATCCATAAAAATATATACTCAGCTATATGAGGAAAATCCGCTACTATATAAAAAGAAGTTGGCAGATAGTTACTATTTCTTAGGATTCTCCATGGTTGATGGAAAAAAATATCATGAGGCTATTGATGTTCTTGAAAAATCATTAGAGTTGCAAGAGGACATAATAAAAACAGATAATGATTCGTTGTTATGGTGGTCAAGCCTATCTTGTTTGGTTGATTTGTACGTTAATGAAAAAGACTATAAGTCGGCCATGAATTATAATGGAAGATTGTTACCCCTATTAAAGATTATGTTCCTCGGAAATACGGAAAAATATAAAAGAATCTATTCTAATAAGTTTGTTGCTCAATCATATTGTTCAAACTGTTTAGGTAAATTTGCAAAAGGAGAGCAATTCTCATTGAATGCTTTACAATGTGATTCAAGCAACCATATTGCTTACACTAATCTAGCAGCAGCATTGCTCTTTCAAAAGAAATTTTCTGAAGCCGAAAAGTTTTATTTGCAATTTAAGTCTGAATTAAAAAATGTCTTTCTTGGTGACTTCTCTGAGTATGAGCGTTTGAAAGTAATTCCAAAAGAATGCGAAGCTGATGTGGAGAAAATAAAGAAAATGCTATTTGAATAAAAAACATCAAAGATATTAATTATGGTCACAATACACTTCTTCAAGTCCTACTCCATACAAGGACAAGAACTTCAGAAAATCTTAGAGGAAACTCTAAGTGGATACATGAAAAATGAGTTGAATGTGGAAATGCGTTTGGAAATCAAAGACTCTAAAGGGTTTAGCGTACAAGATGGCAACGCTCCGCTTCAAGTCCTTACTGCGGCATTCCAAAACGACATTGTTATAATCGATGGGTCGATAGAAGATTTTGAAGAATATCCATTAGGTGCAAACTATGAATGTGTTACTCCTGCAGTATCTTCATTCGATAACATATTGGTAGTAAGCAGAACCCAACTGCCATTGAACTTCATTCCATGCCGTTCAAATGTGGCTCGTTTAGGAGAAAAAGACTTCGTTAATCATGACAATGACAAGGGGGGCTATAAAAAGGCGTATACTAACGATATGATTCTAACATGGCTCAAACATGAACTTAAAAAGATGTACTTGAACAATCGTCTCATTCGTCCTGAAGAATGCAGAATTGATTTTAGCCTTTCGTATGCAGACTTAATGCAAAAGGAAATGCAAGTTATCAAGGAGAATATGGGTGCTGTAAAAAACGAGAGAGAATTGGATTCTAATGGAAACTTGAAGAATGTTGTACATAAGAAAAAGATATTCCTTAGCTATAGAACACGATATGCCAAATGCAAGGGAAAAAGTGTTAAATATTCAGATAAATATGACATAGAGGATGTCAAAACCGAGATAATCAGATATCACAAAGACATTGTAGGCGATTGTAACGAATGGGACGAACCATTTTGTTATCCGCAGGGGGTTTTGTCAAATGAATTTATGCCAGAAATCAGAAGATGGGCATTCGTGAGTATTCCAGATAGAAAGATTAGGGAATGTGATGAATTTTGGATTTTCAACACGAATTACAAACCCAAAAGCTCTGATGTGTCGCATGAGGAGGTCGGCTATTGGGATTCTTGGTGGTGTTTGGGTGAGTTCTTGACTATTGTCAGAATGAAGTATCAAGGAGATTTAAAAGAAAACTTTAAAGTGATGCTGTTTAGTCCAGATAAAGAGAAACCAATAGAGGAACTTCCATTAAATAAGATTCCCAATATGACAGATGAACAGAATCGTGAGTTGGCAAGATATTTTGCAAATGGCGATTTCTTGGAGGCTGGCATGGAGTCTATGAAAAAAATGCGCAAAAAGAGAACGTGGTCTACACCAAGGTTATATGTGTATTTCTGGCTCATGAGAAAGTTCGTATGGCCAAATATTATGAAACGAGGTGATTTTAAAAATTATCCATTTAAATACTACAAGGACAGTGTGGATTGTCATGTCTACGACATAGGTTTTATCAATGATAGAATACTCGAATGCTCTTCGTGCAAAACTAATGGACGAAAACTTGAAGACATAATAAATGACAACAGTCTTGTTTGGAGATTCCTTAATATCAATGGTTGTTATACAAACAAATATAATGTACCTGTGCCAAAAGGTATCGTAAAGATTAATGACAAAGAATTACAAAGATATGCTCAAAAAGACAACTCATATCTTTTGGAATGTCAAGGGCATCATAAGATTTGTGTGAAGAAATCTGAGGATTGCTTCTATATATTCTGGACTCCAAGAAATGGAAAAGCTACAGGACCTGATAATTGTGTAATCGAAAAAGTAGACCTATATGAAGTTATTGAGTGATTTGTTCAATAATTTATTCAAGAAAGAGAACAAGCAGGCAGCTGCCTATGAACCTTTCGTAGGAAGAAAAAACGAAGAGAAACAAATGGCGAAACTGGGTGTAAGTAACAAGCCTGAATTCAGTGTGAGAATATTATATCCAAGGAATGATAATGGAATCAATATTGTTGATTTGTATGCTTACATATTATATGACAAATTGTATAGCATGAAAGAAGAAAACATAATTAAAGATGTGAGATTTGACAGGGGAAAACATATAGAATCGTATTATGAAATAAGAAGGAATGATTATGTTAAAACAAAAATGGCTCCAATCTATCAAGATATAGTAAGTTTGTCTTGTTTAATAGTCATAATATATCCAGGACGCAAAGACACTGAAATCGAACAAATTAAAAAAGATCCAAACGAAAAGGAATCTCCTGAAAGTTTGGATGAACATGAAAATTTTATAAATGAGTTGTATTTATGTAAGGCTGTTGCGGATAACGAATGCTTTTTCAATAATCTGACAGAGAAAGATTCAAAAGATTTTGGAATAATTATAGGAAAAAAGAATCGGAATTGGTTCCTTCCTATATGCATAGGTAAGTTTAACAACAAAAAAAACATATTTGGGGAGAAAAATACAGAAATTTCCAAATTCCTTGGAAGCATTGGAACGGTGACAATAGCGGCTCCGAAGGATTTAGACTGTTCTGAATATATTAAAAATAAGATTGACGATTTGACAAATGAAAAATTCTCAGATGAACATTAAAATTTATTCAGTGAGCCTTCCTGTATGTGTATTGGGTGTAAAAGAAGTTCTTATTAGGAAGCTAAACACTTTACGTCTTGATTTAGGCGAGAAACTAAGTTTTGTCACTGATAATACATACTTTAATATTGATACGGATAGTGCAAGCAAGCATATTGTGTTGTGTTCGTCAAGTACTGACGTAAGTTGCACAAAAGATGCTCAATTTATTCCTGTCATATTTGACAAGGACGAGGAATTGCATGATAGTATAAAGCACATTAATGCTTTTGTATATAATAAGGAATGCAAGGAAAGAAGTAATGAGCAACTTTGCAATGTGATACTGGAGAAATTTGGTATCATAAGAAATACGAAAAATGTATTCATAAGTTATAAGCGAGAAGATACTTCTAAGTTAGCAAATAAAATATGGAAAAGACTAGTTATTGAGGGCTATACTGTTTTCCTCGACAAGAAGAAAATTGACATTGGTGTCGATTTTATGGATAGGATAAGATATGCTATTGCAGATGCGGATGTGTTTATTTTGTTGGATTCTCCTGGCTATTTCAGTAGTGTCTATACGAAAAAGGAAATGTACGCAGCTTGTTTGTCGAGAGTTCCTATTATTATGCTGACCAAAAAGAATGCAAAGAAAGCAGAAAAATATGGTTTTATATATCAGTACTTGAAGTCTAATAGTAAGGTTTCAGACGCGGAATATCTGTGTCTGATTGAAAAAATCAGAGAAATTCAAGAACGAACACATGTATACAGGCTATCTAAGCTCAGAACAAAATTTAATAGATTTGAGGGGAACAAGGAAATCCTATTGTCAAATTTGTATATTCCAAATAAAGGGGATAAGGAGATTTGTTCAATTCGCGCAATTTATGGTATTCCGAAAACGACAGATTTGGAAGCAATACAAAGGGATGAGTTTAATCCAAATGTAAAAGTGGCTGCGATTTATGATGATTTATGCCTTCCAAAATCTTGTTATGAACATGTTGAATGGCTCAACAATGAAATGCGTGGCATTGAACTGATAAAAATGAGTAATATGCAAGAAGAAATTGAACAAAAGTTGTTAGGCTATAAGAAAGAGAAGAGCAAGAACTCTTACAAACCTTGTGTCTTTCTCTCAGCATCTGTCCCAAATGTAGGCGATGGCAACTATGATTATTTAAGGATTCATGATATAGTCGTAACTTTAACTTATGAAATCATAAAGCGTGGAGGTACCCTCGTTTTTGGCGGACATCCAACGATTACTCCTATAATTCAAAATGTGATGGAGATTATGGGTTTTGATAGGCAGAGTGGAATATATCCAGATATAAGGTTATATCAAAGCAAATATTTTAAAGAGGAATATCCTTTAGAAGTAAAATTGTTTCCCGAAAAGCTATTACAGGAAACGGAAATAAGAGGGGAAAATATAGAATCTGGAGAAAATTCAAAGCTGGCATCTTTAAAATATATGAGAACACGCATGATAATTGATGATGGAATTAAATTCACTTCTGCGGTATTTTTGGGTGGAAAATACAAAATAACCCCAAAAGATTCAGGTGTATGGGAGGAATATGAGATGTTTAAAATGCATCACAAGAACGCTCGTTGCTTGTTTTTTGAAAATACAGGTAATGTTCCAAAGTCTCTGAAAAACAAAGAAAAACCAGAATGTGAATTTGATTCGATTGAAGAACTTCCAGATTTACTTTAGAATGAATGATAGTTTCTTCATAGCCAAATGCTCACTATAATAAATGTTGAACAATTTGAATCAAGCCAACAATGAAAGAGTACATACAAACCCCAGTAGAATCCCATAGTATCTCCATTCCCAAAGAGTTAGACTCATTGGTAGAAGAAATGTCGAAGACATGTGCATAAGGTGTGGGCGCAGCCCCGCTTCGCTCAAGGATGGACGTATGGCGAGGAGCGCAATGATGCGGAGAAGAAGCATCCTTGCTTAGTACCATACGAAGAACTGAGTGAGGAGGAGAAAACTTACGACCGCAACACATCGGTAGAGACTATCAAGTTTATCTTGGAGCTTGAGTATACAAAAAAATAACGAACTATTGACTTATGACTATGAGAATTTTACTCACACTTTTAGCGATATTGAGTATCGGTAAAGCTTTGGCTATTGATCAAATAGGTATAGCTTATCGCTATAACGGTAAGAAGCAACGTACACCTCTTGGTGGTGTTTATATAAAAGTTGCTACATCGCCAAACGGAGTGGTCAGCCAAGAACAGAACGGACAGTTTGTCTTAAAACTGAAAGACATCAAGATGGGAGATGCTATGGGAAATGCCATCGTGCAAAAAACAGGAATGATGGTGTTTAACAAAGAGGAGGTTAACAGATGGCATGTACAGAAAGGTGCGCTTGTGTTGATTGTCTGCGATGCGAATGAATTTCAAAAGCAAAAGGCGCAACTGATTACAATAGGACGTAATCAGGCAGAGAAAAAATACAAACAAAAATTGGAACGGCTGAAAGCCCAAAACGCAAAACAGCAGCTAAGCATTGACCAATACTATGCAAAGCTTGATTCAATAGAAAAGGAAAGGAACAATGCCTTGGCGCACATGGAGGAATATGCTGATATGTTCGCACGCATTGATGAGAGTGAGGTTGACACACTTGCGCAAAGGGCTATCGAATTATTCAACCAAGGACAGTTGGAAGAATCCATCAAATTGTTTGAGCAAGGCAACTATCTTAAAAAAATAGATGATGCCTTGAAGGTTAAGGCGCAAGCAGCAGATTTGCGTCAAAAGGCTGACTCTGCCGAAACCCTTGCCAATAAGGATATAGATGAATACACAAAAAGTATCCAAGCACAGGTGGCTGCTTATAAAATGAACAATGAATGGATCAAAGCAGGAGAATTACTGAAGGGCTTGGCTGATAAACTACAAACACTGGACGCTATTTGGAACTATGCAGTTTTTGCCGAGAATCAAAATATATTTACTGAAGCGGAGAAATATCTAAATTTATATAAGAAATCTGTTCTATGTCTTTCTATCACAAACCCACAAAGATACAAAGAAAAAATTGCTACTTCCAATGTTGCTTTAGGCTCTTTATACGCTATAACGAACCGACATAAAGAAGGCGAATATTTAATAAAAAAAGGCAGAGAAGTATTCCGAGAAATGGCTAAAAGCAATCCACAAATATATGAACCAGCTTTTGCAGCATGTAATATAGATTTAGCAAGGTTGTTAAGTATAAATCAAAGGTTCAATGAAAGCAAAGATTTATATAAATCAGGATTGGAAATTTTCAAACGTTTAGCTGAGACTAATTCACAAGAATATGAGCCGTTTATATTAAAATGTTACATAGCCCTTGCATCCCTATATAGTATAACAAGTCAATTCCTTAATGAAGAACAAATGGCGAAATCAGCATTAAAAACTTATCAAAAAATAGAGACCACTATTAAATCTCATGATTTTGACTTAGATTTAGCCTTAAGTTATATGCTGCTTGCAGAAAGTTATCATAAAACTCAAAGATTTGACGAAAGTGAAAAAGAGTATAAATTAGCATTGGAAGTAATTAAATCTCTTGCAGATGCTAATCCGCAAGCATACGAACCGTATTTAGCAGCAAGTTATTGTACCATTGCTGATTTATACAGCGACACCCAGCGCTTCAACGAAGCCGAGCTGATGTATAAGGCAGCGTTGGAAATACATAATCGCTTGGCAGAAATTAATCCGCAAGCGTACGAGCATGCTTTGGCGGCGAATTATCACCATCTCGCTAACTTATACAGTGACACCCAGCGTTTCAACGAAGCAGAACAGATGTACAAGGCTGCGTTAGAGATACGAAAACATTTGTCATCTGCTAATCCGCAAGCGTATGAGCATGAATTGGCTATAAGTTACAACAACCTCGCTAACTTATACACTGACACCCAGCGTTTCAACGAAGCAGAGCGGATACACAAAGCTGCGTTAGAGATACGAAAACGTTTGTCATCTGCTAATCCGCAAGCGTATGAGCATGAATTGGCTATGAGTTACAACAACCTCGCTAACTTATACACTGATACCCACCGCTTTAAAGAGAGCGAGCAGATGTATAAGATGGCATTGGAAATCAGAAAACGTTTGGCAGAAGACAATCCGCAAGCTTACGAGCCAGCCTTGGCTGCCAGTTACAACGACCTTGCTATTTTATACGAAGATACTCACCGCTTTAACGAGAGTGAGCAGATGCATAAGATGGCATTGAAAATAAGAAAACGTTTGGCAGAAGACAATCCGCAAGCTTACGAGCCAGCCTTGGCTGCCA
>ENA-OZGC01000546-OZGC01000546.1-human-gut-metagenome-genome-assembly--contig:-NODE-546-length-27779-cov-6.008693_pt1 | contig 27779 bp, 19 predicted proteins | sample MGYA00245109_ERZ653643 | MGnify/ENA primary metagenome ERZ653643 (study PRJEB26926, sample SAMN06165107) | human gut metagenome | biome: ENVO:00009003; feature: ENVO:2100002; material: ENVO:00002003... | reverse complement strand
CGGCCGTACAAAGCCTTTGGATGGCCATCCAAAGGTTGCGTATGTGCATCCAAAGGCTGCAAACGGAGATTTCAATTTGCATCACGAAGACTTTCACTAAGGTTTTCGTCCAATGACAAAAGAGCCACACCAGCCAGAAAACAAGGCGGGTGCGGCTCTTTCAGTATGCTATTTGCCGTGCATCACTGGATGGCATCGGCCGATGGAGGTGCACAATCGACGGCAGAACCCCAGCTCTTATTGGGACGAGAACCCATCTCGAGCACAAGTGTACCGCCCTTTTTGATGTCGTCATGAGTGAACCAGGGTTTGTCCAAAGGCTTTCCGTTCAACTTGGCACTCTGTATGTACTTGTTGGTATCGCTGCAGTCCTTGGCCACTATGCGGAATGTCTTGCCGCCGGGAAGCGACACTTGCACATCGGTGAAGAGCGGACTGCCGATGTTGTAGATGGGGAATCCGGGGGTCACAGGATAGAATCCCATGGAGGAGAAGACCACAAAGGAGGTGAGTCCACCGCCATCCTCGTCGCCGGGAACACCCATCACATCATTCCTGAACCAAGTGCCGAGGCACTGGCGTATGCGCTTCTGCGTCTTCCATGGTGCACCGGCATAGTTATATATATAAGGTATGTGCAGCGATGGTTCATTGGCCATGGTGAACTGACCGATGTTGCCGGTCTGGTCGGGAAGTTGGTTGTAGAACTCACGCTTGCCTCTGCCCATACCTTCGGCAAAGGTCTGGTCCAGGTTGGCCACCATCTGCTCGCGCCCGCCCATCATGCGTGCCAGGTCGGCCAGATTGTGCTGCACATCCCAGCGATAGGTCCATCCATTGTTCTCATCATAAGCTTCACGGGCCGAGAGACCGCCTCCGAAGCGGTAGTCAAAGTTGGGCAGGAAGCGCCCATCCTTATCCTTCGGGTGGAAGAAACGCGTCTCGGCATTCCACACGTTGCGGTAGTTGTAGCTCAGGCGCAGATACTTCTGCCGGTTCTCCTCGTCACCCCGCCACTGGGCAATGCGTGACAGGCACCACTCATCATACGAGGTGCCCAATGTGACGGCCACAGGCTGGCGTTTCTCGAAGCCGTGCACGTTGGGGTCAGTTTCCTTCTCGCCCTCATTGAGCGCGGGTATATAGCCATGCTGCTTGTAGAAATCGTCTATCCAGCCGGCAGGATTGCCGCACCAGGGTGCCAGAGTCTTCTCCTCGATGCCGCGTCGGCAGTACTCGAAAGCACGGTCGGCATCCACCTGAAGACCCTTGTAGAGCGCATCGGCCACCATTGCCACGCCGTGATTGGAGTTCATGCGTCGGGTGTCTCCTGTCATCTCGGGGAAGGTGGGCATCCACTTAGTGCCCATCTGCTCGGCCATGAGCAGGTACGAACTGATGATATTCTCCTCCACAGCGGGGAAGATGAGTGCACGCAAGGGATGTGCTGCGCGGTAAGTGTCCCATATCCAGTCGTCTGTATAGAAAGGCACTCCGTCATCATTGTGTATCTTCCCGTCGAAGGCACTGAAGTAACGTCCGTCCTCACTCAGGCACACTGGGCGCTCAAAGGTGCGGTAATAGGAGGTGTAGAAGACGGTCTTCTGGTCCTCACTGCCTCCTTTGACCTGAATATGGCCAAGTGTCTCGTTCCACACTTTGCGTCCCTTCTTCTCCACAGCCAGGCGGTTGAAGCCCTTCTGCTCACGTGCCAGATTGTGCGAAGCCTGTGTCTCCCCGATGAGCGAAATGCCATAGCGCAGACTCACCTTGCGTGTGCCTGCTGGGAAACGGAAGGCTACACTGGCCTGACGCCCTTCTGCACGAGCCTGGCCAGACTGTATATCCCCATCACGCAGCACACCGCATTCGATAGGCTTGACTGAAAACTCGCCGCTGAAGAAAATGCGCATGCTGGAACTCAACTGCTGGTATCCCTCGGCATGACTGCCCTGGGCATTCATCTTACCGTTGTCCGAACAGAGAATCACCGTTGCCGGTTGGTCGGGGTTGCTGAATTCGAAGTCATAGATAGCGCTCTGATGCGAGACGGCCAGACTGACATCGATGGTGTTGTCAGCTATCTGCACATAGTAGGAATAAGGCGTCACCCGCTCCTGGTCCCAACTGGTGCTTATGATGGGTTTGAGTTCTGTCCCCTGCGTCACACTGATGCGGAAAGCCGAGCGCTCACGATGATTGGTGACCACCACAGGCAGTCCCTCAAGGCGCTCACTGGTATAGTCGCCTCGCGTAGGGTAAATACGCATCAGGCTGTTGGGCAACTGGATGGTGGGGAAGGTGGGTACCAGGAGGTGGCTTATATTACCTATATATGGGTTGACATAATCTACGCACTCAAGTTCAGCGCCCCACATTCCTGTGGCAGCACACATCATTGCAGCCACGAGGGCTGCTCTCATTCTTCTTCTCATAAGCATCAATATGGTTAAATTAGGGATTCGTAGTGCAAATTTAACTCTTTTGCGTCAACTTCCCAATAATCTTCTCTATATTTTTACGTTTCCTCGTAAAAATTCGGAAGCGCTCTACCCCATCTGCTTTCATCCTATCGCCCGCCACAGCCTCCTTGCTGACAAATCTATCCATAACGAATGCGTCTCCGACTACCTTTGCTGCCATGGGGAGAGTAAAACTTGCAGTCAGGTCGGTTCATTTGCTTCCATCATATTCCCAGTTTCTTCAGGCTCCACCAAGAAAGAAGTCACCCAAGCGTTGGCTTCAGTTAAAGTCTGCAAATAAAGGAAGAAAAATAGGAGTAGTACTGCATGTGCGATAGGAGTAGTACTTCATGTGCGATAGGAGTAGTACTGCATTGGCAAAGTAAGTAGTACTGCACTTCTATCACCTTCATTGACCGATAAGCCGTTATCTTCGGCTCTAAGTCCAGGCGTTCGATGGTAGCTTGGGCATCTGCAACGCAGAATAGGTTTTCATCTTTCCCGAGAACCATGTCATCAGAAACGTCTGAACTACCAAAATCCTTCACTATTCTTGCATAGGAGAAGCAAAAAAGTTATATCAGTTTTATAATCTGCAAAGTTATGGCGACCGAATGTTATCAGGTAACGATTTAGCAAAAGTCAAACAATTCAATTTACAGAAGATTATATGACTGATGATTGTTTTTATCGTTAAAATTGCATAATTGTGGTAGATTGTATGCGTTTTTAAAGCTTTGCGTCTTATCTTTGCTTATTGGAAATCATCCATAACAAAAATGATAGAAACGATATATGGCAAAGAGTAAAAAAGATTTTAAATTACTTATCATTGCGCTCTTTTGCAGTTCTTTGGTTCATGCACAAAAGCAAGTTCCCGCAGAACGAAAAGATTCCATTGCCGATGGAAGTAATATTATAAATATGGTTGGAAATCATTCCAACAAGGGTGCGGTCAACAACGCCCTTGACGTGCTGAGTGGTCAAGCGGCCGGTGTCAACGTGACATCCAATGGTCTGGATCGCATGGCTATGCTCAATAGCGTGCGAGTGCGTGGTACTACCTCCATCATCGGTGGCAATGACCCTTTAGTGCTGATTGATGGGGTCACATCTGACGTACTTACCCTATCAACCATCTATCCTGCAGACATTGAGAGTTTTCGTATATTAAAGAATGCTGCGGAGACCGCCATGTATGGTTCACGTGGAGCATCGGGGGTGATTGAAGTCAAAACGAAAAAAGGAGCCGGACGTGGTTTTCAAATATCCTATGAAGGGAATGTGGGTTTTGAGCAGATGTACAAACATCTGGAGATGCTCAATGCCGCTGAATATGTTGCAACGGCAAAGGCATTGGGTATCTATTGCAACAACGGAGGTTTCAATACCGATAACTACAAGGTGATAACACGCACGGGTATGGTGAACAATCATTACCTTGCATTCAGCGGAGGTACGCCACAATCAAACTATCGTGCATCTTTCGGAGTAATGGACCACAACACCATCATCAAGAAGATGGACTATAACGTTTTTGTTGCCAAAGTTGATGTAACCCAGAAAGCCTTCAATGACAGACTAACCGGAGATTTCGGAGTTTTCGGCTCTTCATTCAAGAACCATGATATCTTTGATACGCAGATGCTGTTCTATTCCGCAGCATGCCAGAACCCAACTTTCCCTGCAGGTACTGACGAGCATGGAAACTGGCTGAAAAACGAATCGGCAACGCATATCAACCCACCTGGAATATTGCTTGAAGAGAAAAACGACTCCAAGGACTTGAACTTTGACAGCCATATCAAACTGAGCTACGATATCAACACGAACTGGCGTGTCTCCACCTTCGGTTCTTACCTGTATGGCTCTACCGAGAACGGAAAATTCTGTCCGACATGGGTGTGGGCACAAGGCAACGTGTACCGTGGCGAATTCAAGAAAGAGGAATGGCTCGGCAATGTATCTCTTGATTTCAACAAGGAGTTCGGCATACATAAGGTCTCTGCTGGAGTAAGCAGCGAATACAGGAAGCTGAAAAAAACTGCTTTCTGGGTGTATGCCAAGGGAATACCCACAAACGATTTTCATTACGACAATCTGGGTGCTACAGCAGCCCGTCCATACGGTGGAACAGAAAGCACATACGAAGACCAGTCTCTGGCTTCGGTAATGGGAAGCATTACATATAATCTGCTTGACAGATATAGCGTAGCGGTAAATGCACGAGGTGACGGATCGTCAATGGTAGGTGATAACAATACATGGGGATTCTTCCCATCCGTATCATTCACTTGGGATTTGAAGAAAGAAAAGTTTCTCAGCAACATAAAGCCGCTGTCTATGCTAAAACTCCGCACTGGTTTGGGACAGGCGGGCAATCTTGGCGGTATCTCCGCCTACACAACCATGAACACCGTAAGGCAGACTGGCATTGTTCCGGTAAAGAGTTCTCCAACAGTAACCCTTGGCATGGTAAGAAACAACAATCCTGATTTGAAGTGGGAAACAAAGACAACATTCAATCTCGGTGCGGACATAGGTCTCTTTGCCAACAGGCTTATGCTTACAGCGGAGTATTACTATTCCAAGACCACCAATATGCTCTACGCCTATGAGGTTCCGGTTCCACCATTCGCATACAATACATTGCTGGCAAACATTGGCTCTATGTCAAACCGCGGATTTGAACTGGGGTTGTCCGTGCAGCCAATAAGTAAGAAGGACCTGGATCTTAACATCAATATGAACCTATCGTTTCAAAGCAACAAACTCATCTCGCTAAGTGGAGATTACAAGGGAATGAGTATGTCGGCAGCAAATATCACCCCTATTGGTTCATTGGACGGTGCAGGACAGAACGGCGGCGACAACAATGTGGTTTACCAAATAGTCGGACAGCCACTTGGCGTTTTCTACCTGCCACATTGCAAGGGACTGGTAAAAAACGAGAATGGCAGTTATTTTTACGACATAGAGGACCTTGATCATAATGGCAAGGTCGATTTGAGTGACGGAGGCGACCGATACATTGCAGGACAAGCTACGCCAAAGGTGATTCTTGGCTCAAACATCAGTTTTAGATATAAAGATTTCTATATTGCCGTACAGATGAATGGAGCATTTGGACACAAGATTTTCAACGGAACAGGATTAGCCTACACAAGCATGGCTTGCTTCCCAGACTACAATGTCTTTAAGGATGCTCCAAAGAAGAATATCGTAGATCAGAGAGTCTCTGACTATTGGCTCGAAAAGGGCGATTATCTGAACTTTGAACACTTGACATTAGGATATAATGTGCCTTTGAAAAGCAAGCTTGTACGTTCCTTGCGTGTATCATGCAACATTAGCAACCTTGGAACAATCACAGGATATAAAGGTTTGACCCCAATGATAAACAGCTATGTTGTCAACAGCACGATGGGTATTGACGACAAGCGCAACTATCCATTATACCGTACTTACTCATTGGGACTGAGTGTACAATTTTAAAACGAAAAGAGCATGAAGACTATTATTAAATACATATTAGCAGCCCCGTTAATGCTTTGTTTCAGCAGCTGTCTGGATGAGCATCCCAAAGACCAGCTGGACCAGGAGGCAATCTACAACAATGCAGATAATATATACAAAAACGCAGTAGCCTCCCTGTACAACTACATAGGGAGCAATCAGGAGTCGGAAGGGCTTCAAGGAACTTGCCGGGGTATTTACGACTACAATACCCTGACCACCGATGAGGCAATGATTCCAATCCGTGGTGGAGACTGGTATGATGGCGGTTTGTGGGAGAACATGTATCAGCACAAATGGAATGCCAATGATATTAATTTATATAATGTATGGAAATACCTCTTCAAGGTAATAGTTATATCTAACCAGTCGCTTTTCGCCATTGATAGCCATAAGGGGCTGCTTTCTGCAGAACAGACAAGGGATTTCACGGCAGAGGTAAGAGCTGTACGAGCCTTGTTCTACTATTATGCGATGGATATGTTCGGGCGTGTTCCTATCGTGACATCATACGACGTAAAATTGGAGCAGATAACGCAAAGCGAAAGAAGTGAGGTATTCAAGTTTATTGTTGACGAGTTGCAGGATGTTGCCCCACAGCTCGCCGATGAGCATTCCAATAAGGAGGGGAACTATTACGGACGTGTGACACGCCCCGTCGTAAACTTCCTGCTTGCAAAACTTGCCTTGAATGCGGAAATATATACGGATGACAACTGGACCGACGGCAAGCGTCAGGACGGAAAAAGCATTTACTTCAATGTGAATGGCGAGAAAAAGAACGCTTGGGAAACCTGCATCTGGTATTGCGAGCAACTGCGGCAAGAAGGCTATGAGTTGGAGAGCGACTACGCATCGAATTTTGCTGTTCATAATGAAAGTTCCAAGAAGAACATCTTCACAATCCCTTTGGACAAGAACTTATATTTGAACGAATACCACTATCTTTACCGCTCACGCCACTACAAACATGGTGGAGCTTATGGTGGTTCTTCCGAAAACGGCACATGTGCAACTATTTCAACCGTCAAGGCTTTCGGTTACAGAACGAACAATGTTGACAATAGGTTCAAGATAAACTTCTATGCTGATACCGTGCTTGTTGACGGAAAAAAGATATATTTGGACAACGGGAAGCCGTTGGTGTACATGCCGCTTGAACTGAAACTGAACCTCAGCGACAGCCCATATAAACAGACGGCAGGCGCTCGTGTAGGCAAATACGAGGTTGATCGAACCGCCTATTCGGACGGACGGCAGGTTGACAACGATATCGTCCTTTTTAGATATGGTGACGCGCTGTTGATGGAAGCCGAGGCGAAAGTTCGCAATGGCGAGGATGGTTCAATAGAGCTGAACGCTATAAGAGACCGAGTAGAAATGCCTCATGTGGAAGCCAATTTGGACAACATTCTAAAGGAGCGTCTGCTGGAATTGGTATGGGAAGGTTGGAGACGTCAAGACCTCATCCGTTTTGGCGAATATACCAAGGCATATGGTCAAAGAACTCCATTAGGAAAGGAGTTTACCGGGTTTACAACGGTTTTCCCAATACCACAAAGATGTTTGGAATTAAATAAGAAATTAAAACAGAATACAGGTTATTAATATTGTAATCATAAGCATTGTACTCACATGAAATCATTTTCAAGTAATAAGAGTTCTGAAACTGCGGCAGACAAATTAAATAGAGCATAATTTGGCCTGCTCCGCCATAATGCCAAGAACAGGCGCACATATAAACACAAAAAGTAGTAAAAAGATTCTATCACAACATCACATTTTATTATCATTTTACACAGTTCCTTATTATAATACAATAGTATTATTGGGCACTCTGGACCTGCCGATATGGAGCATTAACTATCTGTTGAAGATCGGCTTTTAGTTTGTTCCTTTATTTCGGCAGATGCGGCTTTGGCTTGTACCAAATGAAAATACATACAAAAAGAAAGCAGGTGCCTTCACGATGACGGTGATGCACCTGCGTTATGGGACTTCCCGTGGGGAAATGCTATTGGCTCTACTCCTTGATGACCATAATAGAGAGTTCATACAGGAAATACAGCGGTATGAACACAAGCATAAGCGTGAAGGGGTCGCCACTGGGAGTGATGACTGCTGCAAGTACCATCAGACCCACAACGGCATGACGCCTATATTCGCTCAGGAATGACTTGTGGAGGATGCCGAACTGTGACAGCAACCAGGCCAGCAGCGGCATCTCAAACACCAGGCCCATGACCAGGATGAGCATAGTAAAGTTGCCTATGTAGGAGGAGAGGTTGATCTGATTCTCGATGGAAGGACTCAGATCATACTCCATCAGAAAGCGGAAGGTGAAAGGGAACACAAGCAAGTAGCCCAATGCACAACCGATATAGAACATGACGGTACCACCCAAGAATGCGGGCTTGAGATGACGAATCTCGTTCTCAAACAGGGCAGGCTCGATGAACTTCCATATCTCCCAGATGAAATAAGGGAAAGCCATGACAGCAGCAAAGGACACTGAAGTCTGGATGTGCGTCATAAACTGGCTGGCCACATTGATGTTGATAATCTTAACATGGAAGTTGGGATCGAAATGCATAAGGCCATGACTGAGGCTCTCTATCCATCTGTAAACAAAAAAATGACTGGTGGTGGGGGCAAGCACAAACTCATCAAAGATGCGAGGCATGGCTATAAACGTGACTATCATGCAACCTACCAGCACACATGCCGAACGGAACAAAGCCCAACGGAGCACCTCAAGGTGATCCCAAAAGGACATTCCGCCCACTTCCTCTTCTGTCTGCAACTCTTCCTTTTCCTTACTATCCGCCATAGGATTAAAAAGTTTTCTTTTTGAAAAACTGTGGGTTGCAAGAAGGTACGAAACCTCTATGCAGCCCACAGACTATTGTTTTCTGGTTATTTACTTATTGTAAGACGCCTTCACGAACTTAGCATTCTTGATGTAGTCGATGCTCTCCTTCATACCCTTCATGATGTCGGGAGTGGAAGCATGCTCCAACTCGAGCACCCAACCCTTGGCTCCTGCCACGTCGAAGTTGTTGAAGATAGCGTCGAAACCTACCATTCCGCTCTGACCGATTTCAATATCGTCCTTGATGTGAAGCAAAGTGAAACGGCCGGGATACTTCTTGAAGTAAGCCACAGGACTCACCTGACCACGCACTGCCCAATATACGTCCATCTGGAAGAAGAGGTAGTTGGGGTCGGTATGCTTAATCATGTAGTCCTCCATCACCTGACCTTCAACCTTCTGGAACTCATGGCTGTGGCTGTGGTAACCGAGCTTCATGCCGGCAGCAGCCACCTTCTTGCCCACCTGATTGTAGAAGTCGCAGATGGTCTGCAGGTCTGCCAATGTCTTGGGAACACTGCACCAGGGAATTACCATATACTGCATACCAGCACGCTTGTGTGCATCAATGCACTGGTCCCACCACTTGAGAGCCTCTGTGAAATCCTTGCTCTTCAGCTCATTATCATTCAAGTTGCGGGTTACATGGCTTGACATTACCTTCATGCCGGCAGCCTCAATGTCGGCCTTGAACTGCTCGGGAGTCACTCCGTAGAGCTTGCCATTGTCATAGCAGGCAGCCTCCACAGCAGTATAACCCATATCGGCCAGCTCCTTGAGGGTCTTCTCATGGTTCTGTGCATACTTCTCGGGATTGCCGATAAGGTCACGCACGCTGTACATCTGGAAGCAAACCTCCTTCTTCTTGGCGTTTGCTGTCAGACCGCATGTGAGTGCCAACACGAGCACACATGCTATTGAAAGAAATCTCTTCATTGTAGTTCGTCTCTTTGTTTAAGTTTGAGTTGGGTAACGGATAGGCTTACTTGAGTGCCTTCACACGGATGTTGCGGTACCATACCTCATCACCGTGATCCTGGAAACCGAAGTAACCCTTGTGACCATCACCGCCACAGTTCTTCAGCAGCTCAAATGCGATGGGCCACTTGTTCTCGGCAAACTTGCTGCTCTGGAGCAGATTGATCCACTCCTCACCCCACATCTTGTAGCTCAGAACCTTAACACCATTCTGATAATGGGTTACTTTACCGTTCTTCACCACAATCTTCACCTTGTTCCACTGGCCGGCAGGATTTGCATTCTGAGGCTTTGCGGGAATCATGTCATAGAGTGATGAGCTCTGGCGAATGCCCAACACGGCACCCAGCTTGGCATCAGGATGACGCTCGTTGTCGAGCACCTGGCACTCGGGGCAAGAGATATAGATGGGCTCAGCATGCAGCCTGCCATCCTGTCCTACAGATGCACTCTCCTGTGCCAAGTAGAAGATACCAGAGTTACCACCCTCGCTAATCTTCCACTCCACTTCGAACACGAAATTCTTGAACTGGTGTGCAAAGATGATGTCACCACCTTCGCCTTCACCACGACCATTGAAGTGCAGGCAGCCATCCTTCAGATTCCACTTGCTGGGAATGTAATCCTTCTGGTAACCACGCCAGCCATCGAGGCTCTTGCCATCGAACAGCACGTAGAAGCCATCCTTGTCTGTGGTCAGTGTACTCAGGTCAACCTCGGGATTGTGGTTGATCACATACTTCACGCCTTGTGCATTAGCACCAATAGCAGCCACCAATGCGGTGGCTGCTAATAAGTTTCTCAGTTTCATATGAGAATGTTCTTTTTGTTAAGTCAAACGTCAAACCTTAGTCCTGAGGAAGCTCGGGGATCACAAAGCCATTCTGATACTTAGGCTTGATGAGCTCGGCTGCAAACTCACGAGCGTTGACTGGCTCGGTGTATTTGTTCTGGAATGTGGGATGACCATCCTTGATGGAGAAGCCGTCCTTGATCATACTCTTCACAGTTGCATTCTCAGGAATGTTGGTGAACTGCATCTTCTCACCATCCCACTCAAGCACCTGGTTGAGGCCCTGCAGACGAACTGCAACCACACCCATAGCAACCATCTCGTTGAAGGGACCTGCCTCGCTGAAGTCAGAAGAGGTCTTCACACGTGTTGCGGGATCTTCCTTGATAGCGCGGATCCAGTCTCTCTGATGAGACTCTGTCACGCGACGGCACACCTTAGGAGCATTGGGCACACGACCGCTCAGCAGATAGGGCTTCTCGCCATAGCAACCTACAATCAGAGTATCCTTTGTTCCGTAGAAGATAGCAGCACCACCGCTCACGTTGAGGTTCTTGCCTGCGGGCAACTCCTCGGGACGGAAAGGCAGAATGCCACCATCGCTCCAAGTCACAACCACCTCGGGCATAGCCACCTTGGGACGGTTTGTACGTGCGGGGAAAGTATATTTAACCACCTGAGCGTTGGGGCAAGACTCTGCCATCAGAGCGGTAGAAGAACCCTGGACTCTGATAGGATACTTCAGGTCAAGAGCCTTGAACACGGGATGCAGGATGTGGCAAGCCATGTCACCCAGAGCACCTGTACCGAAATCCCACCATCCACGGAAGTTCCAAGGAGTGTAGATAGAGTTGTAATCACGCTTGGGAGCCGGACCGATGAAAGCGTCCCAGTTCAGAGTGTCGGGAACAGGCATAACCTCAGCAGGATGCTCAAGACCCTGAGGCCAGATAGGACGGTCGGTGAACGCATCTACACGAGTCACCTCACCAATCTCGCCATTCCAGATCCACTCACATACGAGGTTGACACCCTCACCGCTTGCACCCTGGTTACCCATCTGAGTAGCAACATTAGCCTTGGCAGCCAACTTTGTCAGCAGACGAGACTCATATACGGTACGTGTAAGAGGCTTCTCGCAATAAACAGCCTTACCGGCCATCAGAGCCTCTGCACAGATGATAGCATGTGTGTGGTCAGCTGTACCGCAGATAACGCCGTCGCACTGGTCGAGCAGTTCTGCGTACATCTTCTTATAGTCGTTATACACCTTACAGTTGGGGAACAGCTTGGTGTATTCATCGATTACTCCCTTGGCATACTTCTGATCCACATCAGCCAGTCCGATGAACTCGATGTCATCATAAACCTCCTTGCCGTTGTAGGTTACGCCGTTGAGGTCAGAGTGACCACGACCGCCGATACCAACGCCCAGCAACTTGACCTTACCTGTCTTGCCAGCCTTCTTCTTAGTGTTTTTTGCCTTGGCCAACATCTCGGTTGGCGTCATGGCCAGGGCAGCAGTTGCTGCTGTGCCTGCCTTCAGAAAGGATCTTCTTGACATTTTCTCCATGATTTTGCTTGTTTAGGGGTTATTATATTTTTATTACTTATTGTCGTCCTGCTTGGCGGGAGTCTCTTCGGGCTCTGCGTTGATTTGCTTCTCGATGTCATTCATGCCATCCTTGAAGCTCTTCACACCCTTGCCGATTCCACGCATCAACTCTGGAATTTTCTTGCCGCCGAACAGCAGAAGAACCACAAGAGCGATGATAATAATCTCGCCTGTACCAAGGTTGCCGAGAAACATTAAACTGTTTGTCATAACTTATCAGAATTCTATTTGTTATTATTCTTGTTAATATAATCTGTCAGGTATAATCTGGCTTTAGTGGTTAAGCAGTCCATAACCATTGGTCATGTGTGCCCGACGGTAATGGATTTGCTCCAGCTCCTCTGCCGTACCTTTGGATGGAAGGTCGTTGCGGCGTGCATCTTCGAGCATACGCCATGCGAAATCCGAAGCAATGGCAGCATCCACAAACCTGGGAAGCTGTTCGGGCCTCTTGCCAGTCAGGATAGCTTCGCCCATGAGTTGGCACAGGCGGTCGATGTTTTTGTCTCCATAGGGACGCTCCACCACTTCCGTCACATTCACTCCATGCTTCTCCACCACAGCGGTTTTGAAGTCGTGATGCATACGCACGAACCCTTTCGTGCCGATGAGCTCTGTATATGAATTATGCGTCTGGTCCTTGGCCAACTGTCCATATACAAATCCTTGGGTGATATCATACACTACCCCATTCTGGAAAGTGCCATGACACTGCAGCCACCAGGGGTCCTTATAGTCCCACATCCTGATTCCCTGTGCATGCCCAGTCTTGTATTCCGAATCGGCATACCAGCGGCAGATATCCACATAGTGCATTCCGCAGTCATGGAAAGAGGGTCCCTCAAATTCGTGACCCTCTCCAGGAGAAAGTCCAGGCGTCATGTGACAAATGCGTATGATGGCCAGCTCGCCTATCTCACCCGACTTCACAAAGTCCTTCATCTCCTTGGTGTACCAAGCATTACGCAGATAGAGGTTCACCGTGCATTCTCTGTCGGAGCGTTTCTCCATCTCCACCACCTTCCACTCGTCTTCTCTCTTGTAGGCCAAGGGCTTCTCGCATATCACATGCTTGCCGCACTTGAGCGCCCTTTCTATACGGCTGGCTCTGGAGTCAGCCAAAGCAAAGAGCCCCACACAGTCGATATCGGGATTGAGGAATATATCATCCTCATTGGTGGTGAACTTTGCACCCGGAGCCAATTCAGCAGCCGAAACTGCACGCCCAGGGTCGATGTCGCAAATACAAGCCACATCCCAAAGGTCATTCTTGACAAGCTCCCTGACGTGCTTGCGTCCCATTCGGCCGAAGCCAAGCACTCCTATTGATATCTTACCTTTATTCATCAATCTTCTGTTCCAAATGAACGTTTTTCCGTCCATCTTTCATCTTTCTGAGCATAAAGTTACACATCTTTTTTCAAAGTACAATGGATTGCAGAGGGTTTTTGTCCATTTGGCCGCGTTTTTGTGTTAAAAAAGTTAAAACACGGACATGTTCGTATCAAAAGAGAGGGCAAAAAAGACAACAAGACAAGCGTTTACTGCCTGATTTTCAACACAAACAAAGGCCCGAAAGACTATTGGACGATTTCTTCCAGAAACAAGAAAAACACATTCAAACACTATCCTTGTAGAAATCAAGGCATTTCTTCACCTTAGACAATTACGAAGCAGCCAGCCGCACAGAGAGCAAACCTCAACTCGATAACATTCCTACACAAACGAGCGGACAAGGGAAAAGATCCACAAGAAAGCAGGAGCAAGAAACACCACAGAAAGAAACAACACCAAACAAAACAGACCGCGATGATAAACGCGACAGGCTGCGATGACAAACACAGCGCAATGCAACAGCCGACGCACCCCAATGAGCCAATCGGACGACAGCTCTGCTGTACGACGAAGAGCAAAGAAAGTCTGCCTGCTCGGTACCGTTCTATCAGCAAGGAACATTCCTCATCCCACCGCTCCATCCCCATAAACCGTCCCTTAAATCACCGCCAAACGGCACACGGATGGATTTGACAAGAACAAGCACAAACACCCTACCAAAGAATTCCGAGCGCTTCTTTCGCCTGTCAAACATGCCAAGACGCCCGACAAGACTCCTCTCGCCGACCTTATATATATAATGAGACGCTGATAAGACCCTTCTCCCAAGCTTTCTTGGCACCTTCCACCGACACCTATATACGCAATGAGACCCCCGACAGATTATCTCCATCAGGGGTCTCACCACTTTCAATATCTTTCAACCACGATATGGGGTGGTTGCATCAATAGCCTTTCTTTTCTGTTCCGACTCATTTTCCCCGCAGGAAAAGAGAGGCGGAACGGGTATCACACCTTACTTCGCACCACCAGTCCAGAATGCCTCCTCAGCCTTCTGTCTCTTGATGAAGTCATCGTAAGCCTTACGTGCACGGTCGTTGGCAGCCTGGTTGGCCTGCACCTTCTGAATGCTCTGCTTCAGACGGTCAGCACTTCCACTCACGGTGATATCCTCTGCGCTTGCCATTGTGCAGTACTCGATGGCCTTGGGATACTGCCCCAGCATAGTGTAAACGTTAGCCTCCTTCAGATAAGCCTTACCCTTGAGGTCAGCGTTGTAGCCAATAGCCTTCTCTGCATAAGTCAGTGCACCGGTGTATTGCTTGCTCTTGGTCAGACCATTGGCAATATTCAAGCAGATAGCGCCACGCTTTGCGTCGCTTGAGCAAAGCTCGAGAGCCTTGTTGTAGTACTCCAGCATCTTCTCTGCCTGACCATCCTTCTGGGCTTTCTGAGCCAGACCGATGGCGCTGGTGAATGTAGGCTCGATGGCATAAGCAGCCTCGGCGTACTGATAATAGATGCCGCTGTCGTCACAATCATTCTGTGCCATCAAGGTCAGAGCACTGTTCAACTTGTTGATATCACCCTTGTAGTTATCCAACTTCTTGGTATAGATGGCGATAATCTGCGCTGTATCAGCAGCACCGCTTGCGCTGAATGTCTGCTCAATCAGAGCCAGAGGGCCGTCATACTTAGCCAGCAGCTTGCTGGCCTTGGCAGTATCACCTGCCTGCTGAGCCTCCTTGGCCAGCTGGAGCATCTTCTCACAAGCGTCCTTGCTATCCATATAGTCCTGCAGATACTGCTCTCTCAGAGCGGTGGGAGCAGTCTTGTACATGGCATCGCTCACGAGGAAGAAGTTCTGGAGCACAGAACCTTCAATCTCGCGTCCACCCTTCTCGTTGATCATCTTGATGGCGTTGCTGTAGTTCTCATATGACTTGTTCAGCGTGTAGCCAGAGCCCTGGATGGTGGGAGCAGTCCAGTTGTAGTAGTCAGCCTTCAGCGCGAGCACGTCGCCCAAGGTTGACTTGGTCTTTGCAAAAGTATTCAGTACATCCAGATTCTTCTGGCGTGCCTCGAAGAGAGAAATCATCTCCTGAAAGTAGGCAAGCTTCTTGGCCTGGTCCTTCTCACCGCTGATCAGCTGGAAGAACATGTAAGGACCCTGTGTGTAGATACCTGTGATGGCAAAGGGAGCATTCTTGATGAGCCACTCATAGTTCATGTATGCACCCTTCCAGTCCTGGTTCGCCATGCTCTGCTGGAAGTACGACACATAGCCGCGGCCAGCCTTGATGCTGTCCTCATTGTTGTTGTTTGAGTAACCGATACGCTCGTTCAGGTCCTTGTCTGTGAAATCCTGTGCGAAAGCAGGGGCAGCCGCAACGGCAAGAGCAACGGCAAATGCAATCTTTCTCAATTTCATAAGTCTGTTGTGATTATACTTTTTTCTGTCGTGATATTGTATCCTTTGGTATGCTTACGCAATTTCGATGCAAATATACAAAGTATTTATCAGATTGCAACCCGTTTTGGAATAAAGATGCAAATCCACTGCGTTTTTTAACGTTTTTGCTTACACGAGAGAAGGCATTGAACAGAAAGCCGTACTTTTGCAGATATATTCCGTTTTTACACATTATTTATATGGTACTCGAAATTATCCTCCTGCTGGTCGGCATAGTGCTGGTCCTGTGGGGAGCCGACCGTTTTACGGACGGCGCATCGGGCTTGGCCCGCAAATGGCACGTGAGCGAACTGGTCATCGGACTTACCATCGTGGCGGCGGGAACCAGCCTCCCCGAGTTTATGGTAAGTCTGCTCAGCACCTTGCAGGGAAGTGCCGACATGAGCACAGGCAACATCATTGGCAGCAACATCTTCAATAGTCTGGTCATTCTGGGTGCTTCGGCACTGGTGCTGCCACTGGCTGTTGACAAGGCATTGCTCTACAGGGATATGCCCATCACAATATTGGTTTCATTGATGCTCTTCGGGCTGGTCTTCTTTGACAGCACCATCAGCCGTAGCGATGCGCTGATATTCCTGGCTTTCTTTGCCATCTACATCTACTACACCTTCTATCTGGCCCGGAAGAACAGGAAAGCAGAGAAAGAGAAGGAGGCAGAGAAGACCGCTTCATACCTTATTCTCACCCTCCAGATAGTCATCGGCATGGCGGCTCTGGTCATTGGAGCGCGCCTGATGGTCACTGAAGGTGCATCCATGGCACGTCACTGGGGTGTGAGCGAGAGTGTGATAGGTCTAACGATATTGGCAGGCGGAACCAGTCTGCCCGAATTGGCCACCAGTATGGTAGCGGCCCACAAGGGGCGTGAAGGCCTTGCTGTGGGCAACGTAATAGGCAGCAACGTGTTCAACATCGCAGGCATCCTGGGCTTGTGCACACTCATCCGTCCCATGCAGGTGGAGAACATTGCCCTCACCGACTGGATAGCTCTGGTGGGAAGCGGTATCATCGTGTGGATAGTATCCTTCACCCGAGGCAAGATAGAGAAGTGGGAAGGTTGTTTCCTGCTGCTCTGCTACCTCCTTTACATGATAAATCTCTTATGTAAGTAAGCATGCATAAATCACTCTTAGCAAAGTTCTTTTCCGCAGCGCTGCTTCTTTCAGCAGGCTCGCTGCACTGTTTGGCAGGCGATGCACCTCTCTGGTTGCGTCCTGTCAGAATCAGTCCCGACGGCAAGCAGATTGCCTTCTCTTATATGGGCGACATCTATTCCGTACCCGCCGAAGGTGGTGCGGCACGTCAGTTGACCACCAATCCTGCCTACGACACCGCTCCCTTCTGGAGTCCCGACGGCAAACATATCGCCTTCAGCAGCGACCGTGCGGGCAGTATGGATGTGTATGTAATGCCGGCAGAAGGCGGTCCGGCACAGCGGTTGACCAGCCACAGTGCCGCCGAGACAGTGGCTGGATGGCTCGACGACAGCACCATCCTGTTCAGCCGAACCGGCCATCCCACCGCCTCAGAGATTATTTTCCCGGGCGGAACATACAAGAAGATGTACCGTGTAAGCATCTCCGGCGGCCGTCAGACCCTCTATTCTGCCCTGCCGATGGACAATCTGTGCGTGGGCAAAGACGGATCTATTATATATAATAATGTAAAGGGATATGAGGATACATGGCGCAAACACCACACGAGCAGCATCACGCGCGACGTGTGGAGCGTGAAGGACGGACAGTACAAGCAGCTCACCACCACGCACGTAGAGGTGCGCGATCCTCTGTGGAACCCCACAGGCGAGGGTTTCTACTGCATTGACGAGGAGGACGGAACACTCAATGTGGCACTCCGCACAGACAATGGCAGCCGCAAGCAGCTCACTCATTTCCATGGTTCACCCGTGCGTTATCTCTCCGCATCCAACCAGGGAACTCTCTGCTTCTCCTTTGACGGAAGCATCTACACTCTCACACCCGGAGGCGAACCACATCGCGTGGAGGTTTCCATCATCAGTGACAAGCAGGCCGAACCCATGCGCCGAAGCAAGGTAAGGCAGGGAGCTTCATCGGTGAGCGTATCGCCCGATGGCAAGCAGGTGGCCTTTATCCTCAATGGCGACGTATATGTGACCGATGTAGATAACAAGACCACTCGCCAGCTGACCGACACCCCCGAGCGTGAGCGCACTGTGACTTTCCGTCCCGACGGCAAAGCAGTGGCCTACGACTCTGAGCGTGATGGCGTTTGGGGCATCTATGAATGTGAGATAAAGGACGACAAGGAGAAATCCTTTGCCTACTGCACCCAGACGGTGGAGCGTCGTCTGACCGACGGAAAGACCACCTCCTTCCAGCCTTCATACAGCCCCGACAGCAAGCAGATTGCCTATCTGGAGAACCGCACAACCATCAAGGTAATGAACGTGAAGAACGGCAACGCACACACAGTGATGGATGGCAAATACACCTACAGCTATAGCGACGGCGACCAGTACTTCACATGGAGCCCCGACGGAAAATGGTTGCTGGCCAACTACAACGGCACTGCAGGCTGGTGCATAGGTGACATCGCCCTGCTGAGAGCCGATGGCAAGGGCGAGCCAATCAACTTGACCCAGAGCGGATACTCAGACAGCAGCCCACGCTGGGTAATGGGCGGACGTGCCATGATATTCCAGAGCGACCGTGCCGGCTACCGTGCTCACGGTTCGTGGGGCTCTGAGCGAGACGAGTATGTGATGTTCTTCGACGCTGCCGCCTATGATGAGTTCCGCTTGTCAAAGGAAGATGTGGCGCTGCTGGAGGCATCCTCCGACAACAAGAAGAGCAAGAAGGACAGCACCAAGCAGGAAGTGAAGGATTTGCAGTTCGACCTCGACAACCTCGAAACACGCACCATCCGCCTCACTCCCACCTCTACCAACCTGGGAGATGCCATCATGGACAGCAAGGGCACCAAGCTCTATTTCATCGCACCATACAATGGCAACATGGCTCTGTGGGTACGCGACTTCAAGGAAGAGCGCACGGAACTCAAGCTCCAGAACATCAGCGCGGGTTCGCTGCGTCCTGACAAGGACTTGAAATACTGTTTCTTCACTGGCGGAGGCGGCACCATCCAGCGTCTGGAGCTTGCCACATCGGCCATCAAGAACGTTCCCTTCGAGACTTTCGCCTCATATCGCACGCAGGAAGAGCAGGCTTGCCTCTACGAGCATATCTGGAAGCAGACCAAGGAGAAACTCTATGATCCGGGTATGAACGGCGCTCCATGGGATTCGCTCTACAGCGTGTATAAGAAGTTCCTGCCGCATATCAACAACGGATATGACTTCAGCATCCTGGCCAGCGAACTGCTGGGCGAACTGAATGTATCGCATACGGGCTGCCGCTATCGTGCCTACAACAGCGCGCTCTCTACAGCCGAACTGGGAGCGCTGATAGATGAAACTTACCAGGGAGCAGGCATCCGGCTGGCAGAGACTCTGCCTGGAGGTCCATTGGACACCCATTCACGCATCAAGCCAGGTGCCATCATCACTGCCATCGACGGCAAGACTATCGAGGCCGGCACCGACTTCTGGCCCCTGCTGGCAGGCAAGGCCGGTGTGCTCACAAGGCTCACCGTGAAGGGCATAAAGGAAGACATACTCATGCGACCCATCTCGTCGGGTGCACAGAATGATCTGCTCTACCGCCGCTGGGTGCGTCGCAACACACAGTTGGTAGATAGTCTGTCAGGCGGCAAGCTGGCCTACGTGCACATCGAAGCAATGAACGGCGAGAGTTTCCATGAGCTGTACCGCACTCTTCTCAGCGACAAGAACCGCCAGAAGGATGCTGCCATCGTGGATACACGCCACAACGGAGGCGGATGGCTGCACAATGATGTGTGCGAACTGCTGTCCGGCAAGCGCAGTGTACGCTATATGCCACGTGGACAGCACATCGGTGACGATCCGTTCAACCGCTGGGTGAAACCCTCATGCATGCTTATCTGTGAGGACAACTACTCCAATGCACACGGCACTCCATGGCTCTACCACGAGTTAGGAATAGGCAAACTGGTGGGCGCTCCTGTGCCTGGCACCATGACCGCTGTGTGGTGGGAGACCGTGGGCAGCTACGTGTTCGGCATCCCGCAGGTTGGTTCGCTCGACAACAGAAACCAGTTCCTGGAGAACCAACAGCTGGAGCCCGACATCGAGTGCTACCTTTCCCCCACTGACCTTATCAATGGCAAGGACACTCAGATAGAGCAGGCAGTGAAACTCATGCTGAACAAATAACCCGCTATAGCACCAAGGACCGCATCGCGAAATAAACCTCGCAGTGCGGTCCTTTTCTTTGCCACATCGCGCGCGCATATATTATATAAGGAGAAGAGAGAGACGCATGAGTAATCCAAGGGAGTGAAAAGCCGGTATGCAGAGGACATTGGGCAATCTGCAGGGAAGCTCCTTCATCGGTAGAAGGCGTCTAACCAACGCCGCGTTCCATGTATCACGCCATATCTCAGTCCACCAGCTCCCGTCCTGGGGCTCTTTTTCCTCCAAAACCCAGCATTCCAGCTTAATCTACGCAGCAAAGAGCAAAAATAATACCAGCAAGTATCTTTTTTATGCAAAGCGAGTGCCCTCGTACCGCGAATTTTATTAAATTTGCATTGAGAATAGGCTCTGACCGCCTTGTGAGTGCACAATAGACACTGGCAGAGTACAACAAAAACAGCAACAAAAAGCAGAAATGGCTACAAACAACTCCACATCGCCGAAGATGACCAACTACAGGTGGGTCATTTGCGCCATGCTCTTCATGGCCACAACTATCAATTACATGGACCGCCAAGTGCTCTCGCTCACCTGGAAGGACTTCATCGCACCCGAGTTCCACTGGACCGACAGCACGTACGGCAACGTTGCCGCCATCTTCTCACTGGTCTATGCTGTGGCCAACTTGCTCAGTGGACGATTCATGGACTGGATTGGCACACGCAAGGGTTACCTGTGGGCCATCGGTATATGGTCGTTGGGTGCCTGCCTGCATGCCGTTTGCGGACTGGCCACTATCGGTTGGCTCGACCTGGGCGGACGTGAAGACCTCTTCAATGCAACAGGTGCGCTGGCCGTGAGCATAGCCAGCGTGAGCGCATGGTTCTTCATCATAGCACGCATCGTACTGGCTGTGGGCGAGAGCGGCAACTTCCCTGCTGCCATCAAGGTGACCGCAGAATACTTCCCGCCAAAGGACCGCGCATTCAGCACCAGCATCTTCAACAGCGGTTCCACCGTGGGTGCACTCATCGCACCACTCAGCATACCCCTGCTGGCCCATTGGTTCAAGGAGATGGGCATAGGCGGTGGATGGGAGATGGCTTTCATCATCATCGGCGCACTGGGCTTCGTGTGGTTGGGACTCTGGCTGTGGATCTACCGCCGTCCAGAAGACTGCAAGCACGTCAACAAGGCCGAACTCGAATATATCCAGCAAGGCATTGAGGCTGAAGCAAGCAGCGCTGCTGCCCAGGAAAGGGACAAGAACGAGGAGAAGAGCATCCCCTTGAGCCACTTCCTGCGCCTGCCTCAGGCATGGGCCATCTTCCTGGCCAAGATGGTGACCGACGGCGTGTGGTGGTTCTTCCTCTTCTGGACTCCCGCCTACATAAGCGATGTCTATCACCTGAAGTCCGACAACCCGACGGCCATGATGCTCATCTTCGTGCTCTATGCCATCACCATGCTTTCGCTCTACGGCGGCAAGCTGCCCACCATCATCATGCAGCGCACAGGCCTCAATGCCTATGATGCCCGCCTGAAGGCCATGTTCGCCTTCACCCTTCTGCCCTTGCTCACCCTCTTTGCACAGCCTCTGGGCACCATCAGCTACTGGTTCCCAGTCATACTGATTGGTCTGGCAGGTGCCTCGCATCAGGCTTGGTCAGCCAATCTGTTCTCTGTGGCCAGCGACTTGTTCCCGCGCAAAGCCGTGGGCACCATGACCGGCATCAACGGTATGGCTGGTGGCATCAGTTCGTACGCCATCAACAAGATAAGCGGCCACCTCTTTGACTACGCTGCCGAAACCAACATGACGTTCCTGGGCTTCGAGGGAAAACCTGCCGGCTACTTCATCATCTTCATCTACTGTGCGCTTGCCTACCTGGCAGGATGGTGCATCCTGAAGGCTCTGGTGCCGCATTACAAACCGGTGAAAATAAAGTAAGCAAGTAAATCAGAGACAATGGAATCTGCTCCGAAGCCCATATCCCGGGCAGAAGGAGTGCAATCCTATACTTATAGTTCAACATTCATAACAGGAAGACTGATGCTTGAAAAGACATGGCGGTGGTTTGGCCGTCAGGACAAGATTACGCTGGACATGCTCCGGCAGATAGGTGTGGAGGGTATAGTGACCGCACTGCACCACATCCCCAACGGTGAAGTGTGGAGCCGCGAAGACATCCGCTCCATGCGCGAATACATCGAGCAGCACCACATGAGATGGAGTGTGGTGGAGAGTCTGCCTGTATGCGAAAGCATCAAGTACGGGGGTAAGGACCGCGATGAGCTGATAGAGAAGTACATCATAAGCCTGGAAAATCTGGGCCGGGAGGGTGTGCACACCATCTGCTACAACTTTATGCCCGTGCTCGATTGGGCTCGCACCGACCTCACCCACCCCAATGGCGACGGCACCTCAAGCCTCTATTTCAGCCATGCAGAGTTTGCATATTTCGACTGCAAGATACTCAAGCGCAAGGATGCAGAGGCCGACTACACAGCCGAGACGCTGGAGGAAGTGGAGCGCATGAGCCATCACTTCACCGCCGAAGACGAACACAGGCTGGTGGAGAACATCATCGTGAAGACACAGGGGTTCGTCAACGGCAACATCACAGAGCATGATGAGCGGCCGGTGGAGTTATTCCGCTCGCTCCTGGCACTCTATGACGGTATCGACAAAGAGCAGTTGCGCGCAAACATGAAGTATTTCCTCGAGGCCATCATGCCCGTCTGCAACCGCTGGGAGATGAACATGTGCGTGCATCCCGACGACCCGCCATTGCAGATTCTGGGGCTTCCGCGCATCGTATCATGCGACCAGGATATCGAGTGGATGCTCAATGCTGTGCCCGACAAGCACAACGGACTCACCTTCTGTGCCGGCTCGCTCAGCGCCGGAGCGCACAATGATGTGCCTGCGCTGGCCAGAAAGTATGCCGGGAGAACCCACTTCGTGCACCTGCGCAGCACCAATGTATTGCCCGGAGGGGACTTCAAGGAGGCAAGCCATCTGGGTGGCAGAGCACATATCATAGAGCTGGTGCGCATCTTCCAGAGCATCAATCCCGGTCTGCCAATGCGTGTGGATCATGCTCCACTGATGCTGGGCGACGAGAAGATGGGCTACAATGCAGGCTACAGCTTCCATGGCCGCATGCTTGCACTGGGCCAGGTGGAGGGCATCATGGCCACTGTGGATGACGAACTGGGTATTGCCCCCAAGGGGTGATCACACCCGCGTGGGCATAAGCAGCTCCCACAGGAAGCAAGAGAAGACAAATAACATAGAACAAACAACATAAAGACAGAGGAGGATAAGTATATGTCACTGTTTGATATTAAGGACCAAGTGGTGGTCATCACTGGCGGTACAGGCGTGTTGGGACGTGCCATTGGCTCACATCTGGCACGCGAAGGTGCCAAGGTTGTTCTGCTGGGACGCAGAAAGGACGTAGGCGAAGAGTTGGCCGAAGACATCCGCAAGCAGGGTGGGCACGCCACTTTCATGGTGTGCGATGTGACCGACATCGAGGCTGTCAACCAGGTGCGCGATGAGGTGGTACGCCTCTATGGGCGCGTAGATGCATTGCTCAATGCCGCAGGAGGCAACATGCCAGGGGCAACCATTCCGCCTGGAAAGACCCTCTTCGACGTGCAGGTGGAGGAGTTTCAGCGCGTGCTCAACGTCAACCTCACGGGTACCCTCATCCCCACACAGGCTTTCCTCAAGCCCATGACAGAGGCTGGGCACGGCAGCATAGTGAACTTCAGCAGCATGGCAGCATTCCGTCCCCTGTCGCGAGTGATGGGTTATGCTGCCGCCAAGGCCGGTATCAGCAACCTCACAGCCTTCCTGGCCAACGAGGTAGCCAGCAAGTTCAGCCCCTGCATACGTGTCAACGCCATTGCCCCAGGATTCTTCCTCACCGACCAGAACCGCTCGCTGCTCACCACACCCGACGGTGAACTCACCGAGCGAGGCAACGACATCATCCGTCAGACTCCCTTCAAGCGCTTCGGCAAGCCCGAAGAGCTGTGCGGCACAATACAGTACCTCATCAGCGAAGCGTCAGCCTTCGTCACAGGCACAGTGGCTGTGGTGGACGGAGGATTCAATGTCTTTGCCATCTGATTATTCTTACCATAAAACAAGAGAAAGATGCACACACACATAAAACCCTTTATGGACAAGGACTTCCTGCTCGACACAGACACCGCCAAGGTGCTCTATCACGAGGAGGCTGCCTCTCTGCCCATCATCGACTATCATTGTCACCTCAATCCCAAGGAGATAGCCGAGGACCACAAGTTCCGTAGCATCACTGAACTATGGCTGGGCGGCGACCACTACAAGTGGCGTGCATTGCGTGCCAATGGTGTGGACGAGCGCTTCATCACGGGCGATGCTTCCGACTGGGAGAAGTTTGAGAAATGGGCCGAAACGATGCCCTACTGCATGCGCAATCCACTCTATCACTGGACGCACCTGGAGTTGCGCACCGCCTTTGGCATACAGGATATCCTCAAGCCTGCCACTGCCCGGAGCATCTATGAGCGATGCAACGAGATGCTGGCCCGCCCGGAGTTCTCGGCCAGAGGACTGATGAAGCGCTACAATGTGGAAGTGGTGTGCACCACAGACGACCCCGCCGACACACTGAAGCATCATCGGAGCATCAGGGAGAGCGGTTTCGAGGTAAAGGTACTGCCCGCCTGGCGGCCCGACAAGGCATTGGCCATCGACCAGCCTGAGCAATATCCGGCCTACCTCAAGCGCCTGGGCAAAGCTGCCGACACGGATATAAAGGACTACCGGTCGCTCATCGATGCTCTGCAGAAGAGGCATGATTTCTTTGCACAGCAGGGTTGCAGCCTCTCCGACCACGGCATCAGCCGCTTCCCATGGATGCCATGCAGCGACACCCAGGCCGATGCCATCCTGCAGAAAGCCCTCAGCGGCAAGCAGGTGAGCGCAGAGGAAAGTGAACAGTTCAATACTGCCCTGCTGCTCGAACTGGCCCGGATGGATGCCCGCAGCGGTTGGACACAGCAGTTCCACTACGGTCCCATGCGCAACAATAACAGCCGCACGTTCCGGCAGTTGGGACCAGACACAGGCTACGACAGCATTGGCACACAGGATACATCAGCCTCAATGGCTCGTTTCTTGGACGCTCTCGACAGCGAGAACCTGCTTGCACAAACCATCCTATACTGCATCAATCCCTCTGACAACGAGATGCTTGCCACCATGACAGGCAACTTCCAGCAGGGCCCCAAGCCAGGCAAAATCCAGTTTGGAAGCGGCTGGTGGTTCAACGACCAGCTTGATGGAATGGAGCGCCAGATGAATGCCCTCTCGCTGCAAGGGCTGCTCAGCCGCTTTGTGGGCATGCTGACCGACAGCCGCTCGTTCCTCTCCTACCCCCGCCATGAGTACTTCCGCCGCTGCCTCTGCCGCATGGTTGGCCGCGATGTGGAGGCCGGACTGCTGCCCGAAAGCGAGATGCCCTTCATCCGACAGATGATAGCCGACATCTGCTACCACAACGCCAAGCGCTACTTCGGCTTCTAAAACATTCCCGACAAGACACCCACCTCCCGCCTGCACAGCATCCCGGCTATACGCCCATCATGCAGCAGGACCAGAAGGAGAACAATAGAAATCAGAAAGGGGACTGCATTGTGAAACCAACGCACAATGCAGCCCCCTTCCTGTCAACACCTCTTCCACACCCGGGCACTCCCCTTCTTCCCTGGCTTCATCACTCATGAAGGCACCCGTCAAGACCGTCACGGACAGACTGCATTCTGCATCCTGGCATCAGCCAATCCCGTGTGAAGCGAAGACAAAGTCCGTAAACAGCCAAGAAGAACCTGCTGCAAGCATCATCCAAGCGGCGCTGCGAGCGGAAAGCAAAGCATTTCAAACCTGCCTGCAGGGCATCGTGAAGAGGATGTAGGAGCGAAGAGCGGATTTCCCAACAGCCTTCATCATTCATCCCTGCACTCTGATAAGAGTCTTCACGATGCAGCCTGAACACATGCAGCACGCTGCACGGACAATCGCAGCACGCTGCGTGGGCAATCACAGCACGCTGCGAATGGAACTGCACCGCACTGCGGGAAACGCCCCGGCCTTATGGAGCGGAAAAACAAGTATGATGAAAGGATTTGGGAAGGAGCGTTCGGGCTATCTGCCAAGCCCAAACAAGCCAAGAACAACTCTGATGACTGCCGGTTACTTTAGGGAAGAGTTTCTTTGGGAAGCAAGAAGCGATATTGCTTTTATTTGGTTGCGACAAAGCCAAGACGGCATTTCCACAAAGGGCGTGTGAGGCTGTTGCTAATCTTTCTTTCTGCCAGCGAAGAACAGATAGACTGCTTACTCTTCCTCCTCGGCGTCTGCCGTGCGGAGGATGAGTGTAGTGGCACCGATGGTGATGATGTCTGAGTCGGAGAGGCGAACGCGGTCCTGGTCACGCAGAATCTCATTCATATAGGAAGTGCCAGTGTTGCTGGGCGCATCGCGAAGGATATACTGGAGATCACCACGCTTGTTGCGCTGCACTCTGATGATGCAATGCTTGGTATCCACACTGGGGTCAACGGTCTCAATGGGCTTGTTGATGCTGGTTCCGCGCACGTATCTGCCAAACACGTTATCGCCCATCTCCAGGTCTATCACCTGCCTGTAATGGAACACATTCTCCACCACTATCACGCTGCCAAGCTTTCCCTCGGGCTCCTCTGGCATTGCTTCTGCCTCCTTGCGGGTCGTCTTGACCTGGCTTGTACCCATACGGATTCCGAACTGCTTGTTGCAGTCGGGACAAACGAAGACGAGTTGTTGCCCCGGCTGATAGCGGGTCTCGTCGAACACTATATAGCTGTCACATTTGGGACAACGTACTCTCTTCATCTACGCTCTGTTATGGGGATTGGAATATATTAGAGCTTGAGTACCCAAGCGGACTCAAACTCTTCACTCTGCATGCGTATCCGGCGGGCATAGGAGTATGCTTCGTCAGAGGACTTGAAGCCAGGCACCAGCACTCTGGTCATGCTGCCCTTGGCCCGCATCTCTGCCTTGATACCCCTGCCATTCAGTTCCTTCACATATCGCTCTGCATTGGCATTGCTCACGGCGCTGGCCAGCACCACAGCAAATTCTGTTTGCTTCGCGGGCTTCACCTCGGCTTTCTCCTCTGCCTTCACCTCTGTCACAGCAGGCTCGGCAGGCTTGCTCTCTGCGCTCACTGCTGTTGCCTGGGCTTTTACAGCTTCTGCATCGGCCTTCACCTCATTCTGCACAGGTACAGGATTTGAGGTAGCAGGGGCGGTGGCATTAGTCTGGCAGTTCTTCTGAGAGACGCTCTGCGCCTCCTCCACTATCGGTTCCTGGCTCACCCTGTCTCTTATACACATCTCCGAGCCCACGAGA
>ENA-OZGC01000542-OZGC01000542.1-human-gut-metagenome-genome-assembly--contig:-NODE-542-length-27954-cov-11.571741_pt1 | contig 27954 bp, 28 predicted proteins | sample MGYA00245109_ERZ653643 | MGnify/ENA primary metagenome ERZ653643 (study PRJEB26926, sample SAMN06165107) | human gut metagenome | biome: ENVO:00009003; feature: ENVO:2100002; material: ENVO:00002003... | reverse complement strand
TAAAGCGCAGGTTTGTGTTGCGGATATTGTTCTGCATGGTTTATCCCCTCCTTTTTTCGTATTGATTGATTCAGCAGGTCGTACCGGTGTGGTACTGCTCTGCTGTGGGATAAGCATACGAAAATCGGAGGAAAAAGGCATTGAGAGGAAATTGAGTTGGAATTGAGAAAAAATAAACTTTTTATTGATAAATAAGTTTAGATACTAACTCTTTTGTTGTTTTGGTTGTTAATTATATTAAAAGTAGAAATATTTTGATAATGAAAATGTGGGAGAGAAAATGAACAAAAGAAGATACAGCAATCGCAGAAGAAAGAATATTTTACGTGTATTCATTCTTTTAATGACTATCATAATAACCGTTGTAATGTGGAGAACAATAAAAATCGATGTGCAGGTTGGAGAATTAACATTACCGAAAATTTTGCAGTCAGAAAAGTCCTTTGCAGACACTTCGGGTGAATGGAATCTTATTTTGGTCAATCGAAATCATTATATTCCAAATAATTATCAAGTAGAATTGACAGAATTATCGAATGGTAAAAAAGTAGATTCACGGATTTATCCAGAATTACAACAAAAAATTATGGACGAGAAAATCAATGAATATGAAAAACAAGGATATTCTGCGAAAGAAGCAAAAAAAAGAGCCGAGAAATATGTTGCAATTCCCGATACAAGCGAACACCAATTAGGACTGAGTGTTGATATTAATGCGGATACCGACAAATGTTCTTCTGAAAAAGTATATCCATGGTTAGACGAAAATGCATATAAATATGGGTTTGTAAAACGTTACCCGGAAGATAAAACGGATATAACAGGAATTAGTAATGAACCATGGCATTACCGTTATGTTGGAACGACTGTCGCTAAAATAATGAAAGAAGAAAATTTATGTTTGGAAGAATATTTAGAAAAATATAAATAAAAACAAAAGAAAATCCTAACTTTTTTTATAGTAGGATTGTTATATTATTTAGAAAACAGAGGGAGGCAAATTTGCGAATGGAATACAAAACTGATTCTTTGTTAGTACATCTAGCAAGAGCAGGAGATGAAGATGCGTGTGAAAAACTGGTCAAAAAATATTACTCAAGTATATATCAATATTGTTTGCTACATATCAATGATCCATATGAGGCAGAGGATTTGACACAAGAAGTGTTTACACGTTTCTTTTCCAATTTATATAGATATAAAGAATATGGAAAAGTTAAGAATTATCTTTATACAATTGCTGGAAATACCGTTAAAAATTATTACAAAAAGAAAAAAGATATTCCATCAGAGGAACTGCTAAAATCAGAGTACAGTAGTAAAAATCATGTAGAAGAGCTAGGAGTCCGATTAACTATTGAACAGGCAGTGAGAAAGTTACCGGAAGAAATTAGAGAAACGGCAGTTTTATATTTTTTTCAAGAATTGAAACAAAGAGAAATTGCAGAATTACTTCACATAAAACTTTCGCTTGTAAAATATCGAATTGGAAGAGCAAAAGAACTTTTGATGAAAGAGTTGGAGGTGAAAAACTATGATGAAATATAAGCAACAAATAAAGGAATATAAAGAGGAGATTGAAAAAAAATATGTAATGATTGAAGCAGAAAACAGAACAGTAAAAGCATGTCAGAATATTCTGTCAGAGTCAATTTTATCGAAACAATCGCATAGAACATCTTATTTTGAATTTTTGTATGAGCAGACAAAATTCATAAAAAAAAGATGGTGGATTTTACAAGGTTGTATTCTTATGTGTCTATGGATATGGTTGAGTAATTATACGTCAGACATAAAAGATATGATGAGGATTATGGGAATATCTGCCATCATATTTGTGGTTCTGATTGTCCCGGAAATTTGGAAAAACAGAAGAAATGGTGCGATTGAAATTGAGCAGGCGTCTTATTACACACTGCGTCAGATTTGTACAGCAAGAATGTTAATGTTTGGAGTAGTGGATCTGGTGATCGTTATGGTGTTTTTGGCAATTACATATCAAACAACAATACTCTCGTTAAGTGATTTGGCGGTTAATTTTTTGCTTCCAGTAAATGTTTCATGTTGTATATGTTTTCGTGTATTGTACAGCAGATGGGAAAAATCAGAATATATAGCAGTGCTTTCCTGTCTGGTATGGGTTGGTTTATGGATGATGCTTGTTGCAAATGATGTTATTTATCAGAAAATTGTAACTCCGGTATGGGTGGCTATGCTGATATTGACTTTTGTATATTTTGTTTTTTGTGTTCAGAAGTCATTGGTATTTGATGAAAAAATTTTGGAGGATTACACGTATGAAATTAGAATTTAAAAATGTAACAAAACAATACGGAGAAGTAAATGCTGTTAATAAAGTGAATTGTGTTATGGAAAAAGGAATTTATGGACTGCTTGGAGTAAATGGAGCAGGAAAGACCACATTAATGCGTATGCTTTGTACGATTGTTCAACCATCAGAAGGACAAATATTATGGAATGGTAAAGATATATGGAAACTAGGAGGTGAATACCGAGAAGTTCTGGGATATTTACCACAGGATTTTGGATATTATCCAGATTTGACCGTATATGATTATATGATGTACATTTCTTCTATAAAAGGGTTAAAAATGCCGTTTGCCAGAAAAAAAGTGAAGCAATTATTAAATCAAGTAGGAATGGAAAAATTCAGTAAAAGAAAAATGAAGAATTTGTCTGGAGGAATGGTTAGACGTGTAGGAATAGCACAGGCGATGTTAAACGATCCGCAAATTCTTGTCTTGGACGAACCTACCGCTGGATTAGACCCGAATGAAAGAATACGTTTTCGTAATTTAATTAGTGAATTGTCAGAAGAACGTTTGGTGCTCTTGTCTACACATATTGTATCGGATATTGAGTACATTGCGAATAACATTATGTTAATGAAAGATGGAGAACTTTTTTATGCAGGTACTGCGGAAGATTTAGTATCTTCTATGAAAGAAAAGGTATGGCAATGTAATGTTTCGAGAAGTATGATAGACAAATATATGAATGAATATTTGGTTGGAAATATAAAAACAACAAAAACCGGAGCAGAGCTTAGAATTATTTCAATAGAAAAGCCAACAGAAGATGCTGTGGCTGTAGAAAAAAATCTGGAAGATGCATTTCTATTTTATTTTGGAGAAAAATCGGAGGAAAAACAAGATGCTTAAATTAGAATTAAAACGAATTTTTTCAAAGAAAATTAATGTATTTGCAATCGGATTGGCATTGATACTTGCTGTCATTTTTAGCGGATTTGCAGTTACAAGTAATCGCTATGTGGATGAGAATGGAAATGCTAGTACTGGAATTATGGCAACAAGAAAACTTACAGATAACAGACGAGCATGGAAAGGTACATTGACAGAAGATGAACTTGGAAAAGTTATAGAACAAAATAAAAATGCGGTGACACAATCCTCAGAAGAAGAAAATGCGATTTACGGAACGACATTACAACCGATAGATGATATTAGGAGTTTTATAATATCGGTATTAACACCGGATGCAGAATATGATGAAAGTGTTCTGAATCAAATTACAGAAGAAAATATACAAGAGTTTTATGACACTTATCATAAAAATATGGAAAAGATGGCAGAAGAATATGGAAAGACTTCTGTACAGCAAAAATACTTGGAAAAGAAATATAATGAAATAAAATTACCAGTAGAATACGAATCTTATAGTTCATGGGATACTATGATTATGTATGTAGAAACGTATTCTATTATTCTGGCAATCATAGTTGGTTTTATTTGTGCTGGAATATTTGCAGATGATTTTCAGACAAAAGCAGATGCAGTATTTTTCTCTACAAAGTATGGACGTACAAAAGCTGTTAAAGCAAAAATACTGGCAGGAATAGCTACGACAGTTATGATTTATTGTATGGGAATTATATTACTTAGTGTGATTTGTTTTGGAATTATGGGAACCAGTGGTATGAATACACCTTATCAAATGTATCAGGCATATAGTATTTACATTATGTCATATGGACAATACTATTTGTTGACAGTTGTATGTGGATTTATAGCCAGTATGCTGGCGGCTGTAGTGTCTATGTTAGTAGCGGCTAAAATGCATACAATTAGTGTCGCTGTTTGCATTCCGTTCTTTTTATATTGCTTATTGCTATTTATAGGACGGGCACTTTCTGGGTATACAACGCTTTTCAATTTGATACCAACAATTTTGACAAATGTACAGGCAAGTGTAAAAGTCCCACTTATTTATCAGATTGGGAATTGTGTATTTCGACAAATTCCACTTGTAATGGTAATGTATACAGTGATGGCAATAGCCTTACTGCCTTTTATTTATAAGAGTTTTCGCAGATACGGAAACAAGTAAAATTGTATTCATACTCATGAAAAACAAAGCAAGTAAAATATTTTCTGGAAAAATCAAAGCATAATTTAAAGATTTACGGCGGGCAAGTTGCCCGCCGTAAATTATGCTTATTTTGTTAAAAGACCGGATAGAGAGACCGTTTCAAGTTTTGTGTAAACGTTAAAAACTGATATAAGATTTATGAATAGTTACAAATGGGCAGAGCCGATTTTTCAGGTTCTGCCCATATCTGCATTATACAGGAGTTTTTGGGCATGTCAATAAAACCTGCCTAAAACAAGATGTTTTTACAGGCTGCGTCCGATTAGACGTTCTTCAAAATATATTTCCAGCTGGGAATGAATCTGTCCCCAGTCCTGCCGATGGCCAGTCCATTTTTTCGTGATATCCATAGTTGCCAGATACAGCATTTTCAAAAGGCTGTCATCCGATGGGAAAACCGTTTTGCTTTTAGTCACTTTCCGGAGCTGACGATTGAATCCTTCAATGGCATTTGTGGTGTAAATCAGGCGTCTTACTGCCTCAGGATATTTGAAATAAGTGGACAGGGTTGCCCAGTTATCATGCCAGAACTTTGCACTTTCGTTTTCTCCAACATACATTCCAAGGACATCTTTTTTCCCATTCATGTCGATACCAAGAGCAATGTAAACCGCACGTTTTACAATACGTCCTTCACTGCGGACATGATAATGGATTGCATCCATAAATACTACAGCATACACTTCTTCCAGAGGGCGTTCCTGCCATTCTTTTACAATCGGCAGGATTTGTTGCGATTTCATTGTTTTTTATCGTATAATATGGAGACTGGAGGTGGTTTGGATGAAATACAAGATTTTAGTTGTTGATGATGATAAAGAATTGGTGAAAATGCTTTGTAGTTATTTTAATATGAAACAATATGAAACCATTACGGCTACAGATGGAATGGAAGCATTAAATAAAATAAAAATGAAACCGGATATTATTTTGTTGGATATCAATATGCCACGCATGGATGGGATTGAAGTATGTCGTCTGATACGCAGTAAAGTGTTATGTCCAATTTTATTTCTAACAGCAAGAGTTGACGAAGATGATAAAATTAATGGGTTGCTTTCGGGTGGGGATGATTATATTACGAAACCATTTAGTCTTCGGGAGTTGGAAGCGAGGATTGTTACAAACATAAAGAGAGAAGAAAGGCATCAACAAAAAACGGAATACCGTTTCATGGATGAAATGCTGATTGATTATTCTGAAAAAATAGTAGCTATAGCTGGACACAGGATGGAGTTCACAAAAATTGAATATCAGATTATTGAATTCTTATCCATGCATCCAGGGCAGGTGTTTGATAAAGAACGTATATATGCACAAGTCTGTGGATATGATGCGGAAGGGGACAGTAGAACGATAACGGAATTAGTACGGCGTATAAGGAAAAAAATAGCGGATTATTCAGAAAAAGAATACATAGAAACTGTATGGGGGATTGGATACCGATGGAAAAAATAAGAAACTTGTCACTGAAAAAAACAATTCTGCTTTATTTTGTGATCAGCTTAACGGCAGCATTTCTGTTATCTGGATTTACAGTTCATTTTGCAAGAAATATGCAGAATAAAATATGGGAAAAATATATTGATTATGCAGATTATACGGACGTGTTTCAGCAATATGGAAAGAAATACGAGATTGAGATATCAAGACCTAATCAATCGCAGATGAATCGTTTGGACCATCATCTTTCGGAAATGTGTGACTTTATGGAAACATATTCGGTACTGATTTTTTCGATTGTTGGGAGTGTTGTTGCGGTATTCTTTTTTTATAAAAATAAGTTAAAGACACCTCTACAGGAACTAAAAGATGCCTCACAAATGATTGCAGATAATGAACTGGATTTTCATGTGTCCTATGAAAATAAAGATGAGATGGGAACTTTGTGTAAAGAATTTGAAATGATGCGAAGTGATTTATCAGATAACAACAGAAAGATGTGGCGAATGATTGATGACGAGAAGGCTTTGCGGAATGCAATTGCACATGATATACGTTCTCCACTTTCCATATTGCGTGGGTATCAGGAAATGCTCTTAGAGTTTGTTTCTGCTGAGAGTATAAAAACAGAGGATGTTATTGATATCTTACAAACAGGCATGTATCAGATTGACCGTATAGAGCATTTCACGGAAAACATGAGAAAAATGTCCCATTTAGAACAGAGGGAACTGCAATGCTCAGAGATAGAATTATCGGAACTGGCAAAAAAGATTGAGGCAGAAGCTGCCATGCTGTCCAAGAAGGAAAGTAAATTATGTAAGGTAGAAAGAGTGCAGGAACAAAACATTGTGAAAGTGGATGAGGAACTTGTCATGGAAGTGACAGACAACTTACTGGAAAATGCGGTTCGATATGCACAAAAAAGTATTGCTTTGCAGATAAAGAAAAAGGATGGTTTTCTTATAATTTCTGTTGAAGATGATGGAATAGGATTTGTGGATACTGAGGAAAAAGTAACAGAACCATTTTATCATAAGAATCCACAAGATGATTTAAAGCATTTTGGCCTTGGTATGTATATTTCTCGTATTGTCTGTGAAAAGCATGGAGGAAATTTGAAAATATATAATGCCAGACAAGGCGGTGCTCATGTAGAAGCTCTTTTCAAAGCTGAATAAAAATACTTTATAAGGCTGAAATCACAAATAAAGTGGTTTTAGTCTTTTTTGTTGTGAATTTATTGAGAATTGATTTGTATGATGTTGTTAAAGAAATAAAGAAAGGAAGAGATACAATGAAAACAATCATAAAAAGAAGTATACTTGATTATTTAAAGAACCCTGTTTTGTGGATTGGTTTGATTATTATAGTTGCAAGTATGTATCAATGTCTGTCATCGTATTTGCAAATTCATTATATCAAACAGAATGAACAGATCACACAAAATGACGTAGCATTGGAAGATGCTGATGTCATGGATGGGTACATTCCCACATCTGATGATAAAGAAAGAAGAAGGGAGTGGGAAGATACGATCAAAGAGACGTTAATGGACACCTCCAAAAATGGTTTTGGATTTAGCAGGCAGGAAGCAGATCATGTAATGAAAGAAATTCAGAATATGGATGTAAAGACTGCTTCTGAGTTTTTGGAATCCCAATATGGCTATTATAATGCAATATATGCTTATGAGGACCTTGAAATTCATAAGGGGACAGCAGAAGAAATCAATCATTATATCGAGCGGAAATTATCCGAACATTCTTTTTCCTGGTACTTTGCCAAAAAGTTCACGGATTTTGCAGGATTGCATATGGCCTTTTTTGCAACCGTATTGCTATCATTTTTATTTATTCAGGATACACGAAAAAATACCTATGAATTATTACATACAAAGCCTGTTACGGCAATCCAATATATATGCGGGAAAGTAATAAGCGGATTCATTAGTATGTTGGGCGTATTAGTGATTTTGAATGTTATATTCTTTATGCTGTGTTTGAAAACGTCTTTAGAATCGGGCTTTCCGGTAACACCAATTGATTTTTGCGTGAATTCTCTGATCTATATTGTGCCGAATCTTTTGATGATATGTTGTGTCTATACAATTACAGCATTAATATTTAAAAATCCGCTTCCGGCAGCACCAGTTTTGTTTTTACACATTATATATTCAAATATGCTGACCGAGAAGAATGATATTTATTATATGAGACCGTTCTCTATTATGGTGCGATTCCCCGGCAGGTTTTTTGAAACACATGCAGCCAAAATGTCAAATATAAATCAGATTATGCTTGTGATCTCATCTGTTATATTAGTATGTATTTCTGTTACAATCTGGAAAAGGAGGAGGGTTCATTGAAAACGGAACTCAAAAACTGCCTGTCGTTATATAAGGTTTTTTATTCATGTGCATTTATACTGATATTGTGTGTTATTCATCCGATTATATACTATGAAGAAATCGGTTCAGCAATTCAGTCTCCAATAGCATTTTTAACAATTATTTTTTGTAGTGACACATACTTGATGGAAGTAAAAAGTAAGCGTGCCGATGTATTTCATTTGTATAATCAAAAAAAGCAGTTAAAAGTAATATCGCAGAGAGTGGGCGTTCAAATATTATATTTATTAATACTTTCCTGTGTTGGATATGTTTTGTTTTTCTGGCAAAAACCGGGCAGTGTAAACGAAGGCATTTCGGGTATTCAGATATTTCTTTTATATTTCATTGCAATGTTTGGAACTATCTGGCTTTGGAGTATATGCTCTGTGATTTTGTGTACATTGCTTCGAAATATGTGGGCAGGTATTGGATGTTTATTTGGAATTGTCATTGGACTTATATCAAAAGCGGGAAGTTCATTTTTCGGAAATCTGGGATTGTTTTCTTTCAGCTTTTGTGAACCTACTCAATTAATGTCCGAGAGTTGGATTTATGGAACGCTTGTGTCTTTTATAGCGGGGCTGTTTTTATTTGCATTATTACCAATGGCTTTAAAGAAAAGAGGATAGATTATGAGTATTAGAATAAATGATTTAACAGTTAGATTTAAAAATGGTGTAGTTGCAGTAAATAAGGCATCTCTTGAAATACCTAAGGGAATTTACGGACTTTTGGGTGAGAATGGTGCTGGAAAAACCACTTTGATGAGGGTTCTTACAACTGTTTTAAAACAAACGGAAGGAATGGTTTCCCTTGATGGAATTCTGTATAACGAGGGAAATTATGAGAAAATACAGAAAAAGATTGGTTATCTTCCACAGGAAATCGACTTATATCCGAATCTTACGGTGAAAGAATGTCTTGTATATATGGGAGGACTGTCAGGAGTAGCCAGAAATGACCTCGAACAAAGAATTACCTATTATCTGGAAAAGACTTCTCTTACAGAGCATCAGAATAAAAAAATGCGGCAATTATCTGGTGGTATGAAGAGACGTGTCGGACTCATACAGGCACTTCTTAATAATCCGGATTTTTTGATTATTGATGAACCAACAACCGGGTTAGATCCGGAAGAAAGGATTAGGATCCGCAATCTTCTGGTTGATTTTTCAAAGGATAGAACTGTGCTGTTTTCCACTCATGTAGTAGAAGATTTAGCAGCAACCTGTACACAGCTTGCCATTATGAAAAAAGGGAATTTTTTATATTCCGGAAGCGTGAGTGGATTGCTGGAAAATGCAAAGGGCTGTGTTTGGAATTGTACGGTACAAAATGCAGAAGAAGCCCGTTTGTTAGAAGCCAATTATTCTATTTCATCTAAGCAGTATGTAGAAAATGGAATTCATATGAAAATATTAAGCAAAGGAAAGCCAAATGAGAAGTGTGTCCCGGATAATGATATCACTTTGGAAGATGCGTATATTTACTTGACGAATAGTTGAATATAACGGCGGGCAAGTTGCCCGCCGTAAATTATGCTTATTTTGTTAAAAGACCGGATAGAGTTTTTCCAATGGAAAATCCAATCTGTGGATATAACTCCTGAATCTCCAGATATTTTGCTTCAATCATTTCAGGCTCATCAGCCAAGATCTTTTCATATATTTTGAAAGCTTTTTTAAAATGTGTTTTGGCGTGTGAAAGATTGGCGGTCATCAGATAAATGGTTGCAAGGGTTTCCTGTACTTTGGCATAATCCAGACAGTCATCGGAATGGTATTCCTTGATGATGCCGGATAATTTTTGTAATTCGGAGATTCCTCTTTCGGGTTCCTGCTGTTCTGTCAGGAACATTGCATAATTGGCAATCTGAGGTATGCTGTCATTTATATGAAGCAGGTTAAATTGGTCAAGCAGTGAGATACTTTTTTCCATGTGTTCTCTTGCAAGATCGGGATGAGCGTTCATGCGGTAAAGTCCACCGAGATTGGCATGAAGGTTGGAAACAAGGCGAGCATTGTCAGCAGTGATAGTTTCTATCTGGGCAAGTGCATCCTTTTCCAGTTTTATTGCTTTTTCAGGTTTGGTTTCAAGAGTTGCCTGAAAATCTAGTAATAATGCCCGGTCAGAGTCGGTTCCAATGTTTTTTGTCTTTAACAGCTCAGTCAGTTCCTGAATGATTCCATTCATACCTTTGTGGTAGTTATAGTTATCCATGTATGGAAATGCATTTTCCAGAAAAAGCAGATACTTTGGTATATCATCCTTTTCAATCAATTCTATGATATTTCCGATTGTTTGAAATAGCTTTTTGTAATAATCTACTTCCATTCCATGCATTAAACATATTTTCTGTAAAGAATCCAGTAATATGTGGCAGCGAGTTACAGATGGTTTTGTCTCTGAAAGGGTAATTTCTTGAATCATCGGATGCAGAGAGATAGTGCGACGTTTTGTTGTCTGGACAAAACCAGTCTCAATTAAATCGTTGATCTCATTTAGTGTGGGCAGTTCCAGCCATTTGGCAAATATACGGGCAGAAATACCGGTGGAAGGAAGAAAGCACATATTACACATGATATCCTGCTGTTCAAGAGATAAAGTGTATAAAGAAAACAGCGTATGGATATGATTGTAATAGGTGGCTTTGCTGCTTTGTCCATCTTTGATTATTTTAATTTTATCTTCGTTATGGAAAGATGCTTTTTCCACCTGAAGTCTTGTTAATAACTGGTCTGGAGTCGAGATTCTATTTTCCAGAAGTTTTGCTGCCAGTTCCACGGCAAAAGTATGAGAGTGAACAGTTTCGATGATCTTTTCAACTGTTGTCCGGTACGTGTCTGCCTCTGAATAAAATACTGATGCCAGCTGGAAGAGAGCGTTCATATCCTCTATTTCTTTTAATGGCAGAGTACAGTATTCATCCAGTTTGCTTCTGGTTGTAAACAAAATCTGGCAGTAATATTTTAATACTACTGACAGAAAGCTATCCTGTGTGGCAGTGACATTAAAATTATCTATGATAAGCAGAGTATCAGATTTCAGGGAACGCAGGAAACGGTTATGTCTTTGAAAGCGTTCCTGTTCAGTGCTTTCCGGAAGATCGTCAATAAAATCCATGTCAGTAATATCCTGATGAAGATTGCCGGTATATTCTACATAAAGTATATTGGTGTATTGCTTTATGTACCGCTTTGCGTAGGCTTTGGCAAGTTCGCTTTTCCGATTCCGGCGATTCCGCAAAGAAAAACATGACGGTTTTCCTCAAGCATGGTATATAATTCTTCCAGTTCTTTATCTCTTCCGATAAAATGACGGCATGGTTTCGGAACCTCACTGTCCATAATATAATCCAGCACAATGGGGGATAAAGCGCCTCCGGCGAGCAGCTTCTGATTTTTGGTATTACGTTTGATGAATTGGCGTTCCATGCCAAAAGAAATCAGTTTTGCAAGAAACAGCAGACGTGAGCTGGCTGGTTTGTACAGAGAAGCCAGATTTTTCTTTTTGGCATCGGAGATGGTGTCATCTTGTATAAATAATGTGTATATATCCTGCATAGCCATATTGCAGTCAGACATCAATGGAAGCAGATTTTGGTGAATGGTTTCTGCCAGCTTTTTCTGATTACTGGGTTTGGAATAGTAAGCGGATATTTTAGGACTGATTTTAGCCTGACCAGTCATCCAGCGGCAAACCAGACCGTTGTCCATTGAAAAATCCTGATTTGCCGGATCATCCATAAAATCTTCAAATAATTCGTATAAAAAATCAGGCTGACTCATTTGATTACTTTCGCTGATATGATTTTTTAAGCAAGTGCTAATAGAAGAAAAATCGCATCGATTCAATAGAAATTCCCCTTTCGTAGTTAAGATTAAGTATATCCATCATAACACGAACATATATTCGGTTCAAGGAAATGCGGATAGTTTTAAATTGATTGTGTCAATTTACAATCAATTTCTATTCAATGTGGTTTTCAGGCAGGTTCTGTAAAATAAGCTCAGAATAAACAATAACGGGAGGAGCTTATGCAACAGAATATTGAATTTGAGCGGTGCATTGATTTTCTGGTACGGATGATTGATAAGTACGGCGCTGAAGTCCTCCGGGAGTTGGAGGAAGAAAAACAGAATAAGGAAGAAAAAGAAGTGGCAGTTTCCTGAAATACAAAATGTAAATCAGACTGTCGCTTTTTTCATGCATTTTTAAATCAAATAAATTTTAAAAGCTGATGCAGAGTGTGTGGCTCATTATTCTGAGAAGCGGTAATACGAGTATCAAATGGCTTGAAATGATTCTGCGTATAAAAGCTCAGAAAAAATTCATTATCTTCGCATTCAAGGAACTCCATAACGCCACCTACGGAATATTTGAGACTGGATATGGTTTCCAGTGCAAATCCCAGTAGAATATTTCCAGGAATTCGTTTTTCCTTTGGAAGAGAATAGTTCTTTCCCAACTGGGCGATCAGGTAAGCTGCGGTAGTATAGGATTGTGTTTCTTCATCCAAAATACTGACACGGGACAGCTTTTTTGCCATTGTCTTGCTGATATTTGAAGCACGGACAGAGATGGGTTTTACTGTAAGTGAAAAATAACCAACCAGTGAAGCATCTTCAGCATCAAATACCAGATAAGTGATAGATTGATCTTTTTTGGTAAACTCAATCGCATTATGTAATAAAAAGTATTCCACATCGGGATTTTTGGGACAAGAAAAATCGGAGAGTAAGTCGTAAAGACTTTCCTCTCCGATATATGTCGGTTCGTCTTTATCCAAATATGCCCGAATATTAACGGTAAAATATTTATCAGACATGTTTTTTCTTCCTTTTTGACATTAAAGCTAAGATTTCCTGTGGGTTCGTTAACTGACGTCCGGGAAGTGTCTGCTTTGGTGTGCGATCACGGTCAGCTTCGTCAATTGCTGCGACAAAACGCTTTACGCTATTTGGATTGGATACGACAAAATTATGAGTAATACTTGAAGTAGCCATACTAACACCTCCTTTTTTTTTGCTTTTTTGTGTATTTATAGTATATGCAATGTGTGATAAAAACACAATATCAAAAACAGAAATTATTTCTAAATAATTTTCAAGCCGGACATTTATTAGACGCTTCCGGTAAGCGAACAATATTTTGATAACAGAAATGCTCTGTATCTAACTTAATTATACGATTGACAGAGAAGTGCGTCAATAAGAAAAATAAGTATTGAAAATAGTTGGAACAAGTACTAAAATTAAGTTGGGACATTGAATGGAAGTTATGTTACGAGATAATAAGAATTGTAGGTGGAAGGTTTGAACATAGAAGCATATGATGCGGATTCATTAAGAAAGATGGTTAGGTTGCTTGAATATGAGAACAAGATATTAAAAGATAAATTGAAGAAAGCAGGCATTTCATATGAAGAGGTGAATCCTTTTGAAGAAAAAATAGAAAGTGCAGAAGAATATGACCTGGATCAAGGGAATCGTATTGTAAATCCGCTGTATATTACAGAGAAAATGGCAATACGTTTCTTTTCGATGTTTTGGGGAAGAGAAGATGTATATGCCAGACGGGGAAAGAACGGGGGTTATTTTCCACAATGCGCAAATCGTTGGAATGACCGGCTTTGTCCTAAACAACGTAAAGAGAAGGTATTTTGTGATGAATGTGAAAATACCAAATGGATTAGTTTGGATGTAAAAAAAATAATTGCTCATTTGTTAGGCATAAAAGAAGATGGATCAGATGTAATAGGTGTATATCCTTTACTGCCAAATGGTACATGCAGATTTATTGTATTTGATTTTGATAATCACGAAAAAGGAGCAGAGGTTACGGACTTTGCAAATACGGATAATGAGTGGCATAAAGAAGTGGATGCGCTTAGAAAAATGTGTGAGCTTAATGGTATCAGACCTTTAGTTGAGAGATCTCGATCTGGAAAAGGTGCCCATGTATGGATTTTCTTTAAAAAAGCAATACCTGCGGCAACAGCAAGAAATTTTGGATTTCTCCTGTTAGACAAGGGTTCAACTTCCATCAATCTGAAATCGTTTCATTATTATGATAGAATGTATCCTTCGCAGGATGTGGCAAGCAGCATAGGTAATTTAATTGCATTGCCATTACAGGGGCAAGCACTTAAAAATGGAAATAGTGCTTTTGTAGATGAAAATTGGAATGCATATCCTGATCAATGGGATGCTCTTTTTAATAAAACAAGAAAGCTGGGAATAGAAGATATTGAACAATGCATGGCAAAATGGCAGAGAGAATTAGCAGAAGTCAGAGGATTGCTTACTAATAGTGAGAAGAATGTTAGACCGAAACCATGGAAGAAGAAATGTGAGTTTTGTAATTCAGATGTTGTGGGCAAGCTTCACATGGTATTGGGCAATGGAGTTTATATAGATACTCTGAATCTTATGCCAAGAATACAAAATCAGATTCGTAGTTTGGCGGCATTTGATAATCCGGAATTCTACAAAAATAAAAGGCTGGGATATTCTAATTATTATAATTTTAGTGCTGTATATTTAGGTAAGGATATAGATGGATATATACAGATTCCGAGAGGACTGCGTGAAAATGTTATACAGGAATGTGAAAAAGCAGGCATTTCAGTTGATGTTTCAGATCAAAGAGAAACAGGACAACCTATCAGAGTATCTTTTAAAGGTGATCTGCGAATGCAACAGGAATTAGCAGCAGAAAAATTATTATCACATTCAGATGGGGTTTTGAGTGCGGCAACTGCATTTGGAAAGACTGTAGTATGTAGTTATCTTATTGCAGAGCGAAAAGTAAATACGCTCATTTTGCTACAAAGTAAAGATTTGCTTAATCAGTGGGTTGATGAATTGAATCATTTCTTAGAGATAAGAGAAGAACCACCGGAATATGAAACAAAAACAGGAAGAAAGAAAAAAAGGAATAGTGTGATAGGCGTTTTGCACGGAAATAAAAATACATTGACAGGGATCATAGATGTTGCAATGGTTGGTTCAATGTACAGCAGAGGAAAATTTAATGAACGAATTAATTCTTACGGAATGGTAATTATGGATGAATGTCATCACGCAGCTTCTAATACATCTATGGAATTATTGCAGAAAATAAATGCAAAATACGTGTATGGTGTTTCTGCTACGCCTAAACGTGGCGACAGTCTTGATCGGATTATCTATATGCTGCTGGGACCTTTGCGACATAGATTTACTGCGTTGGAGAGGGCTAAGGAACAGGGGATTGGACATTATTTTGTCCCAAGATACACAAGAGTAGTTGATACTGCAGAAAGCAAGGATAATATTAATAAAGCATATAATTTGATAAGTACCAGTAAAGTGCGCAATGAAATGATCATAGATGATGTTATAACTTGTGTTGCAAGAAAACAAACTCCTGTAATTTTAACAAGATTTAAGGAACATGCAAAATTTTTACATGATGCCTTAAAGGAAAAAGCAGATCATGTATTCCTTCTATATGGGGATAATTCGGATAAGGAAAATGCTGAAATAAGAGTAAAATTAAAGCAGATACCTGAAAATGAATCGCTTATTTTGGTGGCAACTGGTCAGAAAATAGGAGAAGGGTTTGATTTCCCAAGACTGGATGTATTAATGCTTGCAGCACCTGTATCTTTTGAAGGACGCCTGGAACAGTATGTAGGTAGATTAAACAGAGATTATGTCGGAAAAGAAGCCGTTTATGTGTATGATTATATCGATTCGCATGTGCGTTATTTTGATAAAATGTATGCAAAAAGATTGAGAACATACAGGAAGATGGGATTTTCAATCTGGACGCAAGAGTTGCAACCTCAACAAATAATAAATGCAATATTTGATTCTGTAAATTATACCGAAAAATTCGAGCAAGATATTGTAGAGTCAGAAAAAATGGTGGTAATTTCCAGTCCGGATATCAGACAGGATAAAATTGACAGATTTTTATTACTAGTCAAGAAGAGACAGGAAGTAGGGGTAAAGGTCACAGTTATTACAACAGATCCGGAAGATATTACTTACGGAAAGTCAGATGTATGTTATGAATTAATCAGAGCAATGCAATTGGTAGGAATAAATGTGATAACAAGAACAGAAGTAGAAGAATGTTTTGCCGTTATTGATGATGAAATAGTATGGCATGGCGGGATGAATCTACTTGGAAAAGCTGATGTCTGGGATAACTTAATGCGTATCAGAAATTCACAAGTTGCAACGGAATTGCTGGAAATTGCTTTGGGATGTTCTGAGGAGAGGAGGAAAAGTGAATAAAAAGATAAAATGTAATATCTATACCAGAGTATCCACAACCATGCAGGTAGATGGCTACAGTCTGGATGCTCAGAAAGAAAAACTCAAGAGATATGCGGAATTTCAGAATATGGAAATCGTAAATGAGTATTCAGACGAAGGTAAATCTGGAAAGAGCGTAGAGGGCAGACCGGAATTTCAGAGAATGTTGGATAATATTGAGAATGGAACAGATGAGGTGCAGTTTGTATTGGTGTTCAAGCTTTCCAGATTCGGTCGTAATGCGGCAGATGTGTTAAACTCTCTGCAAAGAATGCAGGATTTTGGAGTGAATCTAATCTGTGTAGAAGATGGAATTGACAGTTCAAAAGATAGTGGAAAGCTGATGATTTCTGTTCTGTCTGCAGTGGCAGAGATTGAACGGGAGAATATCCTTGTTCAAACAATAGAAGGGCGTAAGCAGAAAGCTAGGGAAGGAAAATGGAACGGTGGATTTGCTCCATATGGCTATGAATTGGTAAATGGAGAATTGCAGATTGCAGAGGATGAAGCAGAGATTATTCGTCTGATCTATGAAAAATTTATTCATACCAATATGGGAATCTCTGCGATTGCTGCATGGCTGAACCAGCATGGATATAAAAAGAAAAAACGACAGAATAATACACTGGACGCATTTGCCGCATCATTTATAAAAGGCGTTCTGGATAATCCGGTATACTGTGGAAAGCTGGCTTATGGACGAAGGAAGAACGAGAAAGTTTCTGGAACAAGAAATGAATATCGCATTGTAAAGCAGGAAAATTATATGCTGCACGATGGTATCCATGAAGGAATCATCTCAGAAACAGACTGGGAGCTTGCTCATCAAAAACGAGAAAAAACAGGTGTGAAATATGAAAAGACACATAGCCTCGATCATGAGCATATTTTATCTGGAATATTGAGATGTCCGTTATGTGGAAGCGGTATGTATGGAAACGTGAACCGAAAGAAAAAGAAAGACGGAACCTTATATAAGGATTATTTCTATTATGCCTGCAAACATCGTCGCCTGGTAGATGGTCATAAATGTGGATATCGTAAACAATGGAGCGAGGAGAAGATTAATAATGCAGTGGAAGAAGTTATTCGGAAGCTGGTGAAGAATCCTAAATTTGAAGAAGCAATTCTGAATAAAATCGGTTCAAGAATAGATACAGAAGAAATAGAAAAAAAGATTGAAAGGCTGGAAAAACAGCACAGGCAGCTGACCGGAGCAAAAGCAAGACTTGGACAGCAGATGGACAGTCTGGATATCATGGATAAATTTTATGAAAAGAAATATCAGGATATGGAGACACGCTTATATCGTCTGTATGATGAAATTGAAGGCGTGGAGAACAGTATAGAGGAAGTCAAGAACCGCCTGTTGAATATCCGGCAACAGAAAATATCAGAAGAAAACGTCTATCAATTTCTTTTGTATTTTGATAAACTATATGATAAGTTCACCGACCGGGAGAAGAAAGAATTTCTTAACAGCTTTGTAGAACAGGTGGACATTTACGAGCAGGAGCAGCCAGATGGCAGATTCCTGAAGCACATAAAGTTCCGTTTTCCAGTGTATTTTGGAGACAGGGAAACACAGGAACTTTGTTGGGACAAAGAAAGTACCGCTGAGACGGTTGTCAAATTATCCCTCAAAAAAGATACCCCTAAGATTGAGGTTACAATGGAGCCTGAGGAAGAGAGTAATTATACACCACAAGAAAAGGCTACTTATTCAAAGATTAAGGAATATGTGAAGGAAAAGTACGGTGTGAATGTGCATACTTCTTATATTGCACAGGTAAAGCGGATGTGTGGTCTGGACATGGGCGAAAATTATAATAAGTCTAAGAAAGAGAATCCAGAAGTAAAACAGTGTCCGCAGGAGAAGGTGGAGTATATTAAGGATGCGTTGAAACATTTTGGATTGATATAGAATAGGAGATGATTTACTGTATGGAAACAAGAGAATTAGCAGCATTATCACAGATAGCAGAAGTTTTATCAGATAATAATAAAAGTCCGTTAATTCCGTCTGAAGATATATGGAAAAAAATTTTTTGTGGTGCAGGATTAGAGGATTTATTTGAAGAACGTGCACCCCAATTTCAGATAGATAGTAGATATGATGGTTATGAAAAGGAGTTATTATTTAATGATAGGACATACAATGGTCTTTATGAAACGTTTAAAGAGTTGGAATACCAACCGGAAAAATTAATAATGTTTTTAAATGGTATTGCGAATCGAATGTCAGTATATCGTATTTTTGATTCTGACAAGGAAGAGAGCATTAAGAAAAAATATGTAAATGTAAAGGGAACATATCTTGATGAAATGATGCTAAGTGTTGATGATGAACAGAAAAATATTATTTTATCAGAATTTGCGTCAAAAGATTTTAATAGACTAAAGAGCTATGTAAATATTATTAATTTGGACTTTCTGTATTGTGATGAAGAACTATGTGTGCAGCCATTTACAGCAAGAGGAAATGAAAGTGTACAAGACATAGATATAATTTCGCATTGGCTATATGCAGAGCATAGGGATGTATATGAGAGTTATGAATCTGCTAAGAAAGCGTTTGCAAATGGTGAAAGTGTGTCTTGTGTAATGCAGTGTAGAAATATAATAACTGGTATTTTTTCAAGTCAAAAGTCAGAACAAAGAAAATGGTTAGATGGTTTAAAAAAAATATGCCACAAAGATAAAAATATAAATAATGTACAAGCAAATAAAATTGCAGAGATGAAATATAACGAAAATAGCAATGAAGCGAGTGAAAGATATCAATATCCAAGATTTAAACTTTTTTATAGATTATATTCGTTTACCTGTGCGTTAGGAGCACATCGGAATGAGGGAAATATGACTATAACTGGTGTTGATAATGAAGTAACAAGTATTGATGATGCCTTGTTGGCATTAAGAATGACAGAGGATACTTTAATATGGTTTTATAAAAATAAATCAGTATAGTTTTAGAATGATAGAGAAATGGAATATAAATAATGCTTACGGTAAGATATAAAAATACCATTGAAGTAAGGAGAATTTGAGAATGCAGAATTATGATGGTCAATTTGAACTAAATGGACAGGAATATTTTTATAGAGCAAAGGATGACAGTGGAAGTTCAAAAATTACAAGGGTTAATAATGAAGAACATCATTACCGAATGGTTGAAATAACTAATAGGGGAACTGGGAATTATGATGTTATGATGATTAGTACAGGAGATTCATTTACTATGTTTCCTGATATGGTTAAGAACCAGTATGAGAAGTATCTTAATTCAAAATAAAATATTTCGATTAATGGAAGGTTGAAATACACCTTCTTTTTTTATACTCATTTTTAAGGAGGTGGTGTCAAAAAGCATACATAAATATCGGGACGTTCCGTAAATGGATGTTCATACATTTTGGGACTGTTTAGCAGTCCTTTTTTTGTAGTTTCAAAAAGTACACATTTCAGGACTAAGGAAGGAGCTAATATCATGAAGAGATATGGTTATCACAGAACAAGTACAAGAGAACAGCATTTAGACAGAGGCATCAAGGAGATTACAACCTATTGTGAGCAGAACAATCTGGAACTGGAAAAGATATTTAATGACCAGCAGACAGGAAAGAATTTTAATCGTCCAAGATATCAGGTATTGAAAGAGGATGTATTAAGAGCAGGTGATGAGTGAGGTAGACAGGCTTGGCAGAAATAAGCAGGAGACTTTAAAGGAGTTGCAGTATTACAGGGATAATGGCATCCGTGTAAAGATACTGGAACTTCCAACTACACTTATGGATTTATCAAAGTTGGATAATGCTATGGCTCGTATGCTGATGGAAACATCAATAATATGCTTATAGAATTATATGCAGCTATGGCTCAGGCAGAGATTGAGAAGAAAGAGAAACGACAGCGTGAAGGTATAGATTCTAAAAAGGCTCGTGGTGAATGGGATGATTACGGCAGACCAGCAGTGATGCCGATTGATGAATTTTCAGAGCATTATCAGAAAGTGGTGTCAGGAGAAATCCGTCCGTTTGAACTGATGAAACAGCTTGGCATGAGTAAGAGTACATATTACAGATATATTAAGAAAATTCCTACAATGACGAGATTGTATAAGTAAATCGTTGATTTTGTTAGTGGGTAGGGTATTGAATCTAACATCATACGCCAAACAATGTAGAAAATGAGCAAATTTGATGCTTATGGAAGTGACAATATGATATAATAACCCAGTATATACAGGAAGAATAGCATTTGGAAGAACCAGACTTGAACGTGTTGAAGGAACTGAAAATGAATATCGTAGGGTAAAATCAGATGATTATATCTTAAGTGACGAGGTGGTACATGAACCAATTATAAGCGACGAATTATTTGAAGCAGCTAAAAGAAAAAGGCAAGAGACAACGACAACAGGAAATCTTAGAGTTGGAAGATATGCGAAGCATCTGTTATCTGGTATCTTAAAGTGTCCTATGTGTGGGTCATCCATGTATGCTGATATCGTACAGTGGAAAAATAAAGATGGAAAGGTTATGCAAAAAAATAAGTATCAATGTGGTCATTATGCTAAATCTAAGTTTGGACAATGCCAGAAGAATACTATTTCAGCAGAATGGATAGAGGGAGAAGTTATTGCCTATACGAAGCTTTTAGTGAGAAATAAACAGTTTGCAGAGGATATTCAGAGTAAGCTTGGAAATAAAACAGATGTGACAGAAATTGATAAGAAACTGGATAATTACCACAAGCTTATAAAGGAACTGGAAAAAAGCAAGAGTAATCTGGAAAGATATATTGATGCTATATATGATGATGACAAGTATGCTGAACGTAAAAGACAGGATATGAATAACCGCCTTAACAAAATTTATGAGGAAATCTATGATATTGAGGATAGGATAACAGATTCTGAAAAAAAGAAGGAAGCTGCACAGCAGGATGTTCTTACAAAGGAAAATGTATTCAAGATGCTATTGGTTTTCGACAAGATTTTTGATAAAATGAATGATGTGGATAAGCGTAAGCTTATTGAGAGCATGATAGCGGAAGTACACCTTCATCTAAAGGAAACATGGGAAGAGGGAAAGAATCCGATAAAAGAAATAAAGTACGCATTTCCAGTAAGTAAAGAGGTTATGGATGCTTTGAGGGAAAATGTTGCATCCGTGGAGACTGTTGTTCTTTTGTCCCAATTGAAACAGAAGCCGGATGATTATATTAATGTCACGATTGAACTTGATGATGTGGATATAACATCTGCAGAGACTAAGGCAACATATGATGAGATAAAGAAGTATGTGGCTGAACATAATGCCGGCATGAAGGTTTCCAATCTGTATATCTCACAGGTAAAGAGAAAATGCGGAATTGAGGTTGGAAAGAATTTGCGCGTTGCAACGAGGAGAATGGACTGCTTGCAGGGCAATTCGACGACTGCCGCGACAGACTTGGAACTTGTTCCAAGTCCTAATTTACCTAAAAATGAAGATAGCAGGCAGCCGCAGTGTCCAGAAGATAAAGAGAGTGCAATTGTGGAGGCATTGAAGCATTTTAAGATGAATAGTTAATAAAGAGAGGTGCAGATGCTATGCCAGGTATACTCGTGGTTGAAGATGATGAAAATCTAAATCGTGGAATTACATTTTCACTGAAAAAATCCGGATATGAGGTTTTTTCAGCAGAATCAGTGAAAAAAGCGAAAAGAATTGCAAGTGATAATAATGTGGATGTTACCATTTGTGATGTGAATCTTCCGGATGGGAATGGACTGGAATTTGTAAGGTGGATGAGATGCAATTATAATACATACATTATTTGTCTTACAGCACTAGATCAGGAGATGGATCAGGTTATGGGATATGAAGCAGGGGCAGATGATTATATTACAAAGCCGTTTAGTCTTTCGGTACTTCTTTTGAAAATAGAAGCACATTTCCGCCGCAGACAGGAGAAAACGGAAGCCGGAAAGATGATTTCGGGAGATATCGTATTTATCGCAGGAGAAATGAAAGTCCTGATAAAGAGTCGTGAAATCAGTCTGACAAAAACGGAGTTGAAAATGCTGACTTTTTTTCTTCAGAATCCGAAACAGATTCTTTCAAAAACACAAATATTGGAAAATGTGTTTGATCTGGAAGGGGATTTTGTGGATGAAAATACAATCGCTGTCAATATCAGAAGACTCCGTGAGAAAATCGAAGACAATCCGGCTGCACCGGTCTATATAAAGAATATCAGAGGTCTTGGGTATATATGGAATCAGGAGGTAAGTCAGTGACGAAACGACATCGTAAAAAGTGGGTTGATGCCTTGTCACTGGTGCTGCCGGTTCTACTCTTTTTTGCGGTATTGAACTGCTTTACCACCTATTTATATTATCAGGATTATCAATGTAAAATGGATATCCTGACAGAAGTTGCGGCGGGCGCAGAGACCACCGGCATGGATGTTGCCGCAGGATGGCTGAAAGGAAACGACCATCAAGCCAATGAACAAGGTAAGCAATTATTAGAGCAATACGGGTACTGGGAAAACAAAGGGACTTCGTTTTATGTGCGCTTCCGGCAGAATATCATGATAACCGGCTGTACAAGTGCAGTGCTATGTCTGTCTTTGCTAACGTTCCTGTTTTACCGGAAGAAAGCTGAGGCGAAAGAAAGTCGGAAACGATTGGAGCAGCTAGAGCAAATCCTGATTGCATTTCGGGAAAATCACTTTGAGGTAGTGCCGGACACAGAAGATCATGTCGGGCAGGAAAGACTGAAATTTCAGCTTGAAGCAATCGGACATCATATCCAGCTGCTGCAAGAGGAAGCCAGAGCGGAGAAGGAAAGCACAAAGGAAATGGTATCCGACATTTCCCATCAGCTGAAAACCCCGGTTGCAGCCTTGGATACCTGCTTTAGCATATTGCTGCGGAACAATCTGAGTGAGACGGAGCAACAGGAATTTCGCATCCGCTGCCGGAGTGCATTGGACGGATTGGAAACATTGTTGCAGTCTCTGCTGGAAATATCCAAACTGGAGACAGGCTTGATTCAGCTTGATCAGAAAACACTTCCCATTATGGATACGATCATCTCCGCAGTAAACCGAACGTATCCAAAGGCAGCGGAGAAAGGGATAGAACTTATTTTCGACTGCAACGAATCACTGGAGCATTGTGCACTCATGCAGGATAAACGTTGGCTTGGAGAAGCAATCATTAACGTTTTGGACAATGCCATCAAATACAGCCCAGAACATTCAAAAATCACGATCCGTCTACAAAAAAGAACCGGCTTTGTGAGAATTGAGATCGAGGATCAGGGAATCGGAATCCCGCAGAGTGAATACCATAAAATATTCCAGCGGTTTTACAGAGGGACTGCGCCGGAAGTCCGCGAAAAGAGCGGAACTGGCATCGGTCTGTATCTGTCCAGACAGATTATTGAGCAGCATGGTGGGACAATCACGGTAGCCTCCGGCAAAGTCAGAAAAGGAAGTACCTTTTTGATTCAGCTGCCGGAGAATGGACTTTCGTAGAGATGATGAGCAGAAGTCTTTCAAATCTGTAAGACTTCTGCTCTCTTTTTGAAAGTGAAATGAAAGGTTCCTTTGATACAATGCTGGTAAATAAGAAAAGGAGGCCATTGAAGTGGGCGTGATATTAGAAACGAATCAGCTTTGCAAATTTTATGGGACGGGGGAAAATCAGGTCAAAGCCGTCAATCATGTGAATATCCAGATTGGGCAGGGAGAATTTGTCGCCATTGTCGGAAAATCCGGCTCCGGAAAAAGTACCCTGCTGCATATGCTGGGCGGGCTGGATACACCAACCAGCGGCAGCGTGATCTTGTCTGACAAGGACCTGTATTCCATGAAGGAGGATCAGCTTGCCGTTTTCCGGAGAAGAAAGATCGGATTTGTATTTCAGGCATTCAATCTGGTATCCTCCATCAATGTGTGGGAAAATATCGTTCTTCCGTTGGGGCTTGACGGAAAAAAAGTGGATAAAGCTTATGTCAATGATATTATCACCACACTGGGTCTTGAACACCGGATTCATAATCTTCCGAATACCCTCTCCGGAGGACAGCAGCAGCGCGTTGCGATTGCAAGAGCCTTGGTAAACAGACCGGAGATTTTGTTTGCGGACGAGCCAACCGGAAATCTTGATTCCAAGACAAGTGACGAGGTGATCGCGCTGCTGAAAATGAGCGCAAAAAAATATGGACAGACGATTGTAATGATTACCCATGATGATGAGATCGCGCAGGTTGCTGACCGTATTTTAGTCATCGAGGATGGACAGGTGGTGGATTTCAATTGAGGACGATCAGCAAAATTGCATTCAGCAACGACAAAAGAAATCGGACAAGAAGTGTCCTCATTATGACGGCGATTTGCCTGACTACCATGCTTCTGGTCATTATCAGTACAATTGGAAATGGACTGATCCTCTTACAGAAGGATCAGGCTGCAAGCTCATACGGAAGCAACTACGGCCTGTTTATCGCCGCAGATGGTACGCAATTAAAAGAAGTGGAACGCAGAGCTGAGATATCTGATATCGGCATCATGTGTACGGAGGGCATCCTGAAAGGAAATGAAAATGGCGGCTTTGTCAGTGCGGATGAAACGGTCAGGAAAATGCTTCCCTATAATCAGGAATATGTGTTGAAGGAAGGTACCTATCCGGAAAAGGCGCAGGAAATTGCCGCAGGACGCGCTTTCTTTGATGCAGTGGGATACCATGATGTAAAGGTCGGAGACACCGTAACATTGGAGTACCGTTCCGGCATGCAGTCGGAATACGCACCGGTGGAATTTACTGTCAGCGGGATTTTATATGACCGGGATGAATATACCATCGAGGCTTCCTATGTTGTATTCGGTTCGCAGGATTTTTATAATGAGCGTGTTGCGGAGGGTGACAGGCAATATAATATCTATTTTACCTTGAGCGATTCTGCAAATGTATCTATGAATAATGTTGCGCCTGTTATAAAAGAAATCGCGGATTCCTGCGGCATTGACCAGAAAAACGTGATCATCAATGACCTCTACCTGCAGTGGGTATTGCAGCCGAGCTATGAAATGATTGTGGTTTGTGGAACCCTGATCCTCGGAATCGTGCTGTTTTCCGTTGTGGTCATTTATAATATCTTCCAGGTCGGGATCGCCCAGAAGGTTCAGGAGTACGGAAAAATCAAGGCGCTGGGTGCAACCAGAAAGCAGATGAAGCAGTTGATCTTTCGTGAGGGCATTCTTCTGGCGGTTCCTTCGATACCGCTGGGGCTGCTGTTTGGTTTCCTGATTGCAAAAGTCAGCTTCAACTGGCTGGTGGAGCAGGGAAATCTGGTATCGTCCGGAATCAAGAACCATCAGGTGCCTCTGTTTTCACTGACAATTATGCTCATCTGCATTTTTGTATCGTTTCTTACGGTCGTTTTGGCTCTGCGCAAACCCATGAAAATTGTTTCCCGGATTTCACCCATCGAAGCGACACGGTATCTTGGCGGCTCCAAAACGCAAAAACAGGGCAGACGAAAAGGCAGAAAAGATGTCACCGTTTTCTCCATGGCAATGGCAAATGTGACAGGCAATCCGAAAAGAACCATTGCTACGATTCTTACCATGGGGCTTTCCTGTGTATTGTTTGTAATTATCTCTAATTATGTTGGGAATATTGACACGGAGCACGAGGCGCGGATTGCAATCAACCATGGACAATTTGAGTTGCAGCTGGATTATTCCCAGAATTATGATGAAGCCTATTCGGAGAATAATCTGGACACAATCCTACAGAACAACCCACTGAATGATTCTTTGATTAAAGAAATCAAATCCATCCCCGGTGTAACGGATGTACTGACGAGAGAAATCGTCTCTGCAGATCTGAACGGAACAAAATTTCCGGTTGCAATCGTAAATCAAGAGGATTTTGAAATGATGCGCGGGGATGGCGATATCGGTTCCATGGACTATGCACAGGCTGTCAAAAACGGGGATGTTTTCTTTGGCTGGTCCACGTGGATGGAAGCTGACGGGTATTCTGCGGGTGCACCGATTACATTCAACTTTGATAACGGAAGCGGAACCTATACCTATCATGGAAAAATCGCAGGCTCCTTTGTAAGCGCGGACACTTATCTGGTCATTCCGGAAGAAGTATACCGCTCTGTAAATCCGAAAGGGACATCTTATGGATACCTGTGGGTGGATTGTGCTAAAAAAGATGTGGCATCTGTAGAGCAAAGCCTGAATGACCTGCTCTCCGATACTTCTCATATCAAGCTGAACACCTATCACGCAGAATTGCAAACCGCAGAATACGCAAGCCGTATGATGAAGCTTGGCTGCTATCTGTTCATGGCAATTGTCGGTCTCATTGGGTTTATGAATCTGGCAAACACCATGATCATCAATATCACCACGAAGAAGCAGGAATACGGTGTGCTGCAAGCGGTAGGCATGACCAATAAGCAGTTGAATCTGAGCTTACAAATACAGGGCTTGATTTTTACGGTTGGCACCATCTGCGTCGCACTTGCTGCCGGTCTGCCCCTTGGCTATGCACTGTTTTCCTATGCGAAGCATAATGGGATTTTTGGAATGAACGTTTATCACGTTCCTCTTATCCCGATTCTTGCTATGATTTTGCTGGTCGGTCTTTTGCAGATTGTGCTTTCCCTCGTTTTAAGCAGTAATCTGAAAAAGGAAACGCTGGTTGAAAGAATAAGGTATCAGGGATAGCAAGTATTGCTGGGATATCCTCAGTATCATAACAGGAATTAAAAGCACTTGGTTTCAAAAAGTTTTGTACTTTTGACAAAATGCAACCGATTTTTCATCAATTATAATAAATTTGATTAAGCAGCCTGTGTGTAATGAAGCATACAGGCTGCTTGCATTTTATAACTCTAATGAATCTTCTGTATCTACCCACATCTGTAAATTGCCCTCAAGATATAATCTCGCATATTCAAGTGGTTCATCGACTGCAAGTGAAGTCAATGCACAGTCTGATCCGGGTGTGGTTTTTAAATCCTTTTCGGCTTCCCAGCAGTCAATGCGAAGCATATAGCCAACATTTGTATAAATGTCAATGCTGTTTCGTTGTGGATTGTATTCTGCAAATATTGTTCTCATCGTATCCCATCTCCTTATCATTTAATCAATCATTAGTAGCAAAAATTAAGAAGCATTTCAATCAGTCCACCATGTCACTTTTATTTTATGTTATACTGTTTTATATAATTTTTTTGCCCTTGTATTTGCCCTTATCAGAGTTCATAAACACTGATGGGACGATATAACACAAGGGAAAAAATAAGGGAAAGCTCACCTGCGACAAATCCAGTGTTTTCAAGGGTTTGCGGAGAATTTAATAACAAAATATAACAGTTA
>ENA-OZGC01000534-OZGC01000534.1-human-gut-metagenome-genome-assembly--contig:-NODE-534-length-28219-cov-8.478235_pt1 | contig 28219 bp, 29 predicted proteins | sample MGYA00245109_ERZ653643 | MGnify/ENA primary metagenome ERZ653643 (study PRJEB26926, sample SAMN06165107) | human gut metagenome | biome: ENVO:00009003; feature: ENVO:2100002; material: ENVO:00002003... | reverse complement strand
TTATGCGATCGTCGGCAGCGTCAGATGTGTATAAGAGACAGTTCTTATCCTTTCCAACCAATTTTGGAGGACTAAGATATTCTTGACATCCTGGTCGCCGTTCTGCATCTTGAAATAGACGTTGAAGGCACCCACGAGGACAATCACTGCGGCAATCGCCTTCATGAGATTGGAGACAGGAGTCTGGTAGGAGCTTACCTCCTGTGTGGCTTTGGTGAAGCCTGCCGCACCCTTGCTGGCGGCCATCATGTCGGACACGGTGAGCATCACCGCGCCCATAGCAAGCATACCCTTACGGGCGAAGGCTGAGTTGCCGAGGCGTGAGATAGCACGCTGACACTTTGATTTGATTTTCTGCATATACGCTGATTGATAAATTCTTGAAAAGGTTATCGGGCGTTAAAGGCAATGCAGGGCGTTAAAGGCAGTGTCGGGCAGTAAAGACAACTTAGTTCAATAAAGGCATCGGTTGGGGAGAGAGGTATCGGGTGATACGAATATGGTTAGCGGTAAGTTGGTCGAAGTCAGGCAGCGGACTCACATCTGTGAACTATATCAGCAAGGTCTTTATCCATACCTGTATCAGCGGCTTTGTTGGTCTTGCACAAAAGATTATCCACCGGGTATCCGTTTGTCATAATCGGTTCCTTATATTTGGTTGGAGCGTCTTTAGGAATTTCCGGTATCGGTTTCGTGATAATGCGTTTTATCTCCACCGGTTCAAAACTTTCTGCAAGTCCGGATATGTCGATTTCGGTCTCTTCGGCCTTTGCATCCTCGCTTGCCTTTGCTTTGTTGGCGGCAAGAATATCCATCGTTATCATTCCGGCATAATACAGGGCCAGCAGAATGATGAGTAAAACTATTATTTGTCCGTAAAGCATTGTATCAGAAATTTACACATAGTTTGTTGTTGCAGTTATCCCAAGGCTCGAATCTCAATCCGAGCTTGCGGCCTATATCCTCGCGTGAATGGTCGCGTTCCATGTCGGGGTGGTAATACATGACATTCTGACCACGGATTACCAGATAGCCTGCCTTTTTCAGTGAGTGGCGCATCTTTATCCTCGGTTTGTTTGTAACAACCTTTATTCTCGTGATTGGCGGCAGGCCAAAAATCACACGTCTTTTCTCTCGTTTCATAATATCCTGCCGGATACGGGAACGGATACTTTGTTCTTCTTTCTTGGTGCGCCGGAGGCCGAGGACGGCAACTATTCTTGATACGGAGCGCGAAGATATGCCGGTTATGGCAGCGATTTCAGCATTCGAGTGTGAGTCGTGGAGTTCGCGTACCCTTTCCGCCAAATCAAGCCATTCGGGTCTGATACCCTTTTCAAGACCGAGTTCTTTGGCTTTAAGTGATACGGTCTTTCGGTTGACGCATAGATGTTGGGCTATTGCCGTGTCCGTTGTGTACGGATAGTTCTCTTTGAGATAGGCAATACTGTCGTCAGTCCAGATAGTCTTTTTCATATCTATTTGGTGTTATCGTTATCAAGAAGTGATTTGCTTTTCTTCCTGTACGCCCTAAGACGTGGAAGATATACAGTGATGAATGTTCTCACGATGGCGTTTATCACATCGGAACGGCATTTGCGGTCAATGTCGCACTCATCAATAGAATCGGCAAGATCTTTGTCAATCATGCAGACCTTACGCTCATCTTTCCGCTCCCTGAATCCGTATGCTGAAAGATTTGCCATGAAAGCGTCCCACATTCCGGCCGGGTCTTCCGGATTTTCATTATTGGGTATATTTTCTTTGGACCCGGTTGTTGTCCCGTCAGGTTCATCGGACACCGTCTGCTGTCCGACAGGGGTAGCGACATGGCGGATGCTTCCGAGCAGTCCATCTATATCAGGGAATGTTGGCTTATCCATTGTTTGTTTCAATTTCAAGGTGTCCGAATATCTTGTTATATATAAGGTCGTAGGCCTCCTGCGTTATCTCCAGTTGACCGTCCAGATCTGAAAGGGTGCAGAATCGTTCCATGTCTGCTTTCATGCTTATTCGCGGTGTCACGAGTCCATATCGGCTGAAGGTCTTGCCTGTCTCGTCCCAAAGCTCCCGTTCAGTCTTTGTCCCGACTCTGGCATCGTGCCTGTTGGGAACAAGGATAAGCTCTGCGGTCATCTTTCGTCCCATAGCCTTTTTGAGATTTTGAATAAACGCTATGAATGTGGCGGTTGATGGAATAGTAGTGCGGTCATAATGGTAAGGACATATTATATAGTCGGAATTGGCAAACAGAGTCACAAGTCCCTGCTGTTTCAGGTTGCCGGGAGAATCAAAGATTGCCACACATCGGGTCTTGCGGATGTTTCCTATGAAATTGAACAGGGCTTCCTCTTTGCTGAGTGAGAACGGCAGCACCTCATAAGGGATTTCCACTTCTTCAGAGCCATAGCGTTTCAAATCGCTATCACGCCGTTGTGCGAGGCTTTCTTGTGAATCGCAGTCAACGACAATCACCGGAAGACCTTTCTTGACAAGAAAGTTTGCGAAGGTGACGCAAAGGGTGGTTTTCCCTACGCCTCCTTTTTGATTTGCAAATGTTATGATGATTGATTCGTCCATTGTGGTCCGTTTGAATTATTTATACGCAAAATTATTATCCGGAGGCAAGGCAACAGTCCACTTTGGACACCTTTCTTAAAGACATTATCATTTTATGTTTTGAACATTGCATATTATATAGGAATAGAGCCTTGAAGACATCAAAGGCGATTGTCTTCAAGACTCTATGTCACAATATTGGCATGGTAATAAAATTCCGACGCTATACTTTCAGGCTGTTTTCATCATCAATCCTGTCATAATTTCCACGGTAGCCAACCTCCCATTCCCGGTTTTCGCCTCGCCCGGAAGCTGCATCGCGCAGACCTTTGGCTTTTGCAGACAGTTGTCCCTTGCCGGCTCCGCGCAGCCCTCGGTTGGATAATTTGGCCGGACTTGCATTTCTGAACTTTCTACGGGCAAGCCTTTTCAAATCAAATCCCTCTTCCGAAAGGTTGATTACTTGCTTGGATGAGAAATTAATGGCAAAATAATCCTCTCCGCTCTGACGTATATAGAACCCGGCGTTGCGTATTTCGGAACGTAACTTAACGATGCTGTCATCGTTAAATAACCGGCGCAGCTTGTCAACATCATTATAATAGTGTTGGCTTTTATTCTGAGATAGAGTTACAAGTTCAGGCTCGTTCACCTTATATATACTGCACAGCAGATCCCGTTCAGCCGTGGTGGTCGGTTGAAATGATTCTATCCTTTTTATTTTGTCATTTCTAAGAATGGTTGCGGCCATGAAACCTTTGAGTGGGCGTGTAGTATTTCGGTAGTGGAGCACTCCGCGCCGTATGAAGGCATTATAGCGGAATATTTTTGAGTTTATGCCCCATGTGTCTATTATGGGATTGTTTTCAAGAAGTCTGTCGATGTAGGCATCAATACGCTCCATCTTGTCATCAGGAGTGGTGAAATCAAGGAGAGACTTAATGGATAATACCCAAGCTCCGTTATATACAGTTTTGTTGGCATGGTCAACTATCATATACCCGTAGGGATTATCCGATTTGCCAAAGAAAACAAGGTCTATGCCTAATTTCCGCTTCACCTCTGCCTGGAGTTCTTTCCTGTCGGCACTCACATCGCGGTATTTCTTAAGCATAGCCCACAGTTGCCTGCGTCGTGTCTTGTCAAGTTGCACCTTATGGAACCTGCCACATATATCAGCATATCCAATCTTTGCCTGAACCGCTCCGTCACGTTTGACATATACAATATCGTTCTTTTCATAAACCTCATACCCCATTGAGGCCATAAGAGCTTTGTATTGAGCAAAGGTAGAGAATGAATAGCCGAGTGAAGCAGCAAGATCCTCTGCGGCTTTCGCCTTGACATCCCTGCCGACAAGTTTGTTGAGTACAGCCTGAGAACGCACTCTTTCGTGATGGTCGCTGATTTTCTTTCCGTCCGGAGATATTCTGGATGTTACTATATGTATATGCGTGTTGTCAGTGTCGGTATGAGCATATACCAACAACGGCTGACCTTCGTTCCCGTAGCCCATTTCCTTGAGATATTCGTGGGCGAACTGCAATAGTTCTTCCTCTGTCTTTTCATGCCCCTTGCAAGAAATGGCAAGGTGGAACTGTGCTTTTTTTATCCTTGAATTTCTGGAAGAGTAGGCTATCATATAATCCTGCATTTCCTTTGCAGTCGGTTTTGAAAGCACGCCGATATGTCCGAGGTTGCTCATTTCAAGAAGTCGTGCCACACCCCTTGCCACTTTTTTCTCATTGTATGCGACAGCATGGAAATTGGCACTCGACGGAAGAATAGTAGCTATCATCGCTTAATGTCTTTATGTCTTGGTATCTTTATGTCTTGTTCTGATATTGCCATACTGTCATAAAGACTTGTGTTTATGGTCTCAGTCTTATCGCTTTTCTGGCAATGTCAGCTTGTTCCGATTTGACTGCCTTAATCATCTTCTCCACGCCCTCAATCATGGGAGCAAGTATATCCTTGAAATAACTCTCGGATAACAGCCCTGCAACAGCAAGCTCGTTGGCACGTTTGACCGCCTGGTTGAGATTGCTTCCCATCCATGAGAGTTCGTCCTGAAATTTCCTGCACAGTCTGGCTGTGTCATTGCATAATTCAAGGCGGGTTTTGGCGTCTGTGTCTGAAAACTCATTGACTGCCATTCTTATAAAGTTGCTGACGCTATGGTAGCGTTTTGATTTTTCACGTATTCCGGCTGCTTCCTCCGGAGTAAGTCTCATCTCAAATCTTTCGGTACGCTGCTTCATATTCAAAGATTAATTCACGAGGTACGAAGTGATTTCCCACCGCCACGGAGTGGTCGGCAAGTCGCTTTTCTACGGTCAAAACTTGGATTTGTACGGAGAAAAGCACAACTTGCTACCTAAACTCTGTAACACTGGTACACTCCCGTCCTCAGTTCATTCACCCACGAAGTTACTCACCACAACAATACCAATCATACAGTTTGGACACCTTTTATTGATTATCCCTATATCTCTGCAAGGCATCATGGCTATAATCCTGTATGACATCAAGACTATATGCCTGCAAGAAATATAAACTTAATTCCATCAAGTGACAAATTGATAATGCTATCCAACATTATTGCCTATGTAATATCAAGCCTGCAATATAAGCTATCATCATATCAGTATTTCATTATGGAACACAGTCATAATAAATGTATGCCACAAAGTCAGTAACGCATAATGTCTTTATGGCTTTCAGGGAAGAAGTCATCAAGTCTTCAAGGGATAAAGAAATGGAAGTTCCGAGACACGACAAAACGATGCAAGCTCTTGATTTATAAGGTTTTTTAAGGCTTAAAATTTACTTAATTCGCTGATTTTTAGTATATTTACATTCCAATAATAGTGTTGGGACGTATTAAAATAAGTCTGTCATGTTTGAACTTCTGCTTATGATTTTCCTTGTGCCGGTATTCACGGTTATATTCCTGCTGCTCAGATTCGGGCTGTACCTGCTGAAACTTTCAGCGAGGGGTTGTTTATGGTTAGTCCGAACCGTTTTAAGGCTCGGCTGGCAATTCTTGGTATGGATATGGCATAAGACTTACCGGGCATATCGGTCACGCCACCCGGCTACATATTGATAAATCTGTCATGGGTTGTTGACAGGATTTTGACGTGGCATGAATAGTGAGTCTGTTCCCTGCGGTGAGAGCTTTGCTGAATGTGTGGTAGCAGGTCGTTCAGGAGGCAACAGTCGGCGTAAATGATTATGCGTGACATGATGTGAAATCAAATGCCTACCCAAATGCAGACCTAAACGCGATACCAAACGCAAAGGTGGATGCTGAAAAGCGTGATTTGTTCAAATTCTAAAAATGATTCTGGACTTGAACCAAAGGCCGAAAGAAAGGATAGAAAAAGTGGAATTGAATGGTGACAAATAAAAGGCAATGGAATTTCAGTCCCAATATTTAACATTTATTAATAGTAAAAGCATCTATTATCTGTTAAAATATTTAACACTCGTTTTCGTGATACTTGACCAATAGCCTCAGAAAACGCCAAATGTTGGGGACATTTTTTTGCTAAGAAATGATTTGGGGGACAATCGGGGGACAAAAATTAAAAGAGAAATCCCGCAACTCTTGATTTTCAATGAGTTACGGGATTTTACAGTGCCCAGAACAGGAACACTAATATTGAATCGAGATAAATCGCTGTCAATTTTGAGGCGATTAGAATAAAAGTCGTAATATACTGATTATTAGATACGAATGGCCGAAATGAATTGATTTAAAGCGAGAGTGAAATTGATTCTGATTTGTTAAAGTTCAGAACTTGCTGACAAAATGCTGACAAAAGTTGTTGTATATGTGAGAGGGTATTATTACCTTTGTATCAGGATAGTAAAACATGTCGAATCAACACATTCTCTCCTATGGCAACAATCAAAAGAACCTTATCGGCGAAAGTAAACGCTTCCGGGCGTGCTGAGATTCTTCTCCGCGTATCCGTTTCGCATAGTGTTTCCCACCGTATCAAGAGTGGTCTGTATATCTCTGCCGACCGCTTCAAAGATGGTAAATTCGCTAATCCGCGCGACCCGGAAGGGAAGCGTGAAGTACGCGAGGTGCAGGATAAGTTGGAAAGCATTGAGAAGTTCCTTATCCGCTTGTGTGAGGATAATCCGGTTGAGAAGGTGACGAAGGATTTTGTTCTTGCCCAGTTGGAATTGTTCCTAAACCCACCGAAAGAGGAAACGGTGGTGGTACCGGAGGTGTCGTTCTTTGATATATTCGAGGATTATATCGCTAAGAAAAATATTTCGGAGTGGCGTATCAAGCATCTTCGTGTCTTGAAGCGTGCCCTTATGCGATACGAACTATATGTGCAAGCCAACGGCAACAGAAAATATCGGATCAAACTCGATGAGTTTACAGTTGACGATGTCAACAAATTTGAGAAGTTCCTGAGGTCGGAGCATCTTATCTACACGAAATATCCGAAAATATATGATGCCGTTCCGGCTGACACTCATTCTCAGCGAAAGAAACCAAAGCCGCATCCTAAGGGCGACAATACTATCATTGGCCTTTTCGGACTGATGAGAGCATTCTATCGCTGGTGTCGTGAGCAGGATATGACTATGAATGACCCGTTTGCCAAATACAACGGTAAGACAACCGAGCGATACGGCACTCCCTACTATATCACAATCGAGGAGCGCGACCAGATTGCCGACTTCGATTTATCGGCTAATCCATCGCTGGAGGCACAACGGGATATTTTTATTTTTCAGTGCTTAATCGGATGCCGCGTGTCTGACTTGTTGGCGATGACTCATGACAGCATCATCAACGGCGCAATCGAATATATGCCGCAGAAGACCGCAGGAGAAAGGCCACAGGTGGTCCGCGTGCCACTGAATACCCACGCTTTGGCTCTTGTTGAGAAATACAAAGAACGCGAAGGCCTGAACGGAAAACTCTTTCCGTTCATCAGTTCGCAGAAATACAATGTCGCCATCAAGAAAATATTCAAGACTTGCGGTGTGACGCGGATGGTGACAATACTGAATCCGACCACCGGGAAAGAGGAGAAAAGACCCATTGACGAAATCGCAAGTAGCCACCTCGCGCGACGCACCTTCATAGGCAACCTCTACAAGAAAGTCAAAGACCCAAACCTTGTTGGTTCTCTTAGCGGACACTCCGAAGGTAGCCGCGCCTTCGCCCGCTACCGCGACATCGATGAGGATATGAAAAAGGAACTTGTCGGTTTGCTCGACTGATATATGGGCCTTAATGATAGCCGTTTGAATAAATTTTTGTAAATTCGCAATATGAAACCAATTATAAATCTCTCTCAGGATAAGGAATATCACGTTTGGGTAAAGGAACTCAAACAGCGATACCTGTCCGCACGTCTGAAAGCCTCCTTCGATGCCAACCGCACATTGTTGGAATACTATTGGAGTCTGGGGCGTGACATAGCCTCCAAACAATATGCCAATACATACGGCTCTGGCTTTTATAAGAATCTGAGCCGAGATTTGAGATTGGAGATGCCCGGTGAAAAGGGATTCTCGGAGACAAATCTCAAGTACATGTATTACTTTTATAATCTTTATTCTCAGTTGATTGAGAATCGTCCGCAGCGTGTGGACGATTTTGTGGACAAGAATCATCCGCAAGGTGCGGACGATTTCAAGATTGAAATATGCTCTATCCCCTGGGATCATCAAAGAAGAATTATAGACAAATGTAAGGGTGATGTTCATAAGGCATTATTTTTTGTCCGTAAAGTCATTCAGAATAGCTGGGGACGTAATGTGCTGCTGAACTTCCTCGATACAGATTTGTATGAACGAGAGGGGAAAGCCATTACAAATTTCGGTAAAACCCTCCCCGCATTGCAAAGCGACCTTGCGCAGCAGGTTACTAAAGACCCGTATGTGTTCAACTTCTTCTCAATGACTGAGGTTTACAATGAGAAAGAACTGGAGGATGCGCTTGTTGCCAACGTCACGAAATTCCTTATTGAACTTGGAACCGGCTTTGCTTTCATGGGAAGACAATACCGTCTGCAAGTCGGAGAAAAGGAAATCTTCATTGATTTGCTCTTTTACAATACACGGATACATGCCTATTGCTGCATCGAATTGAAGACCGGTTCATTCAATGCCTCACACCTCGGTCAATTGGGACTGTATGTTACCGCAGTCAATCATCAACTTAAAACCGAGCAAGACAATCCAACCATCGGACTTCTGATTTGTAAAGACAAAGACAATATTGAGGCCCAGTATTCTCTGGAAGCATACAATCTGCCTCTTGGAATATCGCAATATGAGCTTACCAAGTTGATTCCTGCCGAGATAAAAAGTACGCTACCGTCTATCGAGGAGATAGAATCATCATTGGAACAGCTTTCGGAAAACGAAGACGAAATGAAATAATTATAGATTGTGGCGCCAGTGGCGACACAATTATACCTCCCGGCTCATCATGCTTCGGCATGGCGAGTCGGGATTTTTCGTTTAGCGGATATGAGGGGCTGTGAGCAGTCACGTAGTCCTATACTGCTGCGGAATTTGGGGGCTGGGTGAATGATAATGCATCTTTGTTCCAAAATCGCGTCACTTTTGGGCAATGCCGGGCAAAGTGATCCGATGCTGCCTAAAAATTTGGATTCGGAATGAATCGAATTGTAACTTTGCAGAGTCGCGTCACTTTGAGGCACTGCGAGGCAAGATAGTCCCATGCGCCCTGGATATTTGGATGACGGTATGACTCTGGCTTAACTTTGCGGCGAATCTTGATGGCGTTGCCACCGCGCACCGGCTTTCAGCCGACATGCGCTTCAAGTTCACTCGCGATTTTCAATTGCATCACAATAATTGACCGCAACAACGAAGTCGCGGTTATGTTCATCTGAGAAATTATTGTTGGGTAATGTTGGGAAAAGTGTGTGCAACCGTGGGAAATGCCCGGAAAACCGAAATCTTTTCTTTTTGATGGCTTGTTTCTCTTCTGAAATCCGGTTGGTCAGCGTGGCCAAATGCGGCCATAGATATACTTTGTGCGGCCAAGGGGTCTGAAAATTTGGAAATCGAAGACCACATGTTGTATATTTGTCGGGCATTACGGCGAATGAAGCCCTCTTTGCGTTCAAGATATTGTTTGCAGGAACGGCAAAAGCACGGCTTCTGAGATTTGTGATGCGACGCTTGTCGGACCACTCCGGAAATTAAAAAGAATATTCAAGACATTCGTCGGACACCGCCGGACACCACTCCACGCCTAACCGCTTAAGGTTGAGTTTCAAGCCGAGATAAACAGCTGAAATATAGCAATGTCCGAGGTTTGCCCGATGCAAACCAAGCGGTTGAGACACGTGTTTTGTATACGAAGACCGACCGAAAGTCGAGCGTTGAAATCGAGATGAATTCTCATCCGGCACATTCAAAATTATACTCTGAGGAATTGCTGCCCGATGTTTTTCTCTTGATGAAGACAAATGACTGACAAGGGTTTTCAACCAACTGACCCACGGCGGGTTAATGCCGACATTATTTCTCAATGGCATAATAGCGCTATCGGGACTGCCATGGAAGTCCTGATGCCGGAGAGAAACCAATTCCATACCAATGCTTGAGGCAGTGGGATAGCCAAAGAGCCACTGGAATCTTTTTATCGTAGTGAGGGGCGCGTGACCCCGTCCCATTTCAATTCTTTTCGTGGACATTCCGCAACTTATCCGACCGCCCCGGCAGTCGGTACGGCCACCGCTATGTCTTTTCGGAAAAATGTAACTTTCGTCTTATGGAGTTGTGGCGCATCACTCCGCCAACGCCACAGATTCTTACCCCCCGGCGGAATCCGATGATTATATGAATAATATCATGACCCTCATAGAGAGTGGAGTCACCGGTCTGACACTCACTCTGACAATCGAAGACCTCAAGGCCTTCGCGACCGATATGATTGAACAAGCCAAGGCGCAGCTTCTGCCAGTAATGGTCAACGCCTCGCAGGAGAGCTGCATCCCCAAGAAGGAAGTGCTGGAGATGTTCGGTGTATGCCCAACGACTCTCTGGAACTGGGAACGCTCCGGTTATCTTGTTCCCGTCAAGATGAAGCGCAAGATTCTCTACCGCCGCGCCGACGTTGACCGTCTGATAATCGAAAGAGGAAGACAGTGATGGACGCGAAAGATCTTGACACGCTCTGGCAAGCCTCGCAGATACGCGTCACAGACGAATTGGCGATGGCTCCCGAAGTGTTGTTCTGCAACGGCTCTGTTATCGGCACACTTGGCAACTTCTCAGCGTCCACAGGCAAAGCCAAGAGCAAGAAGACTTTCAACGTCAGTGCCATCGTAGCCGCCGCACTCACAAACGGCGAATGCCTCGGATATTCGGCAGAGTTTCCGGATGACAAACGGACGGTGCTGTACTTCGACACCGAACAAAGCCCATACCACTGTCAGAAAGTGATACGCCGAGCCATAGAACTCGCAGGTTTGCCCACAGACAGACACCCCGACAACCTGTTTTTCTCGCAGTTGAGGGCACAGGTTCCCGATACCCGTCTGGAAATAATCAACCGGGGGATAGCCGCAACACCCAATGTCGGCCTGGTAGTGATTGACGGTATCCGCGACCTGATGTTCGACATCAACAACGCCACCGAGTCATCGCGCCTCATTAACAAACTGATGGAATGGACTGACAACAATCAAATCCACATCCACACGGTGCTCCACCTCAACAAGAGCGACGACAACGTGCGCGGTCATGTCGGCACGGAACTGAACAACAAGGCTGAGACCGTTCTGCAAGTCAGCAAAAGCACGACCGATGATGAAGTGACCGAAGTATCGGCATCCTGCATCCGCGCAATGGACTTCTCGCCCTTCGCTTTCCGTATCAACGACAACGGTTTGCCGGAGATAGCCGACGGCTACACCTTCAACCGTCAGAAACCGCAGACATTCTCCTACAATGAACTGACTTCCGACCAGCATCGCGCGGCATTGGAAAAAGCGTTCGCGAACGGAGCAATCAAAGGTTGTCAGAACTGCGAGGACGGACTCAAACAAGCGTATGCCTCCTGCGGCTTCCCATTCGGCGACGGCAAGGTTACAAAACTGAAAACATTCCTTATGAACAAGCGGATGATCGTCAGAGAAAACGGAGCCTACGCCTACAATCCAGATTTCTACTACTGATTTCAGTTCAGTTTGGAACGGGGTGTATATAAGCGAGCCAAACCTGAACCGACAAACCATCATTAACCCCTTTGTCCAATAATTAAAATAGATATTATGAGTAATAAAAATATTGTAGTTCCTGAAGATCAAGATGAATTCATGGAATGGATGAGGGAAACCTCACGACCGACATACGCGAAACCCGGCAAGTCGGATTCCAAGGCAAAAGAAAGTAAATCTTCCGACAAACCGATGGACAACTTTGATATAGACAATATCAACATGAATATCTTAGGTCTGGAGGATGAAATCATTCCAACAACTTCAACGACTGATGCCAACAAAGCCATTGAAGCGGGCATGTCACTTTCCGATGAAGCGAAGGCAATCAAGGAAAGGATGCACGCGAAGCAAGTAAAAATAGACGAGGATGAGGCCAAACGCGTAGCCGCCGAGGAAATGGCAGAGCGTGAGAGCGATTCGACCTCCGCTATACAATCCGCATTATCCACCAATGCGACTATAATGACTGAGGTTGATATAGTCAATGAAGTGAGTGGTGTCAATAAGAAAGAAGAGGTGTCAACTGACAAGAAACCGCCCAAAAAGAAGCCCACCCGAATCAGTGCCAGGATGCGGCGTGCGACACTTGGAGAGTTTCACGACTCCTATCTCATTAAGACAAGCACCAAGGACGGCTCTCCGATAACTATCGCCCCCGACCTCATCAAAATGGCCTATCGGATTTGTGCACTCTCAGGCGACCACAAGGCACGACCTACCTACCTCATCAATAATCTCCTGCGTGAAATTTTCAAGGAGCTGGAACCGGACATTGCCGAATGGTCAAAACTTGACTGATGAAAGAATGGCCGCAGTCGAATTTGGCATAATCCGACGGCAATGTTGAGAGGCCATAGCCTCTTAATCGCAGCGGAAATTGACGCCCATAGGCGACAACCACCGGAATGATAATGGAGGGGGAGCGAGTTTAGGCTTTGGTAATACCAAGCCGTTTTGCGCACCTCGTAATCGCCTTTGGCGCTTTGCTCGGCAAAGAAACTCCCCCTCCATTCTTCATTACAATGATTATAACCGTTTAATAACTTTAATGATATGAATAGAAAAAAGAACCGCCGCCCCATGCCGGGGCACGACATAGAGGATATGTATGATGTGATCAACCTGCCCAAGACAATCAAGTTTTCGCTTAACCAACTTAACAAGGCCAATGAGCGTAAACGCAAGGCCGGATACCGGGATTTCTCCACATTCGCCCGTGACTGCATCCTCAATACGCAGATTGTGGAGCGCGTAACACCGGAGCAGATGAGGATTCTCAACGAACTTATCCGCGAGGGCAACAACCTCAACCAGATTGCCAAGGCGTGCAACAGCGGCAGATGCTTTGCTGAGGCAAACCAAGCCACGGCAGTACTGAAAAGGCACAATGCGCTCATCGACCTGTTCTATGAAATTAAGGCCTAAAATATGTTTGCCAAGATAAGAAAAGGTAACGGTTTTGGAGGCTGTCTGGACTATATAACCCGAGTCAAGCAGGACGACAAACCGATAGAGAAGCGTGTCTGGAAAATCCTCGACAGCGATGGTGTGAGGAGTGCCGATGGTGAGAAAGATTGGCGAAAGAGAGCCGCTGCTGACATAGAGCGGCCAACACTGACAAGGTCTAAAATCAAAGACCCGTGCGGACATATTGCATTGGGATTCGCACCGGAGGATGCCCACCGTCTGACAGATGAATTCATGACTCAGGTCGCCAAAGAATACATGGAAGCGATGGGGATAAAGAACACACCATACGTTATTGTCAGACACACGGATGCTGACCATCCCCATTGCCACCTTATGTTCAGCCGTGTGGACTACGATGGAAAAATCATCAAGCCCGTCACGAATTGGCACCGAAACAAGCGCGTATGTTTCGACATCACCAAACGCCATGGCCTGACCATTGCCGAGGACAGTCTATCCCTTGACACCTCCAAACTGCGAGGTGCGGAGAAAAGCCGTATCGAAATCCGGCAGATTGGCCACGAAGTCCTGAAAGACAAATCCATCTCTGACTGGCCGACATTTCAGAGAAGGATGAAAGAGCAAGGCGTGAATGTGAAATGCCTTTGGAAAGATCCCGATGCAAAGAAACTTGAGATTAAGACCCTCATCTATGCTAAAGGCAATCATTCTTTCATCGCCTCCAAAATCGGCAAGGATTATACGCCCACCGGCTTACTTACACAATTTGAGGCAAATCTCAAAAGCAAAATGGCTCCGACCGCCAAGGCCGCCCCGACGGCTCCGACACCAGCAGCCGCGCCTCAGCCCCAAGCCCCGATAATTACCCTGTCAACGCCATCACTCGGAAGCCAATCGGCAGACGACACCAACATGGTACTTGGCGGAGGTCTGTCCGACGACTTCACTCACTTCCTAAAAATGCACCCCGGACTCAGCATCGAAGAAGCTAAGCGCAAGTTCAAGGAACAACAGAAACTCAAAGCCCAACAACGCAGAGGACCAAAAATGCACCACTAACCCCAAGCCGCCGAGAGAACCCAATCACTCGGCGGTTTTTTCACGCTAAATATCGCCAATTATAATATGTTACACAGCATACAGGCTTTGTAGTCTGCGAAATTTGTTGTAATTTTGCACCGCGAATGTAATACATTCTGAAAACGACCTCCATACATAAAAAAGAATAATGCTCATCGTAGTGAGTATATTCATATTTGAAAATTCCCTTATGGTTCGTTACAGGCTTTGGTCGGCCTTCAGATGCCAGAAGGGAATTTTCGTTTTTTTTGTGATGGCAAAAGAGAAAGAAACGGATTTCATAATAAAAAAACTTCTTGACGCTGCTGGCATTGAGTGTCAAGCCGAGGGGTGTGCCATACATGAAATTCAGGTAGCACTCCAATCAGCATCTAAACGAGGGACTGGAAAGGTTGGCTTTCCAGAATTTGTTGGGCAGTCTGGAGACTTTATCATAGTTATCGAGGACAAAGCATCTGCTACAAATCAAGTTAAATACATCAACGAATCTGATAAGGAGACTCTGTTGATGGACTTAAAAAGCGTTACAGATTACGCTGAAAATGGAGCATTACACTATGCTCTTCATATAATTGAGCATACTAATTTCAAGAAAGTATTTGCGTTTGGTTGCTCTGGTACGGATAGTAAACGAATGACCATTCGTCCAATATTTGTTAGTCCTACCCATTATAGGCTTTTACCAAAAGTTAAGGACTTTTCTTCTTTCTCATCGGAAAATATTAGCCGTTATTATGAAGAGGTTGTATGTGGAAAAGAACCAATTGAAAAGGTTGAACTAAGAGAAATATTAGGGCGGGCACAAAAACTTCATGAAGACTTAAGAAACTACGGACAGCTTGGAGATGATGAAAAGCCACTTGTCGTTTCCGCTATTTTACTTGCGCTACAAGAAGAAAAATACAATAATTTTTCAACAGAAAATCTTACTGGTGACAAGGTAGAAACAGATGGAAAGAAAATATTCGCGGCTTTATGTGCGCATATGACACGAGTTGAAGTGCTGCCTGAAACAAAGAAGGAGATGGTAATCAATAAATTCAGATTTATAGTAGATAAACCAAATCTTTCTGAAATTGATGTGCGATTAGGGAAATCGCCGTTAAGATATTATGCCGAATATCTTCATTCTCAGATACTGACTGCAATATGTAACAATTCTCCAGAAGATGTATTAGGACGTTTCTATGGAGAATTTATCAAGTATAGTGGCGGCGATGGTCAAACGTTAGGGATTGTGCTGACTCCAAAGCATATAACCGAATTATTCGTAAAATTGGCAGAGATCAAGCCATCTGATAAAGTCCTTGATCCATGCTGCGGAACTGGTGGTTTCTTAATTGCTGCAATGCATGAGATGCTTTCTTCTGTATCAAATGAAGAAGAAAAAGCATATATAAAACGAAACAATCTGCATGGCATAGAGCTGAACGACAAAATGTTCGCAATTGCCACCACAAATATGGTAGTGCGTGGTGATGGCCAAAGTAAGTTAATCTGCAAAGACTTCTTGAAACGTGATGCAGAACTTCTACGACAGAATAATTATACCGTAGGGTTAATGAATCCTCCTTACTCTCAGGGAAAAAATAAAACAAATGCACATCTTACGGAATTAAAGTTTATTTGTCATCTCCTCGACTCGTTAGCCGATGGGGGAAGATGTGTGGTAATCGTTCCTCAAAGCACAATGGTTGGGAAGACAAAAGAAGATAAGGCGGATAAACAGTACATTTTAGCTAATCATACTTTAGAAGGTGTAATTACGCTAAACACCAGTACATTTTACAATGTAGGCACGAATCCTGTTATTGCTGTGTTCACAGCGCATCAGCCTCATCCGGCAGACAAACTAAGTAAATTTGTTGACTTTAAGAATGATGGCTATGAAGTCTTTGCGCACATTGGGCTAATGCCTACCCCTAAAGCAGAAGAGTTACGAAAACATCTTCTTGACTGTTGGTTTCAAGGTAAATCAGCACCAAATTCTTTCATAGTTCGCAGTACTGTTGAGGCTGACGACGAATGGTTGCATTCGTTTTACTATTTCAATGACGAAATACCTACGGCAGCAGACTTTGAAAAGACAATGGCCGATTACTTAACATTTGAATTCAATATGCTTACACATGGTCGTGGATACCTTTTTGAAGAAGCAATTGTAGGAAAGGAGGTTTGCAATGGCTGAATTGTCTGATGTGAAATGGAAAGAGTTTAGTTTGACTGAAATATTTCCAATCATAAAACGAGGAAAGCGATTAAAAAAATCTGATCATCTCAGTGGCGTAATTCCTTATGTATCTTCTACAGCTACAACTAACGGAGTAGATGGCTTTATTGGAAATCAAGGAAGAGTTCGAGTTTTCAACAATTGCTTAACTGTAGCGAATAGTGGGAGTGTTGGATCAACATTTTATCATTCCTACCAATTCATTGCAAGCGACCATGTAACTCAACTTAAAAGAGAGGGATTGGATAAGTATGCGTACTTATTTCTTGCGCCACTGGTTCAACGGCTATCGGAGAAATATAGTTTTAATCGAGAAATCAACGATGACCGTCTGAAACGTGAGAAGTTAATAATCCCTGTAAACGAACATGGAGAGATGGATTTTGAATTCATGTCAAAGTATATGCGTGAAATTGAAATCCGAACACTAAAACCAATTATTGATAAATTATGTATTCGACTGATACACAACGAAATATCGGGGGGGGGGTAATTCGATACATCCGAATTGGAAACCGTTCCCTTTATCCGAAATATTCACAATACTACCGGGTAAGCGCTTGACAAAAAGTGACATGACAGAAGGATTACGTCCATTTATTGGCGCTTCTGACTCAAATAACGGGGTTACTGCATGGGTAAATAATACCAACGAGAGTCTTGATTCTAATGTGCTCGGCGTAAATTATAATGGGAGCGTGTGTGAAACATTCTTCCATCCGTATGAGTGTATATTCTCTGATGATGTGAAAAGATTACATCTTAAGAAAAGATTACATCTTAAGAGTGGTGTTGATTCTAAATATATAATGCTATTTCTTAAGACAATCATCTTGCAACAAAAGTGCAAGTATGAATATGGATACAAATTTAACGAGCAAAGAATGTTACGGCAAACAATCCTTTTGCCTGTTGACTCTTCTGGCAATCCTGATTGGCATTTCATGGAAATGTTTATGCGTAAACTTGAAACGCAAATGCTTGAAACAACAATTGAGATTTTCAAGAATCGCATAAATGTTAACAAATGTAAATGGGGGGGGGTAAAATGGAAGCCGATTTCTCTTAAATCTTTATTTCACTTCACAAAAGGAAACCAAAACCACATGTCCTCGCTTTGTGATGGGTCTATACCTCTTGTGTCAGCTCGTAAAGTAGAAAATGGATATAAGGGATTCATCACGCCAAACAATAAGGAACTATTTGATGGAAATATCATAACGCTAAATCTGGATGGTGATGGGGGTGCTGGTATAGCTTACTATCAACCGTCCAAGATGGCGCTTGATAGCCATGTTGGAGCCCTTTCTCCCCGAAGGAAAATGACACGCCATCAAATGCTTTTCATTTCCCGGTGTATAACTAACCAAGGTGATATGTTTGGGCACGGCTATTCTATTAACGGCAATCGAATCAAATCCATGAAAATAATGCTCCCCGTTGATGATGGAGATGAAATAAACTGGGAATTGATGGACGAATATATGCAAGGCGTAGAGTGTACCCAAATCATGAGTTACCTTGAATACGCTAAATCACAACTGACAAGAAATGACTCTTGAAAAGAAACAAGGTCATGGTTTGGTTTAGGTCGGGTAGTATATACCCGAGTTAAACCAAACTTATATATTAGGCCACTGAAAAGAAAAATCGCCAATGAGAAAAGGGCTGGCGAGAAGAAAAACGCTGATGAGTCTTGTCGTGATGTTTAAGGAGAGGGAGGTCGATAAGGTGGAGCCGAACGAAAGAAAGACTATGCCACTGCAATGGGTGTATTAAAGAAAGTTAATAAATTCAAATTCGGTTTATTCAGTTGGATTTGCGGCGGTTCAGCGGGGTTGAATAGCTGACTTTTTCGCGATTCGCTGACATTTCGCTGACAATTTCTGAATGCAAAAATCGCAAGTAATTGATTTTCAACTACTTGCGATTTTATAGGGTGCCCAGAACAGGACTCGAACCTGCACGCCTCGCAGCACTCGCACCTGAAACGAGCGCGTCTACCATTCCGCCACCTGGGCTTTTGCGACTGCAAAGATACGCTTTGTTTTTGTATTTTCAAAATATTGTAGCAGTGTTTTTCGGCCGAAAATAAAAATATACCCAATGGTGATTGGGTATATGTCGATCGATTCACATCCTCATGTATTGCACTTAATAGGGTGTCAGTTTTTGTGAAACCACCATTTGAGCTTTTCCCACACGGTGGGCGGGTTGGCTTTCAGGTGAACGTTTACTCCCATGTCGTTTTTGTTGAGGAATATGATTGAGCTGTGGAGCACAATCGCTATTGTTTCTTCAAATTGCGAGAAGCCGTGCACGCGTTCAAGCGCTATTTTGTGAAATGGCGACATGGGGTCAAGACTCCCGATTACGATGTGTCCCTCCTCGTCAATCTCGACATTGTGATGCTCCGACGCGTAGTCGAAGAGCAGCCCTATGTCAAGATGTTCAATGCCCGGGGGCAATTTGGCGTATTTCTTATATAGTTCGTCGATAACCTGTTTTGTAATCATAATTTCAGTACATACAAAATTCTGAAAATTTTTTGCATTAATAGTTAATATGCACTTATGCTTTGGAGGGAAACGCGGTAAACCTAAAATTGGTTTAAATTGAAGCGTTTATTAACATTTATTATCTGAAGACAATAGGTGACAAACATTGGTTGGGTAAACAATGCGGCGGAAACGCATTTAAGCAATAACCGCCGCATTGATATTTAGAAGTTTGTTATGCAAGGAATCCGAGGAGCACACCTGCTGCCACGGCCGAACCGATAACACCTGCAACGTTGGGGCCCATGGCGTGCATGAGCAGGTAGTTGCTGGGGTCATATTCAAGACCAAGGTTGTTGGAGATTCGGGCCGACATCGGAACTGCCGATACGCCGGCGTTACCGATAAGCGGGTTGAGCTTCTTGCCCTTGGGCAATACAAGATTGAACAGCTTTACGAACAGTACGCCCGATGCCGATGCAATGATGAATGCCATGAATCCAAGTGCAAAGATGAAGATTGTGTCGAGTGTGAGGAATTCCGACGCCTGGGTCGATGCACCTACGGTCATACCGAGAAGTATTGTAACGATGTCGGTGAGGGCGTTGCTTGCTGTCTTGGCAAGACGGTTGGTGACACCGCACTCACGGAGCAGGTTACCGAAGAAGAGCATACCGAGCAACGGAATACCCGAAGGCACTACGAAGCAGGTGAGCAGAAGTCCTACGATGGGGAAGATGATCTTCTCGTTCTGCGACACGGCGCGTGCGGGCTTCATCTTTATCAATCGCTCGTGCTTGGTTGTGAGCAGTCGCATGATTGGCGGCTGGATGAGCGGTACCAAGGCCATGTAGGAGTAGGCCGATACTGCGATTGCACCCATCAAGTTGGGGGCGAGCTTTGATGAAAGGAATATGGCGGTGGGGCCGTCGGCACCTCCGATGATTGCGATTGCACCTGCCTGGTCGGGGGCGAATCCCAATGCGAGAGCCACCATGTAGGCTCCGAAGATACCAAACTGTGCGGCTGCGCCTACGAGCATGAGCTTAGGATTGGCGATGAGGGCCGAGAAGTCGGTCATCGCACCGATTCCGAGGAAGATTAGCGGGGGATACCATCCGGCGCTTACGCCGTTGTAAAGGATGTTGAGCACTGAGCCTTCTTCGTAGATGCCGATTTCAAGTCCGGCTTCGGCGTTGAAGGGGATATTACCTATAAGTATACCAAATCCGATGGGCACCAGAAGCATGGGCTCGAAGTTCTTCTTGATGGCAAGCCAGATGAAGAACAGACCCACGACAAGCATCACCAGGTGTTGCCAGGTGGCATTGGCGAAGCCTGTCAGCTCCCAGAACTGATGGAAGTTGATAGCCATGAATTCGTGGAAAGTCATAATCTTGAGATTCTAATTGGATTGTAAATTCGTGATATTTGTTCTCTTCGGTTATGCTTAATCCAGAGTGATGAGCACGGCTCCTTCAAGCACTGAGTCGCCGGCGCTTACATTGACCGATGCCACCTTTCCGTCGCGGCCTGCATGGATGGCGTTTTCCATCTTCATGGCCTCAAGCATGAGCACTGTGTCGGATGCCGAAACGGTGTCGCCCACCTTTACGTTGATCGACAGGATGGTTCCGGGCAGGGGAGCTTTTATCTGGAAGCCTCCGGCGCTTACATTGGGCTTGCTTACTACCTTTTCGCCTGTAGCTGTGCGCGGGGCAGCCGAGGGACGCGGAGCCGATACGATGCTTACGGGGCCCTGCTTCTTTTCAAGCTCTACTTTGTAGGGCATTCCGTTTACGAGAACCTCGGCCACGTTGTCGACGATGTCGCCAATCCCCACGTTGTAAGTGTTACCGTTGATTTTATATTTATATTCTTTCATTTTGTGGTAATTGTTAAAACGAGTATTTAATGTATACTTTAATTATAGTGGAGAATTAACGACGGGGAATCTCGCGGAGTCCGTAGATCTTGGAGCTCCACGGCGAGTAGCTCTTTCTCACCTTGTTTATGGTGAGGATTGTGCTTTCCTTGTCGTGGGTGTTGAGGTGTTCGTGCAGTGCCATTACGATTGCGGCGATTTCCTCGCCCGAGTCGTGGGCCGGACGCTCTTCCTTGGCCAGAGCCTTGGTTTCGAGTCCTTGCGAACGTGCCTTGTTGGTCTGCGATATACGTGCTCCTATGCGGCTTATGCCGTAGAAGCAGAGGCTAAGGAGCAACAGGGCGCTGAACACGATGCACATCGCCATGATCGACAGTCCGAATCCGTGTCCGTCGGTTTCGGCAAACATTTCCACCTTTGAGTTGGTGTCGATGATGATGTTGTTGCTGCTCGGGGTTATGTAGAGCAGGTCGCTGCCGTCGCGCACTTCCCATGCCTCGGCGCCACTGCCTGCGCCGTCGACTTTGCGGGCGTAGGTTGTGTTGGCTTCAAGTGAGGCGGGGATGGTTATCGAGTCGATGAGTGTCACTCCGTTGGCGTCGTATATACCTATCCAGTTGTCCTGTCCGGGCTCAAGCTCGAAGCTGAGGTGGAAGGTGCCCTTGTTGGGCTCTCCGTCGGCCCAGAACACTACATGCTGGCGGGGAGGTATCTCGGTGTTGACATCGCCCAGGGGCACGGGGTACATCTTGGGCTTGTCGGGATTGTTGGTAAGATACACACTCGATATCTCCATCGGTGCATAAGTCGAGTTAAACAGCTCTATCCATGCATGGTGAAGGCCGTAGTCGTCGACATAGTTGCTGTCGTTCTGCACCATCACCTCGTTGATGCGCAATCCGCGTCGCCCTTGGGCGTAGGATGCGGCACTCAGGGTGATGACTGCAACGAGCAATAATAATATTCTCTTTTTCATTGCGTGTCGTTTATAGAGGAATATTGCCGTGCTTCTTGGCGGGGTTGGTCACTTTCTTGGTGGCGAGCTGCTGAAGAGCGCGGATTACGCGGAAACGAGTGTTGCGGGGTTCGATTACATCGTCGATGTAGCCGTACTTTGCTGCATTGTAGGGGTTGCAGAAGAGCTTGTTGTATTCGGCTTCCTTCTCGGCGAGAACCTTTGCGGGATCGTCCGATTCCTTGGCTTCACGGGCATAGAGCACCTCTACTGCACCTGCACCGCCCATAACGGCGATTTCGGCGGTAGGCCATGCGTAGTTCATGTCGCCGCGGAGCTGCTTACAGCTCATCACGATGTGGCTTCCTCCGTAGCTCTTGCGCAGTGTCACGGTTACCTTGGGCACTGTGGCTTCGCCGTAAGCGTAGAGAAGCTTGGCTCCATGCAGGATTACGCCGTTGTACTCCTGGCCTGTACCGGGAAGGAATCCGGGAACATCGACGAGTGTTACCAACGGAATGTTGAATGCGTCGCAGAAGCGAACGAAGCGTGCGCCCTTGCGTGAGGCGTTGCTGTCAAGCACGCCGGCGAGATATTTGGGCTGGTTGGCTACGATACCTACCGACTGGCCGTTCATGCGGGCAAAACCTACGATGATGTTCTTGGCGTAGTCGCGCTGGATTTCGAGGAATTCGCCGTTGTCGATGATTGCGCCGATTACCTCATACATGTCGTAGGGCTTGGTTGCACTGTCGGGGATTATGTCGTTGAGTGAATCCTCAAGACGGTCGATGGGATCGGTGCACTCAACCAACGGGGGCTCTTCAAGGTTGTTCTGCGGGATGAAGCTGAAGAGCTTGCGGATGATTTTGAGAGCCTCTTCGCCGTCTTCGGCTGCAAAGTGTGCAACACCGCTCTTGCAGGCGTGAACATTGGCGCCGCCGAGAGCTTCCTGAGTTACATCTTCGCCGGTAACGGTCTTCACTACCTTGGGACCGGTGAGGAACATGTAGGAGATGCCCTTGGTCATGATGGTGAAGTCGGTGAGGGCTGGAGAGTAAACTGCACCGCCGGCGCAGGGACCGAGAATACCTGAAATCTGAGGTATTACACCCGATGCCATGATGTTGCGCTGGAAAATTTCGGCATATCCGGCAAGCGCGTTGATGCCTTCCTGGATACGTGCACCTCCAGAGTCGTTAAGACCGATGACGGGAGCGCCCATCTTCATGGCCATGTCCATGATCTTGCATATCTTCAAGGCCATGGTTTCCGAGAGTGAGCCGCCGAATACAGTGAAGTCCTGTGCAAATACGTACACAAGACGGCCGTCGATTGTTCCGTAACCTGTCACCACGCCGTCGCCGAGGTAGCTTTTCTTCTCCTGGCCGAAGTTGGTGCAACGATGGCGAACAAACATATCGAGTTCCTCAAACGAACCTTCGTCGAGCAGCTGGGCAATGCGTTCACGTGCCGTGTACTTACCTTTATCGTGTTGTTTCTGGATGGCTTTTTCGCCGCCACCTAAACGAGCTTCGTTGCGTAATGCAATTAGCTCCTGAACTTTTTCGAGTTGATTGCTCATGTCTATTTCTTTCCTTTGGAAATGTTGTTATTTAGCCGGCATTGCGCCGACCTTGATTTTATTTGTTGGGGTCTTCGCAAAGCTCGATGAGCGCACCGCAGGTCGACTTCGGGTGGAGGAATGCGATGTTGAGGCCCTCGGCACCTTTGCGGGGAGCCTTGTCGATAAGGCGGCAGCCTTTTTCCTCAGCTTCGGCAAGAGCGTTGGCTACGCCGTCCTCCATAGCGAATGCTATGTGCTGGATGCCGCCGCGGCCGCCGTTGTTGGCGATGAACTTCGATATTGCACTGTCATCGCTTGTGCCTTCAAGAAGCTCGATTTTGGTTTGTCCTACTTTGAAGAAGGCTGTACGCACTTTCTGGTCGGCAACTTCCTCAATGGCAAAGCATTTAAGGCCAAGAATGTTCTCGTAGAAAGGTATAGCTTCGTCCAGGCTGGGAACAGCTATGCCCACGTGTTCAATGTGAGAAATGTTCATTTTGAAAATGTTTTAAATATGGTTCAATATATAAGTTAACTTGAAAAAAACCGAGTCGACACCGCATAAAACGCTGAAGCTACGGATTATTGTGCAAAATTAATAAATATTGTGGAACTTGCGATATTTTAGATATATTATTTGTGCCGATTATTTTAACATGAAAAATGTGAATTTTTGGCAGATTCAGGAAATTGTGTCAGTAGGCGTGTCAGTGCCTTGAAAAGCTTTAACTTTTTGTCACATATTAAAATAGGCAATGCGCCAACCTTTTTGGCACATCATTTGTTTTTCCTATGAATGTCGCGGAAATCCCACCACGGGAAGTGTGACATGAAATTGTATTGAAATTTAAAAACAAACATAAAATTATAGAATTATGGGAAAGATTATTGGTATTGACTTGGGAACCACCAATTCCTGTGTAGCAGTACTTGAAGGAAATGACCCCGTTGTTATTCCTAACAGCGAAGGACGTAACACAACACCTTCCATCGTTGCATTCATTGCCGGTGGCGAGCGTAAGGTAGGTGACCCTGCAAAGCGTCAGGCAATCACCAACCCTGAAGGAACAATATACTCTATCAAGCGTTTCATGGGCGAGAAATTTGACGAAGTGTCTGAAGAAGTTAAGCGTGTGCCTTATGAAGTGGGCCGCGGCGACAACGGAACAGCACGTGTGCTTGTCGATGGACGTGAATACACTCCTCAGGAGATTTCGGCCATGATTCTTCAGAAGATGAAGAAGACTGCCGAGGATTATCTCGGACAGAGTGTCGACGAGGCTGTTATCACAGTGCCCGCCTACTTTAACGACTCTCAGCGTCAGGCCACCAAGGAAGCCGGTGAAATAGCCGGTCTTAAGGTGCGCCGTATCGTGAACGAGCCTACCGCAGCCGCACTTGCCTACGGTCTTGACAAGAGCAACAAGGATCAGAAGATTGCCGTGTTTGACCTCGGTGGCGGTACTTTCGATATCTCTATTCTTGAACTTGGCGACGGCGTGTTTGAGGTTAAGTCAACCAACGGTGATACCCACCTTGGCGGTGACGACTTCGACCATGTAATCATCGACTGGCTTGCCGATGACTTCCAGCAGGAGTACAATGTTGACCTCCGTAAGGATTCAATGGCTCTCCAGCGTCTTAAGGAAGCTGCCGAAAAGGCCAAAATCGAGCTTTCGAGCTCAACCACCACTGAAATCAACCTTCCTTATATAATGCCTGTCGACGGTGTTCCTCGTCACTTGGTAAAGACTCTTACTCGTGCAAAGTTTGAGCAGCTTGCCGACAAGCTCATCCAGGCAACTGTAAAGCCTTGTGAGCAGGCATTGAAGGATGCAGGCCTTTCGGCCAAGGACATTGATGAGGTAATCCTCGTCGGCGGTTCTACCCGTATACCTGCAATTCAGGAAATCGTTCAGAAGTTCTTCGGCAAGGCTCCTTCCAAGGGCGTAAATCCCGATGAGGTTGTTGCCGTAGGTGCTGCCATCCAGGGCGGTGTGCTTTCAGGCGATGTTAAGGATGTGCTTCTTCTTGATGTTGTGCCTCTGTCGGTCGGTATCGAAACCCTCGGCGGTGTGATGACCAAGCTTATCGAAGCCAACACCACCATTCCTACCCGTAAGAGCGAAACATTCTCAACTGCAGCCGACAACCAGCCTTCAGTTGAAATCCACGTTCTCCAGGGTGAGCGCCCCATGGCCAAGGATGACAAGACCCTTGGTAAGTTCCATCTTGACGGAATCGCTCCCGCACCCCGTGGCATACCTCAGATTGAAGTTACTTTTGAAATCGATGCCAACGGTATACTTAACGTTTCAGCCAAGGATAAGGCTACAGGCAAGGAGCAGAGTATACGTATCGAGGCTTCTTCGGGCTTGACCGATGCCGAAATCAAGCGTATGAAAGACGAGGCTGCCGCCAATGCCGCCGCTGATGAAGCTGAAAAGAAGCGTGTCGATACTCTTAACCAGGCCGATACAATCATCTTCCAGACCGAAAAGCAGCTCAACGAACTCGGCGATAAGATTCCTGCCGACAAGAAATCGGCAATCGAGTCAGCTCTCCAGCGACTCAAGGATGCTCACAAGTCGCAGGATGTTGCCGCAATCGAATCGGCCATCAACGACATCCAGAAGGCATTCGGCGAGGCTCAGCAGGACATTCTCAATGCCCAGCAGCAGGCTCAGAACGCACAGCCCGGTGCAGGCCAGCCCGGCGCAGGTCAGGCTCCACATGCCGGCGGTGACGACCACGTAACCGATGTCGACTTCGAGGAAGTGAAATAAGTTTCCAAACCAACAATAAAATAAATAGGGTGCCGCTCAACGAGCAGCACCCTATTTATTTTTACCATTACCGAATATTCCTATATGTCAAGGATTGATTTTGAGCAAAAGTAGTATTCCGAACAGGAAGAGTGACTTTTATATCTCAAAACAGCGGCAGTTCAGACTTTTTTCGTAAATTTGCGATAGGCTCAATTGCCTTTGGCTCCGCAAACCGACCTATGGCGGACATTCGCTATCGGACTATGTGTGAGCTTTATATAAAGGTTGGCGTTGAATAAGAAAAGATTATATTATGTCGGAAGAGCAGATGAACAGTTATCGACTCACATCGATGGAAGAGCCTGGCGACGAGCGCATGGCTCAGATTATGCGTGAGGTCGCCGAGGATGCACGCGAAAGTACTCGCCGGGCTGCCGAGCGTGTGGCTGCCGGTATCGAGTCTGCTACTCGGGCGGCCCAAGAAAAATGGGGCGATGCCATAAATAGAATAAAGAATGGCAGCAAGTAATCATCGCCCTGTGCTGATTGTGATTGCCGGCCCTAATGGGTCGGGCAAAACTTCCGTGACTTCAAAAATCCTTCATCACGAATGGTTGGAGGATTCTGAGTATATCAATCCCGACAATGTGGCTCGCGATGTGTTTGGCGACTGGAATAATCAGGAGTCTGTTCTGAAAGCCGCCAACTATTGCAATGAATGGCGTGAAAGGTGTCTTGCTGAACGCAAGAGTCATATATTTGAAACCGTGATGTCGGCTACTGATAAGGTCGATTACATTCTCAGAGCGAAGGAGGCCGGATTCTTCATCCGCCTGTTTTTTGTTTCTACTGAATCCCCGACTATCAATGCAAAGCGTGTTGCTCAACGTGTATTGGATGGTGGTCACGATGTGCCAATTCCAAAAATCATATCCCGTTACGACAAGTCCATTGCCAACTGTAAAATAATATCTGCAATAGTTGACCGATTATATGTCTATGACAACTCAATCGAGGATGCAGAAGCATGTCTTTTATTCCGTCTGAGCGACGGCGAGCTTGCTAAACGCTATGTCGAAGAGCTTCCCAACTGGGCTTCAACCATCTTCCCAATATAAAATTTGTACCAACATTTCAGCCGTTAATGCGCCGGTTGTGGGGGATGGGTGGGGATTATATTTTGTGCTGTGGGGAAGATGTTGTAATTTTACGAAAAACTGTGATGCACGATATGAAGGAGATTAAAGTCATAAAAGGCGATATAACCGCATTGGCGGTTGATGCGATAGTGAACGCCGCCAACAGGTCATTGCTCGGAGGCGGAGGTGTCGACGGCGCAATCCACCGTGCTGCCGGCCCCGAACTGTTGGCTGAATGTCGCACATTAAATGGTTGCGCAACCGGACAAAGCAAAATCACCGATGCCTATCGTCTTCCCTGCAAGAAGGTTATCCACACAGTGGGGCCGGTGTGGGGCGGCGGTAAGCGAAATGAGGACGAATTGTTGGCATCGTGCTATAATACGGCCCTTGACCTGGCGATGGAGAATGGGTTGCACAGCATTGCGTTTCCGTGCATCAGCACCGGGGTCTATCATTTTCCGCAGGAAAGAGCCGCGGCGATAGCGGTCGACACCGTGAAGTCGCATCCTTATGATGGTGAGATTGTCTTCTGCTGTTTCCTGACCGAGGATTACGACCTCTACAACCACATCCTATCTTAGCGAATGTTCCACACGTGGAGGTTATACGCCGACCGATTGATTCGATTTGCCGACACATGGCGGCAGGTAATGTTTTGCCCCTGACAAATCCATGATAGCGTAAAAAATGGCTGTTTGTGCAGCCTTAATGCCATCCTAAACTCATATTCTTAGAGATAAGCTGCTATGCAATCATTCAGCTCAGGGGAGCAGACGCTGCAGCAGGGTTGTGCCGTCGGGAGAATAGGGAATGATGGCGGCGGCGATGATGATCAGTGTCATCACGGCTACGACTATGA
>ENA-OZGC01000520-OZGC01000520.1-human-gut-metagenome-genome-assembly--contig:-NODE-520-length-28836-cov-9.687641_pt1 | contig 28836 bp, 19 predicted proteins | sample MGYA00245109_ERZ653643 | MGnify/ENA primary metagenome ERZ653643 (study PRJEB26926, sample SAMN06165107) | human gut metagenome | biome: ENVO:00009003; feature: ENVO:2100002; material: ENVO:00002003... | reverse complement strand
AGATGCAGCGTAGTCTCGTGGGCTCGGAGATGTGTATAAGAGACAGGTATTTGCATAAAAACCATGCGAGTTACGGGCCTATAAGCCAGGCGAGATATGATCTATATCAATTTCTCATCTATAATGCTTTGTTAGTATCTCGTCGCCGACTTAATAAAGAGAGAGTTAGTGTGAAAGCTGACAACCCTTTTGATCTTTTACTTCCTGCAGCAATGGCCAAAGTGGCCGAAGAGGCAGGTGTCTATAAAGCAACGAAACATCCGCTTAAGACTTTCTATCTGGCGATTACCGCCGGTGTTTTCATCTCAATCGCATTCGTCTTCTATATCACAGCAACCACTGGCACAGGAACAATGCCCTTCGGCATGGCAAAACTGGTTGGCGGCATTTGCTTCTCTCTGGGGCTGATTCTTTGTGTTGTCTGCGGAGCCGATCTCTTTACTTCCACAGTGTTGATTGTTGTTGCTAAGGCGAGTGGGCGAATCACCTGGGGTCAGTTGGCGAAAAACTGGCTAAATGTCTATTTTGGCAACCTGGTCGGCGCACTGCTGTTTGTACTTTTAATGTGGCTTTCCGGCGAGTATATGACCGCGAATGGTCAATGGGGACTAAACGTCCTACAAACCGCCGACCACAAAGTGCACCATACTTTTATTGAGGCCGTCTGCCTTGGTATCCTGGCAAACCTGATGGTATGTCTGGCAGTATGGATGAGTTATTCTGGCCGCAGCCTGATGGATAAAGCGTTCATTATGGTGCTGCCGGTCGCGATGTTTGTTGCCAGCGGTTTTGAGCACAGTATCGCAAACATGTTTATGATCCCGATGGGTATTGTAATCCGCGACTTCGCATCTCCGGAATTCTGGACCGCTGTCGGTTCTGCACCGGAAAATTTTTCTCACCTGACCGTGATGAACTTCATCACTGATAACCTGATTCCGGTTACGATCGGTAATATTATCGGCGGTGGTTTGTTGGTTGGGTTGACATACTGGGTCATTTACCTGCGTGAAAACGATCACCATTAATGGTTGTCGAAGTACGCAGTAAATAAAAAATCCACTTAAGAAGGTAGGTGTTACATGTCCGAGCTTAATGAAAAGTTAGCCACAGCCTGGGAAGGTTTTACCAAAGGTGACTGGCAGAATGAAGTAAACGTCCGTGACTTCATTCAGAAAAACTACACTCCGTACGAGGGTGACGAGTCCTTCCTGGCTGGCGCTACTGAAGCGACCACCACCCTGTGGGACAAAGTAATGGAAGGCGTTAAACTGGAAAACCGCACTCACGCGCCAGTTGACTTTGACACCGCTGTTGCTTCCACCATCACCTCTCACGACGCTGGCTACATCAACAAAGCGTTGGAAAAAGTTGTTGGTCTGCAGACTGAAGCTCCGCTGAAACGTGCTCTTATCCCGTTCGGTGGTATCAAAATGATCGAAGGTTCCTGCAAAGCGTACAACCGCGAACTGGACCCGATGATCAAAAAAATCTTCACTGAATACCGTAAAACTCACAACCAGGGCGTGTTCGACGTTTACACTCCGGACATCCTGCGTTGCCGTAAATCCGGTGTTCTGACCGGTCTGCCAGATGCTTATGGCCGTGGTCGTATCATCGGTGACTACCGTCGCGTTGCGCTGTACGGTATCGACTACCTGATGAAAGATAAACTTGCACAGTTCACCTCTCTGCAGGCTGATCTGGAAAACGGCGTAAACCTGGAACAGACTATCCGTCTGCGCGAAGAAATCGCTGAACAGCACCGCGCTCTGGGTCAGATGAAAGAAATGGCTGCGAAATACGGCTACGACATCTCTGGTCCGGCTACCAACGCTCAGGAAGCTATCCAGTGGACTTACTTCGGCTACCTGGCTGCTGTTAAGTCTCAGAACGGTGCTGCAATGTCCTTCGGTCGTACCTCCACCTTCCTGGATGTGTACATCGAACGTGACCTGAAAGCTGGCAAGATCACCGAACAAGAAGCGCAGGAAATGGTTGACCACCTGGTCATGAAACTGCGTATGGTTCGCTTCCTGCGTACTCCGGAATACGATGAACTGTTCTCTGGCGACCCGATCTGGGCAACCGAATCTATCGGTGGTATGGGCCTCGACGGTCGTACCCTGGTTACCAAAAACAGCTTCCGTTTCCTGAACACCCTGTACACCATGGGTCCGTCTCCGGAACCGAACATGACCATTCTGTGGTCCGAAAAACTGCCGCTGAACTTCAAGAAATTCGCTGCTAAAGTGTCCATCGACACCTCTTCTCTGCAGTATGAGAACGATGACCTGATGCGTCCGGACTTCAACAACGATGACTACGCTATCGCTTGCTGCGTAAGCCCGATGATCGTTGGTAAACAAATGCAGTTCTTCGGTGCGCGTGCAAACCTGGCGAAAACCATGCTGTACGCAATCAACGGCGGCGTTGACGAAAAACTGAAAATGCAGGTTGGTCCGAAGTCTGAGCCGATCAAAGGCGATCTCCTGAACTACGATGAAGTGATGGAGCGCATGGATCACTTCATGGACTGGCTGGCTAAACAGTACATCACTGCACTGAACATCATCCACTACATGCACGACAAGTACAGCTACGAAGCCTCTCTGATGGCGCTGCACGACCGTGACGTTATCCGCACCATGGCGTGTGGTATCGCTGGTCTGTCCGTTGCTGCTGACTCCCTGTCTGCAATCAAATATGCGAAAGTTAAACCGATTCGTGACGAAGACGGTCTGGCTATCGACTTCGAAATCGAAGGCGAATACCCGCAGTTTGGTAACAACGATCCGCGTGTAGATGACCTGGCTGTTGACCTGGTAGAACGTTTCATGAAGAAAATTCAGAAACTGCACACCTACCGTGACGCTATCCCGACTCAGTCTGTTCTGACCATCACTTCTAACGTTGTGTATGGTAAGAAAACTGGTAACACCCCAGACGGTCGTCGTGCTGGCGCGCCGTTCGGACCGGGTGCTAACCCGATGCACGGTCGTGACCAGAAAGGTGCAGTAGCCTCTCTGACTTCCGTTGCTAAACTGCCGTTTGCTTACGCTAAAGATGGTATCTCCTACACCTTCTCTATCGTTCCGAACGCACTGGGTAAAGACGACGAAGTTCGTAAGACCAACCTGGCTGGTCTGATGGATGGTTACTTCCACCACGAAGCATCCATCGAAGGTGGTCAGCACCTGAACGTTAACGTGATGAACCGTGAAATGCTGCTCGACGCGATGGAAAACCCGGAAAAATATCCGCAGCTGACCATCCGTGTATCTGGCTACGCAGTACGTTTCAACTCGCTGACTAAAGAACAGCAGCAGGACGTTATTACTCGTACCTTCACTCAATCTATGTAATTAGATTTGACTGAAATCGTACAGTAAAAAGCGTACAATAAAGGCTCCACGAAAGTGGGGCCTTTTTTAGCACGAGAGCCTTTTTTGTCAGCTATCTATACTTTAAGGTGACTGCCAAAACAGACTCGACGTAGCCTTCGAGCTGCGCACCAACACGGCCTCAGATGGGCCACATCTGGAGAAACACCGCAATGTCAGTTATTGGTCGCATTCACTCCTTTGAATCCTGTGGAACCGTAGACGGCCCGGGTATTCGCTTTATCACCTTTTTCCAGGGCTGCCTGATGCGCTGCCTGTATTGTCATAACCGCGACACCTGGGACACGCATGGCGGTAAAGAAGTTACCGTTGAAGATTTAATGAAAGAGGTGGTGACCTATCGCCACTTTATGAACGCTTCCGGCGGCGGCGTTACCGCATCCGGCGGTGAAGCAATCCTGCAAGCTGAGTTTGTTCGTGACTGGTTCCGCGCCTGCAAAAAAGAAGGCATTCATACCTGTCTGGACACCAACGGTTTTGTTCGTCGTTACGATCCGGTGATTGATGAACTGCTGGAAGTAACCGACCTGGTAATGCTCGATCTCAAACAGATGAACGACGAGATCCACCAAAATCTGGTTGGAGTTTCAAACCACCGCACGCTGGAGTTCGCCAAATATCTGGCGAACAAAAATGTGAAGGTGTGGATCCGCTACGTTGTTGTGCCAGGCTGGTCTGACGATGACGATTCAGCGCATCGCCTCGGTGAATTTACCCGTGATATGGGCAACGTTGAGAAAATCGAGCTTCTCCCCTACCACGAACTGGGCAAACACAAATGGGTGGCGATGGGTGAAGAATACAAACTTGATGGTGTTAAACCACCGAAGAAAGAAACCATGGAACGCGTGAAAGGCATTCTTGAGCAGTACGGTCATAAGGTAATGTTCTAATTTCCCCGTAAAGCGGCAACTTTTTTGAGTTGCCGCTTTTTTATTCCGCGCTGCATAAATAATTCAGAGCTCTATTTCTAACGCCCTTACAGCACAGCTTCCAAATGTATTACCCAAACCGCCAGTATATGTCCTGCGGCTTGCGCGCATTTCTCGATTATGTAAAAACGGGTCAGATCTGCCAGAGTCAGCGTCACCGACCACAATAATTATTTGCTATTCGCTTTACGCGCCAGCAGCGGGAATATCAGCCCTAATCCCACCAGCACAAACGGCGTTGCAACATTCAGCGCCAACTGGAATGTCCACTCTGCGGTGAAGGCTTCCATTTTCGGGAAAATACCAGTCAGGCAGGCAAAAGCGGTAAAGGCAAAACACCAAATTCCGACGGTCATTGCCAGCGGCTTATTACGAATAAAGACATATTCCGGCTTATATTTCTGCGCCAGGCGAACAACTGCAATAAATGCAACAAATACCCATAAATAACGCAGCGGCATCACTACCGAATTAAGGTTCAACAGCCATTTATAGAGATTGTTCATATCACCAATGCCGAGAGTCGGCAGCATTATCAGGATCGCCACCAGCACCAGGGTCAGAAAATAGCCATTAACGGGCGTACCAGAAGCGTTGGTACGACATAAACTGGCTGGAATATATTTGCTGTCAGCATCGCCTAATAACACTTTAAGCGGCGCATCAATCGAGAATACCAGCGCAGCTACTTGTCCCAGGGTATTCGCAATGGCATAAATCACCATTAAAGTATTACCCATGTTGTAATACTCGCCCAGCTTCTGAAAGGCGTAATACTGACCGTTAGTCATTAAGTCATCCGGGATATTACGCGAGTCAAACATCATCCCCATCGCCAGTGAGCCCAGAATGGCACAAACCGCAACCATCACCGCAAGGCATAACATCCCTTTTGGAAATTCTTTTCCTGGGTTGCGCGTTTGATTAACGTAAGGAGAAATCTTCTCTGCTCCGCCAACCGCGAAAACCAGCATTGAAATAGTGGTAATGTAGGTAAAGTCGATATGAGGAATGAACGTTTCCCAGGTAATGTTTGTGGTCGCAATATGCACTTCAGTAATCGCAGGCGCGGTTACCGCCATCGCCACATACAGGAGCGACATAACAAACATCGCAATCCCTGCCACAGAACCGACGATTTTCAGCGATTTCATACCGCGTGAAGCAACCCACATAAAGAAGATAAACAGCACCAGCGTTAACCCCTGTAACGCTACGACTGAATATTCTTTGATTAACGAACCGTCGCCTTTCATCGCCCAACCGAGCGCAATCAGTATTGCCTGGGGTTTTTGTGCCAGATAGGGAATATGCACTACCCAGTAGGTCCACGCGGCGAGGTAAGCCAGTCCGGGTCCCATCGTGTGTTTAATCCAGGTACTGACCCCGCCCTTCCCATCTTTGAAGGTCGAGCCTAACTGACCAACAATTAGCGCATAAGGTGTGAAATAGAGCGCAAAGATAAACACCCATGAAAAAACAACCACCAGCCCCTGGTTGGCGTAGTTATTAACAACGTTGCCAAAACCCCAGACAGTGATAAAAGACATCAGCGCAATGTTGTACCATCGCAGCTGTTTTTCCTGAACATTCCCAGCCATAGACAAATCCTTCGCCAAAATTAAAGGGGCATCTGTAAAACGAGGGATTATGCGCGGCAAATAAGAAGTGCGGAAATAGCGAAATGCAAAATTATAACCTGCTGCACATTTTATTTTTAAACGAATAAAATTTGGAATAAAGCAAGTCAGATAGAAGAAACAAAAAAGCAGAGTGTGAAACAGTAAGTTCACACTCTGCTTGAATTCATTTACACGTGAGCAACGGGTTTCGGCGTATGACCGGCGTTGCGAAGCAGCATCAGCAAATAGATAAACGATACGCTGGCGATCATGATAAACAATAAATTATCGGAGAAATTCTGCATTAGCATAGCGGTAAATGACGGGCCAAGCAGACTTCCCACGGTATAGCTCAACAGTAAGGCCTGGTTCATCGCCACCAGTTGATGATGTTCAACTTTCTCGCAAGCCCAGGCCATCGCCACCGGATATAGCGTAAAGCCAGCGGCACCGAGGATGAATAACGCTGGGGCCATCGCCGCCTGGCTAAGCATCGCGATACTGCCGAGAATGACGACAAAGACCTGAACACGCAACACCAGCAGTCGACCAAACTTATCCGCCAGACGTCCAATCGGCCATTGTCCAAGGATACCCGCACTGACCAGTACCGCCATCCAGAAACCAATGCTGGCATTGCTCACCCCTTTGTGATTGAGGTACAGCGGCATCAGGCCATATAGAGATCCCAGAACGATTCCTGAGATAATGCAGCCATTCACGCCAAGCCGCGCCTGACGGAGTTTTAGCATTGACGTAATTGACGTCGAATCATGGTTTTCAGCCTGCTGATTCAGCACACGCGTAAACAACAGCGGTAAGATCCCTGCCAACGTCAAACCTGTAACCCACGGCAATACGGACATCAGCTCGGTTGAAACTTTGCTGACCAGTAACTGGCCTAAAAACGTTCCCACGTAATAAACCATCATATACGCAGCAAGCAAACGCCCACGGTTACGTGACGTCCCACTGCACATCAGCGCGCTCTCAACAACCACCCAAATCATGGCACAGCCGACGCCGGCGACAAAACGCCAAGCCAACCAGCTCCAGAATCCAATCATCAGGCCAAGGCCGGCACAGCCAGCGGCAAAAATGAAGGAGGCCAGATAATAGCTGCGGTTAAAGCCAATGCGCTTAATGACATACCCTGTCAGCAATGTACCGACCAGGTTGCCGGTAAAATAGGATGAGCTGACAACGCCTACCTGCCATGTGGACATGTGTTCCTGGGCGAGCCAAAGCGGCACGAGTGTATTTAACACTGCGATCGCCAGAGTCAACAAAAGCAGGCCAGACAGCAAAAGCATGACAGGCCGGGTATACGTGGACATGAATTAAAACCGTGAGGAAGTTCAAATTTCATGCGCATCATGCCACCGCCAAAAACATTGTCAATGGGTGAAAATACGCGCATATCGCAGCGGAGGTATTATCGATTTATATTACTCATTCATAACGCTAATGCTGGAGAGACGATTAATCTCATCTGATTGTTTTTATTGATCTAACACAAATTTCATACGCTTCGTTCAGTCGAAAAATTTCATGGTCACAGCAAACTCATATTTCCCGTCTATGCTTTCAGAGCAATGCATCGCGTCTGACCGATTTCAGACGTACCACTGACTCTCGAAAGGAGAAGAGGATGACCAAACCGTATGTTCGTCTTGATAAAAATGATGCTGCCGTTTTGCTTGTTGATCACCAGGCTGGTTTACTTTCCCTTGTACGGGATATCGAACCCGATAAGTTTAAAAATAACGTGCTGGCGCTGGGTGACCTGGCTAAGTATTTCAACTTACCAACTATTCTTACCACCAGTTTTGAAACCGGTCCTAACGGCCCATTAGTTCCAGAACTGAAAGCACAATTCCCCGATGCACCTTACATTGCTCGCCCGGGCAATATTAACGCCTGGGATAACGAAGATTTTGTAAAAGCAGTCAAAGCGACAGGTAAAAAACAGTTAATTATTGCCGGTGTGGTAACCGAAGTTTGCGTGGCATTCCCGGCGCTTTCAGCCATTGAAGAAGGGTTTGACGTCTTTGTCGTGACTGACGCGTCAGGGACCTTTAATGAAATTACCCGGCATTCGGCGTGGGATCGCATGTCGCAAGCTGGTGCGCAATTGATGACATGGTTCGGCGTGGCTTGCGAGCTGCATCGCGACTGGCGTAATGATATTGAAGGACTGGCGACGTTGTTCTCTAACCATATTCCTGATTATCGTAATTTGATGACCAGTTATGACACGTTAACGAAGCAGAAATAAAAGAGAACCGGGGCCGAAACCCCGGTTGTTATGATTAGCTTGCGACGGCCATCCCCACGGTCATATGCAAACCATAGAATACGCCACGACCGATTAATTCCCCTGCCAGAAGCAGAATGAATGATACGGAAAGTAGCGGAACCGCAGGCTGATAACCTTTTAGCTGTGGTGCAATCCACAAGCACAGGGCAACAGCCAAAAGCACGATCCGCCAGGACATCAGCGCACCATAGTCCGGCACCAGCGCTGCGGCCTGCTGCACAGAGCTATGAATAGTCGCCAGCTCTGCGCCCTGCATCACTGACACCACGCCACTCACTACCAGGGCCAGTACAGAAATGGCTGGCAGCAGACGCATCGCCCAGCCATCGACGCCAGCCAGACTCAGCAACAGGTAACCCAGTAACGGGCCGCCCATAAACATCGTCAGGAAGAAGCCCATCGGCGTCCAGATGCTGTACCAGGTCGGAACGGTATCAATGCTGTTATACACACGCACCATCATCCAGACAAAGATGACGCCAAGAACCATCGTCACTATCAGCCAGAGCGTACGCAATGCCGGTGACAGCTTTTTCAGCATTGCCAGCAACCAGCCGATGCCACCAACAGCAAAAAAGATCGAACCGCTGGCGATTTCGTTACTGAGTGCTGAAGCCCCTACCCGGTTGAGCGAGTTAAAGGCGCGCATCGGTGAACCAAGATGAAGCATAGAGGCGATAAAGCCAATGCCCATCAGCACCCATAAACCAAACATGCAGGCAATAACACGCTGCTGGGCTTCTGCTCGCAGGTCGCCTTTGAGCAGCGCCAAAGCCAGAACGATAAAACCACCCGCTACACATTGCCCGAAGACCGTGAAGATCATCAGCGGCCATTCATGCCATCCACTTCCCATCTCACACCTCCTTCGGGTTTGCCAGATAGCCAGTGGTATCCCCGGTCGGGCGGCTGTTGGCATTGGGTTTGATCACAATATTCGGTTTGGTAAAGTGAGCTCGCGGCAACGGCGCAACGGCCGCCAGATCGCCATGTTTTTTACGCAGCTCGTCGATAGGGCCGAAATCCAGCGCCCGCAGCGGGCAAGATTCAACACAGATCGGCTTTTTCCCCTCCGCAACACGGTCATAACAACCATCGCATTTGGTCATATGGCCTTTCGTTTCGTTATATTGCGGTGCGCCATACGGGCAAGCCATATGGCAGTAGCGACAGCCAATGCACACATCTTCATCGACTACAACAAAACCATCTTCACGTTTATGCATCGCACCACTCGGGCAGACTTTAGTACAAGCCGGATCTTCGCAGTGGTTGCACGAAATCGACAGATAGTAGGCAAACACGTTCTGGTGCCAGACACCGTTATCTTCCTGCCAGTCGCCACCAGCATATTCATAAATGCGGCGGAAGCTGACTTCCGGCGTCAGATCTTTATAGTCTTTACAGGCCAGCTCGCAGGTTTTGCAACCGGTGCAACGGCTGGAATCAATAAAAAATCCATACTGGGTTGTCATCGGTTACTCCTTACACCTTTTCAACCTGAACAAGGTTTGTATGTGACGGATTCCCCTTAGCGAGAGGAGACGGACGTTGAGTGGTCAGTACGTTGATACAACCTCCCTTATCGACACGTTTTGCATCCGGGTCATACCAGGCACCTTCACCCAGTGCGACCACACCCGGCATCATTCGTGGCGTCACTTTCGCCTCAATATGAACCTCACCACGATCGTTAAAGATCCTGACTTTATCGCCGTTGTTGATACCGCGTTTTTGGGCATCAAGCGGGTTGATCCACATTTCCTGACGGCAAGCCGCTTTCAGCACATCAACGTTGCCGTAAGTTGAGTGAACGCGAGATTTGTAGTGGAAGCCAGTAAGCTGCAGCGGATATTGTTTGTTCAGCGGATCCTGATAACTTTCAAAGCCCGGCGTATAGATCGGCAGTGGATCGATCACATCGCCTTCTGGCAATTCCCAGGTCGCGGCAATGTCAGCCAGCGCCTGCGAATAAATCTCAATTTTACCCGATGGCGTGGTCAGTGGATTTGCCTGAGGATCTTCACGGAAAGCTTTATAAGCAACGTGGTGCCCTTGTGGGTCGCGCTTTTTAAAGATCCCCTGCTTGCGGAACTCTTCAAACGTTGGCAGTTCAGGAATCGCTTCCCGCGACTGGGCATACAGATGCCGCATCCACTCTTCCTGTGTACGGCCTTCAGTAAACTGTTGCTCAACGCCAAGACGTTTTGCCAGTTCGCTGGTCATTTCATAGATGGTCTTACATTCAAAGCGCGGTTTAATCACCTGATCGTTGAAAATCACGTAAGACATATTCCCGCAGGATGCATCCAGTGCAAAGTCCATCTGTTCGGAAGCGGTGCAGTCAGGCAGCAGGATGTCAGCATATTTCGCTGATGAGGTCATGTGGCAGTCGATAACCACAATCAGCTCGCACTTCTTATCATCCTGAAGGATTTCATGGGTACGGTTGATTTCAGAATGCTGGTTAATCAGGCAGTTACCGGCATAGTTCCAGATCATTTTGATCGGCACATCCAGCTTATCTTTCCCGCGCACACCATCACGCAGCGCTGTCATTTCCGGGCCACGTTCAATGGCATCGGTCCACATAAACATAGAAATGCTGGTCTGGATCGGGTTTTCGAGGGTCGGCATACGCACAAACGGTAAGCTGTATGAACCTTCACGCGCGCCGCTGTTCCCTCCATTAATACCAACGTTACCGGTCAGAATCGCCAGCATCGAGATAGCACGGGTTGCGATTTCACCGTTAGCGTGACGCTGCGGGCCCCATCCTTGGCTGATAAACGCCGGTTTGGTACTACCGATTTCACGAGCCAATTTGATGATTTTGTCTGCCGGAACACCGGTGATTTGCGAGGCCCATTCCGGCGTTTTAGCTACGCCATCTGGCCCTTCACCCAGAATATAAGCTTTATAGTGACCATTTTTCGGCGCACTGGCAGGCAGTGTTTTCTCGTCGTAGCCAACGCAATATTTATCGAGGAATGCCTGATCCACCAGGTTTTCGGTGATCATGACATACGCCAGACCGTTAACCAGTGCGGCATCTGTTCCCGGACGAATAGGGATCCACTCATCTTCGCGCCCGGCTCCGGTGTCGGTATAGCGCGGATCGATGATGATCATGCGAGCATTAGATTTCTGACGCGCCTGTTCAAGATAGTAAGTCACCCCACCGCCACTCATTCGCGTTTCGCCAGGGTTATTACCAAACAGCACTACCAGTTTACTGTTTTCGATATCCGACGGGCTGTTACCATCTGCCCAGCCGCCGTAGGTATAGTTCAAACCTTCCGCAATTTGCGCGGAAGAGTAGTCACCGTAATGGTTCAGATAACCGCCGCAGCAGTTCATCAGGCGAGCGACCAGGGTATTTCCCGGCGGCCAGGAGCGGGTCATGGTGCCACCCAGCGTACCGGTGCCATAGTTCAGATAGATGGATTCGTTGCCGTACTCTTTGATCAGGCGCTGCATATTGGTCGCGATGATGTCGTAGGCTTCTTCCCAGCTAATGCGCTCGAATTTGCCTTCACCGCGCGCTCCGACTCGTTTCATCGGATATTTCAGGCGGTCCGGATTGTAGACACGGCGACGCATGGAACGACCACGCAGACAGGCGCGCACCTGGTGCAGGCCGTCATAGTTGTCATCGCCAGTATTATCCGTTTCAACATATTTGATTTCACCGTCCACGACGTGCATACGTAGCGGGCAGCGACTACCACAGTTAACTGTACAGGCGCTCCAGATAACCTTTTCGTCTGATTTTGTTGGAATGGCGCTATCGACAGCGTGCGCAATCCGACTAAAAGGTAATGTTAACGCGCTGCTGGCCATTGCCAGGCCGCCGATCGCTGTCGTTTTTACCAAACCACGGCGACTCACCTCAGCAGCCAATACCGCATCAGGGATTTTCGTTTTCATAATGGCTCACTCAAGCTTGCTCACGATTGATTCCAGTAACAAACCGTATTGTGTAATTATTTCTATAGCAGGTCGCTATATAGGCTTGTATACATCGAATAATTTGAAAATCAAAGAGATAGGTAGATTTTCACTCGAAAGTAGTATTACGTGTAAGTGAGGAGTAATTATTGTTCGGTATCAAAGGGAGACAAAAAAAGCGCCCGCAGGCGCTTTTTAGATTCAGAAAAATTGGGTATTAGCCAATATATTCCAGTCCGTTCATATACGGACGCAGAACTTCTGGTACTTCAATACGACCATCAGCCTGCTGATAGTTTTCCATTACTGCAACCAGCGTACGACCAACAGCCAGACCAGAACCGTTCAGGGTATGAACCAGACGGGTTTTCTTGTCCGACTTGCTGCGGCAACGTGCCTGCATACGACGTGCCTGGAAATCCCAAACGTTGGAGCAGGAAGAGATCTCACGGTAGGTGTTCTGTGCCGGGATCCATACTTCCAGGTCGTAAGTTTTGCAAGCACCAAAGCCCATGTCGCCGGTACAAAGGATGATTTTACGGTACGGCAGGCCCAGCAACTGCAGGACTTTTTCTGCATGACCAGTCATCTCTTCCAGCGCCGCCATTGAGTCTTCCGGGCGCACGATCTGCACCATTTCAACTTTGTCGAACTGGTGCATACGGATCAGACCACGGGTGTCACGACCATATGAACCGGCTTCAGAACGGAAGCATGGGGTGTGGGCGGTCATCTTAATTGGCAGATCATCTTCATCGATGATTTCACCGCGCACCAGGTTGGTCAGCGGAACTTCTGCCGTTGGGATCAGCGCATAGTTACTGGTGTCTGCTTCTTCTTCCAGCGGACGAGTATGGAACAGATCGCCAGCAAATTTCGGCAGCTGACCCGTACCGTACAGCGTGTCCTGGTTAACCAGGTACGGAACATAGTTCTCACTGTAGCCATGCTGTTCGGTATGCAGATCCAGCATAAACTGCGATAGTGCGCGGTGCATGCGAGCAATCTGCCCTTTCATTACCACAAAGCGGGAACCGGTCAACTTAACTGCGGCTGCAAAGTCGAGGCCAGAGTGCATTTCACCCAGCGTCACATGGTCACGAACTTCAAAGTCAAACTCACGCGGGGTGCCCCAGCGGCTGACTTCAACGTTGTCATTTTCGTCTTTACCTACCGGCACTTCATCTGCAGGCAGGTTAGGGATGGTTAGCGCGATATCGCGAATTTCAGCCTGTAAAGCATCCAGCTCGGCTTTTGCTGCATCCAGCTCTTCGCCCAGTTTGTTCACTTCCAGACGTAAAGGCTCGATATCTTCCCCGCGCGCTTTCGCCTGGCCAATGGATTTCGATCGGGAGTTACGCTCCGCTTGCAGGTTTTCCGTTTTGACCTGCAATACTTTACGACGCTCTTCAAGAGCGCCCAGCTTATCTACATCCAGCTTAAAGCCCCGGCGTGCCAGTTTTTCAGCGACTGCGTCTGGCTCATTACGCAGCAGATTGGGATCGAGCATGCTTATCCTGTGCTTATCGAATTAAATGGGAGATGTGGCCACAGCCTGCGACCACAGGGATACAGTAACAACATTACCGCAACGATAACATTAACGGTAGCGTTTTATGGGGCTATTTTGATCCTGTTCAGCCAGCCAGGCGAGCTTTTCGCCAATCTTGCCTTCAAGGCCCCTGTTTGTCGGGAAATAATAGCGTGTTTGTGCTATTTCCGGCGGGAAGTAAACCTCACCGGCAGCATAAGCGTTTGCTTCATCATGAGCGTAACGATATTCCTGCCCGTAGCCCATTTCCTTCATTAATTTCGTCGGCGCATTACGCAAATGAACCGGCACGTCATAATCCGGACGTTCGCGAGCATCCGCCAGCGCGGCTTTAAACGCAGTGTAGACAGCGTTGCTTTTTGGCGCGCAGGCCAGGTAAACAATCGCCTGAGCAATGGCGCGTTCTCCTTCCGCCGGGCCAACTCGGGTAAAGCAATCCCAGGCCGCAATTGCCACCTGCATCGCTCGTGGATCAGCATTACCCACATCTTCCGACGCTATCGCCAGACAGCGACGCGCGACATATAACGGATCGCCACCGGCAGTAATAATTCGCGCATACCAGTACAGCGCCGCATCGGGTGCGCTACCACGTACCGACTTATGCAGTGCGGAAATGAGATCGTAAAAGCGATCGCCTTTGTTATCAAAGCGGGCGCTACGTTCACCGGCGATTTCGGTCAGTAATTCAGGCTTCAGGACCCGCTTACCGCTATCATCGACTTCGGCCATATCCGCCATCATTTCCAGCGTATTTAACGCCCGGCGCGCGTCGCCATTCACCAGTTCAGCAATGGCGCGTCGCGTTTCATCTGGCAGAACTATATCCTGACCACCATAGCCACGGGTTTTGTCTTCCATCGCCTGAGTAAGCACCTGCTCAATATCCTCTGTACTCAGGGATTTCAGCAGATAGACACGGGCACGGGAAAGCAGTGCCGAGTTAAGTTCAAACGACGGGTTTTCAGTGGTTGCGCCAATAAAAGTGATGGTGCCGTCTTCAATATGTGGCAGAAATGCATCCTGCTGGCTTTTGTTGAATCGGTGAACTTCGTCAACAAAAAGAATAGTGCGGCGACCAGCATTGCGGTTTTGCCGAGCGCGCTCGATCGCCTCGCGAATCTCTTTCACGCCAGAAGTAACGGCAGAAATACGTTCCACATCAGCGTTCGCATAGCGGGCAATCACTTCAGCGAGGGTTGTTTTGCCGGTACCCGGTGGCCCCCAGAGGATCATAGAATGCAAATGCCCGGCTTCGATAGCACGCGGCAACGGCTTCCCCGCAGCCAACAAATGTTGCTGGCCGATATACTGTGCTAAATTTTCTGGCCGCATACGCGCGGCCAGAGGTTGAAAAGTATTATCCGAAAAATCGAGCGACAGATTGCTCACTCAGGTGCCTCTACTTACGTTGATCATCTACCGTTACGCCTTGCGGCGGGGTGAAGGTAAATTTCGCTGCATCCACAGTCCCATTTTGCTGGGATTTCAGCTGATAACTGCTGCGCTGATCGTCCTGCTCCACCGCGCTAAACTGATGGATTGTGCCATCACGTCCCACGTTAATGGTGAACTGCTTCAGATTGCCATTGCTGGCTTTCGGCGTCAGGACAAAGTCATCGCCATTCTGTTTGATATTGTACTGCTGCCAGTCGCTGGACTGGTTGCGGGCAATCAGCATAAACGGCGTATTACCGGTGGCATCTTTCAGCCAGGTTGCCGTAGCTTGCTCAACGAACGGGTTATAGAACCACAGTGTTTTACCGTCAGAAACCAGAATGCTTTCATCAGGTTGAGTCATATGCCAGTTGAATAAGTTTGGACGTTTCACCCACAGATCGCCCTGGCCTTCCTGCACCGCCGCGCCGCTACCGTCAGTCACTTTTTGTGTGAAGCTGGCGTGGAAGCTGCTGACTTTATCCAGGCGGCTTTTAAGATCGCTTGCGGCATCAGCCCAAACGCTGCTTGCTACTAAGCTTGAGAGTAATGCACAGGTGATGGCAATTTTTTTCATCATTATTCCTCAAATTACGTCACTCCCGATCGGGAGTTCCCTCTACTCTCTATTCCAGGCTAATAATCAGCTTGAGGAAAGAAGAAAATACTGAATTTTCAGTTGTTAGAGTGCCGGATGCGACGCTACCGAGCCTTATCCGGCCTACGATGCATTAATTAGTCAAACGGCGGTGGGGCCAGCACTTCACGATTACCGTTGTGCCCCTGTTCGCTGACAATCCCCTGCGCTTCCATCTGTTCGATAATACGCGCTGCACGGTTATAACCAATGCGGAACTGACGCTGTACGCCAGAAATTGATGCTTTGCGTTTTTCAGTGACAAACTGCACCGCCTGATCGAACAACGGATCCAGCTCTTCAGCGCCATCGAAACCGCCCGCGCCACCTTCGCTTTCGCTGTCGGAGGTGATGCCATCAACATACTGTGGGCGACCACGCGCTTTCCAGTCCTGCACCACGGCATGAACTTCCTGATCGCGAACAAAAGCACCATGGACACGTACCGGCAACGTGGAGTTCGGCCCAGAGTAGAGCATATCCCCCATACCCAGCAGTGATTCCGCACCAGCCTGATCAAGAATGGTACGTGAGTCAATCTTACTGGATACGGTAAAGGCGATACGGGTCGGAATATTCGCTTTAATCAGACCAGTAATAACATCAACCGATGGACGCTGAGTTGCCAGTACGAGGTGGATACCCGCGGCACGGGCTTTTTGCGCCAGACGTGCTATCAGCTCTTCCACTTTTTTACCTACGGTCATCATCAGGTCGGCAAATTCGTCCACCAAAACCACAATGTATGGTTCTTTTTTCAGCACCGGATGCTGGGCGTCCATACTGTCACCCGGCTTCCAGTACGGGTCTGGAATCGGACGCATCATGCGATCGGCTTCAGCAATTTTTTCGTTATAACCCGCCAGATTACGCACACCTAGGGCGGACATCAGCTTATAACGACGTTCCATTTCATTTACGCACCAGCGCAAAGCGTTGGCAGCATCTTTCATGTCGGTAACGACTTCCGTTAACAGATGCGGAATGCCTTCATAAACCGAAAGCTCCAGCATTTTCGGGTCGATCATGATGAAACGCACATCTTCTGGCTGTGCTTTATAAAGCATGCTCAGGATCATCGCGTTCACACCGACAGACTTACCGGAACCGGTAGTCCCCGCAACCAACAAGTGCGGCATTTTCGCCAGATCGGCAACCACCGGCTCACCGGCGATATCTTTACCCAGTACCACGGTTAATGGCGACGGATTATCGCGGAATTTGGCGTTATCCAAAACTTCGCGCAGATATACGGTTTGTCGTTTTTTATTCGGTAACTCCAGACCTACATAGGGTTTGCCAGGAATAACTTCAACGACACGCACCGCCACCGTCGAAAGTGAACGGGCAAGGTCACGTGACAAGTTAGAAATACGCGCCGCTTTTACGCCCGGTGCCAGGTTCAATTCAAAGCGAGTGATAACCGGCCCCGGAGAATAATTGACGACATCGGCTTTAATACGGAAATCAGCCAGACGCGCTTCCACCAGGCGCGCCATTTGTTCAAGCGCAAAGGTATCTACCGGCTCCACTTCGCTCGGCGGCGGCGTCAGCAAATCCAGAGAAGGCAGCGGCGTCGTCGGTTTATGCAACGGACGGCTGTCACCATTGCGCATCAACAGCGGATGAAGCAGGGTATCCTGCGGCTGTGGCGCAACTGGCTGTTGTGGCTGCTGATACTGCGGCTGCGGTGCAACCGGTTGTTGCAGCTGTTGATACTGCTGCTGCGGCGCAACCGGCTGTTGCGGCTGCTGATATTGCTGCTGTGGCGCAACCGGCTGTTGTGGCTGCTGATACTGCTGCTGCGGTGCAACCGGTTGTTGCGGCTGCTGTACAGGTTCAACAATTGGCGTAAACAACGGTTCGTGTGGACCATCATCCAGCAACGCTTTCATTGGCGAAAATTCAAAATCATCCAGCGAGAACGGATTCGCCCCAGCCGGTTGTTCGCCGGAATAACGTTGTTGTTGAGTTTGCGCAAACTGACGAGCCAGTTCAGCCTCTGCCGCAGCATCTGCATCTTCTGCGTTTACGGGCACATCATGTTGATACTGTTCGCCATAGCGTTGCTGCTGTGTCTGGGCGAACTGACGTGCCAGTTCATCCTGCTGCATCGCATCGATTTCATCATCGTTGTACTGATCGCCAGAATCGTACTGATTGCGCTGGGCTTCACGGGCTTTTTCTTCCGCCGCACGCTGTGAGGGCAGCTTAATACCGTAAGACGCCAATTCACGACGAGTTGGCACGCGGATACGTTTCGGTCGTGGCAACTGCGGGCCAATCCCCTCTTTGACCTGCGGACGCGGTCCACCGCTATTTGCCAGACTGAAGACTGGCGCGGCAACGGTTGCGGCAGCCCCCGTCGCCAGTGTCGCTTTTTTCACGCCAGATGCCAGCGGAGAAACAGCGGCAGCGGCTTCTACTGGAGGTACTGCTGCAACAGAAGGTGCTTTCAGCGAAGATTTGATCGGTTCTGGTTCTTTAACCGGTTCTGGAATCGGTTGATACCAGGCCGCAAGTTGTTCACGTTCACGGGCTCGCTTCTCTTCCACTTCTTCAAAGTAGTAAAGCGGCGGACGCGCGGGTTTTGTCTCTTCTACAACGGGTTCAGGCTCCACAACAGGCTGCTGTTCAACAGGTTGCGGCTGTTGGTACAACGGCTCCTGAGCGACTGGCTGCTGATAAGTTTGCTCAGTCTGGTATGTAGACTGTGGAGCAAAAGTGGATTGCTGCTCTTCGGCTTGCCAGGCGTTACCTGCCACCGATTGTTCTGGCGCAGGGGCGTAATACGACTGTTGCGCAGACTGTTCCGGCGCAGTTGCGTAATACGGTTGCTGAACAGGTTGTTCCGCCGCAGGCGCATAATACGGCTGCTGTGGCTGTACAGGTTGTTGCAGCGGCTCATTATATTGCACTGCAGGCTGCGCATATTGTGGCTGCTGTGGGTAACCTTCCGGTGCAGGAGCAATCACCGGCTCTCCCGTTTGTGGCCCCGGTACAGGCTGCCAGGCTACTGTAGGTTGTGCAGGTGCAACATCAACAGAGGCAACAGATGGCGTCTGAGTCACAGGTTCAACCGGTGCAGCCCAGCTTTGCGTCGCCGTGGTAGCAGCAGCTGCTACAGCAACAGGTTCGGTAATTGGCGCACCGTTTAATAATGGATCGTACTCGTCATATTCTGGCTGCGTTGCACGATTGCCCGAAAAGAGGACGTCGTCAGGGTCGGCAGCCACACCGCGTGCAGTGTAGGTAATCTCTTCGTCATCATCCATCCGCTTACCGGAGAACAACGCAGCGTCTGTTTGCCGCCCCATCGGATTAATGAATTTTTCCGCCAACCGTTTACGACGCGCTAGCGCGCCGCGAAGAATACGAGCACGGCGTGATTCATGCTGTTTGCCGTGATTTTCATCTTCATACTCTTCGTCATCTTCATACTCATCTTCATCGACCCAGGTATCATCGCGACGGGTACGATTACTGGCGAAGGTAAGAATATTTAAAATCCAGCCGCCGAGTTTTTCAGCAATGGTCACCCATGACCAACCGGTGAACAGCGTCAGGCCCGCTGCCCAAACGCAGAGCAGCGCAATAGTTCCCCCGCTACTGTGTAGCAGTGGTTGTAGCGTAGTGCTTAGTAAGCTGCCAATGACGCCACCGGAGGCAAAATACCAGATATCGTCAGCGTTGATTGCCGCCAGACCACAGGAGGTAAGGATGAGCGCCAAAACGCCAATGATGCGTAGCGAAACGGCAAAATAATCAATGTATTCGTCGCTGGACTGATGACGCCAGGCAAACCAACAACCGCCGACAATAATGACGGGAATGGTGTAAGCCATCACGCCAAAAATAAAGAACAGCGTATCTGCCAGCCACGCACCGGGCATCCCACCTAAATTATGGATAGGTTCATGCCAGGCCGTTTGCGACCAGCTGGGGTCCGAAGGGTTAAAGCTTAGTAAGGCAGCCATCAACCAGACGGCAAACAGGACAATAAGGATCAGCAACGCCTCCAGAAGGCGGCGGCCGCTACTTAACTTTGTCAATGTGACTTCTTTGTCTTCAGTGTATTCCTGGCTCAAGAAAGGCTCTCCAGGTTACAGGCTTTTCCTGCCCGATGCTAAAACGGACAACAGTACCAGGTTACCCCAGTACTGTTGCTGTATGGATTAACAGGAGTGTAATCAAAATACGCCGATTTTGCACCTGTTCCGTGTTAGCGCGTCTTAATAACCAGACGATTACTCTGCTTGACTTCTTCCATAACAACGTATGTCCGTGTGTCATTGACGCCAGGCAGACGCAGCAGGGTTTCCCCCAGCAACTTACGGTAAGCTGACATATCCGGCACGCGTGTTTTCAACAGGTAGTCGAAATCACCGGATACTAAATGACACTCCTGAATTTCTTCAAGTTTTTGTACAGCGGTATTGAATTGTTCAAACACATCCGGTGCGCCACGATTCAGAGTAATCTCAACGAATACCAGAAGTGATGCATCCAGATAATGGGGGTTCAGCAGCGCCGTATAGCCCTGAATAAACCCTTGTCTTTCCAGCCGACGCACACGCTCAAGGCACGGCGTTGGGGAAAGTCCCACACGTTTAGAAAGCTCGACGTTAGAAATACGCCCATCCTTTTGCAACTCATTAAGAATGTTACGATCGATACGGTCGAGATCTTTGCCAGGGCGCTTCTTGCTATCTACCATTATTATTGTCTCTCTGTATTCCTTCCCTACTCCTGTCTGACCCTGAAACATCACTGTTCAGAGTCGCTACCCGTCACGATAGACCGAAATCATGAAGATTCACGGCGCGCAATGCCTAGGTCTACGGTGAGAAGACCGTTGCCTTGTGGCTGCTATCGACATCACGAATGGCGTCTGTCCACGCCATACGTAGATTTCACTAGCACGGTAAACATGGTATTTACATGCATGGTTATGCGCATATAAGAATACTGTTTTTTTTCTTCCTCGAATGTTTTCGCAAAACACCAGGGGATTGTCAAAGCAAAACATCGATTTTTAGTACAACATGCCAGATATTCATTACCAGGGGCGTTTATTCATCATTTAATCGGCTTATAAAGCGGGAAATTTAAGTAGCAGAGGTGATAATGACGGGAGAATTTGACCGGCTTATCGATGCTGCCGATTGCACAAATTGTTAACAAAATCGTCATACTCTTTTTTTACGTCTGTAAATTCCCTACAATCCTGCCCATTGTCTGCCAACAACTATGGGGATCTCATGGGCACGACCAAACACAGTAAACTGCTTATCCTGGGTTCAGGCCCGGCGGGATACACCGCTGCTGTCTACGCGGCGCGCGCCAACCTGCAACCTGTGCTGATTACCGGCATGGAAAAAGGCGGCCAACTGACTACCACCACGGAAGTGGAAAACTGGCCTGGCGATCCAAACGATCTGACCGGTCCGTTATTAATGGAGCGCATGCACGAACATGCCACCAAATTTGAAACTGAAATCATCTTTGATCACATCAACAAAGTTGATTTGCAGAATCGTCCGTTCCGTCTGACTGGCGATAGCGGCGAATACACTTGCGACGCGCTGATTATTGCCACCGGAGCTTCTGCACGCTATCTCGGCCTGCCATCTGAAGAAGCCTTTAAAGGCCGTGGAGTTTCTGCTTGTGCTACCTGCGACGGTTTCTTCTATCGCAACCAGAAAGTTGCGGTCATCGGCGGCGGCAATACCGCGGTTGAAGAGGCGCTGTATCTGTCTAACATCGCTTCGGAAGTGCATCTGATTCACCGCCGTGACGGTTTCCGCGCGGAAAAAATCCTTATTAAGCGTCTGATGGATAAAGTGGAGAACGGCAACATCATTCTACACACCAACCGTACGCTGGAAGAGGTGACCGGCGATCAGATGGGCGTCACTGGCGTTCGTCTGCGCGATACGCAAAACAGCGATAACATCGAGTCACTCGACGTTGCCGGTCTGTTTGTTGCTATCGGTCACAGCCCGAATACGGCTATTTTCGAAGGGCAGCTGGAACTGGAAAACGGCTACATCAAAGTACAGTCGGGTATTCATGGTAATGCCACCCAGACCAGCATCCCTGGCGTCTTTGCCGCAGGCGACGTGATGGATCACATTTATCGCCAGGCTATTACATCTGCTGGTACAGGCTGCATGGCAGCACTTGATGCGGAACGCTACCTCGATGGTTTAGCTGACGCAAAATAATTTTACAAATCAGTAACAAAAGTAAAGAAGGCGACACCATGCGACTATGGGTCGCCTTTATTTTTTCCTCGTTGTAACATTGCTCTGCAAATAATTCTGATAACTCACCTGCTAAGCGTGCAATGAATAAATCCCGTCAAAAAGAGTTAACCCGCTGGTTAAAACAGCAAAGCGTCATCTCCCAACGTTGGCTGAATATTTCTCGTCTGCTGGGCTTTGTGAGCGGCATATTGATCATTGCCCAGGCCTGGTTCATGGCGCGAATTCTGCAACATATGATTATGGAGAATATTCCCCGTGAAGCCCTGCTGCTTCCCTTTACGTTACTGGTTCTGACCTTTGTACTGCGCGCATGGGTGGTCTGGTTACGCGAACGGGTGGGTTATCACGCCGGGCAGCATATCCGCTTTGCCATCCGCCGTCAGGTTCTCGACCGTCTGCAACAAGCAGGGCCAGCGTGGATTCAGGGTAAACCGGCGGGGAGCTGGGCGACGCTGGTACTCGAGCAAATTGACGATATGCATGATTACTATGCACGCTACCTGCCGCAAATGGCGCTGGCAGTGTCGGTGCCGTTGCTGATTGTGGTGGCTATCTTCCCCTCTAACTGGGCTGCGGCGCTCATTCTGCTGGGCACTGCTCCGTTAATTCCGTTATTTATGGCGCTGGTTGGAATGGGGGCTGCCGATGCTAACCGACGTAACTTTCTCGCTCTTGCTCGCTTAAGTGGGCATTTTCTCGATCGCCTGCGCGGCATGGAAACATTGCGTATTTTTGGTCGTGGTGAAGCTGAAATTGAAAGTATTCGTTCTGCTTCGGAAGATTTCCGCCAACGGACAATGGAAGTGCTACGGCTGGCGTTTTTATCCTCCGGCATTCTCGAATTTTTTACCTCGCTGTCAATTGCTCTGGTGGCGGTCTACTTTGGTTTTTCCTATCTCGGCGAGCTGGATTTTGGTCACTATGATACTGGCGTGACGCTGGCTGCGGGTTTTCTGGCCCTGATCCTTGCGCCGGAGTTTTTCCAGCCATTACGCGATCTCGGTACGTTTTATCATGCTAAAGCCCAGGCTGTTGGTGCAGCTGACAGTCTGAAAACGTTTATGGAAACCCCGCTTGCCCATCCGCAGCGTGGTGAGGCGGAATTAGCATCGACCGATCCGGTGACCATTGAAGCCGAGGAGCTGTTTATTACATCACCAGAAGGTAAAACGCTGGCCGGACCGCTGAACTTTACTTTGCCAGCAGGCCAACGTGCAGTGTTGGTTGGTCGCAGCGGTTCAGGTAAAAGCTCACTGCTGAACGCGCTTTCTGGTTTTCTCTCATATCAGGGATCGCTACGAATCAACGGGATAGAATTACGCGATTTATCACCAGAATCATGGCGTAAACATCTCTCCTGGGTTGGGCAAAACCCACAATTACCGGCAGCAACACTACGGGATAACGTACTACTGGCACGACCTGATGCCAGCGAACACGAGTTACAAACAGCGCTGGATAACGCCTGGGTCAGTGAGTTTCTACCGCTCCTGCCACAAGGCGTTGATACGCCTGTTGGTGACCAGGCTGCCCGCCTTTCCGTGGGGCAGGCGCAGCGCGTGGCGGTGGCCCGAGCATTACTGAATCCCTGTTCGCTATTACTGTTGGATGAACCCGCTGCCAGCCTTGATGCTCACAGTGAACAGCGCGTAATGGAGGCGCTTAATGCCGCCTCTCTGCGCCAGACAACGTTAATGGTCACCCACCAGTTAGAAGATCTTGCTGACTGGGATGTCATTTGGGTAATGCAGGATGGTCAGATTATTGAGCAAGGACGTTACGCGGAATTAAGTGTGGCTGGTGGCCCATTCGCCACATTACTGGCCCATCGTCAGGAGGAGATTTAAATGCGCGCTTTGCTACCCTATCTGGCACTGTATAAACGTCATAAATGGATGTTAAGTCTTGGTATTGCGCTGGCAATTGTCACACTGCTCGCCAGTATCGGTCTGTTGACACTTTCCGGCTGGTTCCTCTCCGCCTCAGCGGTAGCGGGGGTTGCCGGACTGTATAGCTTCAACTATATGCTACCCGCTGCGGGCGTGCGTGGCGCAGCAATCACCCGTACTGCCGGGCGCTATTTTGAACGTCTGGTAAGTCACGACGCGACTTTCCGCGTGTTGCAGCATCTGCGCATTTACACCTTCAGCAAATTGCTGCCCCTATCCCCTGCCGGACTGGCGCGCTATCGTCAGGGCGAATTGCTCAACCGCGTGGTGGCGGATGTTGATACGCTCGATCATCTTTACCTGCGCGTTATCTCGCCGCTGGTGGGCGCTTTTGTGGTGATTATGGTGGTGACAATCGGGTTAAGTTTCCTTGATTTCACCCTCGCCTTTACGCTGGGCGGCATTATGTTACTGACGCTTTTCCTGATGCCACCGCTGTTTTATCGTGCGGGAAAAAGCACCGGGCAAAATCTGACTCATCTTCGCGGGCAGTATCGCCAACAACTGACGGCCTGGCTGCAAGGGCAAGCTGAGCTGACCATTTTTGGTGCCAGCGATCGTTATCGCACGCAGTTAGAGAATACCGAAATTCAGTGGCTGGAAGCGCAACGACGTCAATCTGAACTCACCGCATTGTCGCAAGCGATAATGCTGCTCATTGGCGCGTTAGCGGTGATCCTGATGCTGTGGATGGCGTCTGGCGGCGTTGGCGGCAATGCTCAACCCGGCGCGTTAATTGCCCTGTTTGTCTTCTGCGCGTTAGCCGCGTTTGAAGCACTGGCACCAGTAACGGGTGCATTTCAGCATCTGGGGCAAGTCATTGCCTCTGCCGTACGGATCACTGACTTAACGGATCAAAAACCGGAGGTCACCTTCCCTGATACCCAAACTCGTGTTGCCGATCGCGTTTCGCTGACGTTACGGGATGTTCAGTTCACTTATCCGGAGCAATCCCAACAGGCACTTAAAGGGATTTCTCTTCAGGTAAACGCCGGGGAACATATAGCGATTCTCGGGCGAACCGGATGCGGCAAATCAACACTGTTACAACTGCTGACCCGCGCATGGGACCCGCAACAAGGCAAGATTTTGCTTAACGATAGCCCCATAGCCAGCCTGAATGAAGCGGCTCTACGACAGACCATCAGCGTTGTTCCTCAGCGAGTGCATCTGTTTAGCGCCACGCTGCGTGATAATCTGTTACTCGCCTCACCTGGCAGTAGTGATGAGGCTCTGGCGGAGATCTTGCGTCGCGTTGGTCTGGAGAAGCTGCTCGAGGATGCAGGTCTCAACAGTTGGTTGGGTGAAGGCGGACGCCAGCTCTCCGGTGGTGAACTGCGCCGTCTGGCTATCGCCCGTGCGCTGTTACATGATGCGCCGCTGGTATTGCTGGATGAACCTACAGAAGGCTTAGATGCCACAACCGAAAGTCAGATCCTTGAATTGCTTGCAGAAATGATGCGTGAGAAAACGGTGTTAATGGTCACCCATCGACTTCGCGGACTCTCTCGTTTCCAACAAATAATAGTGATGGACAACGGGCAAATTATTGAGCAAGGTACTCACGCAGAACTGCTTGCCAGACAGGGGCGTTATTACCAGTTCAAGCAGGGTTTGTAAGCTATTATTGAACGATCCGACTTGCGTGGAGTTTTGCGGTCATGCGCCTGGTTCAGCTTTCTCGCCATTCAATAGCCTTCCCTTCCCCGGAAAGCGCATTACGTGAGCCTAACGGCCTGCTGGCACTGGGGGGCGATCTTAGCCCTGCGCGCCTGTTAATGGCTTACCAGCGTGGTATTTTTCCGTGGTTTTCTCCAGGTGACCCCATCCTCTGGTGGTCGCCCGATCCTCGCGCGGTGCTTTGGCCTGAATCACTGCATATCAGCCGTAGTATGAAGCGATTTCATAAACGCTCGCCCTATCGAGTCACGATGAATTACGCTTTTGGTCAGGTCATTGAAGGCTGTGCCAGCGATCGCGAAGAAGGAACCTGGATCACGCGTGGCGTGGTCGAAGCCTACCATCGCCTTCACGAACTCGGTCATGCCCACTCTATTGAAGTCTGGCGTGAAGATGAGCTTGTCGGCGGTATGTACGGCGTGGCCCAGGGAACGCTATTTTGTGGCGAGTCCATGTTCAGCCGGATGGAAAATGCGTCTAAAACGGCGCTTCTGGTATTCTGTGAGGAATTTATTGGTCATGGCGGTAAACTTATCGACTGCCAGGTCCTTAACGATCACACAGCGTCGCTTGGTGCCTGCGAAATTCCCCGCCGGGATTACCTCAATTATCTCAATCAAATGCGCCTCGGACGATTGCCGAATAATTTCTGGGTACCACGGTGCTTGTTTTCACCACAAGAATGAATGTTTTCGGCACATTTCTCCCCAGAGTGTTATAATTGCGGTCGCAGAGTTGGTTACGCTCATTACCCCGCTGCCGATAAGGAATTTTTCGCGTCAGGTAACGCCCATCGTTTATCTCACCGCTCCCTTATACGTTGCGCTTTTGGTGCGGCTTAGCCGTGTGTTTTCGGAGTAATGTGCCGAACCTGTTTGTTGCGATTTAGCGCGCAAATCTTTACTTATTTACAGAACTTCGGCATTATCTTGCCGGTTCAAATTACGGTAGTGATACCCCAGAGGATTAGATGGCCAAAGAAGACAATATTGAAATGCAAGGTACCGTTCTTGAAACGTTGCCTAATACCATGTTCCGCGTAGAGTTAGAAAACGGTCACGTGGTTACTGCACACATCTCCGGTAAAATGCGCAAAAACTACATCCGCATCCTGACGGGCGACAAAGTGACTGTTGAACTGACCCCGTACGACCTGAGCAAAGGCCGCATTGTCTTCCGTAGTCGCTGATTGTTTTCGCCCCTAAGGCGTCAGATGCTGAAGGCCGGGATAATTCCCGGTCTTTTCATTTCTGCCGTCAGCAAAAAAAAACCGGCCCCTGGCCGGTTTTTTTACATTGAAGATATCGCCTTAGTGGGCCGCTTCCGGTTTGTGCTTCGGAGCGCTCTGGAAGTCGTAAGTCAGCGTATTTTTGTCGCTGTCCAGAGAGACAGTGACCTGACCACCGTCGACCAGCGAGCCAAACAGCAGTTCGTTCGCCAGCGGTTTTTTCAGGTTGTCCTGAATGACGCGTCCCATTGGACGTGCCCCCATCGCCCGATCGTAGCCTTTCGTCGCCAGCCAGTCGCGCGCTTCCTGACTCACTTCCAGGGAGACGCCTTTCTGGTCCAGCTGGACCTGCAGCTCGACGATAAACTTGTCGACAACCTGATGGATCACCGTGGTAGACAAATGATCGAACCAGATGATGTTGTCGAGGCGGTTACGGAACTCCGGCGTAAAGATCTTTTTGATCTCATCCATCGCATCCGGACTGTTGTCCTGCTGAATAAGGCCAATGGATTTACGCTCGGTTTCCCGCACCCCGGCGTTGGTGGTCATCACCAGCACCACGTTGCGGAAGTCCGCTTTACGGCCGTTATTATCGGTCAGCGTCCCGTTATCCATCACCTGCAGCAGCAGGTTGAACACGTCCGGATGCGCTTTTTCGATCTCATCAAGCAGCAATACCGCGTGCGGATGTTTAATCACCGCATCGGTCAGCAGCCCGCCCTGATCGAAGCCAACGTAGCCCGGAGGCGCCCCGATCAAACGGCTGACGGTATGACGTTCCATATATTCGGACATGTCAAAGCGCAGCAGCTCAATACCCAACGCCTTCGCCAGCTGGACGGTCACTTCGGTTTTCCCGACCCCGGTCGGCCCGGCGAACAGGAACGATCCCACCGGCTTGTGCTCATGGCCCAGCCCGGCGCGCGCCATTTTAATAGCCTCGGTCAGCGCCTCGATGGCTTTATCCTGTCCAAAGACCAGCATTTTCAGACGGTCGCCCAGGTTTTTCAGCGTGTCGCGATCGCTGCGGGAGACGCTCTTCTCAGGGATCCGCGCAATGCGCGCCACCACTGATTCGATATCCGCCACGTTAACCGTTTTCTTACGCTTGCTGACCGGCATTAAGCGCGCCCGCGCGCCCGCTTCGTCAATGACGTCAATCGCCTTATCCGGCAGATGACGATCGTTAATGTATTTCACCGCCAGTTCTACCGCCGCACGCACCGCTTTGGCGGTATAACGCACATCATGGTGCGCTTCGTACTTCGGCTTCAGGCCGTTGATAATCTGGACCGTCTCTTCCACCGACGGTTCGGTAATATCGATCTTCTGGAAACGGCGGGCCAGCGCACGATCTTTTTCAAAGATGTTGCTGAACTCCTGGTAAGTGGTGGAGCCGATCACCCGGATCTTGCCGCTGGAAAGCAGCGGTTTGATCAGGTTAGCCGCATCGACCTGGCCGCCAGACGCCGCCCCCGCACCGATAATGGTGTGGATTTCATCAATAAACAGGATGCTGTTGGTATCCTGCTCCAGCTGTTTGAGCAACGCTTTGAAGCGTTTTTCAAAATCGCCACGATATTTGGTCCCTGCCAGCAAAGAGCCAATGTCGAGCGAGTAGATAGTGCAGTCGGCCATCACTTCCGGCACATCGCCCTGCACAATACGCCAGGCAAGGCCTTCGGCGATCGCGGTTTTACCGACGCCGGATTCCCCCACCAGCAGCGGGTTATTTTTCCGCCGACGGCACAGGACCTGAATCGCGCGCTCCAGCTCTTTTTCACGGCCGATCAGGGGATCAATCTGTCTCTTATACACATCTCCGAGCCCACGAGACTACGCTGCATCTCGT
>ENA-OZGC01000507-OZGC01000507.1-human-gut-metagenome-genome-assembly--contig:-NODE-507-length-29329-cov-5.742092_pt1 | contig 29329 bp, 25 predicted proteins | sample MGYA00245109_ERZ653643 | MGnify/ENA primary metagenome ERZ653643 (study PRJEB26926, sample SAMN06165107) | human gut metagenome | biome: ENVO:00009003; feature: ENVO:2100002; material: ENVO:00002003... | reverse complement strand
CGAGATGCAGCGTAGTCTCGTGGGCTCGGAGATGTGTATAAGAGACAGGAATGCGGATGGTCACATGCTTGTCATCCTTCTGAATATGTCGGACAGCCTGCTGTGCAGCCGCTTCGGCCTGCCTTACACTCTCGGGCAGGCGTGGCTGATAGACAGAGTCAAGTCCGTAGAACTCAGGAGAAGTCACACCAGCCTGGCAAGGCATGAAGCAATCGGTGCCGGTGGCAGTATCGCGCACGAACATACCTATGCTTCCCACTTCGGCCACGCTGTTGGCTGCCAGTTCCTGCTTCATGTTCTCCACATACTCGGCACATGCGGTCTGAGCCTGCTCGCTGTTGACTCTGAGCGCAAGTGCAAGTGAGCGTATGAAGTCATCAGCTCCCTGGCTACAGTCTGAAGAGAACGACACATTGCGCACGGGAGGCAGGAAGAGCTCCTCCTCAGGCACCCAGCGGCTTTCGCTCTGCTGAATGCAGAAGGTCCCCAACTGCGGTACGCACACGCTGTCATGCTCCAGCAGGAGATATTCTATATGTCGGGATATATCTATCACTCTGTATTCTTTGTTCTTGCTTTACGTTACGATATCGGGCACAAGGCCCTTCGGAGAAGCGTGCTTACTTCTTGGCAGCCTTATCCTTCTCGGCTTCCACCTTCTTGATCTTCTCTGCCACCTCGGGACGAATCTTGTATCTCTTGTTGAGACCCTTCACTACGTCCTTGGTGATATCGAACTTGGGATTGGCTATCAGCAGGTTCTCACCGGCCTTTACCATCACATAGTCATACTTGTGGGTGCGGTTGAACACCTTGAGGAAAGCCTGTATGCTGTCGCGGGCTTCGTCGTTGATGCGTGCCTGCTCCTCGTTGAACTCGCCGTTAAGACGTGCAGCCAGCTCCTGCAGATCCTCCTGCTCACGCTGTATGCTTGCCTGTGCGCGCTCCAGTTCATCACGTGTGGTGAAGCCGTTGCTCTCATACTTCTTCTGCATCTGAGCGGCATGAGTCTCCAGCGTACGCTGCTTCTGCGCCAGGGTGTTCTGTATGTTATTGCCCTTGCGGGTAAGCAACTCGCTGTAGTCCTTGTAGAGCTGATACTGGCTCATGAGTGTGTCCAGTTCCACATAAGCTATCTTCAGACCGACGGTCTGCTCGCTGCCTGCTGTCTCCTCTGTGGCTTTCTCGGCATTCTTAGAGCAGCTGCTCATGGCAGCCACCAAGGACAGGCATGCAAGCCCAAGGGTAAATCTCTTCATCTTCATATCGTTTTCTTGTTATGATTACACATTATATATATAACAGGCAAATGCCTCTCTCGTCGCGCCCGCCCGGCTCACTCCTTGTCGGCACGTTCCTTCACGGCATGCCGGTTGGGCTTCCGCTCCATGCGGTCCATGCTTTGCACGCAATGGATACCCCGCTTGCGCATCTCCTTGCTGTCGCCTATATGGAAACTTCCAAACTTCCCATTGGGCAGAAGAAGCACCTTGACACAGAGCAGAAGCATGGCTACTGCAACAATTCCAAGGGTTATAAATGCGAGTTTCAACATAATTGCCTATATTTGCATTTGCAAAGGTAGTCAAAAGCAATAAACCTACAAAATATTATGAGTGAAATTGAACTGAAACCTGCAAGCGTCTTTGAATGCTTTGCCAAGGTAAACCAAGTGCCAAGGCCATCCAAGAGGGAAGAGAAGATGATAGAATTCCTGCTCAACTTTGGCCACAGTCTGGGACTGGAGTCAGTATGCGACGAGACAGGAAACGTCATCATACGCAAGCCTGCCACCGCAGGTATGGAGAACAGGAAAACGCTTATCCTGCAGAGCCACATGGATATGGTGTGCGAAAAGAACGCGCATACGGAGTTCGACTTTATGAAGGACGCTATCCAGACCTACGTAGATGGCGAGTGGATGAAGGCCAAAGGAACCACGCTGGGAGCAGACGACGGCATCGGAGTAGCCATGCAGATGGCGCTCCTGCAGAGCACCGACATCCCCCACGGACCCCTTGAGTGTGTGTTCACCAGAGACGAAGAGACGGGCCTGACAGGCGCCTTCGGCATGAAGAGCGGCTTTATGACAGGCACCATGCTCATCAATCTCGACAGCGAGGATGAGGGCGAAATCTTCGTATCCTGCGCCGGTGGCTGCCGCACTTTTGCCCAATTGGATTACACGGAAGAGGAAGTTCCACTGGGCTTCTTCACCTTCTCGCTGCACATCAAGGGCCTCTCCGGTGGCCACAGCGGCGATGACATCAACAAGAAGAGGGCCAATGCCAACAAGCTGCTGGCACGCTTCCTCTACCTGTCGATGAAGAAGTACGACCTGCGGCTGGTGGATATCCAGGCCGGCGGACTGCACAATGCCATCCCTCGCGAAGCTTCCTGCCTGTGTGCGATACCTTCCAAGGACAAGGAGCAGATACGCATCGACTGGAACATCTTTGCCGCTGATGTGGAGGAGGAATACAGCTCCACTGAGAAGAGCATGCAGTTCCTGCTCGAGAGTCAGGATGCTGCCGCCACCGCCATAGACCAGAACACCAGCACACGGCTCATCACTGCCCTGCAGGCTGTAGATAATGGCATCTTCGCCATGTGCCAGGATATCGACATGGTGGAGACCAGCAGCAACCTGGCCTCAATCCGCATGAACAAGGAGACCAAGACCATCGACATCAACAGCAGCCAGCGCAGCAGCATCATGAGTGCACGCATCAACATGGTCAACACCTTTGCTGCCGTGTTTGAGCTGGCTGGTGCACGGGTGGATATAGGCGAGGGCTATCCCGGATGGAAGATGAATCCCAAGAGCGAGATACTGCGTATCGCAGTGGAGCAATACGAGAAACTCTTTGGCAAGAAGCCCGTCGTCCGTGGCATACATGCCGGTCTGGAGTGCGGACTGTTCAGCGAGAAGTATCCTGGCATGGATATGATATCGATGGGTCCCACGCTCAGAGGCGTCCACTCACCCGACGAACGTCTGCTCATACCCACGGTGCAGATGGTGTGGGACCATCTTCTGGCCATCATCACAAACATCCCCACTGTCTGAAGATGCCCAACAGGAAGAGACTGACACACGGCATACTGTCGGCATGCATGCTTCTGCTGGCTCTGCTGGCAGGAGCATGCACAGACTATGAGGCCTTCACCAGCGACCCGTCAGCGCGGTTGGAGTTCTCCCACGACACATTGGCATTTGACACCATCATATCCACTGTGCCCAGCGCTACACGTACCCTCACCGTCTTCAACAGGAACAAGAAGGGGGTGAGGATAGCTTCGGTGAGCCTGGCAGCAGGCTCCTCAAGCCATTTCCGCGTGAATGTGGATGGCGAATGGCTGGCTGACGGTGCCGGAGAGGACTTCAAGATTTACCGCAAGGACACTATGATAGTGCGCGTAGAGGTAACTGTCCCGCAGGTGGAAAGCACCCAGGTGGGCACCATCAACGATGTTCTGCGCTTCGTCATGGAGAGTGGCAATGTGCATGAAGTGGTGCTGCAGGCATCGGCCATAGATGCCTACATGGTGCACGGAATGGTCATCGACCACGACTCCACCCTGCTCACCGACAAGCCTTATCTCATCTATGATTCTCTGTATGTGGCCCAGGGAGCACGGCTCAACCTGCTTCCCGGCACCCGTCTGATGTTCCATGACGATGCAGCCATGCATATCCATGGGTCGGTGCATGCAGAAGGGACACTGGAGCAGCCCATCATCTTCCGTGGTGACAGGCTCGACCACATGTTCGGCTATCTGCCCTATGACAACATGCCCAACCGCTGGCAAGGCATCAACATACACACTGGCAGTACCGACAACAGGTTCATCCACTGCGACATACACGGAGGTTCCTACGGCATTCTGTGCGACAGCACCGACACCGACACCACCACTCTCACGCTGGAGAACTCTGTCATCCACAATGTGGGAGGCGACGGACTGAGGCTGGACAACTGCAAGGCCAGGGTGGGCAACTCGCAAATCAGCAACACCAAAGGTGACTGCGTGTATATCTTCGGCGGCGACTACGAGTTTGTCCACTGCACCATCGCACAGTTCTATCCCTTCACCGCCAACCGTGGGAGTGCGCTCTATATGGCCAACAACATCGGTGAGGCCAACAGGGATATCAGGCAAGCCAGCTTCATCAACTGCGTGATAACGGGTTATGCCGACGATGTCATCATGGGCAGTATCGTTGAGGGACAGGACTACACTTGCCCTTACCTCTTCAGCCACTGCCTTCTGAACACCATCAAGTCGGATGATTCGGTGCGCTTCGTGCACATCACCTACGACTCCGACAAGCAGGAACTCCATAGGGAAAAGAACTTCGTGCTCTTCGACACCGACAACTTCCTGTATGATTTCACCCCCGACAGCCTGAGCCTGATACGCTCGCTGGCCGACTCCACAGCAGCCCTGCGCTACCCCACCGACCTGCGTGGGCGCTCGAGGTTTGCCGACGGAGCTCCCGATGCAGGCTGTCTCGAATATGTAAAAGAATGAAGACCGTACTCATAGTGGTGGGCAAGACCACCGACAAGCACTTCGAAGCCGGCATCACAGCCTATGTGAAGCGCATCTGTCACTATATGCCCTTTGAAATCGCCGTGGTGTCCGAACTGAAAGCCACTGCTCACCTCACCGAGAATGAACAGAAGGAGCGGGAAGCCGAGCTGCTGCGCAAGGCGCTCATGCCCGGTGACTGCATCGTGCTACTTGACGAACACGGCACCGAAAGGCGCAGTATCGAGTTTGCCCAATGGATACAGAAGAAGATGGCAGCCAGTCCGCGTCGCCTGGTATTCATCATCGGCGGCCCCTATGGCTTTGCTCCATCCATCCACCAGCTGGCTGCCGAGGAGATAAGCCTGAGCCAGATGACGCTCTCACACCAGATGATACGCCTGCTCTTCTGTGAACAGATCTACCGGGCAATGACCATCCTCAGGGGAGAACCTTACCATCACGAGTAGTCACACAGCGCTGCCGGGCAGGCAGCAGACCATTTCCTGCTCCCGCGCATATAATATAAGGTATAAAACAAACTAAATTCATTGACGAATATGTTAAGCGTAGAAGAACTGAACGACAGGCTTATCGACCTGGCATTTGCCGAAGACATCGGCGACGGAGACCACACCACCCTGTGCTGCATACCCGATACCGAGATGGGTGAAAGCAAACTGCTCATCAAGCAGGAAGGCATCATCGCCGGAGTGGAAATAGCCAAACAGGTGTTTCACCGCTTCGATCCCACCATGGAAGTGGAGGTACACATCGCCGACGGCACTCATGTGATGCCCGGAGATATCGTGATGAGCGTAAAGGGCAAGGTGCAGAGCCTACTGCAGACTGAGCGTCTGATGCTCAACATACTGCAGCGCATGAGCGGCATAGCCACCATGACTCACCGCTACCAGCAGGCTCTCATCGACGCAGGAACCAAAACACGTGTGCTGGATACCCGCAAGACCACTCCCGGCATGCGCATGCTGGAGAAGGAAGCAGTGAAGATAGGCGGCGGAATGAACCACCGCATCGGCCTCTTCGACATGATTCTGCTCAAGGACAATCACATCGACTTCTGCGGAGGAGTGCACAATGCCATCTCCAGAGCCAAGGAGTATTGCCGCGCCAAGGGCAAAGACCTGAAGATAGAGTGCGAAGTGCGCGACTGGAAAGAGCTGGAGGAAGCTCTGGCCGAGGGCTGCGACCGCATCATGTTTGACAACTTCACACCCGAAGATACCCGCAAGGCAGTGGAACTGGTTGCCGGTCGCTGTGAGACAGAATCCAGCGGCGGCATCACCTTCGACACCATGATTCCTTATGCTCAGGCAGGTGTGGATTTCATCTCATTCGGTGCACTCACCCACAGCGTCAAGGGTCTGGACATGAGTTTCAAGGCTGCTGGCAGCGACAAACTGGTAATCAAGTAAAAAAGCAAACAACCAACCAGCCCCTACCAGTTTCCCGCGAGGAGGCGGAAAGCTTTACTCCGCATCTCCCCGGGGGACACTGGCAGGGGGCTTATCGTATATTATGAACAACAAGACATTACGCCTCCTGCTCATCCTCACACTGGCAGCTCCCCTGATGGGCATGCATGCATGGGCTTGCACCAACCTCATCGTGGGCAAGAAAGCCAGCCAGGACGGCAGCGTCATCGTGACATACAGTTGCGATGACTACGGTGCCTACGGATTTATGAACTTCCTGCCCGGCGGCAAGCATGCCAAAGGCACCATGCGCCCAATCTATCATTATGAGTCCAACAATTACCTGGGCGAGATACCCGAGGCTGAAGAGACCTACACCGTAGTGGGCCTGATGAACGAGCACCAGCTCACCATCCACGAAACCACATTCGGTGGCCGTGAGGAACTCACCGACACCATCACTGGACTGCTCGACTATGGAAGTCTGATGTATGTGACCCTGCAACGGGCACGCACTGCTCGTGAAGCCATTAAGGTACTCACTGACCTGGCCAACACCTACGGATATGAGAGCGAGGGAGAGTCCTTCACACTGGCCGACCCCAACGAGGTGTGGGTGATGGACCTCATCGGTAAAGGCCCTGGGAGAAAGGGTGTGGTGTGGGTAGCAGTACGCATTCCCGACGACTGCATATCTGGTCATGCCAATCACAGCCGCATTCACCAGTTCCCCCTGAAAGACAAGGACAACTGCCTCTACAGCAAGGATGTCATCTCCTTTGCCCGTGAGAAGGGCTACTTCAGCGGCAAGGACAAGGATTTCTCCTTTGCCGATGCCTATGCGCCAGCCGACTTCGGTGCACTCCGCTTCTGCGAAGCCCGCGTGTGGAGCTTCTTCAACCGCTGGGCGGCAGACGACATGTCGGCCTATCTCAGTTATGCCGAAGGCGACACCAAGGCTGCTCCCATGCCCCTCTATGTGAAGCCCAAGCAGCCACTGAGCCTGCAAGATGTGAAGGATATGATGCGTGACCACTACGAGGGTACTCCTCTGGCTCTGGACAGCGACTTGGGCCAGGGACCTTGGGAAATGCCTTACCGCCCCACTCCGCTCTCATTTGAGGTGGATGGCAAGAAGTATTTCAACGAGCGTCCCATCAGCACCCAGCAGACAGCCAACGTGTATGTATCGCAGATGCGCTCATGGTTGCCCGACCACATAGGCGGCGTCATCTGGTTTGGCAATGACGATACCAACATGGTGCCTCTCACTCCTGTCTATTGCTCATCACTCTACGTGCCCGAATGCTACGCAGCAGGCACAGCCGACTGCTTCACTTTCTCCACCCGCTCGGCCTATTGGGTGCAGAACTGGGTGAGCAATATGGTATATCCCCGCTATTCTGCCCTCTTCCCCGAAGTGAAATCCACCCGCGACAGACTGGAGAAGGATTACACATCGCTGCAAACTGAGACTGAGGAGAAAGCCAAGTCGATGACACACGACGAGGCAGTGAAGTTCCTCTCCGAATACGGAAGCCGCACCGCACAGAGCATGCTCTATGAGTGGAACCAGCTGGCTCAGACACTCATAGTCAAGTACAACGACATGTCGGTGAAGCGCACCAACGAGCAGGGACAATACGAGAAGACTCCCGGAGGCAACCAGCGTCCGGTGCTTCGCCCGGGCTATCCCGATGCCTACCGCCACCAGATTATCAAGCAGACGGGCGACCGCTTCCTGAACAAGTAAGCAGCCCCACAGTATCCCGCCTGCACACAGGCCATTAGAAGCCGGCTTTCTCCTTCACCAGGGGAAGCCGGCTTCTCCGTTTTCCCCACCTCCCTCCCCTGCCCGACGCTATGCGCTGCGATGACCGACGCAACGCGCTGCAACAGCCGATGCAGTACGCTGCCACTGCCGATGCACCGCACTGCGTCAAAAGGCCAAGAATACAGCCGGCTGGCGAGAAGCCGGTTCCCCATCTGCCCCTCACCACAGTACGTTATGTGTGATTTGATGTATGCATAACGTCCAAAGGCGCTTGTTTGAGGCAAAAAGGCGTTCTGAGCCTTGGGCATTCATGCACTTAATTGTACCTTTGTAGGCAAGAAACGAACTTAACAACACTTCATCATGCAGAAGAAGACATTACTCCGACGTGCGTTGCTGGCCATCCTGATGCTGGCCACAGCAGCATCGGCTGGCGCACGCAACAAGTATCTCTTTGTCTATTTCACGGGCAACAGTCCCGAGCAAGAGAAAATCTCGTATGCCATCAGCGACGACGGCTTCAACTACCAGCCGCTCAACGGCGGCAAGCCAGTGGTGGCATCCGACTCCATAGCGCTCACAGGATGCGTGCGCGATCCGCATATCCTGCGCACCCAGGCAGGTGACTATCTGATGGTAGCCACCGACATGCGCTCGTCACTGGGATGGACCAGCAACCGGGGTATTGTGCTCATGCGCTCACGCGACCTCATTCATTGGGAGCACCACACCGTAAACTTCCCCCAGAAGTATGCGGGCACCAATCTGGCCAACGTCACACGTGTGTGGGCACCGCAGACTATCTACGACGAGAAGGCCGGCAAATATATGGTATATTTCTCTCTGCTCACCAATGACGGCACTATCCCCTACGACCGGGTGTATTGGGCCTATGCCAACGAAGACTTTTCCGACCTGGAGGGAGAGCCGCAGGTGCTGTTTGACTTCCACGCTCCTGCCATCGATACCGACATTGTGCAGGACCGTTCAGGCGAATACCATCTCTTCTTCAAGACGGAGCAGGAGGGTGCGCACAAGGGCATCCGCCAGTATGTATTCCGTGATCTGCACGCACCAGACACATGGACTCTGCTGGATGGGTTCTGTGAGCAGACCAAGGATAATGTGGAGGGAGCCGGAGTATTCCCGCTCATCGACGGCGGCTGGTGCCTGATGTACGACTGTTACACAGCCGGACATTACCAGTTTACCCGCACCGATGACCTTCGCTCTTTCCGTTGGGTGGCCGACACGAAGACATCCGGAGCCTTCACTCCACGTCATGGTACGGTGATTCAGATAACTCCCAAGGAGTACAAGCAGCTCACCCAGGGACTTGAAGCAAGGCGGAAGAAGGCACTGGCCGAGGCTAAGAACACATTCACCACAGGCGACAAGACATTTCTGCTTGACGGCAAGCCCTTTGTGGTCAAGGCTGCCGAGATTCACTATCCGCGCATCCCACGCCCCTACTGGGAGCATCGCATCAAGATGTGCAAGGCATTGGGCATGAACACTATATGTATCTATATCTTCTGGAACATCCATGAGCAGCGCGAGGGACAGTTTGACTTCAGCGGACAGAATGATGTGGCAGAGTTCTGCCGGCTGGCCAAGAAGAACGGCATGTACGTTATCGTTCGTCCCGGCCCCTATGTGTGTGCCGAATGGGAGATGGGCGGACTGCCCTGGTGGTTGCTCAAGAAGAAGGATATACGCCTGCGCGAACAGGATCCTTACTTCATGTCGTGTGTAGATCGGTTCGAAGAGAAAGTGGCCGGACAGCTGGCTCCTCTCACCATACAGAACGGCGGACCCATCATCATGGTACAGGTGGAGAACGAATACAGCAGTTATGGTGAAGACAAAGCATACGTTGGGCAGATACGCGATGTGCTGCGCAAATACTGGGACAGCGAGGCTGGCAAGACCACTCTGTTCCAATGCGACTGGAACTCAAACTTTGAGCGCAACGGTCTGGACGACCTGACATGGACCATGAACTTCGGCACAGGCGCCAAGATAGACGACCAGTTCAGCCGCCTGCGCCAGCTCAGACCCAATGCTCCCCTCATGTGTTCGGAGTTCTGGAGCGGATGGTTTGACAAGTGGGGAGCCCGACATGAAACCCGACCCGCCAAGGAAATGGTGGCGGGAATAGATGAGATGTTGTCCAAGGGCATCTCCTTCTCGCTATACATGACGCACGGAGGCACTTCCTTCGGCCATTGGGCGGGTGCCAATTCGCCTGGCTTTGCGCCCGATGTCACTTCCTATGACTATGATGCACCTATCAACGAATGGGGACAGCCTACCGAGAAGTACTGGCTGCTGCGTGAGACGATGCAGAAATACACTGACCGCAAGCTGCCCGGCATACCTGCACGTGCTGCCGACATCATCAGCATCCCACGCATGACCCTACAGCAGGTGGCACCTATCCACCTGGGAACCGACAGCACAGCACAGAATCACGAACCGCTCACCATGGAGGAGATGAACATGGGCTATGGTTCAATGATATACAACACCTCATTGCCTGAGACAGAAGGCGGCTGCATGCTTCACCTCAACGGGCATGATTTCGTGCAGGTATTCGTTGACGGCAAATACATAGGCAAGATAGACCGCGTGAAGAACGAGCGCTCGCTCCCGCTTCCCGCTACCAAGAGGGGCCAGCAACTGACTCTGCTGGTGGAGGCAATGGGCCGTATCAACTTCGGACGTGCCATCAAGGACTTCAAGGGACTTATAGGAGATGTGACGCTCACTGGCCGTGTGGATGATGATGAGGTGACATGGAACCTCAAGAACTGGCGCATGCGACGCATAGCAGACGACTATCAGACTGCCCTGAGTGCAATGAACACACGCGATGAGCAGGCTGACGCAAGCCGGAATCCTTCACCCCAGATAGGTTACTACCGCGCAACCTTCAATCTGAAGAAGACCGGCGACACCTTCCTCAATATGGAAACATGGGGCAAGGGACAGGTGTATGTCAACGGACATGCCTTGGGACGCTTCTGGAGCATTGGCCCTCAGCAGACGCTCTACTGTCCCGGCTGCTGGCTCAAGAAGGGCGAGAATGAGATAGTGGTGCTCGATGTGGTCGGCCCCAAAGAGGCTGTCGTGTGGGGACAGACAAAGCCCGAACTGGACAAGTTGCAGCTGGAGAAGTCGCTCAAGCACAATGACATTGGCAACAAACCCGACCTCAATTCTGCCAAACCTGTGGCTCAGGGTGAAACCAAGGCTGGCAACGGATGGCAGACCATCAGTCTCAACGGTGAGGCTACCGGCCGTTACGTGGCCATCGAGTGCCTGTCAACCCACGACGGCAAGCAGGCTGCCATAGCCGAACTGTATGTCAAGGGGAAGAACCGTATGCGGATGGCCCGCGACCAGTGGGAAGTGAAGTATGCCAACTCAGAGAACCTCGATGGCAACCACACTGGCGACAAGGCGTTTGACCTGCAGGAATCCACCTACTGGCAAACAGAGCCCAGTGCCGCCGCACCTCATCTGCTGGTCATCGACATGGGCTCTGAGCAGACCATCACAGCCATCGACTATCTGCCCCGCATGGAGTCGGGAGCACCCGGAAGCGTGAAAGCCTACAGGGTGTATGTGTATTGAGTCTTAATCTGACATTCGTTTACAACCGTTTGTTTCCACATTATGAAAAGGACATTATCATTCATCCTCCTGGCTGCCTGCAGCCTGCTTCCCATGGGCGCACAGGCTCCCATGGACGGAGGAGTATGGAACGACAATACGGGCAAGCACATCAACGCCCACGGCGGAAGCATCTTCAACTACAAAGGCACCTATTACTGGTACGGCGAGAGCCGCTCTGCCGACGGCAAACCATATAGTTCGCTGGGCGTGAGTTGCTTCACATCCAAGAACCTGAAAGACTGGACCAATCATGGGTTGGTGCTGCCTGTGAGCAGCGAGCCAGGCTGCGACATCGAGGGTGGATGCATCATCGAGCGGCCCAAAGTGCTCTACAACGCACGCACCAGGAAGTTTGTCATGTGGTTTCATCTGGAGATGAAGGGCAAAGGTTATGCTGCTGCCCGCTCGGGAGTAGCAGTAAGCGACACCCCCTTTGGTCCGTTCCGCTTCGTGAGGTCTGGTCGTGTCAATGCCGGCAGATACCCTATCGGCTTTGCCTTGGCCGACACCACCGACCTGCGTCAGAAGCTGACAGAGCCTGAGTATAAGGGTTGGTGGACTCCTCAATGGTACACCCAGATAGAACGTGGGATGTTCTTCATGCGCGACTTCCAGGGTGGCCAGATGGCACGTGATATGACGGTCTTTGTGGATGATGACGGTAAAGCCTATCACATATTCTCTTCGGAGGACAATCTCACCCTGAACATCGCACAGCTCACTGATGACTACATGGAGCACAACGGCTCCTTCGTGCGTGTGGCAGCAGGCGGACTCAATGAAGCTCCCACTATCTTCAAGCAGGACGGTACCTACTGGATGATAACGAGCGGCTGCACCGGTTGGGATCCCAATGCAGCCCGCCTGTTCAGAGCCAAGAACATCTTCGGTCCTTGGGAGAAGTTGCCCAACCCCTGCCGGGGCAATGGAGCCGACAAGACATTCGGCGGCCAGGGAACCTATATATATAAGGTAGAGACCAAAGCACAGAAGAAGATGTTCCAAGGAGCCGACTTCGTCTTCATGGCTGACATGTGGAACCCCAAGCACCTAAGCGAAAGCCGGCACCTGTGGATTCCCATCACCTTCGAAGACGGATTGCCTGTGCTGAGGAAATAAAACCGTACTGCACGCAAGCCAGCAACTCAAAAACCATTAAACCTATTCGCTTATGGAAACATTCAACAGTATCATCAATGCCAGCCAGCTTACTCTGGTTGACTTCTTTGCCACCTGGTGTGGTCCGTGCAAGACTATGCACCCAGTCTTGGAACAATTGAAAGCCGAATTGGGAAGCGGCATCCGCATCATCAAGATTGATGTGGACAAGAATGCCGAACTCTCCAATGCCTACCGCATCCAGTCTGTACCCACACTGATGCTCTTCCGCAGCGGACAAGTACTGTGGCGGAAGAGTGGAGCCATGAGGCTGACTGACCTGAAGAACATCATCAAGGAACACTCTGCCCGGTTTATGGGTTAGAGCGTGGTAGAATCAAGAAGACAATCCCCGATATACCTCCATCCCTTTGACAGTAAGCAGATACCTCTGTCTGGGATGCCGGGGTGAATCGGGGAACTTCATCTTTATCAGCCCCTCGTTGACAGCGGGTACCAGAGAATAAGCCAAGAAATTGGGACGGTTCTTCAATCCCACAGCCTCCATCATTTCCTTCACACTTTTCTCTTCGCAGCCGACAGCAAGCACCAGCCGCCTGATATTCTCAGCCAGCACAGAACCTGATTCACCTTTACTTGTATGGGTACTTGTATGGGTGACCATTACCTATATAACCGACAGCCCCCCCTGAAAACACACTAAATTAGTCCCATTTAGTCCCATTTCGCCCAAGTGGGACTAAATGGGACAAGTATTGTTTGGTGAGTAGATTCTATTTCCTTAAATATGCGGTAGGCATTGAACCTAAAGCAGGCAGCACGACTGCCATGCAAGTGTATGCCGAGTTACCGCAACCTGAACACATCATCAATAAAATTAACGCTTATGAGAAGAAAGTTTATTGTGCTACCACTCCTGCTCACACTCACCATGAGCAGCTGCTTCTGGAACAGACAGACAAAAGTGGAAGTGATAGGTCTGTCAGAGGCGTATGTAGGCGAAATAGAGAAGGACACCGACGTATCACACGGTGTGGAATGGCTGCTACAGAATACGGGGCCCTGCAAAACTGTGCATCGACAGCATCACATCATCATGTGATTGCCTGAAACTATCCTACGCTTCATCCATGACAGCAGGAAGCGGAAAGTATTTCCCCATTCGGGCTATGCTCCAAACAGAGGCTGCCGACACAGGCTCCATCTACCATGAAGTGATGGTATATGGCAACTTCGACCCTTCTCCCCTGGTATTGAGCCTGACAGGAGAAATCGTATCAGAGGGTGAGGAATGAGCCTGCCCATCAGATTTGTCAACCACAGCCCCCAGCACTTCTTCATCCATGACGTTGAATACCCTTGTGATGACAGCGGCCAGTTCAAGGACGGTTCCCCGTCTCCTTTCGCTGATGACAATCTGTAGGCTGTACAAGGAAGACAATTGATGAGCAAGGAGATGTAGGCTCCTTCGGCACTTCCTGCATGTATTCAAATCTGGAAAGAATTTGTCCGTCACCGTCCAACCCAAGGCTGGACGGTGGATGAAGCTTGCTTACTTTGCAAAGTAATATATATTCTCCGACCGTCCAGCCTTGGGTTGGACGGTCAGGGGATATTGCACACCTACCCCTGGAGGCTAAATGAATCCTGCATATAAGATATCTGCTTTTCGCTCACAAATAATGTTAGCCCCACTTTTCCTTGACTGACATAATAAAGCTAAAAGCCGAAAACCCTGACGGACAGAAACTATGGGATGCAAGATTGGCCGTTGGTGTAGGTGAGATATTTTTTGAAAGCGACAATATAGTAACCAGTGATGAAGAAGCGTCCAGATTATCAGGTCATTTTCGGAGCTTCTTGTTCCGATGAACTGGCGCTTGGATCCACACTCTTTGCGTACACCTCAGCCCAACGATAGACACTGCTTTTGCCTGCCCCCGTCAGCACACACACTTGCGAAGCATCATAACCCAGAGCAAACAAGCACATGCCCTTCTTCATTCCGCTTCTGAGCGACTTGTACGATTGCTCTAAACGCTGGAAGAACTCAGGATGTTTGCTTTCAAAGACATTGATAATCTTCTCCCATTCCTCATCGGTCATAGAGTGGCACGACTTAATGGCTTTTCTGATTTTCTCTACCAGCTCCGGCCATTCTTCGGCAAAATTCCGTTTGCGCTTCTCTGCCAAGAGAGCCAAGCACCTTTCATGCCTTTCCTGCGAGATTTTCATTTCCTCTGCCAATCTCTGCTTTGTTTCCTCCAATTGCTGTTCCTGACGCAGGAAAAGCTCCTTGATTCTTGCCAAATCATCTTCCTTCTGCTGTATCTTTCGTCCCGCCTCGGCCAACTCCTCGTCCTTCTGCTTTATCTGTTGCTTGGCTTCGGCCAGATTCTCTGTCACTTGTCCAAAACAGTTTTCACTCTCAATCAGGTTAAGCTTCATCCTGACGATATATGCATCCTCCGAACGCAGGCGATTATTTTCCATCGCAGGCTCAGGTTCAATCCCCTGGTATCTCCGCAGGCTATTTACGACACCGTTAAGACCATGCAGGGATTTCAGGCGCTTTTCCTTTCGCACCAGATGCAGTATAAACGCAGCCACCGTCATAAGCAGGGAAAGCGTCAACACTATCCACAGATACACGCGCAAGTTGTCCCTTTCTTTTTGCAGACGATCCTCCACCTCCCTGTTCTTATAATACTTGTGTAAGTTGTTCACCGTCGCAGCAAGTTCCTGCCTTCTGCCCAAATCCAAATCTATGCAAATATCTATGAATTCTCGGGCATAATCCAGTGCAAGAGCCTTATTGCCCTGGGAATCATATATACGAAATAACTTTCGTGATGCCTCATACATACTTAGCGAATCATCAGGCGTTAATGCTAATTTATAGTAATATATGCAAGATTTCCTATTACTAATAGGTATAATATCAGGCTGTACAGAGAAAGGAGCGAAGGAATTCCCTGCGGCCCCTCTCCGAAGGCTCATTTGACAAAGAGTACCAGCAACATTGGGTTATCACCGATGACAGCGTCAAACCATTTGAAGTGGTGAGGGAAGACAAATGCATACAGGTAGAACTCCCCTCCAAGTTGCCGTACAGCGACCTCGACACCATATTCTCCTCCTACAAGCTCATCCCCCTGGAAACCTCCGAAGAGTTCCTCGTAGGGAATATTGACAGGATTATCAAGTGCCCAGGATGCTACTGTATTCAGGACAGAGACAATGCCAACGTGTTCATATTTGAAGAAAACGGCAAATTCCGCTGCAAGCTGGGAAACAAGGGACATGCCAGGAATGAGCACCTGGATGCATGGAGCATCGCTTATGATGAAAAGAACGAACAGATTGTGATGCTGGATTTGACAGGAAGACGGCTGCTCAGTTATGATTTGATGGGAAACCTGAAGAAGGTGGCATCCCTGTTCTTCCTGTATCACGATATGGCTATCCTTGGTGACGATATCCTATGCCTGACAGAAAGTGCATACAATCGCTTTTCTGATATCATTGACTTGTCACGCCTGGTGCTTACCGACAAGATGGGAAAACCCATAAGAAGAGGCTTCCCCATAACAGAAATGATAAGAGACAGATTCACTTATGGTGATGATATGACGCAATATAAGGACAAGGCATACTTCACCGACCTGTTGTCCGATACGATATGGGAAGTATCAGGCAAAGAGATGGCTCCCATACTAAATATGACAGTAAACGGAAGCCAAAGATTCAGCAAGGACGAAAAGGAGAATATGACGGACCATATCTTCGAAATGCGCCATGCAAAGCAGCCACAAACAATTCAAATACATATTTCATCTGAATACATCGCCCTCCCAGTCGCTATTCCTCGCGCAGGCGGCCTGATAGCCCTGATGCTCATCAGCAGGAAGTCAAACAGGCAAAAATTCGTGGGTATATCTACAAATCATACAAGGCTGGACAGTTATCTGCCTACAACTGGCCCAGACGGATTTGCCGATGATTCCACGCTGATATACACGTTTTCGCCAAACTTCCTTCAGATGGGCGCAAGCAACACCCCAATAAAGGACCATCTCAGCAAGGAAGAGAGGGATATTCTAAAGAAGCTCACCCCCAATGACAACCCAGTTCTGTTATTGGAACGTCTGATAGATTTCTAAAACAAGAACATTCAAAAAGTTCCCCCAAAGAGAGACAATACAAATAAGGAGTCCTTTTGAAGGGTGGGCTCCCAAGAGGCACAGGAACGAAACTCATTCTGCGCTGTTATGAGTGGAGTTTCCTGTGCCTTGAATAAAAGGAACAACTATAGATAAAGCCCAAATGAGCACACGTATCATCTGCCATTCGGCATTAGCCCTCTTGTCCTGCATGCTCCTGTATGCCTGCAACTCTCTGCCAACAGAAACAAAGGAAAAGATTCCAAAAGAATGGCTTATGCACGAAAGTGCCTCAGGAAGGAGAATTTTCCGCCAGTTCTCTTGGAATTCGGAGCGCAATGCACTAACTTTATAAACGACTTCAAAAGACGAAAACATGAGCATACGCAATCTGTCTTTCCTGGCGCTATCCCCCTCTGCCAGCATAGGCCAGGAACGTTGTCCCTGCATATTATATATATAAGGAATATAGGATGAGAAACTTTGCCAAAGGAACATGGATAGCGGGCATACTGCTTGCCATCAGTTGCCAGACACTCTGTGCCCAGCAACTGACTCTGCGCGATGCCATCAGGATAGCTCAGGAGAATTCACTGGATGCCAAGGTGGCACGTTTCTCCTTCCTGGCCAACTACTGGACCTACCGCTCATTCAAAGGCCCAACTGTTGCCGTCGGTAAACCTGAGCGGAGGACTGGGAAACTTCAACCGCTCGCTGGTGCAGACACGAAACTATGAGGATGGACGTCTGGCCTATGTGACCAACAACACCATGAGCAACAACCTCACGCTCTCGATAGACCAGCAGATAGCCGCCACAGGAGGAACCATCTCGCTGCAGTCGTATCTGTACAGGCTGGACCAGTTCTCCTACAAGGAGCACACCTACAACTCACAGCCGCTGCGCGTGAGCTACACCCAGCCACTGCGCGCATTCAGCCATCTGAAATGAGAGAAGAAGACTGCTCCGCTGGAATATGAGATTGCCCAAAAGAAGTATGCCAGCACCATGCAGGATATAGCCATGAGAGTGACCTCGCTGTACTTTGAGGTTCTGAATGCACAATCCAACTGCCAGCAGAGCAACGCATCACAGGCCGACAGAGAGACCCTGTACTCCATGGCAAAGAAAAGACTGGAGCTGGGTACCACCAACAAGAGTGAGGTGCTGCAGATGGAACTGTCACTGCTCAACGCGAAAGTGAATGCCAACAGCAACCGTATCACGCTGGATGATGCTAAATACAACCTCTTCTCCTACCTGAGAGTGACCGACTATGAGCAGGCAGAGCTACTGCCGCCAAGCAATGTGCCCAATGTGACCGTGAGCATGGACGATGTGCTGCAGAAAGCCATAGAGAACTCATCACACACAAGGGAGCAGCGGCTGGAGATGCTCAACGCCAGCAAGGCACTGGCACAGGCAAAGGCCGGACGAGGACTGCAGGTGACACTGAGCGGAGAGATAGGCTTCATGCAGAGTGACAAGGATTTCCTGGGTGCCTACAGCCATCTGCGCGACAACGAGGTGGTGGGCCTCACACTGCGACTGCCCATCTACGACTGGGGAGTGAGCAAGGGACGGGTGCGCATGGCACAAGCCAGGATGGAGGTGGTGAGAGCACAGCAGGAGCAGCAGCACCTGGACTACATGCAGGGGCTACGCAAGAAAGTGATGCAGTTCAACTCACAGCCCACGCAATGCCAGGATGCCATGCGTGCAGAGGAAATAGCCCAAGAACGCTACGAAATCATGCGCAAACGCTATGAGACAGGTACTGTGAGCGTGACCTCACTGAACACCGCACAGCAGGAGATGTCTCTTGCCAAGGCACAGTACATCAGACAGCTGCGCACCTTCTGGACTGACTATTACGAACTGCAGAAGGCTACCCTGTATGACTGGACCAGCGAGAGGGACATCATAGTGGATATTGACAAACTCACCAAAGAATAATCTATTGCGTATGGAACCTATACATATAAGGAGAACAAGTCTGTTGCTGGCCGTACTGGCTCTGTTGTCGGCATGCTCGGGAAAGAAGGAGAATCCCCTTCCGCAGGAGATGGAGATGCACAAGCAACTGGGTGTGGAGGTGTACATAGACACCATGGTGCTGCACCAGACGGCATTCAACAAGCAGATAGTGTGCAATGGAAAACTGGTGGCAAAAGCCAAAAGCAACCTGAACTTCACCCAGCAGGGGCTCGTGGAAGACGTGAAGGTAAGGGAGGGACAGCGCGTGCAGAAAGGCTCTCTGATAGCCACACTGGACAAGAAAGACCGCCAGAGGGAACTGGAAAAGGCTGAACACGAACTGGAGCGGGCCAAGGTGGAACTGACCGACAAGCTGATAGGCCTGGGATATAATGACTGGCAGAATGTGCCCGAAGACGTGATGAAGCGTGCCGAAGTGATGTCGGGCTACTACTCGGCCAAGTATCAGCTGCAGAGCGTGAAGATAGCCCTGAAGGAATGCGAGCTGTATGCTCCCTTCAGCGGACGCATTGCCAACCTGACTGCCAGGAAATATCAGCGCAACGAGAAGGTGTGCACACTGGTGGACGACTCCAGCTTCGAAGTGGAGTTCAAGATACTGGAGGCCGAACTGTCACATGTGAGCATCGGGCAGAAGGTGATGGTGAGTCCGTTCGTACAGGACAGCATCTCCTGCGAAGGAACGGTGACAGAGATAAACCCACTGGTGGATGACAAGGGACTGGTGAAGATAAAAGCACAACTGAAAGGTGCCGGCAATACCCTGATAGACGGAATGAACGTGCGCGTAATCGTGGAACAGCAGGTGAACAACATGTTTGTCGTGCCCAAGGATGCTGTGGTGGAGCGTGACGGCTACCACGTCATCTTCCTGCTGCAAGAGGGAAGAGCCGCATGGACCTACGTAGATGTGACGCACTCCAACATAGGCTCCTATGCCATCACAGGCTGCAAGAGCAAGGATACCAGAATCAAGGAGGGTGACATCGTAATCACATCGGGCAACCAGAATCTGGCCGACGGAACCGAGGTGAAGGTCAATGGCTTTTAACATACACACATGAACAAGACTCTGCTAAGCCGGCCCATAGCGGTCACCATGTGCATCATAGCCCTCAGTGTGATGGGCTTCCTGGCGCTGCGGAACATTCCCGTATCGCTGATGCCCGACATCGACATCCCGCAGATAACCGTGCAGGTGAGCATGCCTGGCTATTCGGCACAGGAAATAGAACGGAATGTGGTGGCGCCACTGAGAGGACGACTCATGCAGGTGGCAGGCATCACCGACATACGCTCTGAATCCCGAATGGATGCAGGAAGCGTGAAGATGACCTTCAACCCCGGCAGCAATGTGAACCTGCTCTTCATTGAGGTCAACGAGAAGGTGGATCGGGCGATGAACCAGATGCCCAAGGAGATGGACCGCCCAAAGGTCATGAAGGCCAGCGCAATGGACATACCTGCCTTCTTCCTGGATATGACTCCGCGCAACCACACCGATTTCGCACAGATGTCAAAGTTTGCACGAAACGTAGTGGTGAAGCGCATCGAGCAACTGCCACAGACGGCAATGGTGGATATAAGCGGTACGGTAGGCACCGAGATAGAGTGCATACCCGACCAGAAGAAACTGCAGGCACTGGGACTGTCGGCCTATACCATCGAGAATGCCATCCTGAAGAACAACATCACGCTGCAGGCACTGAGCGTGGTGGATGGCATGTTCAGATACAACATCCACTTTGACTCCCAACTGCTCACGCTACAGGACATCAAGGATATCTACATCAACCACGACGGGAGGCTGCTGCAACTGAAGGACATCTGCGACATCAGAGAACACACAGCCAGCCGCAACGGACTGGTCAGGCACGACGGAAGGGAATCGGCGACAATGGCTGTCATCAAGCAGAATGATGCCCGAATGGAGGATTTGCGCGAGAGCATGCAGAACCTGCTGGCTGACCTGGAGAAGGAATATCCCGACATCAGTTTCGACATCACACGTGACCAGACGCTCCTGCTCACCTACACCATCGACAATCTGAAGAGCAACCTGGGGATGGGAGCCTTGATGGCCTGCCTCATACTGCTCTTGTTCATGCGCCGATGGCGGCTCTCGCTGCTGGTGGTACTGAGTATCCCGCTGTCGCTGGTGGTCACCATCCTGAGTTTCTATCTGCTGGGCATCTCGCTGAACGTCATCTCGCTGTCGGGCCTCATACTGGGTGTGGGCATGATGGTGGACAATGCCATCATCGTGGTAGATAACATCACCAGCGCCCCTACCCTGCACGGCGGCACGGGAAAGCAGCCTGACCTGTGGCAGACAGTGGCCAGCCGCACACGTGAGGTGTTCACTCCCATGCTGTCATCAGTGCTCACCACCTGTTCGGTATTCCTGCCTCTGATATTCCTGAGCGGCACTGCTGGAGCCTTGTTCTATGACCAGGCGATGGCTGTCACAGCGGCTCTGTTTGCCTCGCTGCTGGTTGCCACTGTGGTGGTGCCGGTCTATTATGTAGTGCTCTATCGCAAGAAACCGGCCCAGAAGACAGCCTCATCGGCCAACACCTCCTCGCTGGGATTCCGGCTGTATGAGTCTGTGATGAAGTGGACACTGCGTCATGTGCGCCTGTGCCTGCTGCTCTTTGCCGCCATCATCCCGCTGAGCATCCTGCTCATCCTGCATCTGGAGAAGGAGCGAATGCCTAAGGTGGCACAGGAAGATGCACTGCTCACCATCAACTGGAACAGCAACATCTCGGCTGAAGAGAATGACAAGCGCGTGAACAATGTGCTGGGCGAACTGGGAGAAGATGTGGTGACTACCACCAGCATGATAGGCGCACAGGACTTCATGCTGGCTCACACCAAGGACATCACAGCATCAGAAGCCGTCATCTATATAAAGGCAAAGGATGCACAGGCGCTGGAGGAGGCCAAAGGAAAGATGCTCGCACGCATGCAGAACCAGTATCCCCAGGCATCGGCAGAGTTTGACAATGCAGGGAACCTGTATGATCTGATATTCTCAACAGACGAATCGGACCTGGAGATACACCTGCAGAACCAGAACGGAGAGCGCCCCACAACGGCTGCCTCCAGGGATTTCAGGGACACTCTGATGGCACACTGCCCCGGTATGGACATACTGCCCGTGATGACAGAGACCAATCTGCAGTACGTGGCAGACATGGAACAGATGGCTATATATAAGGTAAGCTATACGACGCTGTACCATCGACTGAAGGAGTTGGCCAGCCGCAACGCGGTGTTCCGCATCAATGAAGGCGCCCAGTCGGTGCCTGTGCTCATCAGTGCCGACAGCAACGAATCCGCCCGCATCATGGCTTCCAGCGTGACCAATGCCGAAGGCACTCAGGTACCCATCTCGTATCTGGTGCGCGAGTCGAGGGGTGAGGACTATAAGCGACTGCAGGCAGGCAATGGGGGCGGCTATTATTCGCTGGCCCTGAATGCCCCTGACCACAAGGTGGAACAGGTGATGAAGTACGTCAGCAGCTATGTGCGCCAGCCCAACAGCCAGTTTACAGCCAGCTACACAGGCGGATATTTCAGCAGCCGCAAGCTCATAGGCGAACTGTCGGTGGTGCTGGCAGTGGCGCTCGCACTGCTCTACTTCATCCTGGCAGCCCAGTTTGAGAGTCTGGTGCAGCCGCTCATCATCCTGCTCGAGATGGTGGTGGATGTGTTCTTTGTGCTGGTGGCTCTGTGGATCATGGGCGAAACGATCAACCTGATGTCGATGACCGGCATGGTGGTCATGAGCGGTATAGTCATCAATGACTCTATTCTGAAGATAGATACCATCAACCACAGCCGGCACATGAAGGTACCCTCAAGAGGCGGACTCCTGCGTGCCATCATAGAGGCAGGCCAGCGACGCCTGCGACCCATCATGATGACTTCGCTCACCACCATATTGGCCATGTTGCCCTTTCTGAGCAAGGGAAGCATGGGAGCAGCCATTCAGTTCCCCATGTCACTCACTCTGGTGGTGGGCATGACGTTCGGTACCCTGGTGAGTCTGTTCTTTGTACCCATGCTCTATTACGTAATCTACAGGAACCGCAAAAGATGAGACGCTCCCACTTCACCCTGCTGCTCGCACTGGCTGTCATCATTGTGGTAGGTGCAGCACTTGTCCCCCGCATCGATGTGGCCGACCAGCCCCGTCCACGCCAGGGCAAAACTCTGGGTGTGTGGTTCAGTTGGCCAGGCGCATCAGCCAAGGTGGTGGAGCAGAATGTGACATCCAGGATAGAGGGGTTGGTGTCGATGGTGAGTGGAGTGAAAGAAGTGAGTTCGGAGTCGAACTTCGGCAGTGGCAGCGTGAGAATAAACCTGAAGCCCGATGCCAATGTATCGGCCACAAAATTCGAGATAGCCTCGCTGCTCAGGCAAACCTAGCGCCAGCTGCTCGAAGGCGTCTCCTACCCCGAACTCTCGGGCGGTGAGGTGGTCAACGAGAGCCGAAGCAAGAATCCCACACAACTGCTGCAGACCTACCAGGTGCACTCCAACCTGACGGACGAACAGATGAGGGAATACATCAACACCCACGTGAAACCGCAACTGCAGCAGATGCAGCAGGTGAAGCAAGTGGAGGTGACCGGCGGCACCAACAAGTATATAGTCATCACCTACGACCCCATGGTGCTGGCAGGATACGGACTGTCGGCAGGCAATCTGCAGAGTGGCATAGAATCCTTTCTGGGCCGTCACGATGTGGTGGGCGAAATGCAACAGCCGGGGGACAACGAGCGCCACACCATCTATCTGGCTACCGAACGTTTTGACAAGCCGCTGGAGCAGATGCCCATAGGTATGGTGGCCGACAAGATGGTGTATCTCAACGACCTGGCCACCTATGAATACAAGGACATGGAACCAGACAGATACTTCAGGGTCAACGGGCTGAACACCATCTACATGAACATCTACGTGGAGGCTGATGACAACATCATAGCCTGTGCCAAGGAGGTGAACAAGAGGATGGAACAGATTGTACCGGAGCTGAAGAGCGGAGTGTATCTCGAGAAGATATACGATGCATCGCAGCAGAAGGCCAATGAGCTGCACAAGCTGGTGTGGCGCTCGCTGCTCTCGCTCTTCATCCTGCTGGCCTTCGTATGGCTGGTGAGGCGCGACTGGCGCTATCTGCTGGTGATGGTAATCACTCTGGTGGCCAATGTGATGATGGCTGTCATCGCCTATTACCTGTTCGACATACGTCTGCACATCTACTCGCTGGCAGGCATCACCGTATCGCTGGGCATGGTGATAGATGCTGCGGTGGTGATGGTAGATCATTATAGTTACTACCACAACCGCAAGGCATTCATGGCCATCCTGGCTGCGCTGCTCACCACAATAGGTGCGCTGGTGATAGTCCTGTGGCTGCCCGACTTCCTGAAGGACAATCTGTATGACTTTGCATGGATCATCATCATCAATCTCACAGTGGCTCTGCTGGTGGCCTACCTCTTTGTCCCTGCACTCATAGAGCGCATGGGCTACCACAGCAGGCAGCAGGGAGAGGTGAGAAACATGCGTCTGGCCAGCGCATGGAGTCGCTGGTATGTGCGCTACATAGCTTTTGCACAGAGGCACCGATGGGGCATCCTGGTGGCAGTCATCCTGCTCTTTGGTCTGCCCATCGACCGTTTGCCTCAATATCTGGGCAAACTGCCCGGCTCGGAATGGAACACCAACGGAGACAACCGTCCGTGGTATGAGACGGCTTATAATAAGGTGATAGGCAGCCAGAGCTACCAAAGGAACATCAAGCCTTGGCTAAGCCTCTGCCTGGGTGGCACACTGCGCCCTTTCAGTCGCTCGCTTTCCTACAGCACCTATGCCAGACAGAAAGAGAAGGAGAAGATACTGACCATAAACGCCCAGATGCCTCTGGGCGGCACTGCAGCCCAACTCAATGAGAAGGTGGTGATGCTGGAGAACTATCTGACACGCTTCCCCGAGATAGAGAGATTTGAGACTCGTGTGGAGAGAAGCGGTGCTGTCATCGTGGTCAGATTCCGCAAGGAAGTTCTCGACACGGGATTCCCCTACGAACTGGAGAACGGGGTAATAGGCAAAGCCATCACCATAGGAGGAGCCGACTGGAGCACCAGCGGAGTGAGCGAAAGAGGCTACAGCAACTCGCTCTGGCTCACACAACGCCTGAACAGGATAGAGGTAGTGGGCAACTAACCAATGCATATTGCTAAATTATTGATTTGTAGAATTATAAATAGTTGCTCATATTTATAAATAACAAATAAGCAACAGAAATAATTTTTATCTGCGTATGCGTGACGTATAGAAGAATAGTGTGCTTTTCACTTACAAAAGTAGGGATAAAAATGGAATTTGGAATAATTCCATGATGTATTTATAAACGGGTGCTTGTGTTCACAATGGACTGTTTTATAGTCTTACCCATAATCTAAATCATTAAATCGTTAGTTCTTAAATTATTTCTGCACCAAAATCGCATTTCTTTCAGATAAAATGCGTAATTTTGTGTAACTTAAGGTAAATGGATACATGAAACAACGGATGAAAATAATCGGAATCGCACGGCATCGCTTTTCGACTGACGGCGATGGCGTTACCACGCTCGTTGCTTTCCATGGATGTCCATTGCGTTGCCGCTATTGTTTGAATCCGCAATCATTGGGCGATGGAGGCCGTTTCAGGGAATATTCACTGGAGGAACTGAATGCCGAAACATGCATCGACGAGCTTTATTTCATCGCCACAAACGGTGGTGTTACATTCGGTGGTGGCGATCCGTGTCTGTACGCTGATTTCATACGTGAGTTCCACAAATTGTGCGGTGCGTCCTGGCGACTCAACTTAGAGACATCGCTTAATGTTCCTTCAGTCAACATCGAGACATTGCTCCCGGTGGTAAATACTATGATTATCGACATCAAGGATATGAATCCTGAGATTTACAGCAGTTATACCGGACAATCAAACGACCTTGTTCTTGACAATCTCCGGCTGATAGCGGAAGCGGGACGGCAGCATGACTGCATTGTCCGCATACCGCTGATACCGAATTATAATACCGATACAGACCGCGAGGCAAGCCGCAAGGCACTTGAAACTTTCGGCTTCGACCGATTCGATTTATTTACCTACCAAATACGCAAGCATTGACTATGAATAAAAAAAATTACGTACATAATTGGAACTATCTTATGCTCCATTCTGGCTATAATTGCAATCATTCTCATTTTTATCACTACAGGAAAGGATGGCGAGGCAACAAAAATTATATATGCCGGCTTCGTTGCTTGGATGTTATTCGGTGTATATCGGGGTTTTATTCATTTATTCTCTAAGCCCGGTAAGGAACCAAGACCTACTTTTGGTGGAGTGCAATATAATGTCACTCCGATTTCCAATCGCAAAGTCATAAAAGACTTTTTCAACCCATTTGATATGCGGTTTCGCACTGTGGGTTCACTGTTCATCATTTGCGCGTTGTGGACCGGCATGGAATATTTCAGTCCTAAATTCACTATCTATTTCTGGATTTTTGTCGCATTGATGATTATAGTCAAGGGGATTCTGCTGGCTCGTTGTTTACAACTGAACACTGCACAGAACACTCTTGGGCAAGTCATACTTGAACAGAGCGGTGATATTGATGTGTGTCGGTATGATGTGACTGCTCGACTCATCAACGCAACCGATACAACCCCGGAACATGTGATTGACCCCATAAGACCCTACGTGAATGTTTCAGGAAGTCATGTAGACTATATTAAAGATATGTCACAGTTCAGCATAGAGCAGCGTCGTATACTTTCAGTCAACATGTATATTTCTGAGGTATATGGCGATGGTCATTATGGCTTTTTCACTGATTCGGTCGGAATGGTGTATCTTGATGCGATTGAGAGTCTAAAAGCTATCGGCGCAGAAAAGTATGCAGAGATTCTTGAAAAAGCGGTTTCTGAGTTTGACGGTATAAACCATCCTCAGTTTGATTTGGAGGAAAGGGTCACTTCGATTAATGAATTAGGTCTTGATTTTGAGAATGCCGATAATGCTATATATTCATTAGATGAATTTGGTGAGGGAATCGCGGAGTTGCAGATGGCTTACATTCGCTCTCATGTCGATGATTTTCTTTTTGATAACCCGCAAAAACACTGACTATGACACGAGGAAAGCAGACCTGTAAGATACTGAAAGAGATACGTCGGCAGATTGCCGAGGCAAACGATATTGAGTTCGTGACATCGGAATGTCGCTACAAGGGCGATTGTTTCGGCACTTGCCCCAAATGCGAAGCCGAAGTACGATATTTGGAGCAACAGCTCCGTGCCCGCTCCCTTACGGGTAAAGCCGTAGCCCTTGCCGGAATCTCGGCTGGCATAATGCTTATGTCGGGATGTAACGGCACATCGTCGAATCAATCAAACGAAACTTTGCAAGGTGAGCCGGTGACACCGATTGAGCAAAAAGATACTGTTGACAGTCTTGCAAAGGAAGGTGAACGGCCTCCCGTAGAAAATATTGTTTCCGTAAAGAAAGGCGAAATTGATCCTAATGAGGTAGTTATTGTCGGCGAAATACCCGACAGTACAAACAAAGTATCTTTCGTTGATACGCCTGCAACTTTTCCGGGAGGTGAACAAAAGCTAATGGAATGGATTTCCCAGCATCTTACTTATCCACCAACGGCAATAGATGAGCAAATTCAAGGTCGTGTGGTAATTCAATTTCAGGTAAAAGTTGACGGCACTATCGGAAATGTCAAAATTATAAAAGGAGTACATCCCGACCTTGACACAGAGGCATTACGAGTTGTCAAGTCACTACCAAAATTCAATTCTGCAATGCTTAATGGAAAGGGTGTTGAATCTTTGTTTACACTCCCAATAACATTCAAATTACCTATAGATTGACTATGGTACGAGGAAAGCTGACCTGTAAGATCCTGAAAGAGATACGCCGACAGATAGCAGATGCCAACGGGATTGAGTTCGTGACATCGGAATGCCGCTATAAGGGCGACTGCCTCGGCACTTGCCCCAAATGTGAAGCAGAGGTGCGCTATTTGGAGCAACAGCTCCGCATCCGCTCCCTTGCCGGAAAAGCCATAGCGTTGGCAGGAATCTCGGCGGCATCTCTCGCCATGCTCATGCCGTCATCTATGCAGGCTCAGATACAATGTGATACACAATTCTCAACGGATAGTGTCTCAGTTCAATCGCGGATTGGAGCAGCATTAATAAAGGGTCGTGTTACTGGAATCTGGACAAAGCCGGGCGAGTCTAAAGGAGAACGCGAGGTTTTGATAGGCACTGTCATCCAAAATATTAATACTAAGAAATCAATTAGCACTGACATTGATGGTAATTTTCAAATCGAGGCATGCTTGGGCGATTCGATAAAATTCTCATATATCGGATACAAACCACGTACTATATATGTGAATGACCTTGAAACTCCAATGAATGTTACGCTGGAGCAAGCAGATTATTTTATAGGTGAAATAGAAGGTGTTGTAGTCAAAGAACCGGCTAAGCCTGTGGGGATGCTTGATTTATATTTTGTCGATGAAAAGGGCAATGCGATTAATCCCTCTGAAATAGATGTTTATAAAGTTTTCACTGATGAAAATGGTAAAGAAGATTATGAATCGTTATCATCCGATCATCTATATGATAATGACACTGCAATTAGAATAGAGTGGATTAATGATTGGGCACTTCAAGACAAAGACGGCAAGCCAATAAAAGAAGCGACACTCCGCATAGAGGCAGATGGTTATGACGATCCGGTGACAATCAAAGTCAAATATCCAAAGCGCAACGCCAAGAAAACCGTCAAGTTCAAAAATAAAAAGAAATAATCGCTATGTCCGATTCTCTCCGATATAAGATAGTCCTGTGGATTGTGTGGGTACAGATTGCGCTCCTACCTATTATCATAGTGATGATAAACGTGACAAATAGTGGCGTTATGTGGCGATGGAATTTGCTCAACTGGATGATGGTTGGAGGCTATATTCTTGGATTGTTCGCCCTTCCTATCAGCCGAGGCCTTGAAAAGCTGAAATTTCTGAAATGGTGGTTGAGAATAGATTTCTGGTTTTCGCTATCAGCGGCCATTCTTGTGTTGCCGTTGTTGTCATATGTCGGGTGCCACTATGTAGTGGCAGAAGATGGTGATTATGTGCTATATTACACAAGAGGGTTTATGGCAGCTGCTCCGAGCTACAGGTTAGGCAAAAAGGATGGATTATTCATTCAAGAACTGCCACAACATATCAGAGTGTATGATTATGGCAACGGAAACATTAACTGCTTCAAAGTTGATACGCTGAAAGGATGTATGTATGGCCTTGAGCGCGGAGTATCGCCTGCCGCATGGGTAATTCCGATTGATTCGGCAAGGTATCATCGTTACGCATGTGATATCACAGCTCTCATTGACAGCCTTTATCAAGCCCAACCTCTGTTATCGCAAGAATCTTACGGCACATTCGTTTTTCCCGATAATTTCGCGGAAATTAATTACGAAGGAGGAGGAATAATGTATGAGGATTCTATAAACTATTATCTTGA
>ENA-OZGC01000496-OZGC01000496.1-human-gut-metagenome-genome-assembly--contig:-NODE-496-length-29599-cov-6.807812_pt1 | contig 29599 bp, 25 predicted proteins | sample MGYA00245109_ERZ653643 | MGnify/ENA primary metagenome ERZ653643 (study PRJEB26926, sample SAMN06165107) | human gut metagenome | biome: ENVO:00009003; feature: ENVO:2100002; material: ENVO:00002003... | reverse complement strand
TAAGAGACAGTTCCTTTGGCGCAGAGAAAGGGATTCGTCCGGCGATATTGGGGCAGTATCGCCGCCAGCCCGGGGAACTAAAAAACCATTCACCGGATGGTTTTTTGCCTCGCCTTGCTTGGCCGTTCCCTTCTCATCCCTTTCTCTTTTATGCCTAAAAAAGCAAAAATCCCTTCAAAAGAAGGGATTTTTCCTTTGGCGCAGAGAAAGGGATTCGAACCCTTGTTACGGTTCCCCGTAAACACGATTTCCAGTCGTGCGCCTTAGACCAGCTCAGCCATCTCTGCAAGCCGCTTGATTATAATACACCATTTTGCGTCGCATTGCAAGCAAAATTTGCATTGGCGCCGCCAAAAGCTTTATCGCTTGACAATCCGGCCCGCGCGCAGCAAAATTATGCCCGTATTATATGCGGAGGTTGACCTTATGGCAAGTATAGAAGAGCTGCCCGCAGGCGCATTTAACATAAGCCGCTGGAGCGGCGGCACAACTACGGAGCTGTTCATATGGCCGCACGGCGCATCCTATGCGGAACGCCGCTTTAGCATACGCATAAGCACGGCCACGGTGGACATAGCCGAATCCACGTTCACCAAGCTTCCCGGCGTAACGCGCTATATCGCTCCGCTTGGCGATGGCTTTACGCTCAAAATAGGCCAAAATGAGCCTGAGTTTATACCGCATGCCGCCGTTAAGCGCTTTGATGGCGGGGAAGATGTGACCTGCGCAGGCGCCGGACGCGACCTTAATTTGATGCTCAGCGGCGCGGAGGGCGAACTGATAATGATAAAGCCGAACGAACGGCATATCGTAAGGCAAGCGGAGTTCTTGTTCGCCTATGCCGTGCAGGATTGCCGCATAAGCGTCGGCAGCGTGCAGATGAATACCGAAAGCGGCGAATTTCTGCGTATATATGCCGATGCGGGTGAAACGGTCACGGCTTCCGGCGAAGCTGGCCTTTTCTATGCGCAGCCATAATAATTTAACTATAATATCCGCGCTCGTAGGGAATACTACCCTCAGTTGACAAAGAAAGAGGGCGGGTATGGATGAACAAGACCGATAAAAAAGAAAAGCAGCATAAACGGGGCTTTTTTGCGTTGCTGTGGCGTGTTGTCCGCACGATACTTATCGTTGCGGCGGGCGCAATGGCGGCGTTTTTGCTGTTTTTTGCGGTAAAGCTGCTTAATATTGATTCATGGAAGGATTTTGACCCGGATAAGATACTTTCCGCGCCGCAAACGCTTATTGTATACGATGGCGGCGATGCGGAGGCCGTGCGCCTGCACGCAAAGGAGGACAGGGTATATAAGCGCATAGAGGAGCTGCCGGACCATGTGCAGAAGGCGTTCATTTCTGCCGAGGACGCGCGCTTTTATAAGCACCGCGGCGTTGATTTCATCCGCGTTATGGGCGCGCTGTGGACGGACATAAAGCAGATGCGCTTTGCCCAAGGCGCAAGCACCATTACTCAGCAGCTAATAAAGCTGAGCCACCTTACAAGTGAAAAGACGATAGCCAGAAAGCTTGAGGAAGCCGTGCTTGCAATGCAGATGGAGCGGCTGTATGAAAAAGACGATATACTTGAAATGTATCTTAATTATGTGTACTTCGGCGCGGGCTGCTACGGAATAGAAGCGGCTGCGCTGAACTATTTCGGCGTAGGGGCGGACAAGCTGAGCATTGCGCAGGCGGCGGATCTGGCGGGCATACTCAAGTCTCCCTCGGCCTACGCGCCGCATATTGATCACGAGGCTTCGCTGAAACGGCGAAACACCGTGATACGGCTTATGTATGACTATGGCTATATATCGCAGCAGGAGAAGGAGGAGGCCACCGCAGAGCCGCTTGTTTTGGCCGAGAAGGAGGAAACGCACCGCGGCTATTATATAGACGCAGCGCTTGAAGAAGCGGAGGGCATACTTGGCATTGGGATGGAAGAACTGCTTTGCGGCGGATACCGGATATATACGGCGATGGATACCAGGCTGCAATCGCTGTGCGAGCGGGCGGTGAACAACGCGGAGCTTTTCCCTGAAGGGTGCGAAGATTGCCAGGCGGCTGTAGCTATTGTGCAGCCGAATACGGGATTTGTGCTTGCGATGGTTGGTGGGCGCGGGGACGCGGGGGCGATGGCGTTCAACCGCGCGAACGATATGCGGCGGCAGCCCGGCTCGCTTATAAAGCCGGTGATAGTATATGCGCCGGCGCTTGAGCGGCTCAATTATACCGCCGCAACAATGCTTATGGATGAAAAGACCACGTTTGGCGATTATTCGCCTAAAAACGCGGGCGATAAGTATTACGGCTGGGTAACGCTGAGGGACGCCGTAAAGCGTTCGCTGAACGTGCCCGCGGTAAGGGTGCTGAGCGAGCTTGGCGTTGAAACCGGCAAGGAATTTGCAAAGAGCGTTGGCATAGAATTTGACGAAAGCGATACAAGCCTTACCCTTGCTTTGGGCGGGTTTTCATACGGGGTATCCCCGCTTGAAATGGCCGCGGCATACGCAAGCTTTGCTTCCGGCGGGGAATACCGCCAAAGCGCGCTTATAAGGAGCATTACGGACGCGAACGGTCGGGTGCTTTACGCGCATGAGGATACGCCCGTGCGCGTGATGAGCGAGGGCAACGCATATATACTTACAAGCATGCTGCAAAGCGTTGTGAGCGAGGGCACGGGCAAGCGGCTTGGCGAGCTGAACATTGCATTGGCGGGCAAAACCGGCACCGTTGGAGAGGCCGACGGCAACCGCGATGCATGGATGGCCGTGTATAACGGCGAATATTCCGCCTGCGTATGGATGGGGTACGACAGCGCGCGGGAGGGTTCACTGCCGCCCAAGGCCACGGGCGGAAAATACCCCGCGCTGATACTGTATGACCTTTTTTCAAAGCTGTACGCGGACGGCGCCGCGCCTGAATTCACAATGCCCGATACCGTTGAAAAGGTGAAGCTTGACGGCTATACGCTTAAAAGCGAGCATAGGGCCGTGCTTGCCAACGCCTTCACTCCGAAGGACAGCACAGTGGGCGAGGTTTTTCTGAAGGGTACTGCGCCGGAGGAAACCACGCGGTATTGGGCCGTGCCAAAGACCGTGAGGAACGTGCGCGTGGAGCTGAACGAAAACAACAAGCCGGTCATAACGTTCAGCGCTGCGGAGCAGGGAATGAATTATTGCATATACACCATATCGGGTGCTGAACGCACAATGATAGCAAGCATATCGGGCGAGGGCGCTTTAAGCTACATCGATGAAGCGGCGCAGGGCGGCATGGCAAGCTACGCCGTGGCGGCGGAGCATCCGCGCCTTACGGTGCTGGGCAAAAAGGCGCAGGGGCCGCTGAGCCGCACGGTAAGCGTTATTGTGCCGTACAGCGCGGCGGAACAAACGAATGTCCCCGAGGTAACGCTCGAGGACACCGAATTTGGCGATGATTTTGATTGGGAGAACGCGAATTAGCCCTTTATGCGGCGGTAAACGTATGCTTTAAGCTGTTCTATGGAATCCTTCGCACTGCCGTTTAGCTTTGCGCTGCCCTGGGCGGAATCGTCCCGCCCGCCGCCTTTGCCGCCGAACAGGGCGTTCACGGCCTGAATAAGCTCGCGCATGCTCAGCGCCACGTCCGCCGAGCGCGCCACGCGGTAGCTTAAATTTTCGCCCTTCTGCGCCAGCACAACGGCAACCATATTGCCGCATGCGCAAAGCTTTTCGCAAAGGAAGCCAAGCTCATTAGCCTCTAACCCTTCTTCCATGGTCACAACGGCGCGCGTTTTGCCGCAAAGCTCCGCCTTTTCCGCAAGCTCCTTCGCCCGGTAATCAAGCAGCATATCCGTGCGCTGCTTGAATTCCCGCTTCATGGCGGCAAGTTCGTCGCCCTGCTTTATAACGGCGTCCACGGCCTTGTCCGCGCTTGTGCTGAAGCGGCGGGCTATCGCATCCATACGCGCGCCGTCCTGCTGCATGGACAGAACAGCCCTCATGCCGCATACAAAGCCTATCCTAATGCCGCCTTTATAATTCATGTGGGACAATATCTTCAATACGCCGACCTGACCGGCGCTTTGGCAATGCGTGCCGCAGCATGTGCAGGAATCAACGCCGCCGGCGTATACTACGGTTATTTCGCCCTTTAAGCCCTTTGCCTTTTTGCGAATTTCTATGGTTTCGTATTCTTCGGGCGTAACGGTTACGGTGCGGGTAGGCTCGTCCCGCTGAATGGCCTCGTTCACCTTCAATTCAAGCTCGGCTATCTGCTCCGCGGAAAGGGGCTTATCAAAATCCACGGTAACTATATCGTCCGCCATATGGAAGCCAACGTTGGTGCAGCCAAACATGCTGTGCGCAAGGCCGGAAAGCATATGCTCGCCGGTGTGCTGCTGCGTATGGTCAAGGCGCACGGCCTCATCCGCCGCAACATGCACGCATTGGCCTATATCAAGCGGCCTATCGCAGCTATGCCATATGTTCCCGCCCTCCTCGCGCGCATGGGTGCAGCGGGCGGAACCTATGTATCCCGTGTCGCTTAGCTGGCCGCCGCCTTCGGGGTATATTGCGGTGCGGTCGAGCAATATATCGAATGTGCCGTCCGCGTTTGCGCGGCAGTCCAGCACCGCTGCATCGCATTGTGTGCAGCCGTTTTGATGATATAGCTTAGCGGTCATACATGCCTCCGGTTATTGCATAAAATATGCTTTGCATTATACCATAGTAATGTTATAAAATAAAGAAAAGCCGTAAACGGGCTGAAATACAAACAAAGGGAGGCTGCATATGAAATTCAGCGAATATGCATACAAAAGGCCGGTTTTTGAGGATGTGAAGGAGCAGCAGCTAAAGCTTATAGCGGAGCTTGGCTACGCAAAAAGCTTTGAACAGGCGGAGAAGGCTTTTCTTGACAGCGAAAAGCTGAACCGTTCCGTGCAAACGATGGGCACGCTTGCGTCAATACGCTTCACGCTCAATACTGCGGACGAATTCTATAAGGCGGAGCAGGAATTCTGGGACGAAACAAGTCCGCTTCTGATGGAGCTTGGCGTTAAAATGAGCGCGGCGTTGCTTGCATCCCCGTTCAAGGCCAACTTTGAAAAGAAGTACGGCGAAATGCTCATAAAGAACGCGGAGCTTTCCGTAAAGAGCATGACGCCGGAGCTTGTGCCGCTGATGCAGGAAGAAAACAGGCTGAGCAGCGAATACAGCGCCCTTACATCAAGCATGAGCGTAACGTTCCAGGGCGAGGAATGCAACAATTACGGCCTGCTCAAATACATGGAAAGCAAAGATAGGGACATTCGCCGCGGCGCGTTCCATGCGTGGGCCGGATGGTTTGCCGATAATGAAAAGAAGCTTGGCGAGCTTTACGATAAGCTGGTGCATCTTAGGCACAGCATGGGCAAGATAATGGGCTTTGAAACGTTCACGCCGCTCGGATACATGAACATGGGCCGCATGGACTACACCGCAAAGGAAGTCGCCAAATACCGCGAGCAGGTAGTTAAATACATCGTGCCCGTATGCATGGAGCTGCGCAAGCGGCAGGCCAAGCGTCTTGGCATAGATAAGCTGCGCTTTTTTGACGAAAAGCTGCTGTTCACCAGCGGCAATGCGGACCCCGTGGGCGACCGCGACTTTATGGTTGACGCGGCTAACAAAATGTATCACGAGATGAGCAAGGAAACGGGCGAGTTCTTCGACTTTATGCGCGAGCATGAGCTGATGGATCTCGATACCCGCCCGAACAAGGCCGTAGGCGGATACTGCACATTTATAGCGGATTATGATTCACCGTACATATTCTCCAACTTCAATGGCTCCGCGGCGGATGTGGGCGTGCTTACGCACGAGGCGGGCCATGCGTTTGAAGCGTTCTGCGCCAGCCGCCATCAGCCCATTTCCGAATACTGCTGGAGCACCAGCGAGGTGAACGAGATTCACTCCATGTCCATGGAATACTTTGCGTATCCGTGGCTGGGGCTGTTCTTCGGCGATGGCGTTGTGAAGAACCGCTATACCCACATGATGGAAGCGCTTACGTTCATACCCTACGGCTGCTGCGTGGACGAATACCAGCACATTGTGTACGAGAATCCCGACCTTACGCCCGATGAGCGCACCGCCGCATGGAAGGAGCTTGAGAAGAAGTATCTGCCCGACCGCGACTACGACGGCGTGGAGGTAATGGAGAAGGGTGGATTCTGGATGCAGAAGCTGCACATTTTCACCTCTCCGTTCTATTATATCGATTATACGCTTGCCTCCATGGGCGCGTTCGAGTTCTTCGGCCGCATGCAGGAAAACCGCGAACAGGCATGGAAGGATTATTACACGCTGTGCTGCGCGGGCGGCAGCCTGCCGTATCTCAGCCTGCTGAAGCTTGCGCATCTGTCCAATCCCTTTGAGGAAGGCACTGTGCAGCGCGCGATAGCGCCGCTGGTGAAAGCGCTTGGTGAGATAGACGATATGAGCCTGTAAGCTTACGCCGCATGGCATAAGCTTAAAAGGGACGCTTTTATGCGTCCCTTTTGGCGTAATTCGATTATTCAGTTCATCAGTACAGCGTCGCATGCTTCGCGCACGGCGCATTGGGCAAAATAGAATTCCTCGCGCGGTATCCAAACCGTGCGGAATGTTTCAACGTGGTTAGGATTGCGCACGGCAATGCGGCTTAGCTGCTTTTCGGGCGATATATCCATAAACACCTTTATATCAAGCATATCCGCCAAAAGCGGGTGGCAGCTATATGAGCCTTCTATGATTATGTTCGCCGCCGCGCTCAGCCTGACTGATGGGAGAAATCTATCCTCGTGGCAGGCATACGGGCGATATACAGCGTCCCTGCCCGCAAGAAGCGGCGTGATTATTTCGCTTATCAGCCGTTCAAACTCAATATTCCCGCCGGGCTGTGCCATGCGCTCAGGCGTGCGGAGCGCAAAGGGCAAATAGAAATCATCCATATGCACCACGTTGCAGCTAAGGCTTTGCGAAAGCTCATTTGCAAGCGTTGTTTTGCCGGAAGCGCAGCGGCCATCTATGGCTAATATATATGGCTTTTGCGGCTGCATTCTATCGATAAGCCCAAGTACAGCGGCGGCGTTGGGGCTACTCATTGGCGGCAGCGGGCTCCTGCCTGGGCGCGCGCTTAAACTTAACAAGTCCGGTTTTGTTCAACGCGACCATCAGCGCGGGGATGAGCACAAGCTGCACTATTATGCCGGGTATGGCATTGATGAATGCGCCGGCCATGAATGCCTGCCATGTGAAGGAATTGCCCTGAAGGCCGAATATAATTATTTCCGCAACGCCCCAAACAAGCCTGCCGGCAAGCATGGCTATTATTATGGAACGGTACAGGGCTATTACGCACTGCCAACGGGAACGGTTGTACAGGAATCCTGCTACAAAGCCGTAAGTCGCAAGCTCAAACGCCATGGCTATTGCAACGTAAACAGGGGGCATGGAGAAAAAAAGGCACCGCGTCAGCGGCAGAATAAAGCCTATCACCGCACCGTATTGCCAGCCGCATATAAGCCCGCAAAGGAACACGGGAATATGCATGGGCAGCAGCATGGAGCCGAATTGGGGAATCTGCCCCGTAAGGAAGGGAAGCACATAACCGAGTGCTAAGAATAATGCCGAAAGAGTAAGGTTTCTTGTGTATTTGCGCATACGTTCACTCCTTTTCTAATATGCTGTATTTGAACAAATAATATGATACTATGTTTGGACTCGAATGCAAAGCTTTTTCTGCTAAAATGTTAAAAGTGCATTATGCATAGGCGGAAAATTGCCCAACAGTGCGGCGGAAAAACGCGGTTTAAGACCTAAAAAACGCGCGGCGGACAGGGAAGTGTGCAGGAATCGAAAAAACGGGCGCAGCATTGTAAAAAAACGCTTGACAATGCAGGAAAAAGACTATATAATAGCCAAGGTCAAAGCAGAAGCCCCGCTTCTCACCCGCCGGCAAGTGCGCCAGGCGCGGTAAGTAAACAATGAGTATTGCGATTTATCGTGAGTATATCATAGGTGGGTGCTTTGCATCCACTATTTTTTTACGGAGGTGTACCAACATAGCCAGTCAAGAGCTCTTGATAAACGAGGAAATTCGGGACGCAGAAGTCCGCCTCATCGACGAAAACGGCAACCAGCAGGGCATCGTAACCATAGATGTCGCGCTGAGGATGGCCGAGGCTGCCGACCTTGACCTTGTCAAGATCGCACCCACAGCGGTTCCGCCGGTGTGCAAAATTATGGACTACGGCAAATACCGCTTCGAACAGACCAAAAGGGAAAAGGAAAACCGCAAGAACCAGAAGGTCATCGAGCTGAAGGAGATTCGCCTTTCGGCGACGATCGATCAGCACGATATGGAAGTGAAGGCGAAGGCCTGCCAGAAGTTCCTCGGCAACGGAGACAAGGTAAAGGTCACCATTCGCTTCAAGGGCCGCCAGATAAAGCATGGCGACATTGGAATGGACGTGATGGACGCTTTCTATGAAATGGTGAAGGACGCGGCATCTGTTGACAAGCCCGCCAAACAGGAAGGGCGCAACATGATAATGATACTGGTGCCAAAGGCAAACTAAACAATTTATCCAAGGAGGAAATACCCCATGCCAAAGATCAAAACCCACAGGGGTGCAGCTAAAAGGTTCAACCTTACCAAGGGCGGCAAGGTCAAGCGGGCTAAGGCTTACAAGAGCCATATCCTGACCAAGAAGAGCACCAAGAGACTTCGCGGACTGCGCCAGACTGGTTACATCGCCGAGTGCGAGGCCAAGAAGGTGCGCGAACTCATCCCGTATAAGTAAGGAGGAACAAACAACATGGCAAGGATCAAAAGGGCTGTAAACGCCGTTAAGAAACGCCGCAAGGTGTTCAAGCTTTCCAAGGGCTACTTCGGAGCCAAGTCCAAGCAGTATCGCGCCGCTTCTCAGCAGGTCATGCGCTCCATGGCGTATGCCTACGTTGGACGCAAGAACAAGAAGCGCGAATACCGCAAGCTGTGGATCGCCCGTATCAACGCGGCTGCGCGTATGTGCGGCACCAACTACAGCCGTCTTATCAACGGCCTTAAGCTGGCCGGTGTGGACGTGAACCGCAAGGTTCTGGCTGAACTCGCCGTAAGCGATATGGCTGCCTTCAAGCAGCTGGTAGACGTTGCCAACAACGCCAAGGCCTAAGCTTAAAACAGCAAAATATAAGCACTCTTGATTGTTCAAGGGTGCTTTTTTGTTGGAAAAATAAAACGAGGGCGGAGATCCGCCCCCGATATCAGTTGATAATCAGCATTCGGGTTCGATAAGGCCGTAGTTGCCGTCCTTACGCTTATAGATAACGTTTATCTGATTCGTGTCGCCATTGGTGAACATATAGAACGAATGGCCCAGCATTTCAAGCTGAAGCATGGCTTCGTCCACAGTCATGGGCTTAATGTCGAACCGCTTGACCTTTACCACCTTGGCCGCTTCTTCATCAAGATCGTCCTGCGTGAACGCATCCGCATATACCGGCTCCGGCGCGCGGAACGCGCCCGCCCTAAGGCTCTTTTCAAGTTTGGTGCGGTGGCGCACTATCTGCTTTTCAAGCTTGCTGAGTACATTATCTACCGAGGCGTACATATCGCCGGAGGTTTCCTCCCCGCGGATTATGCCGCCCGCATAGGGTATCGTGACTTCTACAATGTGGCGGTTGCGCTCCACGCTGAGCGTAACATGCGCCTGAGTATCCTCGGGAAAGTACTTGTCCAGCTTGTTTACCTTTTTGTTGATAAGCTCCTCCAGGTAATCAGATACTTCGATGTTCTTTCCGCTGATCGTTATAATCATCCTTCTTACCCCTTTCTTGCGGCCCTTTGGTTCGCGGCCGCTTATATTATCTCTTTCGTTAAGTGTAGCACAATTTCCTGCATGGCAGTGTAAATTATAGGTGCTTTTTTTGTGAACACTTAGCGGCGGAGCGGCAGCCGGAGCATCCGCAGCCGCATCCGCGCCGGCGGCGCATTATTATGCAGTATGCGCTGTATATAACGATGAGCGCGGCTATGGCATAGAACAGCACGGCTTTGTCGGTCTCTCCGGTGAAAAGACCGATTATATTATATGTCAGCAGGGCCATTATATACGCGCTTGCAAGCTGCCAAACAACGGCAAACGCCGTCCATGCGCGGGACTGCATTTCACGCCGAATTGTGGCAATGGCGGCCATGCACGGAGTATAGAGCAGCACGAATACAAGGAAGGAATACGCGCTTGCGGGGGTGAATATGCCGCTTAAAGCCTGGCGCACAACCTCGCCGCCGGCGGAGGCGGAAAAGCTTGCAAACATGGAAAGCGAGCTTACAACGGCTTCCTTTGCCACAACGCCCGTGAGCAGCGCAACGCTTGCCTGCCACGACCCGAAGCCAAGCGGCTTGAATATGGGCGCTATTGCGGAGCCGATTGCGCCGAGTATGCTGAGGGAAGGATCGGATATAAAGTTAAGGCGGAAGTCAAAGCTTTGCATGAACCATAGAACAACGCTCATGGCGAATATTATGGTGCCCGCCTTTTCAAGGAAGTGCTCCACGCGTTCCCAAACGTGGGTGAACACATTGCGCGCGCTCGGCATGCGGTACGGCGGCAGTTCTATAACAAACGGCGCTTCCTGCTTATTTGAAGCAGCCTTGCGGAAAATAAGGCCGGAAAGTATGCCCAGCATCACGCCAAGGACATACAGGCTCAGTATTACAAGGCCGCGATGCTCGCTGAAAAACGCACCAGCTATAAGCCCGTATACCGGCAGCTTTGCGGAGCAGCTCATGAACGGCAGCAGCAGTATTGTCATGCGGCGGTCGCGTTCGTTATCCATTGTGCGCGCGCCCATTGCCGCGGGAACGGTGCAGCCGAAGCCCATCAGCAGCGGTATGAAGCTTTTTCCGCTCAGCCCGAAGCGGCGCATTGGCTTATCCATTATAAACGCTATGCGGCTCATGTAGCCGCTGTCCTCAAGCAGGCTGAGGCAAAGGAAAAGCAGCGCTATCTGCGGCAGGAACGTGAGCACGCCGCCAACGCCTTTTATTATGCCGTCGCAAACAAGGCTTATGAACCATTTTCCCGCGCCCGCGTTCTGCAGCAGGCTCATTACGGCGGGAGCAACGGTGCCGTCTATAAATTCGCCTACAAGGTCGCTAAGCGCCGCGCCTACGGTTGAGAACGTGAGCAGGAATATAAGCCCCATTATCAGCAGAAAAAGCGGTATTGCAAACGCCTTATGCGTAAGTATTGCGTCTATCTTTGCACTGCGGGCGGCGCTTGAAGCTTTGCCGGAATGGTGATAGGCTTTCTTTGCAACGCGCTCGATATATGAATACCGGCTGTCTGCAACAAGTGATTCGCTGTCGCCTATCGGGTTTGCGGCGGCGTATTCGTTTATTATCGCGTCCACAAGCTTTGCATCCATATCGTTGAGCTTCAGGCTTTCGCGAACGCGCTCGTCGCCTTCAAGCAGCTTTATTTCCGTCCAATGCAGCGGCAGCCTTGCGGCCTTTGCATAGGGTTCTATTATTGCGCCTATCTTATGGTGCTCCTCGTGGGTAAAATCATCGTAAACGTCGTCCGGCTCTATAAGGAAGCCCTCGTGCAGCTGCGTATGCGTCGCGGTGATAAGGCTTTGCAGGCCCGTAACAAGATCGTCTATGCCCGCGCCGGTGCGCGCGCTTATAGGCACAACCGGGATGCCCAGCTCAAGCGAAAGCTGCTTGCAGTCTATGCTGTCGCCCTGCTTTTCAACCTCGTCCATCATGTTCAGCGCCAGTATCATCGGGCGCTCAAGCTCCATCAGCTGTATTGTAAGATAAAGATTGCGCTCCAGGTTCGTGGCATCCACAATGTTTATTATCGCGTCCGGGTTTTCGTTTATGATATAATCGCGCGCTACTATTTCTTCCATTGAATACGACGAAAGCGAATATATGCCCGGAAGGTCCACAACGGTCATTTCGTGGCCCATGGTGCATAATCCGTCGCTGTTCTTATCGGCGCGCTGCTTTATTTTGCCTTCTTTCTTTTCAACCGTTACGCCCGGCCAGTTGCCAACGTATTCCTTGCTGCCGGTCATTGCATTGAAAAGCGTTGTTTTGCCGCAGTTTGGGTTGCCCGCAAGCGCAAGCCTGACGGGGCGGTCCTCCTCAAACGTATCCTTGGGGCAGAAACCGTCCTTCGAACACATGCTCTTTTCCATTATGAAGCCCGTCAGCTCCGCTGCGCGTTTATGCTCGGCATGGTCTGCGTCGCGCTTATCGGCGCTGTGTTCGCGCTCCTCGCGGGCGCGCTTTTCTTTGGCGGCGATTGTGCGCTCAACATCCTCGTGCCACTTTCTGTGGTCGTCCTCGTTCATCAGCACTATCGTGTCTGCATCGGCTTTTCTTAGGGACATAGTGTAGCCCCTCAGTTCTATTTCAAGCGGGTCGCCCATCGGCGCAAGCTTGACCAGCTTTATCTCAGTGCCGGGCGTTATGCCCATGTCCACAATATGCCTGCGCATGCGCTTATCGGCAGATACAACTGCATAAACATGCCCGCTTTGGCCGCATTCAAGCCCGCTCAATCTTTTGCGTGAAATCTGATCCATATATCCTCCGTATAATAAGTTAGACACGGCTAACAAAAATAATTGTATATCCGGCATATTGCGCTGTCAATGGCGTTTTGTGCGGCGGCGTGGTATTATATTGATATAAAATCAGGAGGTGACTGTATTTATGCATCCTGTAACAGTTGATGCTTTTTCTTCGGTGCCGTTCGGCGGAAATCCGGCGGGGGTGGCCGTGTTTGACGATAAATTGCCGGAGGAGGCTGAAATGCGCCGTATTGCGGCAAAAATGGGATATAGCGAAACGGCGTTTATATTGCCGCTCGGCGGGAACAGGTTCCGTATACGCTATTTTACGCCGGTTGAGGAGGTGCCGCTGTGCGGGCATGCCACGGTAGGATCGTTTGCATATATGCTGAAAACCGGCCTTGTGCGGGAAGGCGAAAGCTATGTTGCCCAAACCGGCGCGGGAGATATAAATGTGGACATTGCGGACGGGCTTGTTTGGCTGGATATGGCGGAGCCTAAGCCGCTTGCATTCTTAAATGATACGGACAGCGCGGCGCTTGCGGCGGCATACGGCATAAGTGCGGCGGACATGGGGAAACTTAAGCCGGCCATATCCAACAGCGGCCTTGCGGATATAATGCTGCCGCTTAAAAGCGCAGAAGTGCTTGCAAATTTGGAACCGGATATGGATGCGATAGCGAAACTTTCCAAAAAGCTGGACGTTACGGGTGTGCATGCGTTTACAATAGAGAAGGACGCGCTGCATTGCCGCAATTTTGCCCCGCTTTACGGAATAGATGAGGAAGCGGCCACGGGCACGTCCACCGGCGCGCTTACATATTATCTTTATAAGCACGGCATTATAAAGCCGAACGAAACAAATCTGTTCATTCAGGGCGAGGCCATGGGAAAGCCTTCGCGCATATATTCGCGCCTTGGCATAAACGGGGGAAGCGTGCGTATCCGCGTGGGCGGCAGCGGCTGTGTAAGGGAATAACAGGCAGCGAACGGCACTACACAACGGGCCGCGTTTCTGGTATAATAATACGAGGCACATAGAAGGAGATTAGCATGATAAAACACGTTGTTTGCCACCGCTACCGCGACAAGGCGGAGGCTTATAAGATCGCCCCTATGCTCAACGCACTTATGGGCAAGGTACCGTCGCTGAGGAGCATGGAAACGGGCATAGACTTTATGGATTCCGCGCGTGCGTACCACATGGTGCTCATAGCCACGTTTGACGACAGGGCGGGGCTTGACGAATACGCAACGCATCCGGAACACGTGAAAGTAAAGGAATACATACACAGCGTGCTTGAATCCTCCGTTTCGGTGGATTTTGAGTGCTGATATGGGTGCTTTTAAGGCCGTTACCCCTTTCGAACCGCGCGGAGATCAGCCGGAGGCCATAGAACGGCTGAGCCAAGGCGTGCTTAACGGCGACAGGCTGCAGGTGCTGAAGGGCGTTACGGGCAGCGGCAAAACATTTACAATGGCGAAGGTGATAGAGCGGGTGCAGAAGCCCACTCTTGTTATCGCGCACAATAAAACGCTTGCGGCGCAGCTTTGCGGGGAATTTAAGGAGTTCTTTCCGGACAGCGCCGTGGAATACTTCGTTTCGTACTACGATTATTATCAGCCGGAGGCATATATAGCTTCTTCCGATACATATATCGAAAAAGTGGCCACGGTGAACGATGAAATAGATAAGCTTAGGCTCAGCGCGACAAGCGCGCTGAACGAGCGCAGGGACGTTATAATAGTCGCTTCCGTGTCGTGCATATACGCCCTCGGCGATCCGGAGGAGTATCTCAAACTTTCCGTATCGGTACGCGAAGGCATGCGCATGGAGCGGGACGAGCTGCTCAAACGCTTGGTTGACATACAGTACCAGCGCAGCGAGTTTGATTTTAACCGCGGCAACTTCCGCGTAAAAGGGGACACGGTGGACGTTATGCCGGCGAACTGGAGCGAGAAGGCGCTGCGCATAAGCTTCTTTGGCGACGAGATAGAGCGCATAAGCGAAATAAACGCCCTTACCGGCCAAACGATAACGGACAGGAGCCACGCAGCTATTTTTCCCGCCACGCATTACGTTACCGGGAGGGACAAGCTGGAGGCCAGCATAGGCGACATTGAGGCGGACATGCAGAAGCGCGTGGCCGAGTTCAATGCGGAGAATAAACTGCTGGAGGCGCAAAGAATAGCGCAGCGCACGGAATACGATATTGAAATGATGCGCGAAATAGGCTATTGCCAGGGCATAGAGAACTATTCCCGCTATTTTGACGGCAGGAAGCCGGGCCAGCCGCCGTTCACGCTGCTGGATTATTTTCCGGACGATTTCCTTATGTTTATAGACGAAAGCCATGTTACCCTGCCGCAGATACGCGGCATGTACGCGGGCGATTATTCGCGCAAAAAGGAGCTTGTGGAATACGGCTTCCGCCTGCCGGCGGCGTTTGACAACAGGCCGCTGAGATATGAGGAATTTGAAAAGCGGATAAACCAGCTTATTTGCGTATCTGCAACGCCCGGCGAATACGAAACGGACAACGCATCGCAAATAGTCGAGCAGATAATACGCCCCACGGGTCTGCTGGACCCCGAAATAACGGTAAGGCCGGTAGAAGGGCAGATAGACGATCTTTTGAGCGAAGTTAAGCTGATGGCGCAGAAGGGATACCGCACGCTTGCGACCACGCTTACAAAGCGCATGGCGGAAACGCTGACGGAATATCTCGATTCAATGGGCGTGCGCGTAAGATATATGCACAGCGACATTGAAACGATAGAGCGCATGGAGATAATACGCGATTTGAGATTGGGCGAGTTTGACGTGCTTGTGGGCATAAACCTGCTGCGTGAAGGGCTTGACCTGCCGGAAGTTGGGTTGGTGGCCATACTTGATGCGGACAAGGAAGGCTTTTTGCGTAGCGCGACAAGCCTTATACAAACGATAGGCCGCGCGGCGCGAAACGTTGACGGGCGGGTAATAATGTATGCGGACGAGATAACGCCCAGCATGCGCGAAGCCATTGACGAAACGAATTACCGCCGCGAAAAGCAGCGCGCCTTTAACGAAGCGCATGGCATAACCCCGCAAAGCGTTAAAAAGGAAATACGCAACGTGCTTGAAATATCGCACAAAAACAGGCAGGAACGCAGCGGCATATCAAAAGAGGAGCTTGAGCAGCGCACGGCAATTTTGCAGCAGCAGATGCGCCAGGCCGCGGCGGAGCTGGACTTTGAAACGGCGGCAAAGCTGAGGGACGAGCTTTTCAGCCTGACGGGCGAAAGCGTGGGCGTAGCCAAGCCCGCGCCGGGCACGATAGGCAGCGCGCGGCGCAGCAAGGGCCGCGGCAGAAAATCGCCAAAGCGCAAGTGATACGCGCTTCGGCTTAGCGGATATAATATGGAAAATAAGGATATATGAGAGACGAAATAGTAATACGCGGGGCGCGGGAGCATAACCTTAAAAATTTGAACCTGACGATACCGCGGGACAAATTGATAGTTTTTACGGGGCTTTCGGGCAGCGGCAAATCAAGCCTTGCTTTCGATACGATATATGCGGAAGGGCAGCGGCGCTACGTTGAGTCGCTTTCCTCATACGCAAGGCAGTTTTTGGGCCAGATGGAAAAGCCCGATGTGGACACGATAGAGGGACTTTCTCCCGCAATATCGATAGACCAGAAGAGTACAAACAATAACCCGCGCTCAACCGTTGGCACGGTGACGGAGATACACGATTATTTAAGGCTGCTTTATGCCCGCATAGGCATACCGCATTGCCCCAAATGCGGCCGCGTTATACGGCGGCAGACCGTGGACGAGGTTGTGGAGCAGGTGATGGCCTTTGGCGAAGGGGCGCGGGTGCAGATAATCGCTCCCGCTGTCCGCGGCAGGAAGGGCGAGCATGTAAAGCTGCTTGAACAGATACAGAAGGACGGCTACGTTCGCGTTAAGGTGGACGGCGAGATATACGACATTGCGGACGTGCCGAAGCTGGACAAAAAGCTGAAGCACACCATAGACGTTATAGTTGACCGCATAGTGGTGCGCGCGGGCGCGGAAAGCAGGCTTGCAGGCTCGCTTGAAACGGCGTTTGCGTTCGGCGCCGGCCTTGCCAAGGTTGAACACAACGGCGAGGAGCAGCTTTTCAGCGAAAACTATGCTTGCCCGGACTGCGGGGTGAGCATAGAGGAACTTACCCCGCGCATGTTTAGCTTCAATAACCCATACGGCGCCTGCCCAACATGCTCCGGCCTTGGGGCGCTGATGAAGATCGACCCGGCGCTGATAGTGCCCAACGAGGAGCTTTCGCTGAGGCAGGGCGCGATAAACGTGACCGGTTGGCAGAGCAGCAACACCGCAAGTATAGCGGGCATGTATCTTGCGGCACTCGGCGATAAATACGGCTTTGATATGGATACGCCGTTCAATAAGCTCAGTGAGCAGGCGCGCCATGCCATACTTTACGGCACGGGTAATGAACGCATACATATAGAATACCGCCGCGAATTTGGCGAAGGCAGCTACGATTCCCCGTTTGAGGGCGTTATTCCCAACCTTGAGCGCAGATATAAGGAAACGCAGTCCGACTATATGAAGCACGAAATAGAGGAATACATGGCCAATATACCGTGCCCGGACTGCAAGGGCAAGCGGCTCAAGAGCGAAAGCCTTGCGGTAACGGTGGGCGGGATGAACATAGCCCAATTAAGCGACATGACCGTGCGTCATGCGCGGGAGAAGCTTTCCGCACTTACGCTGAACAAAACGGAGGAAATGATAGCCGGCAGGATACTGAAGGAAATAGATTCCCGCCTTGGCTTCCTTATAAGCGTTGGCCTTGATTATCTTACGCTTTCGCGCGCGGCGGGCACGCTTTCCGGCGGTGAGGCGCAGCGCATACGCCTTGCGACGCAGATAGGCTCAAGCCTGGTTGGCGTATTGTATATACTGGACGAGCCGAGCATAGGGCTGCACCAGCGGGACAATGCAAAGCTGATCGATACGCTAAAAGGCATGCGGGACATAGGCAACACGCTTATAGTCGTTGAGCACGACGAGGAAACCATGCTCAATGCGGACTACATAGTGGACATAGGCCCAGGCCCGGGCGAACACGGCGGCGAGGTGGTTTTTGCCGGCACGCCGGAGGAGATAATGACGGACGAAAAGTCCATAACGGGCAAATATCTTTCCGGAAGGGAATATATCGCCGTGCCTGCAAAGCGGCGGGAAACCGGCGAAAACTGGCTGCAAATACGCGGGGCGCGGGCAAATAATCTGAAAAACGTGAATGTGGATATACCGCTTGGCGTGTTCACGTGCGTAACGGGAGTATCGGGCAGCGGCAAATCCAGCCTTGTGAACGAGGTGCTGAAAAAAACGCTGCTGAGGGACCTTAACCGCGCGCGCACGCGGCCCGGAGAACACGACGAAATACTGGGCATAGACAAGCTGGACAAGATAATTGATATTGACCAGTCCCCCATAGGGCGCACGCCGCGCAGCAATCCTGCAACGTATACAGGACTGTTCGATTTGATACGCGACGTATTTGCCCAAACGCCGGACGCGAAGATGCGCGGCTATACGAACGGACGCTTCAGCTTCAATGTTAAGGGCGGGCGGTGCGAAGCCTGCCGCGGGGACGGCATACTGAAAATAGAGATGCACTTTTTGCCCGATATATACGTTCCGTGCGAGGTTTGCGGCGGCAAGCGATACAACAGGGAAACGCTTGAGGTAAAATACAAGGGCAAGACCATTGCGGACGTATTGGACATGACGGTTGAAGAAGCGCTGAAGTTTTTTGCGCCGCTGCCCAAGCTTGCCCGCAAGCTGCAAACGCTTTACGATGTGGGCTTGGGGTATATCCGCCTGGGGCAATCCTCCACAACGCTTTCCGGCGGCGAGGCGCAGCGCGTTAAGCTGGCAACGGAGCTTGCAAGGCGGGATACGGGCAGGACGCTTTATGTGCTTGACGAACCCACCACGGGACTGCATACGGACGACGTGAAGCGGCTTATAGCCATTTTGCAGCGCCTTTGCGACGGCGGCAGCACGGTCGTGGTAATAGAGCACAATCTGGACGTGATAAAGACTGCGGACTATATAATAGACCTTGGTCCGGAAGGCGGGGACATGGGCGGCACGATAGTATGCACAGGTACGCCCGAGCAGGTTGCCCAAAATAAAAAGAGCTATACGGGCATTTATTTGAAGCCCATGCTTGAAAAAGGCATACGCGAATAAGCATAAAATAAACGGCTGGGAGGACATAAGCCAATGGATGGCGGCATGACGAAATGGTATAAGGCGGCGCAGAAACGCTATTCCGTAAGACGGTACAAGCAGGAGCCGAGTTTGGAGGACATGCTGGCGCTGGAAAGCGCGGCGGCATCGCTTAGCGTGCGCGGGGTGCGCATTGCCGTGGGCGTGGAGCAGAAGGTGTTTTCCGGCATACTTGGGTCGCGCATAAAGGGCACCAGCGCGTTTGCCGCGTTCATATCTCAAAACGGGGACGAAACATCGCTTGGGTACTTGGGAGAAGCGTTTATATTGGAATGCACGTCGCTTGGGCTTGGCACATGCTGGCTTGGCGCGAACTTCAACCGCGGCGCACTCAGCTCCACTATAAAGCTGAAAAAAAACGAGAAGGCCGTTTGTGCAACGCCCATCGGCATTGCCGATGAACCGTTCGTGCGCAGGAAGCGCCGCGGCGTTGCGGAGCTGACATGGCTTGAGGACGAGGAATTTGAGCAGCTTCCCGCATGGCAAAGGAGCGCGGTGCAGTGCGCAATACTTGCGCCGAGCGCCGTGAATAAGCAGCCGTATGAGCTTATTCCCGAAAACGGGGGCATAAGCGTTGTGGATTGCGGCAGCAATTTCGGCTTCGGCAACGTGGATAGGGGCATAGCAATGCTGCATATAGAGCTGGGCGCGGCGGCGGAAGGCGTGCACGGCACATGGCGCAAGCGGGGCGAGGATATGTGCTTTATGCCGGACGTGGAATGACGCCGAGCATAAACTAATAAATAATTTATAAACAATGCCATTGCGAAAGACAGCGATACAAGCTATAATATAGGGTGAAATAGCATTATTAAGTGTGCAGTTATCGGAGGAAGATATGGGCTTTAAGAGAGTATCGGAAGCAGTAATTAGGCGTCTGCCGCGGTACTATAGGCATTTGACTATGCTGGAGACGCAGGGTGTTGAGCGCATAAGCAGCGAAAGGCTGGCGCGGCAGATGAATCTGAACGCATCGCAGGTGAGGCAGGATTTCAACTGCTTCGGCGGTTTTGGCCAGCAGGGCTATGGTTACAACGTGAGCAACCTTACGGGCGAAATAAAGCGCATAATGGGCATAGACCGCAAGCACACCATAATAATTGTAGGTGCGGGCAATATTGGACATGCGCTTACCAACTTCCCCGGCTTTGCGGAGACGGGATTCGAGGTAAAGGCGCTGTTCGACGTGAATGAGGACCTTATCGGCACCGAAATAAAGGGCCATCCCGTGCTTGACGTTAAGGACATGGATGAATACATACGCGAGAATCAGATCGACATAGGCGTTATAGCCGCCCGCCGCAGCGCCGCGCAGGAGATTGCGGACAGGATGTGCGCAGCGGGCATACGCGGCATATGGAACTTTGTGCCGCTGGATATCACAACATCCGTACCGATAGAAAACGTTCACCTGAGCGAGAGTCTGAGCACGCTTTCATACAAGATAGAGCATGGGCTGCTGGACTAAAAAACAATGTATTCTTTTATCAGGAGGTAAACCTATATGAAATACCGTTGCACCGTTTGCGGTTACATTCACGAAGGCAGCGAGCCGCCGGCACTCTGCCCGCAGTGCAAGGCCCCTGCGGACAAGTTCGTTCCCGTTGAAGAAAACAAGCTGGACTGGGCTGCCGAGCATGTCGTGGGCGTGGCGAAGGGCGTTGATCCCGAAATAATAGAGGGTCTGCGCGCCAACTTCACCGGCGAATGCACCGAAGTGGGCATGTATCTTGCCATGGCGCGCGTAGCGCACCGCGAAGGCTATCCCGAGATTGGTCTTTACTGGGAGAAGGCCGCCTATGAAGAAGCCGAGCATGCCGCCAAGTTTGCGGAGCTGCTGGGCGAGGTTATAACCGACAGCACCAAGAAGAACCTTGAGATGCGCGTTGAGGCCGAGAACGGCGCAACGCTGGGCAAGTTCGAGCTGGCAAAGAAGGCCAAGGCGCTCAATCTTGACGCAATACACGACACCGTGCATGAAATGGCCCGCGACGAAGCCCGCCACGGCAAGGCGTTCGAGGGTTTGCTCAAGAGGTATTTTGGGGAGTAAGTAAGAGTATACGCTTAAATATTTCAAAGGGAGCGGAAATTGCCGCTCCCTTTGCTTGTGCAAAAAGGCAAATGACAACTACTTTTTAGGCAGCTTTATGTTCTTCCAGCGGGATACATCGCATTGGCCGTCATCATTATAACCGACGGCAACGACCGTGCCGTCCGCCTTTAGGCCGACAGTATGATAACCGTCCGCCGCAACTGCAACAATATCCCTCCAACGAGATACATCGCACTGACCGCATTTATTATCGCCGACGGCAACGACCGTGCCGTCCGCCTTCAAGCCGACAGTATGATCCCAGTCCGCCGCAATTGCCACAATATCCTTCCAGCGGGATACATTGCATTGGCCGTCATCATTATTGCCGACGGCAACGACAGTGCCGTCCGCCTTCAAGCCGACAGTATGATAATAGCCTACCGCAACTGCCACAATATCCTTCCAGCCGGATACATCGTTTTTGCCGTAGCTGTTCCGACCGCCAGCAACGACCGTGCCGTCGGTTTTTAATGCAACGGTATGATGTATTTCGGTTCCAATTGTGTCGCGTTCGGCTATTTCGTCCCAAACGGCAAAGCTGCGCTTCCTTGCATCCTTATAATCGCCGGCCTTTCCGAAAGCTATTGCAGCCTCCGCTTTTTTGCCCTGCGCAAGCAGTTGCTCGGCCTGCGCATATGCCTTGGCTTTGGGAATTTCTACGATTTTTTCTTTGGAATCCTTATATGAATCGAGTGCGGTGAATATTTCCATCGCCTCGTCATATTTCCCTTCTTCAAACAAAGCCATTGCATTGTTATAGTTTGCAGCCCTTTGTTTTTCCTCTTGTTCTGCTATTGCGGCCCTTTGTTTTTCTTCTTGTTCTGCTATTGCGGCCCTGCAAAATTCAATTTGCTGTGCGCTGTCCTTGTAGCCATCCATGGCTTTAAATGCCAATATGGCTTCTTTATAGTTGCCACAATTCATAAGCTCAGCAGCGGCATTGTAGGCATTGTTTTGTACTATTGCGTTAACTGCAAAATATCCGCTAACCACAATGATAACGGCAGCCGCAATTATTATTGCGGCCTTAGTGAGCACCTTCTTAACCGCTGCTTTTTTTGATGCAATGCGCTCAAGGCGTTCGGTCTTTTTCTGTTCAATGTCCGCTAAATCAGCTTTTCTTAAAACGGCAAGCTTGTTATGGCAATTGCAGCATTCTGCTTCATTTTCGCGGTTTATTGCGCCGCAAACGCAGAACCATAAATCTTTTGTTTCCGTAAGGAAATTTGAACTGAGATTTCCGTATTCAATGCGAAACTGGTTTATCGATTCCGCGTCATTCAGCTTTTTACCCAATAGTTCGGGAGCGGGCAGCGGTTCCCATGCCGCTGTGGAGGAATACCATTTTGTATTGTCCGCAAATATAACATCCGAAACGGCAGCGAAGAAAGAGCGTGTTGACGGATTAGACAGCGGAATGGGCACAGTCTGCCCAAACTGGCCATTACGCTTTATATCTATATCCAAGTATTGATATGATACGCTTTCACCTAAAGCATCGCCGGCCGTATCCTTTGGGAAAATCCGAACTGATGCAGCCTTGATGGGTTTATTGCTAATGCTTTGCAGCTTAAGCTGCGCAAGCACCTTGCCCGTTATGTTATCCTTAAGCAGGGCGCCCGCTGCAATTAAAACGGGCGCGCCGACGGAATAAATATTATTAGGCAAGGTGAAAAGCCGTGAATATCGTTCGCCCATTGCGTGTATCCTCCATTAAAGCGCGGGAAGCTCATCAGGAACAGGGGCGGCTTTTGCCTGCGTGCTTGTATTATCCCTTATTTGGGCAAGAAGGTCTACAATCTCGCCAAATCCATAGATAAAAAAGCCAACTACCACTGTTGCAACAAAAACGACAAGCGATATGACTCCAGCTTCATGCGCAAGGGCAAAAGCTTCAATCAGTCCGCCGAAGCCTGTTATACCGGCAAGTATTTTAAGAGTTAGTGCAACGGGATTCTTTTTACGTGTACTCATGATTTACCTCTTTTCTAATCAGCCAGATTATATTTTGACGGCAAAGAACTGCTTTATTCAGATTTATTTGTATGCGCAATTAGACGAATAGCACACACAATATAAACACGCAGTTCTCAATCTAAAGTGATTATACAAAATTCGCCCTGTAAAGTCGTACACAATTTGCACAAAAATGAAATTTATTTATTTACACGTGTCGGGGAGGGTGATTTGATGAAAAATTTTCAGAATATAGAGGACGAAAAAAGAGCCTTGCGGCCCTTGTGATTTCTGTGAAAATTGCCCTTTCCTCAACCCCTATAAAACCTCATGCCGCCGGCATTATCGCAAAGCTGCACGGTATCGGCTTTGCAGGCGGAATCGCTCAGGCGGGAGCCGACGGTGGGGAACAGGGTGTATTCTGCGGGGCGGAAGATGCCGTCGCTGCCCACGGTGCCGAAGGCCATGAAGGACAGGCCGAATTTGCTGCGGAATGAATCAAGCTGAACATATGCGCCGAATGCATCGCGCGAAAAGGTGAAGTCCGCATCAAATTCGCCTTCGGGCAGGGCGGGATAGCTGAGAGCGAGCGCGGAGCTTTGCTTTATCAGCGACACATCGCACCCAGCGGAAAGCAGCCGCTTGCGCACTATGCCAAGCGACGCGGGCGAAGCATCAATCGTTAAAAAGCGCCGGTTAAGCTTGGCTGCTACTGCAGCGGTTGTGCCGCTGCCGCCGAACAGATCGGCAACAAGCCCGCCTTCGGGGCAGGAGGCCGATATTATGCGCCTGAGCAGCGCCTCCGGCTTCTGCGTGGCGTAGCCGGTGCGCTCGGGGTCGCGCTGATGCATATGCTCAATGTCCGCCCAAACGTCGGACGGGTAGACCGGCGTATCCTCATAATATGTGTATGTTTTGCCGCCGGAACGTATGGAGAAGCACAGCTTGCCGTTTTCGTCCACGGTGCGCTTCATATTGTTGCGCTTCATGGGGCCGCGCGGCTCGCCAACGGCGGATATGTCAAAATACGCCTTGGCGCTTTTTCTGTAAAACAGAATGTTGTCATGCTTGCGCGAGTAGTGGCGCACGGAGCGGCCGCCGCTTTTGTACGCCCAAATAATCTCGTTCTGGAAGCAGCTTTCGCCGAATATTTTGTCCAGCATAAGGCGTATGCGCGCACACATGCGGTAATCTATATGCACATATACGGAGCCTGTGTCTTTTAGCATGTCGTGGCAAAGGGTGAGTACGCCGCGCATCATTTCAAGGTAGCTTGCGGTGTCCATATTGTCGCTGTATGCGGGGATTTTCACCTTTTCGCGCACGCCCGGCAGCTTTACGGAAAAGCCGTCCCCCGTGCCGAAGGGCGGGTCGATGTATATAAGATCGACCGTGTTCGCATATTCCTGCCTAAGCTGCTCCGCCATAGCCTGCACGGTGCCAAGTATGAATTTGCCCGGGCCGCCGAAAGGATATTCTTCCCCAATGGGAGTGATAAAATTGCGCATATTAGCCCACCTCTGCCTTGATTAAGTAAAAAGCGCGCAGGGAAACGGTTCCTTACGCGCTGAAAGAATAAACGGCGTTATTGTGCGTCCGGCGCTTCGCCTTCGGCGCTGCGGCGCTTGCGGGCGTTGCGCACGTGGGACTCCATGGCGTCCTTTGCGGCCGCGGCGTCCTTGCGCTCTATGGCTTCGAATATGGCCCTGTGCTCGCTCAGGCTATGGGACGGTCTGTCCGGCGTGCTGAGCGAATTTACGCGCACCTGACGGGTGTTGCGGTGCAAGGAGGTGAGAATGTGCCTAAGTATCCTGCTGTCGGATGCGGAAAATATAACCTCGTGAAATTCGGTATCGAGCCGGGCAAGATTTGCAACGTCGTTCTTGCGGGTGTACATTTCCATAAGCTCAACTATTTCCGTGAGCCTTGCAAGGTTGGCTGCGTCTATGCGCTCCGCCGCCCAGTACGCGGCCTGACCTTCCAACAAATAGCGCACGGTGAAAATGTCGTCTATATCGTGGCTGCTCATGCCCTGCACCATAACGCCGCGGTTGGGTATGCTTACAACAAGGTCCTCAAGCTCAAGCTGCTTGAGCGCCTCTCTTATGGGCGTGCGGCTTACGTCCAGCTCCTCCGCCAGCTTGGTTTCAACAAGGTATGCTCCGTTGGCGTAGCGGCCTTCTATAATGTCTTCGCGTATATGTTCATAGACTCTTGCGGTCAATGATTGTCTGTCGTTGGGGTCAAAATGCATAATTCGGCATCCTCCTATTTTTTTATTGTAGCTTATATCCATTTGCATTGCAAGCGGCAAAACGTAAAAATGCAAACTGGTTATATTTCCTTGCGTTTTGCAATGCGGCTTGTGCCAATACTAATAAGGAAACTGTGAGCATTTTTTAGGAGGGAGCATGAAAAGGGCATTCGCTGCCGGGCTGATAATAGTTGTGTTTGCGCTGTGTGGCTGCGCGCGGCAGCAATACACAACGCTGGAAGAAGCGGTGCGCGCGGGCGCAAAAATAGAAAAAGGAATAACGATAGACGGCGCGGACGTATCGGATATGGACATAGTTGCGGCGCGGCGGCTGATAAACGAAGCCAACGAAAACCGCGTGCGGAGCATGATATACACAATATCGCTTGCGGGCAAAAGCGTGCAGGTGAAAGGAAGCGGGCTGAACATAAGCTTCAATACGGACGATGTGCTGCTTCAAGCCGCGAATATGGGCGCGGCGGGGCTGTTTTCGACTGAAAGCCGCGCGCTTACAACGCAGGCGGACGCATCCGTGCGGGACATAGAGCGCGGCATACGCGCGGCGGCAGCTGAGCTGAAGCAGGAAGCGAAGGACGCGAAGGTCAGCCTTGCATCGGGCGGAGAATTTGCAATAGCTGCGGATGAGGCCGGGCAGGAGGTCAACACGGCTAAGCTGGCCGAAGAAATACGCGAATATGTGCGGCGCGGCGAGGGCGGCGCCATAGTGGCGCCGTACAGCATGATATACCCTGAGTATACTGTTGAGCAGGCGCGAAACGATACCCAGCTAATAGCCGAGTTTACCACATATTTCAAGGGCAGCACATACGGCAAGGAGAACAGGGTAAGGAACATAGTTAAGGCTTCGGGGCTGATAGACAAGTGCGTTATTGACCCGGGCGATATATTTTCAATAAACCAAGTGCTTGGCGAGCGCAACGAGAAGAACGGCTGGAGCGTGGCGGCCGGCATAAAGGACGGCGCATATGTGCAGGAATACGGCGGCGGGGTATGCCAGGTGAGCACAACGCTGTATAACGCGCTGCTTATGGCGGATATGCACATAGTCGAGCGGCACCATCACTCGTGGCCGCTCGGATACGTTGACATAGGCAGGGACGCAACGATATCCACCGGCGGGCCGGATCTTCGTTTTGAGAACACGTCCGGCGCGGCGCTGTTCATACTGAGCGAAACGGACGAAAAGCAGAAGCGAATAACCGTAAAGCTGTACGGCAGGCCGCTTGCGGACGGGGTGAGCATAGAGCTGTCGTCAAAGAAGGTGAAAACGCTGGACGATCTTGGCACGGAAGTGGAGGAGGATGCTTCGCTTAAACCGGGCGAGCAGCAGATAGTGAGAAAAGCGCGGCAGGGGAGCGTTGCCATAACGTATAAAACATATTATTCGGCGGAGGGCGCAAAGCTTGGCACGCAGGAGGTCACGCGGGACACCTACCGTTCCATAAAGGGGCTTATAAAAATTGCCCCTGCCGCGGCAGCTACGGGAGCGGAAGGCGGCGAATAAATAAAAATTCGCATTTTATGCATAATTGGCTATTGACAGACATTGGGTGATAATATATTATATATGCCAATGAACGAGGAAAGGAAGCCGCCATGATAGAGATTCGCGCCATGTACATGTGCATGATGATGCCCAGCAGACAATTTGCGGGGTGTGTAGTCGTGCGCTGACGGCGAGAAGCAGAAAGGCTTAACCGGAGCGACGGGCACAGACCCGGCGCTCCTTTTGTGTTTTGGCAGCAGGGAGCAGCAATGAACGAGATAATTACGGTGCGGGGCTTAACAAAAAGCTTTGCGGACGGCGAAAAGAAGGTAACGGCGCTGAATGGCGTTGACCTGACGGTATACGAAGGGGACATATTCGGCGTGATAGGCCTTTCGGGCGCCGGTAAAAGCACGTTTGTAAGGTGCCTTAACCGGCTGGAGGAGCCTGACGATGGCAGCATAATTATAAACGGGCAGGACGTGCGCGAATTGAGCGAAAAGGAGCTTAACATTGCCCGCCGCAACATAGGCATGATATTCCAGCAGTTCAATCTGCTCAGCCAGGCCAGCATACTGGATAACGTATGCTTCCCGATGGAGATAGCCCATTGGAAAAAGGCGGACGCTAAGAAGCGCGCGCTGGAGCTTATCGAGCTTGTTGGCCTTGCGGGCAGGGAGAATGCGTATCCCGCACAGCTTTCCGGCGGAATGAAGCAGCGTGTGGCCATAGCAAGGGCGCTGACGCTTTCGCCCAAAATACTGCTTTGCGACGAGGCTACAAGCGCGCTTGACCCCGCGACCACCCGCAGCATACTGACACTGCTGAAGAAGATAAACAAGGAGCTGGGCGTTACGATAGTAATAATAACGCACCAGATGAGCGTTATAGAGGAAGCGTGCAACCGCGTGGCGATACTGGACAAAAGCCGCATAGCCGAATGCGGAGAGGTTGAGGAGGTTTTCCGCCGGCCAAAGAGCGAAATCGCCAAGCAGCTAATACTGGGCGAGGGCGCGGGCCGCAGTGAATTTACCCCCGGCGGCAGGCGCGTAAGAATAGTGTTTGACGGGAAGAGCGCGTTTGAGCCGATAATTGCGGACATAGTGCTCAACTGCAAGGCAGCGGTGAACATATTGTTTGCCGATACACGCACGATAGACGGCGTGATATACGGCCAGATGATAGTTCAGCTGCCGGACGACGCGGACGCGGCGCAGCGGATACTCAATTACCTTTCCGGTACGGGCGTGCATTATAACGAGGAGGAAAACGGCGATGTTTGATTCGGGCTTTGTGGGCTTAATGCTTCAGGGCATAGCGGAAACGCTGTATATGACCATTGCGGCCACCGCCGCATCCTATCTGCTGGGTCTGCCCATGGGCGTTGTGCTCAACATAACCGCGCCTAACGGCATCCGCCCAAACCGCGCGGTGAATACAGTGCTCGGTACGATAGTTAATATAATAAGAAGCGTGCCGTTCATAATTCTTCTTGTGGCAGTCATTCCTGTAACGCGCTTCATAGTCGGCACCAGCCTTGGAAGCTCCGCCACGATAGTTCCGCTGGTGATAGGCGCAGCGCCGTTTGTGGCAAGGCTTGTTGAAACATCGCTTGGTGAGGTTGATGCAGGCGTTATCGAAGCCGGGCGCAGCATGGGCGCAAGCACATGGCAGCTTATCACCCGCGTGCTTATAAGGGAGGCCGCGCCTTCGCTTATATCAAATGCCACCACTGCCGCAACGACAATACTTGGTTATTCCGCAATGGCGGGCTTTGTGGGCGGCGGCGGACTGGGCGCGATAGCCATAAATTACGGCTATTACAGATATGATACGGTCACAATGCTTGTTACCGTAGCGCTGATGGTGGTAATAGTGCAGCTGATACAGTCCGGCGGCACATCAACCGTTAAGCATACTGACAAGCGCAAAAAGTAAACAAATGAGGCGCATAAGCGCCATCATATAAAAATTCAAATAAAATTTTAGGAGGAAACTCAAATGAAACGCATCTTTGCACTGACTCTTGTTCTTGTATTGGCATTCTCGCTCATCGGCTGCGCCAAGGGCGGCGATTCCAAAACCGTGCGCATAGGCGCATCCCCAACCCCGCATAAGCTGATACTTGAATACGCCGCTCCGCTTATGGAGGAGAAGGGCTACAAGCTTGAGATAACCGAATATCAGGACTACGTCATTCCCAACACGGCCGTTGAATCCGGCGAACTGGACGCAAACTTCTTCCAGCATGAGCCCTACATGAATGATTTTAACGAGAACAACGGCACGCATCTTGTGTCCGTGGCGGCTGTGCATTACGAGCCCTTCGGACTTTATGCCGGCAAGACCAAGGCCATAGCCGATCTTGCCGACGGCGCGACCATTGCCGTGCCTAACGACGGTTCCAACGAAGCGCGCGCGCTTTACCTGCTTCAGCAAGAGGGGCTCATAACCCTGAAGGCAGATGCGGGCTTTACCGCCACCGTGCTTGACATTGCCGAAAATCCCAAGAACCTGAACATAGTTGAGGTTGCCGCGGCGCAGCTGCCCAGGAGCCTTGAGGACGTTGACATGGCCGTTATCAACGGCAACTATGCCATACAGGCCGGCCTTAACGCCTCCACCGATGCCCTTGCCGTGGAAAGCGCGGAAGGCGACTCCGCCAAGACCTACGCCAACATACTTTGCGTGAAGGAAGGCAACGAGAATAACGAAGCCATCAAGGCCCTTGCCGAAATACTCACCGGCGCGGACGTGGCGCAGTACATCAACGAAACCTTCGGCGGCGCCGTAGTACCCATGAACCAGGGTGAATAAAACAACGCGACTTTGTAAGGGGCGGCTATCGTGTCAAGAGTCACATAGTTTACAGATTGTGCAATCACATGGTTTACACATTGAGC
>ENA-OZGC01000477-OZGC01000477.1-human-gut-metagenome-genome-assembly--contig:-NODE-477-length-30425-cov-10.417221_pt1 | contig 30425 bp, 21 predicted proteins | sample MGYA00245109_ERZ653643 | MGnify/ENA primary metagenome ERZ653643 (study PRJEB26926, sample SAMN06165107) | human gut metagenome | biome: ENVO:00009003; feature: ENVO:2100002; material: ENVO:00002003... | reverse complement strand
AACTGCGAGCTGAGCGCACGAAGAGATCTTTGGCTCGAAATTCTTGAGTTTTGAGGGATTTGTGTTATATCGCTCATTGTCAGCGGTTTAAGTGGTATAGCGAGAAGATGCACATTGTGCTGATACGCAAAAAAAAGCCCTACCCCCAGCCCCTCCCCCATAGGGAGGGGAGCGGTATGCACCGACTACTCTTGGAGCGTTGTTCTTCTACATTATCCCCTAGAAAAGTGTTGTATACCCTTGTAAGTTCCCCTAGAAAAGTGTTGTATACCCTTGTAAGTTCCCCTAGAAAAGTGTATCTTTGCAGCATAAGTATCTATTAATCAAAATAATAGCGAGAATGGAACGACATATTTATAAAAGTCTGAAGGCATGGAAGGATTCTCCAAATCGTAAACCACTAATTCTACAAGGTGCACGCCAAGTTGGGAAAACCTATATACTTAAAGAATTCGGAAAAAGAGAGTACGATAATGTGGTATATATCAACTGTGACGACAATGACGATATGAAGGATATGTTTGTAGATTATGACATAAAACGCATTATTCGCAGTCTCAGTGCTATATCCGGAATATCTATAACAACATCATCGACATTAATAATACTTGATGAGATACAGGAGATAAACCGCGGTCTTTCATCATTAAAATATTTTTGCGAGAAAGCCCCAGAATACCATGTTGCCGTTGCTGGGTCACTACTCGGTATAACACTGCACAATGGTACATCATTTCCCGTGGGGAAAGTGGATATGCTTTATATGTATCCTATGGATTTTGAAGAATATCTTATAGCTATGGGAAAATCACAACTTGTGGAACTACTCAATAACAAAGAATGGTTAAGTCTATCATCTGTACAACAGATGCTCACAGAATTGCTACGCCAATACTACTTTGTTGGAGGTATGCCAGAGGCTGTCAAGGCATATATTGAGCGTGGAGACATATGGGAGGTACGCTCAATACAAACAAAAATCATTGAGGCTTATCGCAATGATATGTCCAAACATGCTCCGCTACAACAAGTACAACGTATAAACATGGTGTGGAATTCAATTCCATCACAATTGGCGCGCGACAACAAGAAGTTTGTATATGGCGCTCTGAAAAAGGGAGCACGAGCCAACGATTTCGAAATAGCAATACAGTGGCTTGTCGACTCTGGTCTGGTACATAAGGTATATCGCATAAATAAACCTGCAATGCCGCTTAAATTCTATGAGGATATGTCTGCTTTCAAACTTTTCCTGCTCGACTGTGGATTGCTCGGAGCGTTGTCGGAGACTCCTCCACAACAAATACTTATTGGCAATAATATATTTGAGGAATACAAAGGAGCATTCACCGAAAACTATGTGTTACAGCAACTAAAATCAATACCACATACATTTGTATACTATTACAGCAATGAAAATTCCACAATGGAGATTGACTTTGTTGTACAACACGACAATGATATTATACCCGTAGAAGTGAAAGCAGAAGAAAATCTTAGAGCAAAATCCTTGCGACAGTTCACTAATGATAATCCTGACTTGCATGGCATACGTTTCTCAATGTCGGGACATAGAGAACAAGAATGGATGACAAATGTGCCTCTATGGGCGGTAAAGTGGGCGTTTGATTATAAAGAAAGCAAAATCACTACCGACAAATTATAAGATTGACATTAGCGGTTTGTATAAGAACAACGCTCCGAAAATAGTTAGTACATACGAAAAAAGTGGCGCCCCATAATTGGGACGCCACAATCATTTTATAGCTAATTGGCTATATTGTCATTTCTGAGAATTACTTCTCTGCGTGTCCACCTGCTGCTACCGGCCAGTAGAGGTTCTGGTAGAGATTAGAGTTCTCGAGCGAGCGGTCGGCTGAAGCGGTACGGATGTCGGTGATGCCGATTGGGTAGAGGTAGTAAGCCTCGTGCCACTTGTAGCCGTCTTTCAACTCGTTGGCAGGCTGCATTGACTTGCTGTACGGACGCAGATACTTGCCAAGTGACTTAGCTGAAACTACAGCGTCGTTCTCACCGTTGCACTTGATTTCCGGATCGTAGTGCTTGTACATGTTGTCCCAGAAGTTGCAACCCTCAGGTACCCACTTTGTGGTCAGCATGTTGTCGAAACCGCGCCAACGGATAAGGTCGGCGAAACGAAGACCCTCAGAGAACAACTCGGTAACGCGCTCACGACGGATATTGTACAGAGTCTTGTCGACAAGCTTTGTGCCAGAGTAGCGACCGAAGTCCATCTCCTTAGAGAGGTCGGTAGCGTCGATTGTCTTCTGGAAGTCGGTGTCAACACCAGCGCGTGTACGCAGAGTGCGCCAGTATTCCTGCGACTTAGAGTCAAGACGGCCGTTCAGCTCATAGTCAGCCTCCATGTAGTTGAGCAGAGCCTCTGCCGAACGCATGATAGGACAGGCATTTGTAGTAGACTGCTCTGAGTAGCGTGTCTGCTCAGCGTCATAAGTATAGTACTTACGCTGCTGGTAGCCAGTGATACAACGTGTAGAAGCGTCGGTATTGGTGATGTGAGCTGCATCGGTTTCGTCCTCTTCCATATAAACGGGCAATGGCTTGCCTGCCTCAACGCCAGTCATTTCCGGGTCGCAATATGTAGGAGTACTCTCGCCCCACATGAACAGCTGCAGACGCTCATCACGGTCGGCCTTGACGTTGTCAAGAGTTACGTCGCCGTGATAGCCGCTGTTGTCAGCATAGATAGGCATACCGTTCTTCATAAGGAAGGTCTGGATGAACGAACGTGTGAAGCCAGTGTTCTGTCCAGTCACCATTGAGTGGCCTGTCAGGTGATAGAAGCCAAGGTCCTTATTGTACTGCTTCCACATCAGAGCCTCATTTACATTTGCGAGTGAAGGCTGGCTGAAGAGGTTGAAGTATGGGTTCCAATCGTCCTTGTCACCATATACAGGGTCAATCTTGTGGTTGTTCTCAGCAAGATCTGCATTGTCGGCTACTTCCTTGGCAGCATTCATAGCCTCAGTGAGGAAGAACTTAACTTCAGCCTCCTGATTGAATGTCTTGCCCTGGTTGTATGACATCTTGGCACCTGGCCAGTTGGCATCGCCCGGAACACGGCCTGAGCCACGGTGATATTTCTCGAATGTACCCTCAAACAGAGCTATACGCGACTTGATGAGCTGGGCAGCCTCGCGGTTTACGCGCTGACCGTTGAACTTGCTGCGTGTGTAGCACATCTCGATTGCCTTGTCGAGGTCAGAGAGAATGAAGCGTGCCACCTCATTACGCGGTGTGCGCTTTGAGTTCTCAACGATAACGTTGTCCTCGTCGGGCAACACCTCGGTGATAACAGGAATATCACCGTAGAGAGCCATAATGCGGAAGTAAACAAGTGCACGGAAGAAGTAAGCCTCGCCAAGGTAGTTCTTTACATCCTCAGAATTTGGCAATGTTCCGTTTTCAATCTGCTTCAGAACAGTGTTGATAAAGTAGTTGTATACGCGTACGCCACCATAATAGCCCTGAAGAACCTTTCCTGATGATACTTCCCAGTGGTCGTCAGCGAAGCGTTGTGTGCTGCCACCGCCCCAGCAGTAGATATCGGTATCCCAGTCAGACTTAGCCTTACCCTCGTTCCACTGTCCCCACGAGTGAGACATCGAGCCTGAGTATGGCATCTCCAGATAACTGTCGTAATAATTGTTCAGATATGCTGCCAATTGGTCGGCATTCTGATAGTAGGCCCCCGGTGTAATCTGGCTAATCGGCTTCATGTCGAGCAAGTCGTTGCATGAGGTGAGGCCAAAGGCTGCTGTTGTTACAGCTGCGCCCAATAGCAGGTTTTTAATATTTATAATATTCATGTTGTCTATATTTTAAGGTGATAGCTTTAGAATGTAACGTTCAATCCGACAGCGATAGTGCGCTGCAACGGATAGAGTTTACCAGAACCCCAACCACCATTCAGAGCCTCAGGGTCGAATATCTTTGAAAGGCCTGTCACTGTGAAGAGATTGTCGCAAGATAAGTATGCGCGTACACGGTTCATGCCAGCCTTCTCTGTAATAGCCTGCGGAAGAGTGTAGCCGAGCTGGATGTTCTTACAACGCATATAGGCAGCGCTCTGCAAGTAGCGTGTCTGTGTTTGCTGGTTCTTCTGTGCGTCACCGTTGAGGTATGGTTTCGGATAGTAAGCGTTCTTGTTGTTCTCGCTCCAGTAGTCGAGGTGCTCTTTGAAGCAGGTGCTCTGCCACAGGTCACCGATAGCTCCCCAGAAGTATGGCTGACCCTGACCAGGATACCAATCGCACTTCATCACGCCCTGGAAGAATACAGAGAAGTCGATACCCTTCCACTCTGCGTTGAGGTTGATACCGAAGTTGTAGCGCGGTGTGCTGTTGCCGATGCGCTTCAAGTCGCCGTGATCCTTAAGTGTACCAGCACCTGAAGTTACCTTGTTGTCACCATTCAAGTCCTTGTACATAACGTCACCAGCCTGCCAGTTGCTACCCCAGTTAGGCTTGTTCTTCTCAAGCCATGAAGTCATTTCTTCGTTGCTCTGAGCGAGGCCTTTAGTCTCGTAGCCCCAGATTTCGCCGAGCTTCTTGCCGTTGTAGTAGCTGTTGATGCTCTGGTTGTCGAAGTCGCCCTCATACGGATATTCGAGAATCTTAGCTGTAGCGTCCGAAACGTTGAACTTCACACCATACTTGAAGTCGGCAATCTGGTCGCGCCACTGCAACTCAAACTCCCAACCTGATGAACGCATCTTACAGTTGTTGGTGCGCGGAGCGTCTGTACCGAGCACTGAACCCAATACAGGAGCCGGGCCAATCATGTCCTTGGTTGTACGGCTGTACCAGTCGAACGAACCAGTCAAGCGGTTGCTGAGAAGAGCAAAGTCGAAACCGACGTCGTATGTCTCAACAGTCTCCCATGTCATGGTGCTGTTGATGATGCCTGGCAGACTTGCAGTGTTCTGCTTCTGGCCATTGATAAGCCATGAGCTGCTCTGTGAGCCTACAGCCTGCTGCTGATAGAATGGATACCAGTCAGCGAATGAGTTGTAATATGAACTTGTGTTACCAAGCTGACCCCAAGATGCACGCAATTTGAGGGTAGATACTACGTTAGCAAGAGGCTTGAAGAAGTCCTCACGTGCAACGTTCCAACCTGCTGATACTGATGGGAACCAGTCCCAACGGTTGTCGTTGGTGAAACGTGACGAGCCGTCGTAGCGGAGGTTGAACTCCATCATGTACTTGCTGTCGTAATCGTAGTTGAGTCGCATGAAGTAACCTGCTGTAGCACGATGCCAGTAGCTGTCGCTCACGCGTGGGTTCTTCTGTGTGAGGCTCAGGTACGGGAAGTCGTTGGTGATGAGGTTGGTACCTGAAGCGCTGACATCGTCAGTACCATACTTTTCGAAGTTCACACCAAGTATACCCTTAAGGTTGTGCATACCGAGCGAATGAGTATAGTCGGTATAGGCGTTTACTGAGAAATAGTCGGTTTCAGAGCGGTAGTCGCTTACGCTTGCTACTGAGCCATAGCCAGAGTCGCGCAGCCATTTAGTGCCGTCAGCATAGTAAGAATATACTGGGAACTTATTGGTCTTGCTCTTATAGAACTCATTACGCATCGCGCCTTCGAGGTGGATGTTCCATCCCTTCACAGGAGTGAAGATGAAGTTGAGCTGCTGTGTGAACTTGTTGTTGCGTGTAGCAGTTGTACCACCGTCCTCAAGCTCGGCGATTTCCATACCGTCAGGATAGTGTCCGTTCGGGTCGATAGTAGGACAGGTCGGCCAGCGGCGTGCGATGTTATGGAAGAACAGACCGGTGAGGTACTGAGGCTTTTCGTATTCAGAGCGCATGAACTTTGTAGAGTATTCTACCTTAGCCCATGAAGCGAGCTGAGCATTGATCTTGCCGTTCATAGTGTAGCGGTCGAATTCGTCGTGTCCGTGACGGATAAGACCGTTGTTCTTCAGATAACCGGCACTGATGAGCCAGCTTACCTTGTCTGTACCACCCGAGAGTGAGAGGTTGTGCTGTGTTGAGGGAACGTTCTTCTTATAGAACTCGTCAAACCAGTTGGTATTGGCAAATGAGCCACCATAGAGGTTGTAGCGGTTATTGCTTTCGTTGACTACAACACCGTAGTACTCAGGCTGTGAAGGATCAGTGTATTTGCCGTTGATGTAATTCTCGATGCGTGTCATAGTCTCGCTATTGAACTGGTCGCCAGCACCAGCATTGTTGCTGGCAATGTTCCAATAGTTGGCAAACTGCAGTGAGTTAACCATCTCTGGCAGCTGTGTAGCTGTAGAGAAACGAACGTCGCCGCTATAGTTGACGCGCACCTTGCCCGACTTGCCGCTCTTGGTAGTAATAAGAATTACACCGAATGCAGCACGTGTACCGTAGATAGAAGCCGAAGCAGCATCCTTCAATACTGATACGCTCTCGATATCGTTAGGGTTGAGTGAGTTGATGTCGCCCTCGATACCGTCGATAAGGATAAGAGGAGAGTCGGTAGAACCATTGCCGATAGAACCAGTACCACGGATAGAGATTGCCATTGAGTTGTCAAGCATACCACCGTTAGAGTTGGTAGAGAAGTTAAGTCCCGGAACAGCACCCTGAAGAGCCTGTGACGCGTTGGTTACAGGACGGTCCTCAAGGATTTCCGAGCCTACCATAGACACGGCACCAGTTACGTTCACCTTCTTCTGTGTGCCGTAACCTACTACCACAACTTCCTCAAGCATCTTCTTGTCGTCCTCGAGAAGCACGTCGAGCGGAGCACCGTTCCACTTAACTACCTTTGTAGTGTAGCCGATGTAAGAGATTTGGATTGAGGCACCCTTCTTTACACCATTGAGTGTAAAGTTGCCGTCAATGTCAGTCACAGTGCGCAAGTTGGTACCTTCGACAATTACCGAAGCTCCGATTACGCCTTCACCAGTAGCGTCTTTGACAACGCCCTTGCAAGCCGACTCTTTCTGCTGTATAGAAGCAGCGGGAGCAGCATTGTTAACACCACCAGCGTATGCCATCTGTCCACCGCTCATAGGAGCAGCAGCAAGCAGTGCCATAATCATTCCGGCGGTCTTGACTATCTTGTTCATAAGCAATTAAATTTAGTTATAATTGATTTTAGTAGAGTTAGAAACTATGTAAAATTTTATTAGGACACAGCACAATGGTATGGACACATATTATATATATATGCTTACATCGTTGTGTTATTATAACACTCATTAAGCTTTATCCTTAAAAAACTAAGGGTCGAATTGTTGTCTTGTTTTTAGTTGATTGTAAGATTTTTTTAATCTTGTAATTTGTTTTAGTGGGTTACAGTGACAAAATTATAAAATATATTTAATATAATAAAGGTAAATTTGAAGCAATCTTTATCTATTAATGTTCTTTAACAGAGTACACGGCAAGCTACACCATCTCACCACCTCACCATCACACCACCTCATCACCACAACATAACAACTGTGGAGCTGGCTTCACAACAATATTTGCATTTTTCATCGCTCAAAACTGCGAGCTGAGCGCACGAAGAGATCTTTGGCTCGAAATTCTTGAGTTTTGAGAGGTTTGTGTTATATCGCTCATTGTCAGCGGTTTAAGTGGTATGACGAGAAGGTGCACAATGTGCAGATACGCAAAAAGGGCTACATTTTCAATAAAATGTAGCCCTTTTACCTTCCAACTGTAGTCGTTTTGCACTGCAACTGTAGTACATTTACTCTTAAAATGTAGCCCTTTTGCAATGCAAAGAAGCTACTAATGGCGAGTAGGAGTGTTTCTGACTCTTCAAAAACCGATAAAATCTGCGTTTGAAACCTCCAGAATCAAATTTTCGTTTGTAACACTTTTTTACTGCTTGTACGATATTTGCATCAGCACACAATTCAAATCTCAGTTTGAAGAGCATTCAGCTTCTCCCTTACTTCTTCCATTATTCCAGTCAGTTCCTCTACCGTTGTGGCTCGCAGCATAGCTATGCGGGTCTGGCGGAAGTCGGGGATGCCCTTGAATATGGGCGAGGCAGCAATATGGCGGCGTGTGTGCAGAATGCCGCGATATTCGTCGATGCGCTCAACGTTGATGCGCAGCTGTTCAAGCAAGATGTCGAGCTTGCGGTCGATGGTGAGCGACGGGTCTTCGGGACGGCCGTCGAGCAAGTCGCGCATTTCCTTGAATATCCATGGACGGCCGAAGGTGGCGCGTCCTACCATGACGGCATCCACTCCGTAGCGGTCGAAGGCATCGCGTGCCTGCTCGGGAGTGCAGATGTCGCCATTGCCGATGATGGGGATGTGTATGCGTGGATTGCGCTTCACCTCGCCTATCAGCGTCCAGTCGGCTTCGCCCGTGTACATCTGGGCGCGCGTTCTGCCGTGAATGGTTAGCGCCTGGATGCCGCAGTCTTGCAGAGCTTCAGCCAGGTCGGTTATGACGAGGTTGTCCGAGTTCCAGCCCAGACGCGTCTTCACGGTGACGGGAGTGTTTACTGCCTTCACCACATTGCGTGTAATGTCGAGCAGAAGCGGTATGTTCTGCAGCATTCCGGCACCGGCACCCTTGCCAGCCACCTTCTTTACGGGGCAACCGAAGTTGATGTCGATGACGTCAGGGTGCACCTGCTCTACTATGCGTGCTGCCTCGACCATCGAATCCACGTCGCGTCCGTATATCTGAATGCCTACCGGGCGCTCTTCGTCGCTGATGGTGAGCTTGCGCAGAGTGGCGTTCACCGAGCGCACCAGTGCCTCGGCACTGACAAACTCGGTGTACACCATTGATGCGCCGAAGCGCTTGCACAGATGGCGGAAGCCAATGTCGGTGACATCCTCCATCGGTGCGAGAAACAACGGGTGCTGCCCGAACTCTATGTTCCCTATCTTCATTTATTAACCGTTCTGTTTATTTTAGAAGGTATTTACTCGAAGTAGTAGAGGAATGTTGCGATGCCGGTGAGTGCCTTCTTGGGCGACTCCTTAATCTCGATGGCAAACTTGATCTGTACCTTGGCAATGCCGCGCAGGTTCTCGATAGAGTAGAGGTCGGCAACGAGGCGTACGTGCTCGCCCGACTTTACTGCCTGGCCGAACTTCATCTTGTCCATACCGTAGTTGACCATCATCTTGAGGTTCTTCACCTCGATAATCTGGTTCCACAGGCAGGGCAGCATTGAGAGTGTGAGATAGCCGTGAGCGATGGTCGACTTGAACGGGCTTTCTACTGCGGCACGCTCGGTGTCAACGTGAATCCACTGATGGTCGAGTGTGGCATCGGCAAACATGTTGATGCGCTCCTGCGAGAGTTCTACATAGTCGGATACTCCGATGTTCTTGCCGAGCAACGCGGCAAACTCATGATAGCTGTTGATGATAACTTTGCTCATAGTTGTATTTATTATTGTTTTTATGCGTATATTTTATGCAAAGGTAAGACTTTTATGCTATAATAGCAAAAAAATAGACCGGTTCCAATCAAGGAAACCGGTCTATTGCCTTCTTACGTTTTATAATTGTCGTAGCAAGAATGTCATATATAGAGGTAGTGTAAGGAATTGTCCGCTGCTGCCTACGTTGAGGTCGCCAAGTTTAATGGCATGGTTGACGTGGTATTTCTCGTGGTGGGAGAGTATAGTCTTTGAGCTTTTGATGTTTCCGTCTTTAGCCTTCACTTCCACAAGTACACATTCGCCTTTGTATCTTGTGACAAAGTCTACCTCCAATCCCGAATCCTTACGGAAATAGTACAATCGGCGTTTCATTTTGGTGAAGATATCAGCCACAAGATTCTCGAATATGGCTCCCTTGTAGGCATGCAGGTTGCCTTGCATAATATCAAACTGCGTACCATCGTCAAGCATAGATACAAACAATCCTGTGTCTGCCATATATATCTTAAAACAGTCGTCGATGGCATTTCCGTTGAGCGGTAGTTCGGTAATAGTGAGATTTCGACATCTAGTTATAATACCTGCATCCTCAATCCATTGTATGCTGCCAGTATATTGTGAAGCTTTAGCACCTTTGCGGATAGTAGAGTACTGAAATTTCTTGTATTCCTTGCTCAGTTGACGTGGTATTGATTCAAAACATTCGCGTATGCGTGGTTTGTCAGTATCAGAGGCATACTTCACCATATCTTCTTCATATTCAGCAACTATTCCTCGTTGTTCGGCAAGAACTCTGCCCATGTTGTGGGTATTGACAAATGTGTTTACTACAGATGGCATACCACCTACAACGGTGTATTGCAGTATGAGTTGACGCATTTTCTGATGAATAGCTTCGGGTACGGGCTGAATGCTGTCAAGGCATTCTGTTAGTTTGCCAATTATAGCTTCGCTTATCCCATTTGCCCAAAGAAACTCTTCAAAGTCAAGAGGATACATATCAATAATGGTTTCGTAGCCAACGGGGATTGACGTTTTGGAGCTTTCGTTGCCACTACTGTTTCGTCTTTCGCCATATCCTTTTACTCCAAGCAATGATCCTGTGGCAATAATGTCGTAGCGACCGTCCATCTTGAAGAATTTCAAGGCGGTACGTGCAGCAGGACATTCTTGTATCTCGTCTATTATTATACATGTTTCGTTGGCTACAAACTGACTTTGTGGTATCATGGCTGATAGATTCATGACAATGTCGTCAACCCTTTTTGACCCTTCAAAGGCAAGAGCATAATCAGAGTCTTGCATAAAGTTGAGATATACAACATTTGCATAATTCTCTTCTGCAAACTTCTGTACTATGAATGTTTTGCCACATTGTCGGCAGCCTTTTATTACGAGAGGCTTGCGATTAGAATCGTTCTTCCACGCAATGAGTTCTTCTTCAATCTTACGTTTAAGCATGACTATCAGTTGTTTAGGAGTGATTTACTTTTGTATGTGTCACTTTTCCAAGGGACTTTTTGCTTATTCGCGCCACTTTTTCAAGGGACTTTTTGTGTGTTTGTGTCACTTTTCCAAGGGACTTTTGTGCAAAGATACACTTTTTTACCCAAATAACAAGTTTTCAATGCGTGATAAACTGCCTTATAATAAACTTTTCAGTCACGAATCAGCATGAATTACCATGAATGTTTGTAACTAAAAAAAATGAGTAATTCGTGGACATTCATGACCTTTCTTTTTTAATAGTCACGAATTACCATGAATTACTCATGAATTTTGGGCATAACCTCAATTGGGGAGCTCCGCTCCCTAATCTCCGTCGGGAGCGTAGAAGTAGTCGTGCAATGGGTCGGGATATTCGAATATCTCGCCTTCGCGGAAGAAGCGCTTCATCTCGATTTCGGCTGTCTCGATAGAGTCAGAGGCGTGGATGATGTTCTCCTGACCGCTCATAGAGAGGTCGCCACGGATAGTGCCAGGGGCAGCCTTGCGTCCGTTGGTGGCACCAACTATGTTGCGCACTACAGTGACGGCGCTGTTGCCCTCAACGCACATGGCGATGACGGGAGCCGACTTCATCGAGGCTGTGAGCCACGGGAAGAAGGGACGGTCAACGAGGTGAGCATAGTGCTCGTTGAGGATAGCGTCGTCGAGCTGCATCATTTTCAAGCCAACGATGCGCAGACCTTTGCGCTCGATGCGGTTGATAACTTCGCCGATGAGACGGCGCTGAACTGTACACGGCTTTAATAAAATCAATGTTTTTTCCATAAAGATAGTATTTATAGTTGAATAAATATTTTTTTTACTTCATATACAATTTCAAGGTTGTGGTTTGGTCGCCCACTTCTACGCTTTGGCTTTCAAGTTCGCCCTTGCCGTTCATGAACTTGACGGTGTACGACTGGTTCTTCTCAACCTTGAAGGTGAGCACGTCGTTCATGTCTTGCGTAGCGCCCGTGCTACGGCCGCCGAACAGCTTCTCCTCGCCTTTGAATACATCCAGGTTGGTAGCCACACGGTCGCCCGAATTGTCAGCATGATCCTTGTCCTTGAACACCATCACTCTCAGGTCTACGTGATGCTCGTCGGCAGGAGCGGCTGACAGCTGCGCTCTGTAAAGGCTTGTATAGCGGTCGGTGACGTTTTCGGCATGTACATAACGTATGTCCTTGTCCCATACCAAGGGGAAGTAAGAACCCGTAGGCTTGAACGACGCTGCGTATATAGCCTTGCGCAGGTCTTCCTTGATGGCCTTGCCGGCATCGGTGAGGAACCACGACTTGTCGAGGTCTTCCGACGGATAATATTCGGTGAAGCGCCATTTGCCGTCAATCCACACTTCGTTCCAGTTGTGGTTGCCACGGTCGTCGTACCACGCGGGAGTGCCAGCCACGCGCGAGGGGATGCCCACTGCACGGAACGCATCGGTGAGCAATATCGACAGACCCGAACATGAAGCCATGTGCTGACGCATCGACTCGTAAGGAGCCTGGTCGGGTTTCTCACGCTTGGTGTTATAGTCTACCAGCAGTTCGTCGCGTACATTCTTATTAACCGAGTCGATAGCTTCGCGCATCGTCTTGCAGTTGGCTACGTACTTCTTGAAGCGTTCGTAGAAGTCCTTGCGCCAGTTTTCGCGATTCTCGTTCAGATTGACATAAGCCACCACGTCGTTGAGGAAGATGTCGTTGGGCACCTCTTTAGCCCACGGGAACTCCTCTCTTGCCTTGAAGGCATAATCCACATTCTCCAACAGGAAATTGGCAGTCAGAGCCTTGGCATCCCTTTCGGGCATATAAGCGATAAGGAAAGCCATAGCCTCCCTCTGTGTGGTAGGAGTCTGCTTCAATGCCTTTTTCAGTTCTTTGGCATTGCTGCCAGCCGTCTGCATGGTCTGGCTGATCAATTCCTGATACTGATTAGGCACACCGGCATACTTGCTTCCGGTGCAGGCAGAGAGGCATATTGCCAAAAGTACGATTAAGCTTTTGATTTTCATAATTCTTGTTCTTGGTCTATTTATGTATAGTTGATTAGTTTAACGTAGCAAATTTACATAAAAACTCACAATGTGCAAAACATTGTAAATATTAAAGATAGCTATTTTCTATTTATTTTTTGTGGTTTTACAATTATAAATCAGTAATTTTGCACCAATATGGATAATACAACAATAAAAGACTACGAGATAATGGCGCCCGTAGGCTCACGTGAGAGTCTTATGGCAGCCATACAGGCTGGTGCCGACAGTATCTATTTCGGTGTGGAGCAGTTGAACATGCGTTCACACTCTGCCAACCATTTCACCATAGACGATCTGCACGACATTGCTGCTATCTGTGCCGAGCACGGCATGAAGAGCTATCTGACCGTCAACACCATCATCTACGATGAGGATGTGGAGCTGATGCACCAGATAATCGATGCTGCCAAGAAGGCTCAGATTTCGGCTGTCATTGCGTCGGACGTGGCTGTAATGTCATACTGTCGTGAGATTGGTCAGGAGGTGCATCTGTCTACTCAGCTCAACATCAGCAATGCTGAGGCTCTGAAGTTCTACGCCCAGTTTGCCGACGTGGTGGTGCTGGCGCGTGAGCTGAACATGGACCAGGTGGCTTATATCTTCGAGCAGATTGAGAAGCAGCACATTTGCGGACCCAACGGTGAGTTGGTGCGCATTGAGATGTTCTGCCATGGAGCTTTGTGTATGGCTGTGAGCGGAAAGTGCTATATGAGCCTTATGAACACCGGACGCTCTGCCAACCGTGGCGAGTGCATGCAGATATGCCGCCGCTCGTACACCGTCACCGACAACGAGACGGGCACTCAGCTTGAGGTGGACAACAAGTACATCATGTCGCCTAAGGACCTTAAGACCATCCGCTTCATCGACCGCATGATGCGTTCGGGTGTGCGTGTGTTCAAGATTGAGGGTCGTGCACGTGGTGCTGAATATGTATATAATGTGGTGCGCTGCTACAAGGAGGCGATTCAGGCTGTGCTCGACGGCGACTTCACCGAAGAGAAGAAGGACGAATGGGACAAGCGTCTTGCCACTGTGTTCAACCGCGGATTCTGGGACGGCTACTATCAGGGTCAGACTCTGGGCGAATGGAACAGCAACTATGGTTCGAACGCTACGGAGAAGAAGGTGTACGTTGGTCGCGGCGTGAAGTATTTCTCAAAGCTTGGTGTTGCTGAGTTCACATGCGAAGCTGCGGAGTTCAGCGTGGGCGACAAGCTTCTCATCACGGGTCCTACTACTGGCGTGATGTATGTCGATGTGGACGAAATACGCTACGACCTCAATCCCGTACAGACTGCACAGAAGGGACAGCACGTGTCGTTCCGTGTGCCGGGCAAGATTCGCCCGAGTGATAAATTGTTTAAGATTGTTGTGGTTGAATAAGAAAAAATGAGCATAAACGAAATACAAGACGAAGTCATTGAGCAGTTTCAAGACTTCACCGACTGGATGGACAAATACCAGTTGCTGATTGACCTGGGTGGCGAACTGGAGCCGCTCGACGCTAAGTATAAAACCGAGCAGAACCTCATAGACGGCTGTCAGAGCCGTGTATGGGTGCAGTGCGACATGACCGACGACGGAAAGCTGGTGTTCACTGCCGACAGCGACGCCCTTATTGTGAAGGGAATCATCGCCCTGCTTATTCAGGTTATAAGCGGACACACTCCGCGCGAGATTCTCGATGCCGACCTCTACTTCATCGACCGCATCGGACTCAAAGACCATCTGTCGCCCACTCGCTCTAATGGTCTGCTGGCTATGGTGAAGCAGATACGTATGTACGCCCTGGCGTATGAAGCGAAGAAGAATTAGGAGTTAGGAGTTAGGAATTAGGAATTGGTCGGCTTCGCCGATTTGGAATTTTGAATTTGGAATTTTGAGTTTTGAATTGTCGGCTTTGCCGATTTTGAATTGTTCAATTTGGAATTTGGAATTTTGAGTTTTGAATTGGTCGGCTTCGCCGATTTGGAATTATTCAATTTGGAATTTTAATTATGAAATCGATATTCTCTATATTATTCGCATTTCTTGTGGTGGCAATGGCTTGTTCGTGCATGTCGTGCAAGAGTTCGCGCAAGTCGGCTACTGAGCCAGACACCGTTGCTCTTGTAGGTCCGACATTCTGTGCCGACTCGGCTTATGCCTTCTGTGCCAAGCAATGCAGCTTCGGACCGCGCCTTATGAACACCGAAGCACACGATAAGTGCGGCGAATGGATAATGAAGCAGTTTGCCAGCTACGGAATGAAGGTTGAGGCTCAGGACGCAGAGCTTAAGGCTTGGGACGGAACTATGCTCCGTTCGCGCAACATCTGGGCACGCTTCCGCCCCGAACTTACCACACGCATATTGCTGTGTGCCCATTGGGACACACGTCCGTGGGCAGACAACGACCCCGACTCTACCAATTGGCGCAAACCCGTTATGGGTGCCAACGACGGAGCAAGCGGTGTGGCTGTGATGATGGAGCTGGCTCGCATCATAAGCAACGACTCTACACTCAACGTAGGTGTCGACTTCGTGTGCTTCGATGCCGAAGACTACGGCACTCCGCAATGGTCATCGGCCCCCGACTCGCAAGACTCGTGGGCACTTGGCGCTCAGTATTGGGCAGAACATCAGCCCCATGGCTATGAGGCACGATACGGTGTGTTGCTCGATATGGTAGGAGGCGAGGGCGCACGGTTCTATCAGGAGTCGGTGTCGAAGCAGTATGCTTCAGAGATTGTAAATAAGGTGTGGCGCACAGCGTCGCAGATTGGCTATGGGTCGTACTTCCCCATGCAGGAGGGCGGCATGATAACCGACGACCACGTGCCCGTAAACGAGAAGGCAGGTATAGCCTGCATCGACATCATTCCGTTCTATCCTGACTGCCAGCAGAGCTCGTTCGGACCTACATGGCACACCATAAACGACACAATGGAGCACATCGACCGCGCCACACTCAAGGCTGTAGGACAGACAATGGTGCAGATATTGTACTCGGAAAAATAAAAATAGAAAATGAAAAGAAGCAATCGCAACATATTATTGTTGGTCGTGTTGCTTGCGTTCTGCGCCATGTCAGCACGGGCGCAGGACAACGGCAGTCGCCGTGTCAACCCCGAAGACCGCGAGGTGGATATGGATACGCCCACGTTTGTGCCTATGGTCAAGGTGGGCAAGGTGCTGCACGACGGCGACAGCATACAGTATGTCGAACTGAACACGCTGTATGTCTATCCGCAACCCGTGTTCACTGACGAGCGTCAGCGGCAGGCTTACAACCGTCTTGTGGCAAACATCAAGAAGGTGTTGCCTATAGCCAAGGAGGTGAACTCGATAATCATTGAGACCTACGAGTTTCTGCAGACACTGCCCAACAAGAAGGCTAAGGACGAACACATGCAACGTGTGGAGAAGAGTATACGCAAGGAGTATACACCGCGCATGAAGAAGCTGACGTATTCGCAGGGCAAGTTGTTGATAAAATTGGTGTACCGCGAGTGCAATTCGTCGTCGTATCAACTGATACAGGCGTTTCTCGGTCCTATTAGGGCTGGTTTCTATCAGGCGTTCGCCTCGTTGTTCGGTGCGTCGCTGACAAAAAAATATGACGCAGAAGGCGTCGATAAATATACCGAGCGCATTGTGCGTCAAGTAGAAGCGGGACAGCTGTAGAGCTGCCCCGTTTTTTTTTGTTTTAAACTTTAAGCTTGCGTGTAGGAATCCACGCTGCAGCCCAACCTATGAGCAGCACCGTGACAAACACTATCGCCACGTCGTCGTAATGGACGCTCACTGGGTAGGCGTTGACTACGAACGAGCCAGCCGAGTCGCCCATGTGTACCAGTCCGAACTCCTGCTGAAGCCAGCAGAGCAGCAGTCCGAGCAATATGCCCACGACAGCACCGATGGCTGAGATGATGCGTCCTTCGAAGAGGAATATGCTGCGTATCTGCTTGTCGGTAGCACCGAGGTTGCGCAGAGTGGCAGCGTCGGCCTTCTTGTCGATGATGAGCATTGAGAGCGACGATATGATGTTGAAGCATGCCACCATAAGTATGAACGTTAGGAATACGTATGCCAGCACCTTCTCAATCTGCATGATGTTGAACGTGTCCGACTGCTGTTCGAAACGGTCGAGCACTCTATACTTCGAGCCTACTATCTCGCGCATCTGTTTCTTCACAGCCCCGAGGTCGCTGCCCGGCTTCAGTCGTATCTGTAGCGACGAGAGCATGCCGTCCTGGTCGAACAGTCGGCGTGCGAAACCTATGGAGCATATCACACGGTCGCGGTCGTATTTTGCCTGATTGACGGCAAACACTACGCCCGGCGATATGAGCGAGTCGACCACAAAGCCTTCAGATGGGTCGGCAAGCTCGGTAATCTGTCCGCGTCGTACTGGAGCGTACAGCTTCAGATAGCCCTCGAATCGTGCGCCCAGACCCATGTCCTGCGCCAGTCGGATGCCCGGAATGGCATAGAACAGATTGGCTGCCTGCAGCGAGAACTCACCGTCGCCGTACAGGATGTCGCTGATGTTGGTGAGCTGAGTGAAGTTTTCGTCGACACCCATAACGGTCACCATCTGCTGACGGTCGCCGTATACAGCCAGTCCTTGGTCTTCAAGCACGTCGGTGTGCACGCTTACTTCGGGCATCTTGCGTATCTGGTCGAGCACGGGGTCGTCGGCAGGAGCCGTCTTGCCTTGCGTCGGTACAAGTTCGATTTGAGGGTCGAAATTGGTGAAGAACGACGCCACGAGGTCGTGAAATCCGTTGAACACGCTCAGCACAATCACCAGTGCCATGGTGCCCACAGCCACGCCTACCACCGAAATGGCTGAAATGACGTTTATGGCGTTAGTCGACTTCTTGGAGAAGACATAGCGTCGTGCTATAAAGAACGGGAAATTCATTTTTTCAGCAGTTCGTCAATGCGTTCGATGTAGTCGAGCGAGTCGTCGATGAAGAATCTGAGTTCGGGGATGATGCGCAGCTGGTTGCGTACGCGAGTGCCCAGTTCGTAGCGTATTGTCTTCTCGTTGGCTGTAACGTTCTTGATAAGTTCCTCGGCTTTTTCCGAAGGGAAAATGCTGAGATAGGCTGTGCAGATGCTGAGGTCGGGCGACACACGGCAGCGTGTCACGCTCACCATAATGCCGTGCATGGCACGTGTCTGCGACTGGAATATAAGGCTCAGCTCCTTCTGCAGGAGTCGTGCTATACGATTTTGTCTTGTTTCTTGCATGTTGTTATCTGTTTAAATCTTTTTTATGTTATGCTATATTATATGCAAAGATAGTGCAAATTGAGCGCAATACAAAACAAAATAATGTTGTTCTTGTTGTTATATGTTGTTTTTGTTGACTATTTAGTCTGGTTTCCCATTAAGTAGATTTATCGTATCGGTAAATTCTGACACCAATTCCATAAAGTTAGGGTTGTCTTTTCTTATTATCAATGCTGCATAATTTTCGTTTTCTTCATCGTCATACACAATTTGTGGAGGAAAAAGATATCGCCGAGGGTGGCAAGGCTGAGGTGAAGAACATGAAGGTTTACAAGCTCGGACTGTAAACCGCAGTATAAAAAAGTAGCGGAGGTTCACTTCACAGTGACCTCCGCTACTTTTCTATATATTATAATTACAACTAAAACCCTTAGCGATTATTTAGTAGTTCTTGTTCTGTTTGTACAATCCCGGCACATAGTAGAGCTGGTTGTATGGTATCGGATAGAACTCGTTCTTGCCAGCTGTGTAGTGGGCATCCTTCAGATATGTGGCGTAGGTCTGTCCGTCGTACACATCCTTCTGCTCATTGGCGAAGTAAGCATTGAGCGTCTTGGAAGCAATGCCCCAACGGCGTAGGTCGAAGTAGCGTCCGTTCTCCATAGCGAGTTCCAGTCGGCGCTCCCAGCGCAGACACTTACGTGCAGTCTCCTTGTTCTGGAAGTAAGACTCGGGGTAGAGTGCTATGTCGCACTGATTCTCTGCGTATGCGATGTGCTTGTCTACTGAGTTCTTGGCACGTTGGCGGATGTCGTTGATGATAGAGCGAGCCTCGGCGAGGTTGTCAGTTTCGATGAGAGCCTCAGCACGCATAAGCATCACGTCGGTGTAGCGGAACACGTAGTCGTTCATTGCGAAAGCCTGCCATGATCCGTTGTAGGTCTCGCCCTTAGAGCGCTGTGGCACTTCCTTCATCGAGCAGTAGTAGCCGTAAGTGTTAGGTGTGCGGCTATTAGCCTTTGTCAGCGTATATTCAGGTTCATACTTGTATGGGAATGTCGGCATGCCCACGGTATGGAAGAGGCGTGGATCCCACTTCTGAGCATTCGGCTTGCCGTTAACCGGATAGTCGATGGTCTTGTTGTAGTCATCAAACTCTGGCAGACCATTCTTTGTCTTGAATGCACTCACAAGGTCCTGTGACGGTTTGTGGAAATCCCATCCGCATGACCACATACCCCATACACCATTAAGCACATTGCTCCAGTTGGCACGACCGAATGTTGTGTTGTCGTTCTTGTAGTCAGATGTCTGTACGGCGAAGATGCTCTCCTTGCTGTTCTTCTCTTCGGGAAGGAAGATGTCGCCATAGTCTTCAAGATAGCCATAGTTGGGCGAGTTCTTCACCACATTAGTATATTCCACCACCTTCTGCATATATTCCTTATTGATATGGTCGTAGCCGTTGGTGGCCTCGTAGCCGTCACCGTATGCAAGGGTGAGATAGCATTTGGCAAGATATGACGCGGCAGCGATCTTGTTGGCGCGGTTCTTGTCTTTCTGTACTTCTGGCAGCACGTCGTAGGCCTCCTTAAAGTCGGCTATAATCTTATCGAACAGCTGCTCGTATGTAAACTCGTCGTTGCGAGTCTGCTCCTGAAGTTTGTTCTTAGTGATGTTCTCGTCAATCCAAGGCACCTGGCGGAACATGGTGATGAGCTTGAAGTAGAAGTGTGCGCGGAGGAACTTCACTTCAGCTATGCGCTGCTTGCATGTCTCTTCGCCCAGTTTGGTGTTGCCATACTGCTCAAGCGAGAGCAATGCGCGGTTGCAACGGCTCACTGCGCAGTAGAGGCGATACCACAGTTCGTCAAACTCGCCTGGCGTGGAAGTCATTGTAGACCATATCTCCATGGGATGATAGCCCGTGTCGGTGGTACCCGAACCGCCCTTCAAGCAGTCGTCTGACGACAAGTCGCCATAGGGCCAGAGGTTGAACGGATAAGAATACCAGCAGTCGCCGAGCATGGCGTATGCTGAAGTCACCATTTCATCGGGTCGGCTGAAAGCCTTGTCCTCGTCGATGACACCCTTCGGTGACTCATCGAGGAAGTCGCTGCATGATGTTGCTGTGGTAAGTGTCAGCATCGCTGCGAATATGTATTTATATAGATTTTTCATTGTTTGTATTCTTTAAATTGTTTGGATTTCTTGTTATATACACCAATTATATATATGTCTCCAACTTATATTAGAAGCTGACCTGCAGTCCGAACGACACTGACGAAGAGTGAGGATAAGCCCAGTTGGGGTTCTCGGGGTCGGAGATGGTGAAGCTGTTGCTCTTTAATGTGAATAGATTCTGACCAGAAACATATACACGAGCCGATGTCATGTGCAGTTTCTTCAAGAGCGAGTCAGCGAAGTTGTAGCCAATCTGAAGCGTGCGCAGCTTCATCCAGTTGCCATGCTCTACGAAGTATGACGATGCACGTCCCTCGTCGCCAGTATTGTTGGTTGTGAGCGCAGGAATTGTTGACGATGTATTGTCCTTGGTCCATGCTCCAAGCATGCGGTTGCCCTTGTTGCTTCCGGCATCGGTGATGCTCCAGAAGTCGGTCTGGAATTTCTGGTTGTTATATACATCCACACCGCAGACTCCCTGGAAGAACATCGAAAGGTCGAAGTTCTTGTAGCCGAGCTGTACGTTCAGACCCCAGTTGAAGTCGGGTACCGGATTGAAAATCCAAGTCTGGTCGTTGGCATCGATAGTGCCGCTGTCGTCGAGGTCAGCATATTTCAGACCGCCAACACGTGCGTTAGGCTGTCCGGAAGCCTTCGCTTCCTCTTTGCTCTGATATAGTCCTTCAACCACGTAGCCCACGATTGATCCATAAGGTTGCTTCGACTGCACGAGGTTTTCCTTCATTGTGTGTGCATACGAGCCGGTGGTTGTGGAAGGTAGGTATGTAACCTTGTTGCGGAAGAAGTCGATATTGGCAGATACGTCGTAGCGCAGACCGTACTTAGTGGTGTGGCGATAACCAACGTTTGCCTCCATACCCACGTTGCGGAGCGACGGACCATTCGACCAGGTTGAGCCGCCCTCACCCACTGCGCCAAGGAAAGCCGGCGAGATGAGCATGTCCTTTACATCTTTAATATAAGCATCGACAGTTCCGTAGAGTTCCTGGTTGAACAAAGAGAAGTCGGCACCTACGTTATACTGTATTGTAGTCTCCCACTTCAGGTTGTCGTTGCCTGTCTGTGTAGCGCGGAATCCAGATGGGAAGATGCCCGTGCCTTGACGATATAGGTCGTAGGCTGTAGACGTTACGCGGTCTAAACCGTAGTCAGCGACATAGAGTCCGTAACGGGCTGTGTTCGAAATCTCTTGGTTACCTGTCTTACCCCATGATGCACGAATCTTAAGATCGTCTATCCATGATGCCTTGAGGTTCTTCGAAAGACGATAGCCGAGAGTGGCAGCGGGGAAGTTACCATAACGGTTGTTCTTGCCAAAACGTGAGCTACCGTCACGACGTATGGTGAATGAAGCGAGAACGAGGTCTTGCCAGTTGTAGTCAACCTTTCCGAAGAATGATGCCAATGTGTATCCAGAACCAATACCTGTTGCTCTCTCAATACCTGTTGCAGCGTCGGGCCACATATAGTCCTTGTCCTCTATTACGAAGGTCTGGGCGTAGGCTCCCACATCCTCAACAGTCTGCTTGTGAAGCTCCATACCAGCGAGCACCGTAAAGTCGTGGTCGCGTGCTATCTTGAAGTTGTAGTTGGCAGTGTTACTCCATGTCCAGCGAACGTCGTCGTGGGCAGAGAGCGTTGTGCTTGGAATGTCATTGTTGACGATGTCCGACTTGAAGGTATGGGTCATTGAGTGAATGAACGAGTGATAATAGTCGAGTCCGAAGTTGGAGCGGAGCACAAGACCCTTCAGTGGTTTCACGTCCACGTAAGCATTGCCGAAGACACGCCATATCTTCTGGGCGTTGTCGCGATTCATATACATTTCGCGCAGAGGATTCTGACGGTCGCTCATGCCACCTACTGGTCCGCCAAATGTGGTGCCGTCCTCTTCATATACAGGAACTGTAGGCGACATCTTCAGCGCGTTCTCCATTGGTGCGCAGTCCACCTGCTTTGAGTAAGTGACTGTAGCATTCTCGCCTACACTTACTATCTTGTTGACATTGTATGTAGAGTTGAATCGGGCTGAGAAGTTCTCGAAGTTTGAATACTTCAATATACCGTCGTTCTTCTTGTATCCAGCAGAGAAGAGACCCGTGAACTTATCAGTAGCTCCTGAAAGAGAAAGGTCGTAGCTCTGCATGAATCCAGTGCGTGATATCTCGTCGAGCCAGTCAGTATCGGACAGTCTCATCGTCTTCTTGGCATTGATGTAGCCATCGTATGCACCGTTTACGGTATATGAATTGTAGTTGCCGGTAGCCGGGTCGTATGCCTTTATGGTGCGTCCGGTAGTAGCGTTGAGGTCCAGACCATAGTTACGGGCATAAGCCACAGGGTCGATGCCGTCGTTGAGGGCAGCCTGAGCCATTGCTGTGGCATACTCAGATGTGTTGCAGAGTTTCATCATCGACTGCGAGTTGTAGAACTGCGCTGTGAGATTGGTAGAGAAGTCAACATTGAGTTTGCTGCCCTTCTTGCCACGCTTAGTGGTGATGATGATGACACCATTGGCAGCACGCGAACCATATATAGATGCCGAAGCCGCATCCTTGAGCACCTGCATACTCTCGATGTCGTTCATGTTGAGCGAATTGAGGGCTGTTGTTGTAGGTACACCGTCAATAACGAAGAGTGGATCTTGTGATGAGTTGAACGAACCGATACCACGTATACGAACCGTACCCGTGCCAATAGGCGAGCCGTCGGTAGTGATAGTCATGCCTGGCACCTTGCCTTGCAAAGAGCGCATAGGGTCGGTATCGGCAGACGATTTGAGGTCTTTGGCGCTCACTACCGACACCGAACCAGTCAAGTCGGCCTTGCGCTGCACCTGATAACCAGTCACAACGACCTCGCCCAATACCTCTGAGTTGTCTTGAAGTACAATTTTGAGATTTTCGCCAGCTTTCACCTCCTGGTCCTTACATCCTATATAAGAGATGATAAGGGTTTCTCCGGGTTTTACATTGAGTTTGAAGTTACCGTCAATGTCGGTAACAGTGCCCATGTTTGAGGATCCCTTAACTTTCACTGATGCACCAATGATAGGTTCACCCGTATTGTCAGTCACCGTTCCGCCAATGCCGTTAGTCTGAGCGTACATGCCAGATCCGGCAAGCATGAGCATACTTACTAAAGCTACTTTTGCTTTTTTCATAAGATATACGTTTTTGTTTTTGGTTTAAGTTTGCGTCTTTTAACGGTTGCAAAGTTATAGGATAAAAAATAAGTGACATTTCATGAATCGTTCACAAAATATCACTCATGTTACATGCAACAATCGTTGACGGGATAGTCAAAAATGTTGAGTTTTTGTTCTGTTGTGCCAATTATTTTATTTAGTTATGTAAACTAAACCTTCATTTCCTCTCTTATATCTGTAGGATATTTGTCATATTGTTTTTTAAAACATGACGAAAAATAGCCTGGAGTGGCAAATCCTACTTCGTTGGCAATTTCGGATACTGTCTTGTCGGTGGTCTTGAGCAGTTGCATGGCTCGTTTGAGTCGTGTCTCGCGCAGTATTTCAACGGGAGTCATGCCCATAAGGGCTTTCACCTTACGGTATAGCTGCACGCGCGACAGTCCCACTTCGTCGCCGAGGTCTTCAATCTTGAGATTGGTGTTCGACATATGTTTCTCCATTGCCTTGAGGAATGTATCGAGGAATCGTCGGTCGGGAGAAGGAGAGTGTTGAGTGTTGAGTGTTGAATGTTGAGTTGATGGCTGCTCTGATTGCGAATTTTGAGCATTGAACAGTTGGCGAAGTTTCAGTCGGTTGGCAAGAAGCGATGCTATATTGGCAAGAAGCAGGTCGGCACTGAACGGTTTGGTCATATACGTGTCGGCACCGGTCTGCAATCCTTCGATGTGCTGTTGCTCGCTACTGCGTGCTGTAAGCAGCAATACGGGGATGTGGCTTGTAGCCTCGTGCTGTTTAAGACGGGTGCAGAAGGTCAGTCCATCCATTACGGGCATCATCACATCAGACACAACGATGTCGGGCACACTCTCCACGGCAAGTTTCAGTCCGCTCTGGCCGTCGGCCGCCTCAATGACATAGTAGCGGTCGAGCAAGAGTGTGCGCAGATAGGCACGCATATCGGCATTGTCGTCAACTATAAGCACGGTGGCGAGTTCGTCGGCATTGTCGTTAATCAGAGTGTCGTGACGACTCTCCTGCACCGACTTTTGGCTTGCAATGAGTTGCTCGTCGGTTGTAGCGGTGGAGTCGTCGATGGTAGCGCGATTCTCCCGGCGGAACAGTAGCACGTCGCTCACAAGGCGTTGTAGTTGCTCCACGTTGCGCTTAATGATGTCAATGAGTTGCTGCGAATCGCCTTTGCCAGCAGCCAGTTGGCTGACGGGACCAGCTATAAGCGTAAGCGGAGTGCGCAACTGATGTGACGCATTGGTGAAGAATCGGGTCTGTTCGTCGTTCAGTTCGCGCATACGACGGTTGGCACGGCGTGTAGCACGCACGGCACGCCATGTTGCAAACACAGCCACAGCCAACATTAGGATTACGAGCAATGCCACGACGAGCAATGTGCGCTGAATATTGTAAAAACCGAGATAAGTCTCAAGTTTTGATTGTATTGTTGCAAGATATTGGTTCTGTTTCATCAATGAGTTGCTGCTCAGCGATATGTCTGCAACATTTTGTGGCGTTACAACAAAGCTCTTCAGGTTGTTAACACGTTCAAATGGTTTGCCCTCAAGAATGCGCACGGCAAGAGCTATCACCTCCTCGCCATGGGTAGGGTAGATATATGAAGCTGCGAGCTGTCCGTTTTGAATAGCGTCTATGCCTTCACCAGGTAGCCCGTCAATACCAAGAAAACGGATGTCGTGCTCCTTGTGAAATTCTTTGGCTGCCTCATAAGCACCAAAAACAACAAAATCACTGTGGCAGAATACAACATCTACATTTTTGCCATCCTTCAACCATCGTTGCATTATACGTTTACAGTCGTCGTATGACCATTGACCTGGCACATGATGATACTCAATGGATGGATATTGTTTCATTGTTTCGCTAAAACCAGAATGTCGTTGTACAGCTGGGGACATATCTGATGGTCCACTCATTTCCAATACAATTGGTCGTCGACCTTCCGTCTTCACGCTGTCACGACACAGCATTGCTGCATATTCCGCCATCTTGCGTCCAGCCTCAACATTGTCGCCACCTATATAAGCGGTATAGTCGGTCATGGCTGTGATACGGTCGTAGAAGACAATGGGGATGTTTTTGTCGCGAGCACGTTGCAGACTGCCATTCAGAGCATGAAAGTCATTAGGCGAAACCACGAGCAGGTCGACACCCTCATCAACGAGGCTATCAATCTGCCGGCATTGGCGTTCGTTGCTATTGTCGGCATTCTTTATAATCACCTTAACGTCGGTGTCATAGAGATGCTGTGCCGATAGCATCTCAATGTTGGCTTTCTCGCGCCAGCGTCCACCCACACATTGTGACACACCTATTTTATATTTATAATTGATAGTGCAGCTGGTGGCGAGTGTTAGCGTTGCTAACAGTATTAATAATGTATGATAAGTTTTGGTTTTCATAAAAAGATAGGTTTATTGGGTTTCCAATAGCAAAATTAAATAATTTATTGATGATAAACAACCAACAATTTAGACATTTAAATGAAAAATTGTTTCATCTGCCAATTCTTACAAGTTTTGGAAACATAAGTCATATACCAATTATAATATAAAATGTAATTTTGCGACAGAAACCAAACACCTACAGTTCAAACTTTTTGGATAATTTAAAAACCTATATTAATATGAACAAGAATTTATTCAGCCGTACTGCGGCAACATCGTTTGTATTGGGGCTTGCAATGGCTGCCTCGGCACAACAGGCTAATTTCCTTAGCAACAACCACTGCATCTACCGTGTAGACAACTCACAGAAAGTGCTTCTTCTGCCGGTGCAGGAGAAGGCAGAGATGTGCAATGTCAAGGTGATTGATGGCAACAGTCAGGTGAAGGCATTCAACATCCGTCTCGCTTCCAACCACATCGACTATTATGTGCCGCTCTACATCAGCGAGTACAAGAACAGCAAGAACATCTCTCTCGACATTCATGTCAATGGCACCTATCGTAACGATGGTGGTGTTTCGAGCTTCACTTGCTGGAAGAACATGAAGTATGCCGACTCATACGACATGACAAATACAGAGCAGTATCGTCCCGTCTATCATCATACTCCGGCATACGGATGGATGAACGATCCTAACGGCATGTTCTATAAGGACGGCGTATGGAATCTCTATTATCAGTATAATCCATACGGATCGCAATGGGAGAACATGACCTGGGGTCACTCAACATCCAAAGACCTCCTGCATTGGGAATTCCAGGGAGAGGCTGTAGAGCCAGACGTATGGGGTACGATATTCTCAGGTTCGGCTGTTGTGGACCACAACAACACTGCCGGATTCGGCAACGGAACAGTGGTGGCTATGTATACGTCGGCTGGCGAAAACCAGACACAGAGCCTGGCATACAGCACAGACAATGGCAAGACATTCACAAAGTATGAAGGCAACCCCATAATTACAAGCAATACGCCCGACTTCCGCGACCCGCACATGTTCTGGAACGAGGACATCAAGAAATGGAACATGATTCTCGCAGAGGGTCAGCACATGAACATCTATTCGTCTGACGACCTCAAGGCGTGGAAGCTCGAAAGCCAGTTCGGTGCGGAATACGGCAATCACAGCGGCGTTTGGGAATGTCCGGACCTTATGAAGTTGCGTGTACGCGGCACTGACAAGTACAAGTGGATGCTCATTTGCAACATAAACCCTGGCGGTCCGTTCGGTGGTTCAGCCACACAGTACTTCGTAGGCGACTTCGACGGTAAGAAATTCACATGCGAGACAGCACCCGAGGTGACACGATGGATGGACTACGGCAAAGACCACTATGCCACAGTAACCTTCGACAACGCTCCCAACGGACGCCACGTGGCAATAGCCTGGATGAGCAACTGGCAGTATGCCAACCAGGTACCAACCAAGCAGTATCGCTCGTGCAACTCAATTCCGCGCGACCTCGACCTCTACGAATACGAAGGCAATACATATTGCGGCGTAACTCCGTCGCCTGAGATGACAGCAGCGCGTCCGAAGAAGTCTACTAAGACTCTGAGCGAATCGTGCGAAGTAGTAGTTACACTCAAGGGCAATGCCACCATCACACTCTACAACGACAAGGGCGAGCAGGTAGTTATGACTTACGACGACAAGATTCGCACATTCACAATGGACCGCACCAAGAGCGGACTCAAGGACTTCAGCGACGACTTCGCTGCCGTCACAACAGCCCCCGTTCATGGCAAGATGACTCACTTGCGCCTCTTCATCGACAAGAGCAGCATTGAGGCGTTCGATGCCGAGGGCCGCATGGCTATGACCAACCTCGTATTCCCCACCAAGCCTTACAACAAGATTATAGTCAAGGGCAAGGGCAAATATGCGGTGTATAATTTGAAGTAATGTATCAAATATTACAGAAATGTTGTATGATACATTTTTGCAATCCTATGAAACATTATTTGTACCATCTCTGCTGCATAAACAATAACTTTGCAGCAGAGATTTTTAAAACAATCAGCTAATAACTAAAAAGTTTATACTCAAAATGAGCAACTCAAACTCAAGCAAACTTACGCTCATCCCGGTGATGATAGCATTCTTCACAATGGGATTTGTCGACCTCGTCGGCGCAGTATCAAACAACATGCAGGAAGACTTCGGACTGTCTGATTCGGCAGCCAACTTCTTTCCCTCGCTCGTGTTCTTCTGGTTCCTTATCTTCTCAGTGCCCACGGGCATGCTGATGAACAAGATCGGACGCAAGAAGACCGTGCTGCTGTCTATCATCATTACAACTCTGGCAGTGTTCCTGCCACTCTTCGATAGCTTCATGCCTACCAAGGAGAGCCAGCTCTGGCTGATGTACATCTCGTTCTCGCTCCTCGGCATAGGCAACGCAATCATGCAGACATCAATCAACCCGCTGGTGACAATGCTCGTCAAGGGCCACCTGGCTTCGACACTCACCTTCGGACAGTTCGTTAAGGCCATCGCCTCGTTCATCGCTCCGCTCATCGCAGCATGGGGCGCTACGACAACGGCTCCTATCTTCGGACTCAGCTGGCGCATACTGTTCCTCCTTTTCTTCGTAGTGGGTATGATTGCCACTCTGTGGCTCGGCATGACCAGCATTGAGGAAGAGCCCATTGAGGGCAAGGCATCGGGTTTCGTCGACTGCCTGAAGATGCTCGGTTCGCCCATCATCCTGCTCTCGTTCATCGGCATCATGTGCCATGTGGGCATCGACGTTGGCACCAACGCCGTAGCTCCTAAGATTCTTCTGGAACGTCTTGGCGGTGCAGGTGACACGCTCAGCCAGTTTGAATACGCCACATCCGTATACTTCGCATTCCGTACACTCGGCTGTTTCACCGGTTCTATACTTATGCGCAAGCTCAACATCCGCACCTTCTTCACCATCATCGTGCTTATGATGGCGCTGTCGATGGTAGGATTTGTGTTCGGCACAGAGAAATGGGAGCTTTGGGCTGCTATCGCCCTCGTAGGCTACGGCAACTCTAACGTCTTCTCAATCGTGTTCTCGCAGGCTATGCTCTCGGCTCCCGAGAAGAAGAACGAGGTATCTGGATTGATGATCATGGGCCTCTTCGGTGGCACAGTATTCCCGCTCTTCATGGGATTTGCAAGCGATGCTGCCAAGGCTGCCGGAGCACAGTATCCGCAGATTTGGGCTGCTGTAGTAATGGCAGTAGGCGTTATTTATTTGCTTAGTTATATTCCTAAAGTTAAACAGTAAAAACCTAAAATTATGAATACAAAATACGTAGTAGGTCTTGGTGAGGCACTCTGGGATGTGCTTCCTGAGGGAAAGAAACTTGGTGGTGCTCCTGCAAACTTCGCATTCCATGCAGGACAGTTCGGACTCAACTCCATCGCTGTGAGTGCTCTTGGCGAGGACAAGCTCGCAGAGGAGACAATACAGCAGCTCGAAGAGAAGAAGTTGCAGTATTGCATGCCGCGTGTGCCCTATCCAACTGGCACCGTTCAGGTGACACTCGACGATGAGGGCATACCCACATATGATATTAAGGAGAACGTAGCGTGGGACAACATCCCATTCACCGATGAAGTTAAGGCTATTGCCGAGAACGCACGTGCCGTATGCTGGGGTTCGTTGGCTCAGCGCAACGTAGTGAGCCGTGAGTCTATCTATAAGTTCCTCGACGCTACACCGAAGGACTGCATGAAGATTTTCGACATCAACCTGCGCCAGAACTTCTATACCAAGGAGATTATCTGCGAGAGCATGAAGCGTTGCAACGTGCTTAAGATCAACGACGAGGAATTGGTTCTCATCGGCAGAATGTTCGGCTATCCAGGTCTCGACATCGAGAACAAGTGCTGGCTCATACTCGGCAAGTACGACCTCGACATGCTCGTGCTCACCTGCGGCACCAACGGCAGCTACGTATTCACACCTGGCTCTATGTCGTTCCAGCCCACACCCAAGGTTGAAGTGGCTGACACGGTAGGCGCAGGCGACTCGTTCACCGGCACCTTCTGCGCTTCTATCCTCGCTGGTATGAGCGTTGCCGATGCTCACAAGCGCGCCGTACACGTAAGCGCATACGTTTGCACCCAGAACGGTGCAATGCCAGTGCTGCCCGAAGATATTAAATAAAAAGCCCCACCCCCTGCCCCTCCCCCGTAGGGAGGGGAGTGGTATGTAGCGGAGGTTATGGCATTCTTGCCGTAGCCTCCGCTATTGCGTATATAGGAGGTTATGGCGTTAGCTCGTATAATTCACTTTTTACACACCCTCATCCTACGGCTACATTCGACAATAAGGTGTAGTAGCCTATGATGTTTGACAACAATAAAGCGCAGGAGACAACGGTATTTACTCCCCCTGTCTCTTATACACATTGACGCTGCCGACGATCGCATAAGTGTAGA
>ENA-OZGC01000454-OZGC01000454.1-human-gut-metagenome-genome-assembly--contig:-NODE-454-length-31339-cov-7.351585_pt1 | contig 31339 bp, 37 predicted proteins | sample MGYA00245109_ERZ653643 | MGnify/ENA primary metagenome ERZ653643 (study PRJEB26926, sample SAMN06165107) | human gut metagenome | biome: ENVO:00009003; feature: ENVO:2100002; material: ENVO:00002003... | reverse complement strand
GGGAAATAGTCGTAACTTTGCAAACGTAATATTCTAACAATATAATACATAAATGAATGGAGATCCAACTGAACGATTATCACAAGAAAGTTATGGCAGAGAACATACAAGTGATGGACTATTGGAAAGAGCATCCGCTTTCTCCAGAAGCATACTTGAATCAATTCAAGCACTTGCGGGAACAACGGCTTGCAAGGGAGTCCAAATTGCAAGGCTAAAGGATTGGGCTATTGAAAATGATTGTTGGATAGAAAACCCTATCAAACTTGGAATCTACGTTGACCGTGGCTCCGAGAATGAAGTCTATATGTCTTCAACAGATTTAAAAGTCTATAAACTTAATGACTTTAGATATTCGGACGACAACCTTCAACCTTTCTTTGAACGAGTTTTTGCACACAATATTTATTTTAAAGACTGTGCATATTCTTTGATTGGTTTTTCGACTAATCAAAGTGGAAAGATATGTGCTGTACTCACTCAACAGGTCGTAACAAATGCAAGATTAGCTACTCCTGAAGAAATCAGAAATCAATTGGAACATTTAGGCTTTCATGCAGAAGATAATGGAGAATATTTCACAAATGGAATTCATGATGTTTTTGACGCAGTACCTAACAATGTTTTGGTTGATAACACGGGGCATATATTCTTTATTGACACCATCATCTTCAAGTCGGATTCTGACGGAATAGATACATATAAAAAGTATTCGCCAAATTATTCGAAATCATAAAAAGACTCATTAGCACTTATTCATGCCAACAAGTCTTTTTATACCTTTTATTTTACCAATATCTTTTTATGATTTTTAATATAGACACCTGAAGGAAGTCCTTCCAATGAACCTGTAGTATTTATAAGACGGCCGTCTGCGCCATAGACTGCATTACATTGATTTTCTTTTAAAAGGATTAACTGCTTTATACCATTTACCCCATCATCCTCTACGCCTAAAGTTATTTGCTTTACCATACTCTCAGTATAATCATTAGCCTTCGTAACATAAACACGATATGGCAAGTAACCTTCGTTTTCAACAGATTCAAAATTGCCATTATTTTTAAACTGTTCATATTTCATCCCAGTATCTCTCATGGAATAATACATACCAGCTATTCCTATGTTTGCCAAAGTATTTGCAATAAGAATTCCCGACGTTCCATCCCAGTTATAAACTTGGGGATAAATGACATTTGGATTTGGCATAACCTCAACTTTATTATTAACAAAGTTCTTGTTAGTAAAAGTAACAGTTGTAACCTTATTCTTTATTTTCGCAAAGAAAGGCTGTCCTGCAGAAATTATTCCACGAATACTCTTCAATGTAAGCAACAACTTAGCTTCATTTTGTAACAAAGCCATGTCGTTAGGAACATATACGTCTTCAAAAACAGCCAAATATTCATTTACACTTATATCAAAAGGCAAACAAAAAGACTCATAAGTTCCTGGCATCATTTGGTCACGAGTATAGTCTAAGTCTCCTATAGGATAAATGCCTACAGGAAGTACATTATTAATATCAGAAAGATGGTACTCACCATGATACCCTTCATTAATTGTCATATTTTTCCATACATTACATTTTTTATAAGCATCCTTACACCCACTTGGTACATACAATGTCATCTTACTATCCGAAGTTGCACTTTCCGTTATAGAAGTCCATGATGCAGAATTACTATATTCGCTAGCAATTACAGGAGGAACATTATTGAAACATTTTATAGTTTTCAAATTTGTACAACCTGAAAAAGAATATTCTCTAATACTATCTACTGTATTTGGAATAATCACCGCCTCCAAGGAGGTACATCCAAAGAAAGCGTTCTTCTTTATAGATTTTACCTCTACAGGAATAGATAACTCTTTTAATTCTTTACCATTCAAATACAAATTCGCTCCATTTACCATTGGATTAGACCATTTACTATAAAAGTCTATACCACACCATGATCTCATATCACTTATATAAACTGATTTTAAATTCGAACACTTCTCAAAACAGGAAGAACCGATAGATTTGATGGAAGATGGCATCACGATATTGCTCAATGCGCCACAGCTTCTAAACATTCCATCATTTATTTTTGTCAACCTATTAGGCAAGGTTATACTTTTTAGAGATGTACAAGAAGCAAAAGCATATTCTCCTAACTTTTCCAAAGCACTTGGAAGAATTATAGAAGCCAAACTTGGGCAATGATTAAAACAATCTTGACCTATTTCTGTCACTTGATCAGGAATCGCAATAGATTCCAAATTATTACAATAATCAAAAGCAAACTCTCCTATCTTTACTGTACTTTTCGGCAATTTTACCGAAACGAGAGTAGTACAACGAGTAAACATTCCTCTGCCAATTTCATTATCATTTTCAATTCTCTCACTCCCTAAGTAAAAATCATAGCTACTTAATAGTGTAGCATCGGTCATATCAAGTTTTGCCAATTTTCCATCTGTTGTCGGAATAGCAACAGCTCCATTAGTAGTCCCATTTCCAGCCATTTCACGAAGCCACTTAATATCCTCACCATTAAGTTCTCCTGACAACTTTAAATTGGTGATACGAAACTTTCTATCATCGCCTACTAACGTTGATAAAGTTCCTGCTTTTTCTACATTTATTTGAACTTGGCTATAAATTAAATTATCAGTGGCAAAAGCTGATAACGAACAGAATAGGAAAAACACCGACACCAGCAAATGTCGTTTAAAAGTAAAGTACTTTTTCATACAAAATTCTTTTTGCCAACTGTTTCCCAGAAGCAAGCAGTTAATAAAAAAGATAGCGTGGGAACTATTGCTTATATGCCAGGACTGAGGTTGTGGAAGGACCTACTTGTTGACAATGAAACAATAGCCCACGCTATGAGGTATATTATGCCCAAAAGAAAAGGGTACAATAATCCTTATGCGTGAACTGGATTGTCATTATCCAAACAAGTATTGAAACTTCCACATTTCAGTCCTTGGATAATATCAAAACGCTCTATATTAAAGTTGAGTCTTCATCACGGCAAGTCTTTTCATGCCGCTCCAACTCGAATGCAAAAGTAGTGATTATTTCTGAAAGTCATATCATTTTAAATAAGTTTTTTTAACTGAACTTTCGCATATCAGGAAGTTAAAGGAGTTAAGGGAGTTAAGGAGTTAAGACGTATGTCTTGCTGCTTAAAAAAATACGCCAAAAAGACTGTTGTCTTAACTCCTCAGCGACCGTAGGGAGCGATAACTCCTTTAACTCCTTTAACTTCTGAGCTTGCGAAACTTGAATATTTAAATGATAGACTGCTGACAAGTAGTAATGAAGCATTTCATGTATCAAGATACTGAGCAGTTGATACATGGTGTATCTGTATCTCCCGCTGATTTCTATGACAATGGAATTGTCATTCTGCCCTATATACTCATATCTGAAGTTACCAATTATTGTCTTGGAGTTGTTGATTATGAATGTTGGAGTCTCAAGTAAGAAATCAAACAATTGCATATTGTATAGATTGAATAGATTCTCCAATATATTTGCATTAGGCGTTATTCTTTCTTCCATATTTTTTTAGAAAATTGCAATAAAGTCAACCAGCAGCTTCCAAAGTATGCTGCACAGTTCGAAAAAGTCTTCATTACTTACTCCTAAAATAGGTACGAAGAATATATACGCACCAATAAACATGCTGATTGGAGTTACAATTATCATTGCAAGTATATTCAACGGTGTCATCTCCCATTCTCCGTATGAACCGTCTGACATTGGAAAAAATGTTCTCATCTGTTCTTCTATTTTTTGGTTTCTAAAACTGTTTTCCTTTCATAGCAGCTTTTAAAAGTTCTGCCCCTGATAGTTCTTCATCATTGTCAGCTTCCAGTTGGTCAATGTTCACTTTATATTGCTGAGGATAGCGTTTGAATTCCTCGGCCATACGCATGATTCCCTGATAGCAGCAGTAAGCAGGTGTATTGGACCATTTAGCAGACATGGATGGTACTGCAGGATCAAACTTTTCATCTATTACTGTAATGCCGAACATCTCTTGAATGACCTCTTTAGTGAGATTGATAAAGTAGGGGATACGTATCACCTTGAACCCTTCGCCTTCATAGATAGCCTGGTTCTTACGGTCTTTTCTGATGTTCTCAGGATTTGTATAGTGCTGAAGTCCGTCAAACTCTATGATAATCTTTTCTTCTTCACATAGGTAGTCCGGACGGATTCGGTAGCTCTTTCCGCTGCGTTTTCCGAATGGTTTATCGTGAATCCAGGTTTTACCGGGATACAGGGTAGGTAAATATTCATCCAGTCCAATGAAATTGCATTCCGGATTCTTCTTTGCGGCATTTTCTGCCATCTCTCTGGTTTCTCTGATGTATGTACCTTTCAGATTTTTTTGAAGTTTATCATTCATAATAGTAACTTTTTTATTTCGACAAGGCGGTATAAGTCTACCCATATATTATCCTACGAAGCTTTTGAAAGATTTTCGTAGGTCTTTTTTGTCCTATGCGGCATATGTTAAAGGAGATGATATGAATATTCAAGCCATAATCTCTTTTTAACCTTTTACATTGTCTTTTGAATCTCCAGTTATGTCCGAACAATCCACCTTTATGTCCTTCAATCATTCTGACATAGTGATGTATCATTTCATGAACTATCACCTCACGTAAATCTTCTTCATTCCAATCTACATTTGACGCAATCCATATATGACCAATGAGTTTACCTCTTCTTTCAATAGGATTATAAAGACCAAGAGGGGTATGCTCTTTCTTCCTAATTACATGACACTTGCATGGCGGTAAAACCCCATCAAAATATTTCTTGTTATATTCTTCAAATCTAATGAGGATATCTTCTTTTTTTAACTTCATAATTTTTCTTTTTTGGGGTAAAGATTCAGTTTGACTCACAAGTTTATAGATATGGGGGAGTGTCATGGAGAGATGATGCACCCCCATATGGTTTTACTTTTCTATCATACATACTTTTCCTGACTTTTGGATCCATGCTTCGTGAGTTTTCAGTTCCTCTTCAGAGCGCAAAACCCAGCAGATGGGGGTGCGCATGGTGGATGGAATGTCAGGCTGTGTGGCATAGCCGTCAGTGTAGATGAGTGCACCATCGTATTGGGGATTCCTGGCCACAAAATCGATGAAGGGTTGGAAGTTAGTACCTCCGCGGCCCTTTATCTTGACAATCTTGCTGGCCTTCTTCAGGGTTTCCACCTGACCGAGTTCTGCATCGAACTGCACGACATCTATCTGCTGGATGCCGTATTTGAAGAAGCGGTTGATGGTGGAGTAGAAATGGCTGAGGTCTTCACTGGTAATACTGCCACTTACGTCCACACCAATGATCAGCTTCGTGGAGAACTGATGGCGGCTGCCCATCTGCTGAAATCCCGAACGGCGGTTAGGGCGCATACGGGTCAGCTGACGTTGCTGGGAGAGGATGGTGGCCCGGAAACCAGCAAGGACTTTTCTGTAGTCTATGCGTGCTTTGGTGGATGCAACAATCTGTTCCATGAGTTTGCCAGGCATGGACCCCCAGGATCTTACCTTCTTGATACTTTCATTGATCTGTGCAGCCATGAGATCATCCTGTTCCCATTTTTCAGCGATGTCAGCGATGCCTTCCTTTTGGGAGTCATTCATTTCATGACCCTCGCTGTCCTCATCATCATTCTCTTCAGATGGAACATCGGTTTGCAGCAATCTCTGAATACATCGGGCATAGTATTCGTAATGTTTGTTCTTGGGCAAACCGAAATCCTCAGGATGTTCCATCTTGATGTATTTCAGCGGGTAAGCATCGGCGATAACGCAGTTGCTGGCAAGGGCGCAGGCCAGTTTGGAACATCCGTCGGGCTGGCGGTCGTAGGGATGCTTGAGCAGTATGCGAATCATCTCCACTCTCAACCGTTCCTCCAGTTCCTTGTCCGTCATGCCGGCGCAGAGGTCAGCATGAATCTCTATCACGCCTTTACCCACTCTTATGGGGCATTTCATACTGTTGTTCACCTTCACTATGTTGTGAGTACAGCTTGCAGCGTAGAAAGTCTCTTCCCTGATAAACCAATGCATGAAGATTCCTGATATTCTTTCAGTTATTCCCATATTGATTAGAGTTTCTTTACGAATTCTGTTAGCATATTATATACGTCACGTGCATTGACCACCATGAAAGTGATGGCCCCAGGATAGTTACCGTTCTCGAAAATGCTGGTAAAGTTGGCAAGAACCTCTTTCTTCTTCTGGCTTTCCAGCCAGTTGATATACTGGGCAAGGTTTTTGCTGGCCAGCGCTTTGTTGCGTTCGTTGAACTGGGTATTTTCCAGGAAGCGGAAAATGGATTCGTTGAGGATGGCAAACTCATGGAGCTGATACTTTTCCACGGTTTTCATCGTCTTCTCATATTTCAGCAGCAGATCCTTTCCGGTGATGACATTGTCCTTCATCGCACTCTGGATGAAAGCAGCCGCAGCTGCAGCACCTACGATTCCAGCGATGATGCGCTTATGGATGTCCTTGATGGACTCCACCTTCAGCATGATGTCTGAAACTCTTTCCCATGCTCGTCTGTCGGCAGTCTTGGTAAGTCCCTGGTACTCATGATAATAGCCGAGAGCTATGATGTGGATATTCTGGAGACGGTTATCAATGGATACAAATGTTATACTTACCGGGATGAGAGTTTCTCCATCAAGGATGATCATGTCATAAATGGTGTTGACTTGTGCAATTTCCGTAAAATTAAGACAGCTTTGGGTGACTTCTTGGGATTGGACTTGGATACCAGTTTGACAACGATGACCGATGAAATCGATAAATTCCTGGGGTATGGAGAGAACTCAAAGCCTGTCATTTCCTTTGAGAAGGTGGTTTTGGAGTCTCGTGGCAAAGTGCAGCCTCATGAAATGTTGCAGCCATTGCTCAAGGCCATCATCCAGCATCAGACTTATGATGTCAAATATGAAGTCCCTGGACGAGGAACGCGTGAGTGGACGATTTTCCCTCAGTTCCTCAAGCAGTATAATCAGCGTTGGTATCTGATTGCCACCAGGCATCGTGATGAGGTGGAGGGCAAAGTTTATAGCTTGGCCTTGGACCGTATTCTCAAGATGGAGCCTAATCAGCATATTCCATACAAGGAGTGTGGCATAGACTTTGGGGTTTACTTTGAGAATGTTGTGGGTATTACCAAGCCTGATGGAGCTGAGCCAATTTGGGTAAAGCTCCGTATTGACAAGGGGGAGTATCCTTACATCGAGAGCAAGCCTATCCATACTTCGCAGGATGAGTTGGATGAGAGCGACACGGATGAGAAGTATTCTTATATATCATTATATGTCTTGGATAACTATGAGCTTCGCAGCAAGATTCTCTCTTATGGTAGTAAGGTGACGGTTATGGAACCTAAGAGTTTAAGGGATAAGATAGTCCATGAACTGAAGAAGTCTCTGGAGAATTATCAGGATTAGGGGGTAAATCATATATGGGAAGAAGAGTATTTTTGTCTATTTTGGGCATAGCCTTCTATGGAAAGTGTCGCTACACGAAGGATGATTTTGTAGGAACGGAAACTACCTTTGTGCAGCAGAACCTGCTTGAATATCTCCAGCAGAAGGAGGGCTGGGGCAAGCAGGATCAGGTTCTGATGTTTTTGACAGATTTGGCAAAAGTAAATAACTGGAATAAGGACATCAGAACTCGTTTTTCTTCCAGAGATCAAAGGGATGTTCCTTACATAGGGCTTGAGAAGATACTGCTTGATATGGATATGTCATTTCAGGCAGTACACATTCCTGAGGGCAAGAGTACGGAGGAGATGTGGGAACTTTTTGAGGTAATATATTCTCAGCTTCAGGAAGGGGATGAGCTATATTTGGACATCACAAACAGTTTCCGCTATCTGCCTATGTTGTTGGTGGTGCTTGTCAACTATGCGAAGATGTTGAAGAATTTGACGGTCAAGGCCATTTTCTATGGAAACTATGATGCTCGTGACAAGGTAAGCAATGTTGCTCCTATCATGGATTTCTTGCCGCTGTCTGTTCTTCAAGATTGGACTTCGGCCACATCTGATTACTTGCGATATGGCCAGGTAGAGAAGCTTTATGACTTGTCTGAGTCCTCCATCAACCCTATTCTGAAAGATCCAAGTACCCGAACAGATGACGTGAAACTATTGAGAGCTTTTGTTAAGCGTTTGAAAGATTTGGTGGGTGAGCGCATCACATGTAGGGGTTTGACTATCATTGAGAACAAGAATGTAGGCTTGTTGGAAAAGGCTTCCAAAGATATACAGGAAGTTACGATTCCGCAGCTAAAGCCTGTGTTTGAAAAGATTAAAGAGTCCCTAGATATTTTTGGTGCGAAGGAAGATATCTTGAATTGCATCAAGGCGGCCAGATGGTGTTGTGATAATAAGATGTATCAGCAGACAACTACCTTATTGGAAGAAGGATTGATAACATTTTTATGTTGTCATTTCAAATTGGATTACAAAGAAAAGAACTTTCGTGATTTGATGGGACAGTGCTTAAGTGCAAAGACCCTTCCAAACGAGATAATTATTTTTAATGATTCAGTCTTGGCAGAGAAACTATTAGACGACTCCGTAATCTGGGAGAATAAGCAGTTTGTTACAAGCTTTCAGTGTATAAAGGATTTGCGGAATGATTACAATCATGCAGGATTCAATAAAGATCCGAAAAAAGTAAAGTATATCATCGATAATGTAGAGAAACTAATGGATAATATAGAAAGTATTTTGTCAAAAATATAGTTATTTTTTTGCCATCACTCTTTAGGAAATATCCTTTTATAGTGGTGGCAAATTTATATTTGGGTTTGTGATTTTTACTTATTTGTTAACTGCTGTGAAATTTAGCTTTCTTATTGGGTTATTTTTTAAGAATAATTGGCTTGTATAATTCGGAAAAAAGTAGTACCTTTGCAGTCGCTAAGAAACAGTTAATTTTTGGTTAAGAAAGGCAAAAATAACTTTAGTGTAGTTCTGTAACATATTGATAATCAGTATAGTTTCTGTTTTTCTAGTACTAGGGCATCGTCCAGCACAACAAGGATTGAGACACCTTTGAAACCCTTTTCACTGATGATTTTAACGGGTACTAGGGCATCGTCCAGCACAACAAGGATTGAGACATGAGATAACAAAACTAGCCACTAAACTCATAATAAGTACTAGGGCATCGTCCAGCACAACAAGGATTGAGACGCAATTACTATTAAGAGCTATAAGATTTCTACCTGAAAGTACTAGGGCATCGTCCAGCACAACAAGGATTGAGACTCATTCGCCTTAAAGGTAATACAAAACTGCATTCTAGTACTAGGGCATCGTCCAGCACAACAAGGATTGAGACTGTACTGCCTGAACGTACTCAAAGTCATCGACTTGTACTAGAGCAGCGTCCAGCACAATAAGGATTGAGACATATCAATCGAAACAAATGGCTCACAATCAAGACGTACTAGAGCATCGTCCAGCACAACAAGGATTGAGACAAATGAACACTAGTACAATCAATAGTTACACCATTGTACTAGAGCATCGTCCAGCACAACAAGGATTAAGACGCTTCTTACTTCTTCGCTTGCGAAGAAGCACATAGTGTAATAGAGTATGTCCACCTTTAATTATGTTTATAACTAATCAGAAAAGAAAAGTTAATAGTAATTTGATAATGTAATTGTACGATTATTAATTGTAGATTCTTTAGGCAATTTTTACATGGATGTGTAGGGATTGTTGCTGGGGACTATATGCTTTGTGGCGGCATAAAAGCCGAAGTTACGTGATTTTGATATCAGTTTTCTCGGCTTTTTCAAAGAACGTCGGGTTGTTCCTTACGGACAAAACCCCAATTAATGAATTAATTAACAAGACTGTTCCCGAGAAAGAGTCAACCGATTACTATATGCCGAGTCTATTCGGACCAGAAGATTACTAAACGAGACAGCAGTGAGTCCCCCCCCCCTGGAGATTAATGGACATTATGATAAATAATTGATATAGGAACTCTCCTTTCATATATGAAGTTAGTGCCACTTGTGCCAAAGTGCCATGTGGCATTTCAGTACCAAAAGTACCATAAATACTGGTTTTTTCTATATTTTCTAGATTTGTGCCACTTGGCACATTGGCACAAGTGGCACAAAAAAAGGCAATATGGGCAGAAACAAATTTTTCATCTTTTATTAGGTTTTTGTAAAAGTATATTATCTTAGGTGTTGAGGAGGTAAACACTAAAAATTAAACACTAAACTTTGTCTTCCCAACTCAGATTTCCTTTATGATTTCGTTCATGGCTTTGCGATTCTTAGGATTATGCGGACAGTCTTCTGCCATATGACCGAGAGGAATGATCACCACAGCCTCGTAGCCCTCGCATGGGAAGAGTTCCTTCATCTTGTTGCTGTCATAGGCACATACCCAGCAGGAACCCAATCCGCGTTCTGTGGCAGCCAGGCAAAGATGCTCGGCAGCTATCGCCACATCAATGTCACCATGAGGTTTGTTGTCGTACTTTCGCACCCAGTTGTCCTCGGTGTTCTTCATACCGACGATATACATAGGTGCCGTCTTGAACCACTCTCTGTCGTAGCATTCCTGCAATTTTTTCATTGCTTGTTCCGAACGTACGATGAGCCATTTCCAGGGCTGGCGGTTGCATGCTGAAGGAGCCAGTCGTACGCACTCCATTATATACTCCAGATCTTCCTTGCTTATAGGTTCTGCCGTAAACTTGCGAGCGGAGAATCTCTCGCCTGCCAATGATTTAAAATCTTGCATAATCTTCTACTTTATTCAGGTTCGTATTGGAAAATTGAAAATAATTGTAAATTTCACATCGCAAATGTACAAAATATCCCTCAAACGCCAAAACATTTGAGGGATATTAACAGAATATCTTCTTAAAACTTCTATTTCTCCTTTCCGAAAAGATTATCGTGAGGAGTTACGGTTGTAGGCGTACCTACTTTGCCACCGATGTGGCTGGAACCCATGGTGACATCAAGGCATTTTCGAAACTAAGGCCTATCTTTGCCTTCGCTACATCCACATTGCTGAACATGACGTTGAAGACAGGCTTGGCCTCAGTACCTTGGAGCACAAGGGCTGCCTGCTTCACATTGTTACACTTCAGTCCGTCGATGAAAATATTTCTGATGGTAGAGAAGTGATGATTGTCCTGCCCTTCACCAGCATAACGACTGGTGACATAAAAGAGGTCTTCCACCTCGTTGAAACTTCAGTTCTTCACATACACATTCTCTGCAAAACCACCGCGGTCGGGATTGGTCTTGATGAAGATGCCGCGCTTGCAATAGCCCGCATAGTCGCAGTCTTCTACAATCACGTTTCTCACACCTGCCGACATTTCGCTTCCTATCACCACAGCGTGCAGTCCCTTGAAATGGCAGTTGCGGATAATGATGTTCTCAGAAGGCATCTTGGCGTTCCATCCGTCATTGTCGCGTCCGCTCTTGATCGCCACGTTGTCGTCGCCGTTGTTAAACTCCACGCCTTCTATCAGTACATTGCGCGAGCACTCTGGGTCTATTCCGTCGTTGTTCATCAGTTTAGCATCATAACGCAGATTGCGGCAGATGATGTTCTCGCTCTTCAGCAGATGCACACACCAGAAAGGAGAGTTGGTAATGCTAACCACGGGATAATACTTCTCCTCAGGGGCAAACTTCAGTGTGGCGCCCTTCTGCAGTTCGATACAGACATTGCTGGCCAGCACGATAGGTCCCTTAATATAATAGGTACCCGAGGGAACCACAATTTTTGCTCCCTTCATGGCAGAAGCCTTCCTGATGGCCTTGGCAAAGGCAGCCCGGCAGTCAGTCTTTCCATCGTTCTTAGCTCCCAACCGGCTGATAAGCAGAGTCTTTTCTGCTATTCTTGCACTGGAAGTGTTAGTAAGGATACTGTCGCGAAGTCGTACCCTCTCCTGCTCTACGGCAGAAGACAGATGACATGTATTTTCGTCCTTGGAATGAGAATGCTAACCGCAGTTCACCAACCGTGCGTTCGCTGTGAGGCAACAGAATGCAAGACATACTGCTGCCAAGAGATTTGTTTTAGTTTTCATTGGTTAAGTGCTTTGATTAATTGCTATTATCTAAATATATGAGTAGTTCGGGGAGTTATCTGTTGCGATGTTTCATGTACCAGGGGTGTACGAAGAAATTGTAGAGCCCTAAGCTGATGACCAGCAGTCCCAAGCACGCATAAGGCGCACGGCTGCTGTCGGAAGAGAGGAAACCAAACTTCAGGAGGAAGCCCAGACTGATGCCCGTCTCCCATGCCAGGAAGAAAGAACTCTGGCTGGTGCCTCGCTGACAGTGTTTTGACAACTTGAGGTAGAAAAGCAGAAAACGGCTTCCGATGATGCCAGAGGCAAAGCCTATCATGGCTGGCTGCATGTAATTGAGTGCACGTGCCTGATGGGTGAACTCCATCAGCACAGCCGCTGCCAGCACGATGATACCCGTAAGCACCTCACTCTTCAGTTCGGCATTGACAAAGGCAAAACGCTCAGCCACTATTGCCATGGCCAGTCCTGCCAACAACATAGCATAGTAGGTAACACTGTGAACCTGAGCCAACAGCACGCCAACCACCATCATGATGAGTATCAGATTGACAAAGAGAGGCAAGCCCTGCGGCAGGAAGAAGCGGTCAAGACTGAACAGTGGCATCTTCTCGGATGGGGCCTTGAAGGGGAAACGCACCATCGCTATCAGCACAAAGGCTGCAAGTGCCAGCACACCCGAAAATACGGGGATGTAACAATAGCCCCAGAAGCCGTAGACTAAGAGTGCTGCTAAAGGTCCCATGGCCAAAGCCAGTCGGCCAAACCATGCTATGATGTGATTGGCTGCCGTGCGCTGAAACGACTCGCAGATGTCTATCGCCAGCGTACTGCCCAATACCATCGCTGCCAGTCCCAAGAAGGCTCCGATGGCAAAACGAACCAAGAGCAACAGTCGGAACTCCATCTCCACTCCCAGCACAAACTCTAAATAATAAGCCATGCCCATACAGAGCACCAAGCCCAGGATGGAGTACTGGCATACATGGTTGCGACGATAGCGCTGAACATAATAAGAGCAGAACCCGCCCAGGGCAAAGAGTCCTGCTCCATATATTCCCATAACCAGTCCTGTCTGCATGTCGTCCAGTCCTCTGCCCAACAGATAGAAAGGCAAGGTGGGCAGCAAGCCATAAGCCGACATCATGAGCATCAGATTGGCAAGAGCCAGCATCCAGAACTCACGATGCCATAACTTCAGATGTACTGGTGTATTCTGTGTATCCATACTTTAATTTAGTAAGATTCTTCGGCAGAAGGATAGCCTCCTGTCTTCACTGCATCGACATACGATTGTACCCCCTTGGTCATCTCCTCACCCACATGGGCGAAGTGGCGCAAGAACTTTGGCTTGAAACCCTGAGTCATTCCTAAGGCGTCGGCATAAACCAATACCTGTCCGTCGCAACCAGCGCCTGCACCGATACCTATAGTTACAGCCTTTACCTGGCGTGTCACTTCGGCAGCCAACTTTGCTGGCACTTTCTCCAAAACGATGGCAAAACATCCAGCCTTGTCGAGGGCGATGGCGTCGCTGATCAACTTCTCAGCCTCGGCTTCCTCCTTGGCACGGATGCCATAACCGCCAAACTTGTTGACGCTCTGTGGGGTGAGTCCCAAGTGTCCGTGTACAGGAATACCTGCATCGATGAGCGACTTCACGGTGTCGATGATTTCGATACCACCTTCCAACTTCAGTGCGTCCACACCCGTTTCCTTCATCATTCGGCAGGCATTGCGCAGTGCCTCCTCACGACTTATCTGATAACTGCCAAAGGGCATGTCGCATACCACGAGAGCATGGTTGACGGCACGTGTCACGCTGCGGGCATGATAAATCATCTCGTCTACGCTGATGGGCAGTGTATTGGCATTGCCTGCCATGACGTTAGAGGCAGAGTCGCCTATCAATATGCTGTCGATTCCTGCTGAATCGATAATGCCTGCGGTAGTAAAATCGTAAGCGGTAAGCATAGTAACTTTCTCGCCAGCCTGCTTCATTTCAGCAAAGGTCTTGGTGGTGATTTTCTTCTTGTCAGTCGATAAATATCCCATTTTTCTTTTGTCTGTTTTTGAAATCAGGTGCAAAGTTACAGCTATTTAGGCACACTACAAAGAAAAAAGCCTTTTTTTTCACTTTTTGCCCCTCTCGTCTACCACCTTGCACAGGTCTTCATAGCCAAAGTCCTGATAATCATCGATCACATAATCGGAAAATGGAGCGATGGCTTCACGCGAATTGGTGGTGGCAAGTCCAAGGGTGAATGCGCCCGATGCCCTCACGGCACGCAGTCCGTTGAAACTGTCTTCCAGTCCTACACACTCCTCTGGCTTCGCACCAAAGCAGGCAGCAGCCTTGAGGTAACAGTCGGGATCGGGCTTGCTGCGGGCAAAGTCCTCGCTGGTAAGCACACGATCGTAGTAAGACTCCAGCTCTGGATGCTGCTCGTACACGCTGCGCATCTTTGCCATGTTGCTGCTGGTCACCACGGCACATTTCACGCCATGCTCTCGCAGATCGGCAACAAAGGCTTCGAAGCCCACGATATAGTCGTACTTCATGTGCAGTTCAAATTCATCGAGCCTGCGGGTAATACGGGCTTGCTCTGCTTCTACGTCCTGATAGTCTGCCACATGGGCGAAGACGGCATCATCGGAAAGATATTTATCGTAGATTTGCACCAGCGTCTGTCCCTTGATGCGAAGGGCGAAGTCGGGCAACTCTGGATGATATTCCTTACCTATCATTCCCCAAAATACGGAGTACTGGGTCTCTGTATCGAGCACCACTCCATCGAGATCAAATAATGCTGCTTTTATCATGTTTCTTATATAAATTGTTCTTACTTAACTTCTTTAACTTCCCCATTTGCGCAAGTTCTTATAAATTAAACCATACACCACCAGCTGACGAGGAAGGGCACGGTGAAGTCGACCACAAAACCATGATAGATGCTCAGAGCGATATAGCGCTGACCCACGGTCTGCGAGAGAATGGGCAAGGTGGTGTCCATCGTGGTGGCTCCTCCTACAGAAATAGGTGCCAGCGGACCAAACCAACGGGCCATCAGCGGAGCACCCAACAGGGTAAGCATCTCGCGTATGATGTTAGCCAAGAGGGCTATGGTTCCCAATTCGGCACCACGATATTCGGTGATGAAGATACTCGACAGCGAATAATAGGCGAAGCCACTGTTTATCGCCATGCAGTCGGACAGGGTGCGGTGAAGCACTGTCCATATCAGCAACGCTCCCAACCACGAGCCTATTATCGTGACAACAGGCAACAATGCCATGCGAGGACTCAACGAACGAACCTCTTTCTTCATTTCTGGATTCAGTCCGATGCCCAATCCCACGAAGAGCAGCAAGCCACAGAGTGCCACAAAACTCACGTCTCCATCGAGAAGCCATGAAGGCACCATCTTCTCTATTCCGCCCAGCAAGCCTATGACGAAGAATCCCACCACAATGAGACTTCCCTTCATCACCTTCAGCCCACGGATGAGAGAAGATCCTTGCAAGCCTTCTTTCTCGACAGGATTCCCTTCTTTGTCGGCAGAAGTTTCATTCTTCGCATTCTCCTGCACAGTATTGTTCTTCGAAACTCTCCAAAGCATCCAGGCTAAGACACAACAGCCCAAGGTGGCAGCCGAAGAGAGCAACAACGCCTCTACACCAAGCGTGGGAAGAGAGCGGACAATCATCTCGTTGCTTCCCACCTCAATGCCCAACAGGAAGAGCAACAGCCAGATGAGCCAGGTGACGATTCTGCCCTGCCATCGCGCAGCCACATCGGTGAGTGAGATGCGTGCTCCTGTCGACAGCTTGCGACAGAGAACTCCCGACAGGATTCCCAAAAAGATAAACAGAATGACTAAAAACATAACTTCTCGACAGCCTTATTGATTAAGGGCAAAATACTTCCACAAAGGGGCTGCCATCAAACTCTGCCAAACCTCGCCTTTCTGCAACATATCTTCCACTTCCTGGCGTGTAAAGATGCGCACCTGCACATCCTCGCCATCATCTAAGTGCTGTTCACTCAACAGTTCAACGTCTGTCGCCAAGAAGCAGTGAGTCAGATTGGTATGCGTGCTTGGGTTGGCAGAAATAGTCATCCATTCCTGCCAGTTGCCACCACCAAATCCTGTCTCCTCCATCAACTCTCTTCTGGCAGCAGCCATAGGCTCCTCACCTTTCTCTATAACGCCCGCACACAACTCGTTCACCGTCTTACCCAAGGCATAACGGTACTGGCGCACAAAAACAAACTTACCTTCCTTCGTGATGGCTATTGTGTTCACCCAGTCGGGGTATTCCAACACATAATATTCGTCAATGACAGCCCCTGTTGGCAACTCCACCTTGTCAACCCTTGCCGTGAGCCAGGGCTTCTCTATCAGATAGCGTTGCGAGAGCGTCTTCCATTTCATATCGTTATTTTCCATCTTTCTCATTTTTTTGACTGCAAAATTACTAAAATTCTTTCGGATAATCTTATGATAGGTGCAAAAACCGTCATCTTTGTTAGTCTATTTTACTCACATATTACTCACAAAACACTTGAAAAGCATGATATTTTAGTGCAAGTATACTAAAAATAAAATAAAAAAATAAGGTGCTAAAAATCATAACAATCTGATTTCTAACACCTTATTCTTTGAGCGAGATACGGGAGTCGAACCCGCCTCCCGGGCTTGGGAAGCCCTGTTTGTACATCGACAAAACATTGATACTGAACAACTTACAAAAACAAGCGACGGTCTACTCACAAGTTACTCACAATAAAAGCATTTCACTGCATTTTCGTAAGTATATAAGCCATACCTTGTGTAGTTGTTGCAAACTTAACGAGGTAAACTTCTGTTGCAGACATGAAATATGCTACATACGCTTCGCTATTATTGTTGAAATACACTATAGCGGAGCCATCTTCGACAGTTCCGTCAGAAGTACATGAATTATCTGCACTCCAATTGTTGTATCCACCGAACGGCATTGTCATAGGCCTTGCTGCATCTCCATTGATTGTTACAGAGAAATCGCCTTCTGTGCGTACGATGCCGCCATCCAATAATGAAATGGTATTCCCTTCTTTGATAGAGTAGTTGTTTATCGGAAGGGGGAAATCCTGGACTTTGCTTAGTTTCCACTTGCCACTCATAGCCTTGCTTGCATCAAACACCTGTTGCTGGTTTCCATCATCATCGCTACTGCTGCATGATGTGAATGATACTCCTGCGAGAAGTACCATGGCTGCTAATAATATCTTCTTCATCGAAACGACTTAACCGTGATGTCGAGGGCTTAGATCTCGTTACTCAGGCATATAATCGTAATTATCATTCAGATAATTCTTCAACTCATCAATCTGCTCTTGTGTTGGCTCTCCAGATTCATCAAGTTCTGAATCATCGAAATATTCGTTATAGCCTATACCATTTTCGGCGTCGCTGATAATATAATCAGCTACAGACTTATATCCACCTTCGAGGATAAACTTCTTGTTGTCACTTGCGATTGACTTAACATAAGTATCAATAGAATTTCTCATATTTTACGACTTAACCGTGATGTCGAGGGCTTATAATAACGAATTTAATAAACGTCTGCCATACTTGCGTGTCCGCACCATTGAGAGAATCTAATCTCATACCCGGTTTCTTCATCAATGAATGTAGAATATCCGTTTTCCCATTGCCTCGGAACATCCTCGGCTCTGTCGTAGGCTGAGATAACCTCCTTTGCGGTTTCGTCATTGCTGTCGAGCAAATCGTACTGACGATTATCGTTCACGTATTCCAACTCGCTGTGAAGCAGTTCTGCCCTCCAGTTCGAGCCATCAAAATAGTTCCAATAGAGAGGTTCGTCGAACCATTCGTTCTCTTTTCTCCAGTTCTTAGCGAAGTCGTTTATCTTAGCAAGCAGCTCATCGCTGATTTCAGAACCTATGCAAGCTTCGAGTTCATTGTCTTCTCCATATAAAGACAGCTCGGCAGTGTTAACTCCGAACTTCTTCTCTATAGCCTTCATCATATCATACTCGCACTCACTCTCATTGTTATTCAAAGAATAATCGTAGCTGCTGCCATCTGCTGCATGATTTTCGATTTCCTTGGCTAATACAACGAGGTATCTTGGCTGATCATCTTCTTGCTGAAGATTCTCCAATACTACTATGTCATTTCTTTCCATAATACAAATTCGCTTGACCGTGATGCGTAGGGCTTGGTTAATAATTGCAGGGAGCATTTCTACTCCCCGTTTAGCTAATCGTCATGCTTGCCTCCCTTGATGACCTCGAACACTCGATGCTCTCTGCCTTCGGAAAGTCTATTGCCTTCTTCGTCGCATATATGGCCATCTTCGTTGACCCAATGTTTAGCATTAAGCATATCGTCTACGGCTTTAATGGTAAAAAGGCACTCTTTCGCTTCCTGTATGACGTTTATTCCATTCTCCTCTGCTTTCTCAAAGTGATCAATAAAACCGCCATCAAGGTCGCTGACAAAATCATCTGTGTAGTCGCTCATTTCGTCAATGTAGCTCATATTTAGGTCTTTCAGCTCTTTGATCATCTGTCCGTTCGTTCCAATCTCGCCCAACAAAGGCTTTTGAAGAGTTTGTATGAAAAGTTTATGATACTTCTCATTGCACTCATTGGCCCACTTTTCGAGCGTTTCCTTTTCTACTCCTTCTAACATAATTCTTAAATTATTTGTGGTTATTATCTCTGAACTGCTCGATGCCAAGAAGGATTTTAAGGGCCGTAAGCATTGTAAGATACTTACCTCCTGTATCAATACCCCTCTTTTCGAGCTCGTCCATTATTAAACTTCTCGCAATACCGATCTGCCTTCTCTTTGATTCGATAGCATTCTTTAGCTCTATGTTTTCTTTGATACATCTGTACGCTTCGTCAACATCGCCGAACTCAGAAAAAGCCAAAAGCCTTTTCCTCATTTTGTTTGCTTCTTTTAAGAGATTCCAGCCGCGCAAATTAGCCAACTTCTCTTTGTATTCTTCTCCGTAATCCATATTTGTAAAGTTTTAGTTAATAGCGAGAGTGAGGTTCTACCCTCCTCTCTGTTTAGCATTCATCGACTACGCTATTGTAATCATCGTCGTAAATACCGAAAACGCGCAAGGTTCTTGTGTCGATATTTGTTTTTCCCACAATGTAACGCTGTGTCATTTCGATATTTGGCTTACCTCCATTGGCGTGTCCCATCATGATTGCAATCTGCTCGACAGGCACTCCTTTTTTTGACAGGTTTGTCGCGAACGAGCGTCTACCCGTATGTGAAGACACGAACTTGAATTTAGGTCCAGATTCGTACTTACCGCATTTGAATACCTTGACACGAGTATCGATTCCGCAGTTTCTACATATCTCTCGCAGAACCTTGTTGAAGTAAACGTCAACAACTCCGCCAACAGGCTCGTCAGCTGTTCCGCATACAAGGAATGGCCGTAGCTTCTTGTGAAGAGGGACTCTCACCTCCGCTTTTGTTTTCTGCGCGACATAGACGATATATTTTCCTGTATCATCGATATTCTCTGGCGTTATGTTGTGGCAATCGCTCAGTCGGGCACCGCACAAACACTCAAGTATGAACATTCGCTTAACGTACCGCTCAACAGATCCATGAGGGATATAGTCGATAAGGCTCTGTATCTCGTTATCATCAAGATATACAGCCTGAACTGGAACCCGTTTAACCCTAAGTATTGAGTCGAACTTGCTGCTCCGTATGCCCTTCTCGTCGTTTTCCCTTATGACAGCTTTTATTGTAGCGCATATCGTTCTTGAAGAGTTAGGAGCGTAAAGTTCCTGTATTTTTTCGGTCAAGTCACGAAGATTGTCATCAGTAACATCGGACCACAGTGGCTTGTGCCCAACAAGATCGGAAAATGTGCGTACAACATTGATATACTTAGGGTGTTTCCAGATATATGCGCCATAAAAGGTATCATGCCGCCACGAAGAACCGTGATAGTCTGAGAACCACCCCTGTTTTATCGCATACTTGTACTTCTGCTGCTGTTCGTAGGTGAGAAGCCTCTCCCAGTCTCTTGTTTTTAAATGTATCTCTTTCATAATTCTAAAATGTTTTGGTTTGATAGTCAGCAAAGGTAGGTATATTTTTCAGTATAAACCAAACCTTTGCCGTTTTTAACGCTAATTTAACCTTCAAGCTCATCGTTAAGCTCTGAAACTATTCTTGCGAGTGATTCAAAATCCATCCATGGGTAGTCTGCTGCAAGAACTTCTTTCTTAACTTTATTGCAGTTTCTCAAGGTTAGAGTAATGACTGGTATAGCGGTATAAGTATCGCTTATAGCAATCGAGGTTGCCTCATAGAGTTCTCTGTAGCAAAGAACCGGATGTTTGAGTTTTATATTAAAGACACCGTATTCTTTCATGATTTCCCTAATGGTACACGCAAGCTCAATTAGGTCAAAACTGCGCATACTGTAAATCTTGTCTTTCAATTCTTTCTTATCCATAATCTTAATCTTTAATGATAAATTACTTCAACTTCGTCCCAATACTCGTTGCATCTACTTACATACACGAGTTCAACGGGATAATCATTATAGTTGCTCCAATTTTCAACATATTCATTGGCCATCCATATTGCGTCGTCGTCCTATTCCGCAATAAATTCTTATGGTTCGTCCATAGGAACTGCCCCTGTATCATACAGGAATACATAATTTGCTTGATAGTTATTCTCCATAATTCTTAATGTTTTGGTTTGTAGAAACCGCTACGTAATGTAACGGTTTGGTTTGGCTAAACTCTGTTCGTGAATCCGCTCTCTAGCTTATCTCGGACAATATTCTTGAATCGACCAAGCATCTCATCCAACTCCCATCTGTTAGGATTGTTGTATAGACCGGATGCGTAGGTCCTCGCATCCTCCAAACATACAAGTATATTACGAATAGCCTGCATCTCATGGTCAGTGGAATCATAGCAGTCAAAGCTGCAAGTAAGTCCGTTGTCGTAGTTGTCGAACTTCTTGCTCGGGTAGGCCTTGTTGTGGCATTTCACGACCAAATCCCTCAGCATCTCCTTGCAGTCAACCATGTCGTTGATAATGTCTTGTAGGTCGTATGGGGCGCCATTTATTCCGTGTCCATCTGGCCCAATCCAATTAATAGCCTCCTCGCTTGGGTCAAATCCTCTCCAGTACTCCTCCAGTTTGTCGGCGAAGTCACACTCGTTGTCCGTCTCGAACCAGATAGAAAACATGAAGTCTTGGCCTTGTGGGGAATACTTCTCTAACTCAACGCAAACCTCACCTCTTTCGTTAGGTGTATCGTCAACATTGTAACTCCAGTCTAATTCCTCAGCTAATTTCAAAAAATCATTCATATCTTTAAGTTTAATTGGTTAATAATAGTAGCGTGAAACAATGATGTTCCACGCCTTGTTTGGCTTTCACACCGGCAGAGACACGATGTATTCCTTTTTCTTCTTTCGTGTTCTGCTCTTGACAGCGAACCCGCAAAAATCCCTCAGCCACCCGGCAGCATTGCCTATGAATGGCTCGTTGACAATAAGCATCGGGCGTAGCGTTCCGTTCTTTTTCATGCACTGATAGTCTATAAAGTCAAACGGATCGTCTGGGTCATCGCACTTCTTCTCCCACACGCTCACGTCGAGATAGTCAACGAAGTCACCTTCTGGAGGGTTGTCCATCTCGATAAATCTTTTCGGAGTGAGGAGAATTGTTTCCTTTGGCTCGTGGGTCATAAAGAAATCCTCCACGACCTCATTGAACTTACTCATGTCCATCTGCTTCTGTACGATACCCTTCTTCTTCATGATATCGGAAGCTTTCAGGATTTTTGTTGCTTTTCTTACTGTTGTCATAATTCAAAATATTTAAATGGTTAGACAATGGAAGGCTGGAGTTGTATAACTCACAGCCCGGTTTTGGCTACAGCCATGAGATAGGAACCGTCTTGCGCTTATCGGCAAGAAGAATGATGTCGTAGTTGCGTATTTCAAGCTTTGCTTCCTGCTTGTCGAGCTTGGCCTTCTCGCGATTGTACTCCTTACTATTGCTTCGCTCCCAGTATCCCATGTTTCTGTATTTCTTGTTGAATGCAAGCTTTTTCTTTGCCATATCAAGAATAACTTTTGTCATGTCAATATGGTCTTTCCACCACAGAAGGTGCTTCTGTCCGTTAATGCAATCCTTGTCGAGTATCCGCTTTGGGATAGATGTCTTGACATCACAGCTTCTTGCAACAGAGAGAAAGTTTTTAAGAAGCATTCTCTTCGCTTCTTCCTCGGACGATACGTCGTATATCTCCATGTGACTGGAGAAACCTTCATTGTTCTTGCACGTTAGTATAAATCCGTCGTTGTGCTTTGTTCTTTCGCACTTGGCGTTCATCACCATGTCTGTCAACTCTTTAATTTCTGCTTTCTTCATAATTCTATTTTTTTGTTTGTTGGTTAATAATGCGCCTCCTCAACTTTGTGACGAGGCTTTCTGCTTAGTCTGTGAAATGAAACTGGAACTCGACGACACCTCGTGTAACTATGTAAGTGCATACGAGCCCATCGACGAAGTTGAAATTGAACAGGCTTACGTATTCAAACTTCCTCACCTCATCCAAACACTTGACATTGATAGAGTTGACAACCCGAAGAGCCCATGCATCAATATCCTCTTCTGGACAGTTGTTTGGAATAAGAGTGACGGTAAGGCAGTTGTCGTAAACAGAAACGATAGTAGGAAGGCTGTAGATAAAACCAACTGCCTTGTGGTTTTCCTGTACGTATCTGCTGCCATCGAACAACAGGTCAAGAATTCTGTCTTCCAGGACGTTCGTATGATCAACAGGAGCAGGACGCAGGCTTTTGATAACATCGTATCCATCTTTAACTGTATTCATATCTTTATAGTTTTTGGTTAATAATAGTGGTTTCTGTGCTTGTCGGGCACAGATAACCGTTTACAGGCTTTTCAGATAGGTGCACTCAACGGAACATCCAGAGTTCTTCTCGTCCATAAAAGCCTCTCCGTTACTCCATGCCTCATAAGCTTTAGCCTTGGCTTGTTCTACGTTGTCCGCCTCTACTTCCGCCCAACCATTCGTGGTCTCGCTGATACCTACAAAATACTTACTCATAATTCTAAAAGTTTAATGGTTAATGAATTGCAGTCGGCTGCTGCTTAATGAGCAACCGACCTTTTGGCTTTAAACTCGCGCATTCTATGACGTGGTGTCTTGCTTTAGCTTCGTGATCCGGAGAGCTTTATGCTCGTCTTCAGATGCCGGCTGATTCTGACGGACTCTGAAGACGATACAAGAAGCTCTTGTAAATCGTAGTGTCAGACCGACGCGCGAAGGTGACAGACCTTAGGTGTTGTTACTTAGACTCCTTGCAGGCCTTGTTGACCGCCTTTCTGAAAGCGGACTCCTCTGCCCAAACGCACAGCTTTCCGTCGATAGAGATGTTGGATTCTGAGATGAGCTGCTTGAGCACTCCAAGCATTCTCCATCCTTCTTCATCTGCGCCATACTTGACAGCATCGGTATCTATCTTTCGGAGAGATTCCGCTTCGGACTTGCCTGCAAAACGAGCATCGCTGAACATAATGAGGTTACGCATTGCGAAGTAAGAACCAGCACCCTTGTATGCGCTGATGAACGTGTCGGACTGCTTGGTTTCCCATGCGAGGTGTTTCCGAATCTTGTTGAACTTCTTAACGAGGTTGTAGAGCTCTCGTCTGTTCGTTGTGTCAAATCCGTCGCTAGCAATTTTGTACAGAGGAGCATACACTTTTTTCATCAAGTCTGCAACAAAGATGTCCTTGTTGTTCAGGCGAACATAAGGAACACCCTTGCATCTGTGCTTGTACTCTTTTGTGTTGCGTCCGTTCTTGTCCTTGCGGAAGATAAGATTATCATTAACGTAAGCCTTAAATTTCTCAATATAGTCTTCCACCATACCTGAGAATGTGCATTCGTTGAAGAAAATCTCTCGCTTCGAAAGGTTCTCTGTGTCACCGTTCTCCTGCATCTTGGCCTGAGCATAAAACTCACGTTCAAGCATACGCCACTGATACTCGTAGCCCTTGCGCTGTAAAAGCTCGTTGAAAGACATCTTGTAGGACTTCATGTCACGGAGCATACCGAAAATCTGAGCGGTTACCCAGCGACGGAAAAGCTTCCAGTTGTTCACGTATCCGCCATCGACAATCTTCTTGCCAACAGCATCAACGACAACATCGTCAATATCAACAGGTATAGCCTTACCATTCTCGATCTTGACAAGTTGGTCAGCACCAAGAGTGTAGTAGTTACTTACATCAACGCCGGCACTCTTCAGTGCTTCCATTCGCATCTGCGCCTTTGTCTTCTTGGCAGCTGCTGTAGCCTCTACGTTCTTTGTTACGATGTTCAAGTTCTCACCAGTGATTGTTACAATCTGTTTCATAATTCTAATTTTGTTAATGGTTATTAAAATGTTAATTAACTCTTGTGGATGAGGCTTACGCCCCACCCTTGTTTGGCTCAATCCAGTCTCTGAGAATGATCAGGTCATTGTCGTCTTTAGAACGCCAGAACCACGTTCCCCATGATGGATTCCATGTGAGGCGTCCAAGAATTATGCAGAACAGGACATACAGCTCCAGTCTGCATCTCGCCACCTCACGTCGCTCTCCGTACATCATATCTTCGTCTGAGAGCTCTTTCTCAGGCAAAGCCTTGAAGTAGTAGTGTCGATGCGATTCGGAGCGTTCTGACGGCACAGAATGCTTGTATTCCTGATATAGCTGCTCTATCTTGCTCATTATTTCTTCCTCTGTGGAAGGGTATGTGCCAAGATAGCCTTCATACTGCATATCATTCACGATAATCTTACCATTCACTCTACAAGTTCTCTTCTGAAAGTTGACGGTGAACTTTGCACCATCAGTAACTGCATTGATAATTTTGTCGTATATCATAATTCTAAAGTATTGGTTAATAGGGATAGTGCTTATTTCAGAACTATCAGATTGACTTTTTCGAGTTCACCATCACTCACTATATTATCCTCGTGCCCGAAGTGGATATAGAACTTATCTCCGTTCGCCCACTCCATCGCACGCATATACAACCAGTGTGCCTCCTCGATAGAGAATCCGTCTGAACTTACAGAATCAAGCATCTCGCCCATGCAAACTACGGATTCTAAGTACTCTTTCTTGATTTCATCAAGCTTCTTTAATAATTTGCTGTTCATAATTCTAAAATGTTGGTTAATAGCAGTACGCTCAAAGGATACGTTGTGTTGCTGTATGCGATCGATGTAAACAGTCGAGTGAATCCTGAGTCGTACAAGTTAATTAACTGGAAGACTCAGGAAGATACGGACTGTTTGTCTAAATCTTTCCTTCTTGCGTACTATTCGGCTCACAATAACCTATTCCGACTCAATTTGATATGCTGCATGACTTTAAGCATTCGATTAGCTACATAACTTCGCAAGAATTCGCCCTAATGGAGCGTAAGCTCCACCTATGCGAGTTCTCGACGAACGGATGTAGGATGAATTGTCAAACCTTGTCGGACACCGCTGCAATGCGAATGACTTATCTCATGTATTATGTTGCATGAATATATGTTCGCGATTCGATCCCGTGGATTGGATACACGAAGGTTGTGATAGACACCGACGAGTATCAAAGACCAGCGGTATTAAACCTCATACTCTTGTTGACATACTCTCATCCTTAAAGAGACGAGATTCTTGGATGCAGGCGCACACGCGCCCTCCTTGCGGAAGGTGTCTTACTTGTGCTCTCCAATTCGGCAATGCCCTGCCGAAGAATATTTTGGGCAGCGAGAAGGTCACGGCTATGGACTGCGCCACACTCAGGGCAAGTCCATTGTCTATCCTTCAACTGAAGCTGCTTGTTTACATAGCCGCAGGTACACGCCTTTGACGACGGGTAGAATCGGTCAATCTTATGAACTGTGACACCATACTTGGAAGCCACGTACTCCAACTTGGTGGCGAAAGCACCGTGTGCCAGGTCGCTCATCTTCCTGCCCCACAAGGCTGTCATACCGGTGAGCTGGAGGTCTTCGATGAAGATACGATCATACTGTCGACACAGATGGTGTGCAAGTTTCCACTGGAACTCATTCCGCTGATTGACTATACGTTCAAGAATGCGGTCGAGTTTCTTCCGGCGAGCCTGTCGGTGGTGACTGTTCGATGCGGTCTTTGATAATTTGCGAGAGGCACGCTGTACACGTGAGAGTGTAGCTTTCAGGAACTGCGGGTTTTTAACCGTCGTTCCATCGCTCATCGTCATGTAGGTCTTTAAGCCAAAGTCGATGCCTACGGATGCACCATTGTGTGTCTTTCCGAGGCTGACAGGGGCTTTGTCAAGCACCATGATGATGAAGTACTCTCCCAGTGGACTGCGCTTGACGGTGAGGGTCTTAACATTGCCGTCGTATGGTCTGCTCAACGAGAATTTGAAACGCTTACTTATTCTGTTTATCGTCAGCACGTTCCCGTTGAGGGAATAGCCACCCTGTTTAAAGACGATTGAGGAAAAATCCTTTGCCCGTCTGAACTTTGGAGTCCGTGCTGCCAAATGCTTAAAGAAACGCTTGTAGGCATCATCAAGCCGTTCTAGTATCTCCTGAACGCTCTGTGAGTGAAGGAGGTTACGGCTGATGCGTTTTGCAAAATGTGCTTTCATACAAGCACTGCCGATGTATTTATGGTACATAAGGTAGTACCGCTTCTGTAGCGCAAGAGCATGATTCCATACAAAAGCAGCCTCGCGGAGCATCTTATCCAGGTGCTTCGTCTTATCGGTACGATAGAGCTTGTATTTGTATGAAATCATAAGCAAACGTTTTATGCTTACAAATATACAACTTTTTCTTCAACTTTGCAAATAAATCCATAAAAATATGCGCTTTCATCCCACACCTAAATGTAGTGGGTATTCCAGCGCTAAAATTCATAAGTCGTGATGCAATTCACTTTTGGTTTTTGTAGGTACACTTAAAGGCTCGTTGCCATAGCTGTATGATTTTGATATAACTCAGTGAGAGAGGAGATCACTTACCTGGGTATAACCCAGTGTCAGTGATCTGCTTTTATCACGTGGTATTAAATCGTACTGCCTCCTTGTGTACCTCGTTTGGCAATAACGTTGTCTTCGACATGGTAATTTTGTACGGAGATGTAATGTTCTGATAAAGAAGTCTTGATGGCACGCGTTGACGGCTTGATATTGGCAGGAAACGCGTTATGGATTAAGACTTCGCTTAAACTTATTACCCAACCGAAGACAACCCTCGTACTCGGGTAATTCCCTGACCGATGGCTCGGCACAATACTTTATGATTCTGATTTGACACAGGATTCGCCAGAATTCCTGGGACACTTTCACCATCATAATTTGATGGTGAAGCGTCCCAGGAACTCTGGTTAGGAGACCTGTTGCATAAACTTCTGCCATTCATCAGGGATTGGTGGTGTGCGCCACCTGTTGAAGTCATACGGACTGGCACATTTCTGTACTTCGTTGATGAGCTACGCCTTGTGCGTCATACGGAGGACCCGCATCGCCTCAAGTTGCAAACTTGGGCGATTCGGTTCCTCCATATGATGTTATAGAGGCGTTGCCTAAATAAGTCCGTCCTTCTCCCACGTCCGTGTGCTCGGTTGCAGAGTCTGCCGGTCAGAAGATACTGCGCATAGCTATATCAATTCGATAGCATCCTGGTTGAGAGGATTACGGGGCCGTCTTCATTCGGAGACAGGCCCGTAATCTTACGAGACCGGATGGTTAAATTGCTCTTCATTCCGTCAAAACCTTTGCGCTTGGTGCTACATCTACATAGTATTCACCAATGTGTTGTACGCTGCCCTGCTTGTACGTAAGGCATTCTGAGCACAACCGATTGATAGATATCCCTTGATTTCGCTCTCTGTCTTACTCCTGTTGGCTTTCACGTTCCTGCCACGGCCTCGGTCTATGCAACCTACAGCCTGAGTCTTCACGTATCCGAGACCACCGACCTTTCTCTTGCCTGTCTTGACCGCACGTATGCAGTCCATGACGAAGGTGTTGAGCTTGTTGATGTCCTCTTTCACGTTAATGACCGGAAGAACCTGAGTAGCCCAGGAATAATCGCAGTACCCCTTGTAGAGATACCTGTTTACTGCGTTGATGGCTTTCGTCATCGTGGTGTCACGCTTCTTGATCGTCCTCTTCTCAATCTCCTTTTGGAAGGTCTTGATACGTGTGGATGACAGAGAGATATTGTGACCCTTGATGGAATACCCGAGGAACTTGAACCAGTGATTAGCGTCAAGATACTCAACCTTCTTCGGGTTGAGCGTCATCTGCATCATCTCAAGCTCGCTCTTCATGATATCCATGGCTTTCTCGTAGTCTTCGCCGACAAACAGCGTATCGTCGGAATAGCGGACGTAATATCCGTTAAGCTTAGACAGCTTGTCGTCAAGATGATAGAGAATGACGTCAGCCAACCATGCAGCAACAGAGCATCCCTGCTTTAGGGACTGATATTTCTCGCAGAGGTTGTTGTCCTCATCGAAATATAAGTCTGTGTGATAGTAGTCACGAATGACATCTATCAGCGCAGATTTTCCGTACTTTTCCTCTACCTTGTCAAACGACCAGTCGATGAACCGAATAGGTACGCTGTCGAAGTATTTGGAGAAGTCACCTTTCCATCCGATGATTTTCCCGTCTGCCAAGTATATTATCCGAGACACATCTTGCACCACACGACCGCAGCCGATACCTTTCTGATACGACGTACAGCGTGGATGCACCATCTCTGGCATCAGCTCGAACAAGAGGTCGTTCGCTATGCTCAAGAGGATTCTGTCTACAGGCTCATTCACATAGACAGTACGGAAATCTCCGTTGTCTTTCGGAATTTTGGCTGTATGTGGCGGCATTATCTTGTAATTGCCACTTTTAATCCTCTCATACATAATAAGACGAGCCTCTGGTGTCGTTAGCTGATACAGGGTTGCTTTGTTCATGTCCTTGTCAATGCCTTTGCTGATAGCATTCTGCCACCGCTCCGGCTCAAAGAACATACTTAGGATTTTGTCTTCATTCATAATTCTTAATGTTTTGGTTATTGGTAGGGAGAGCTATCTCCCTGTTTGGCTTAGTCGATGTGCTGGAGTACTGCGGAGTCATCTTCTTCGACTTCTCTCCAGTGCTCCTGATAGTCATCGATTTCAATCTGTTCACCTGCGAAATTTTCTGAGTCGAGAATAATATCGCAGCCGTCATAGGCATCCTGAACCTTCTGTACAGCCTCTTTCTCACTCTCAGCATCAACACTCACTACCTTGTTCAAATGTTCTGTGACTGACACGTAATATCTCTTCATAATTATTTGGATTTAGTTTCTTTGTAATAACATTTTACCTTATAACCATTCTCGACAAGTATTTTAAGCAGAGTCTTCGCACTTCTGTAATAGAGATTCAGCTCGATGCTTACAACCTCATCAGAGAACAATCGTTTGCGGTTCTTGATGATGTTGTCACAATGTTTATTGTCTGCGAAGAAATCGTACATTACGTATTCATCTTGATCATTCTGCTTGTATTCGCAAATAAAGATAGCGAGAGCGTTTCCGGAGTAAATGTTTACGTTGAACTTCTTTCCTTTCTGTCTGATGGTAAGTTTACCCATCTTGTCTTTCCAATTCCATTGTAATGCCATATTCTTAATAATTTATTGGTTAATAATGTCAGAGGGATTGCTCCCTCCGTTTTTAGGCTACTTCTCTCATGTAATATGAGAACTCCTCAGGACTATCCTCGATGCCTTTATCATCCAGCCACTCGTCATAGCTATCGCAATAGCCGATCAGCTCACTTCTGTCAAGGAAGAACGAGTTGTTGTAATCGGCAGAAAAATAAGAACCGATACAGACTTCGCCGCGAAGTTCTTGCAGCTGCTCGTCTGTTAGGTCGTGGATATCGTGAGCCACATCTACATCTGTCAGGCAGATGATAGAATCCATCGTCCATCTCTCGTATGTAGGAAATGCAGAGGTATCGACAAGTACATAATCGTACTCCCAATCGATATCTTTCTCGCTCATTTCGTCAAGACTGAGAACGATGTATTCTTCTCCAACCTCATCATACTTGAAATACTGGAAACGTGGATCATAGTCCCATGCATCGCCCTCGCTGAAGTCCTTCTCGGGATATTTCTCTGTGAGATAATCCCAAATATCCTCCATATAGTTCGACAGGAGTTTTACGATAACTCCACCGGTAATCTTTGTACGAATACCATTGTAGATAACCTCTGTAGGCTTCTTCAATAATTCAAAATCCTTTTTCATAATTCTTTTTGTTTAATTTGTTTGTGGAAGAGGAGCATGCAAGCTCCCCTTTGTTAGGCTGCATCTTTCGGCTGTAAGCCGTATTCCTTGATAACATCTTCGATGAGGTCATCAGCATCTTCGTAGTACTCTCCCCAACATGAATCAATCTGCTCCCAGTCATAGGATTCAGAGGTATCTCCGTCGTCGTACAATTTAGTGAACGGACGTTTCTTTTCAAGGACGTATCCCTTAACATCTCCCCACATCCACATACCGATATCCTTGACTTCTCCCTCGAATAAGTCCAAGGCTCGCTTCCTCCAGTTTTTGGTATTTGTATCTACCATCTTTTTGAAGCGTTCTTTGTCACAGTAGGCATATCCGCTAACGTAATCTCCCTGGCAATATCCTCTGGATGACCACTCGTAGAATGCTATATCCTTGCAGTCTTGAAGAAGATACGTAAAATCATCCTCTTCGAGGATATCACAAAGATCATCGGTACAGCGATCGTTCTTTACGTCGTATGGAGAGAAACGATCGTGCTCGTACCACTTTCCGTCGTACAGATTTTCAAGATACCACATGTGGTCAGACTTGTCGTAGCGCATACGGAAGTTTTCGACATTTTCGCTATTGATATAGTCGATAATCTTCTTTTGTGACACATAGTTGCAAACGAGCTTTTTCAATGCATCCTCTGCGCTCTCTGCATCAACTTCTCTACTGCAATAACGAGAAAGTTTTCTGTTGTATCCGTAATTTGGATAATCCCAGAAGCTGTCTCTTATACACATCTGACGCTGCCGACGATCGCATAA